>Ga0302326_10005865_pt1 | contig 27808 bp, 17 predicted proteins | sample Palsa_T0_3_FD_202264 | JGI IMG/M metagenome (GOLD analysis project Ga0302326, IMG submission 202264) | Peat permafrost microbial communities from Stordalen Mire near Abisko, Sweden - Palsa_T0_3 | ecosystem: Environmental > Terrestrial > Soil > Palsa > Peat permafrost | place: Sweden: Abisko... | reverse complement strand
GATTTCCTCCGCGCCCTTGAGCGCCGCCGCGAAAGGTTTCATGCCGTTTTCGAGATGGCGCGTGACGTTCTCCATGACCACGATCGCATCATCCACCACAAAGCCCGTGGAAATGGTCAGCGCCATCAAAGAAAGGTTGTCGATGCTGTAGCCGCAGAGATACATGATTGCGCAGGTTCCGACGAGCGAGACCGGTACCGCGACACCGGGAATGAGGGTGGCGCGACCATTGCGCAGAAACATAAAGACCACCAGGATCACGAGCACGACCGAAATCATCAACGTCCATTCCACGTCACGGACCGAGGCGCGAATGGTGGTAGTACGATCCATGACCACAGTAAGATCGATCCCTGCGGGTATGGAGGCCTTGATCGATGGTAGTTCCGCCCGCAGGCGATCGACGGTTTCGATAATATTCGCACCGGGTTGCCGGAAGACCACCAGGTTCACCGCCCGCTTGCCATGCAAATATCCGCCGGCCCTGATGTTTTGCACGGAGTCTGTAACCTCGGCGACATCCGACAGCCGGACGGCGGAGCCTTTGCTGTAACCGATCACGAGCGGCTTGTAATCCACGGCGTGGGAAATCTGGTCGTTGGCGACAATATCCGCCGTGACGAGGCCATCGGTAATCTGGCCTTTGGGCAGGTCCGAATTTTGCAATGAAAGGATGGACTGGACATTGGCCATGGTCAGGCCATAGCTGGCCAACTGGTCGGGGTTGACGTCCACGCGTACCGAGGGCAAGGCGCCCCCTCCGGTGGAGACCTGGCCGACTCCCTGGACCTGCGAAAGCTTCTGCTGAATGACCGTGGAAGCTTCGTCGTATAACTTCGCCGGGTCATATTTGTCCGAAGTCAAGCCGATGATCATGATCGGGGAATCCGCAGGATTGACCTTCCGATACGTTGGATTGCCCGGCAGATTCGGAGGCAAATCAGCTCGTGCGGCATTGATGGCCGACTCTACGTCGCGCGCTGCGCCATCGATATTGCGGCTGAGATCGAATTGAATCTGGATTCCGGTGCTGCCGAGCGCGCTCGACGAACTCATTTCCGTGACGCCGGCGATATGGCCGAACCGCCGCTCGAGGGGCGTGGCGACGGAAGAAGCCATGATTTCCGCGCTGGCCCCGGGCAGACTGGCACTGACCGAAACGGTCGGGAAGTCCACCTGCGGCAGGGGCGACACTGGCAGAACCTTGTAGGCGATCATTCCGGCCAGGGCGACCGCGATCGTGAGCAACGTCGTGGCCACCGGCCGCCGGATGAACGGTGAGGAAAGGTTCATGCCGGTTCCGCGTGCGCTCCTTTCGGTCCGGACGCCTCCGCTTCTGACTTTCCGGAAAGCCGGCGTGAAAGATTGTCGAAAAAGATGTAGATGACCGGCGTGGTGTAGAGGGTGAGCACCTGGCTGAAGATGAGGCCGCCGACCATGGCGATACCGAGAGGCCGGCGCAATTCCGAGCCGAGGCCGGTTCCAAGGGCCAGCGGGACACCCCCGAGCAGCGCGGCCATGGTGGTCATCATGATCGGCCGAAAGCGCAGCAAGCAGGCTTCGTAGGCGGCGTCGGTGGCATTCTTCCCGTGCTCCCGCTGGGCCTCCAGGGCAAAGTCGACAATCATAATCCCGTTCTTCTTCACGATCCCAATGAGCAGGACCAGACCAATGATGGCGACCACACTGAGGTCCTGGTGGCAGAGATTGAGGGCGATGAATGCGCCGACACCGGCGGACGGCAGCGTCGAGAGAATGGTAATCGGATGAATATAACTTTCGTAGAGAACACCGAGGACGATGTAAACGGTCACCAGGGCCGCGACAATCAGCCACGGCTCATTTTTGAGCGAAGCTTCAAAGGAGGCTGCCGTACCTTGAAAGCCGTACTGCACACTGGCCGGCATCTGCATGTCCTTCTGCACTTTTTCGACGGAGGAGATGGCATCACCCAGCGAGGCATTCTCCGCGAGATTGAAGGCGACCGTGATCGCTGGAAACTGCCCCTGGTGGGCGATGGAAAGCGGTGTGGTGGTCTTCACGAAATGGCAGAAAGCGCTCAACGGCACTTCACTCCCGATCGACGAACTGGGAGTGCCCGCGGAACTGGCGCCCGTGCTCGCCGGAGTCCCGGAGAGCGCGTTGGTAATCGGACTCAACGTGTTGGAAACCGGAGCGTAGAGGGCCGTGCCCGTCAGGGCATTGGATCCCGCGGTGGACGACCCGGAAGCCGAAAACGAAGTGGCTGCGCCCGCCCCGCTCGCGCCGGCGGAGGAATTGGCCCGAATGTAGAGTTGATTCAGTTTATCGGGATCTTTTTGAAACTTCGGGTCCACTTCGAGCACCACATGGTACTGGTTGACCTGGGTGTACATCTCATTGACCAACCGCTGGCCGAAAGCGTCGTAAAGCGTGTTATCGATCGTCGTCGGCGCGATCCCCAGACGCGACGCGGTGACGCGATCGATAAACAGCGAAACGGCCAGCCCACCCGGTTGTTCGTCGGTGGCGACACCCTCAATCTCCGGCAAATCCTTCAACCGATCGACAAACTTTGCCGTCTCTTCGCTCAGTTCCTTCGGATCGGGATCTTCCAGCGTGTACTGGAACTGCGAGCGACTGACCCGATCGTCGACTGTAATGTTTTGCACCGGCGACATGAAAAGGTGGATACCCTCCACCTGCTCGAGTTTCTTGTTGAGCCTGCGGATGATGTCGGAGGCGCTGATTTTGCGGTCTTCCAGCGGCTTGAGATTGATGGACATTCTCCCGCTGTTGGTCGTCGTGTTCGTTCCGTCCGCTCCGATAAATGCCGAAATACTTTCCACGCCCGGATCCTGCAGAATTATCTTCGCGAGTTCCTGCTGCTTCTCCCCCATGGCTTTGGACGAAATTGTCGGCGCCGCCTGCGAGATTCCCTGGATCACGCCCGTATCCTGCACCGGAAAAAATCCCTTCGGAATCAGGACATAAAGCAGCACCGTAAGCATCAAGGTCGTCACGGCCACCAACAGGGTCGCGCCCTGGTAATTGAGAACGAACTTCAGGGTGCGCCCATAAAACGCGATCATGCTCTCGAAGACGCGTTCCGAGGCTTGGAAGAACTTCCCCTGCTTTGCGTTCGAGTTATGCTTCACGATGCGCGAGGTCATCATCGGAGTGAGCGTCAAGGAAACCACGGCGGAGACAATGATGGTCACGGCGAGGGTGACGGCAAACTCCCGGAACAGCCGGCCGACCACGTCGCCCATGAACAAGAGCGGAATCAAGACCGCAATCAGCGATATCGTGAGGGAAAGAATGGTGAAACCGATTTGTTCAGCGCCCTTGAGCGCAGCGGCCATCGGAGACTCGCCCATTTCGATGTAGCGCGAGATATTTTCCAGCATGACGATGGCATCGTCGACGACGAAACCCGTGGAGATGGTCAACGCCATGAGGGATAAGTTATCGAGGCTGTAACCAAGGAAATACATGACCGCGAAAGTCCCGACCAGGGACAACGGCACGGCCACACTGGGAATGATGGTGGCGAAAACATTCCGCAGGAAGAGCAAGATGACCAGCACCACCAGGGCGAAGGTCAGGAAAAGCTCAAACGTCACGTCCCAGATCGAGGCCTTGATCGACGTGGTGAGATCGGTGAGGATTTTCACCTCAATGCCGGCGGGAAGGGTTGCTTCGAGTTGTGGCAGCAACTTTTTGATGCCGTTGACCACATTGATGGTATTGGCGCCGGGCTGCCGCTGGACATTGACGATCACCGCCGGGGTCAGATCCATCCAGGCCGCCAGTTTGGTATTCTCGACCCCATCGACGATCCTGGCGACGTCGGTGAGCATGACCGGCGCGCCGTTGCGATAGGCCACGACGACGTTGCGATAATCCTTGCTCGTCACCAATTGATCGTTTGCGTCGATCTGGAAATCCTGGCGCGGCCCGTCGAAATTACCCTTGGCAGCATTGACGCTGGCCTGGGTCAAAGCCGTGCGCAGGTCCTCCAGGTTAATGCCATAGGACGAGAGCGCCGTGGGGTTCGCTTGAATGCGCACCGCCGGTTTCTGGCCGCCGCTAATGCCGACGAAGCCCACCCCGCTGAGTTGAGAAATCTTCGGATCAAGCCGCGTGTCGACGAGGTCCTCCACCTGCGAAAGCGGCATGAATTTCGACGTGACCGCCATGGTCAGGACCGGCGCATCCGCAGGATTGGTTTTGCTATAGGTGGGCGGCGCGGGAAGATTGGCCGGCAACAAGCTCTGGGCCGCATTAATGGCGGACTGGACCTCTTCCTCGGCGATGTCGATGTTCAGGGTGAGATTGAATTGGAGGACCACCACCGACGCGCCGCCGGAACTGGTGGACGTCATTTGCTTGAGTCCCGGGAGTTGGCCAAACTGGCGCTCCAGAGGCGCCGTCACGGTCGTGGCCACCACATTCGGGCTCGCCCCCGGGTAGTACGTCGACACCTGGATGATGGGATAATCGACTTGCGGCAGCGCGGATATCGGAAGTTGGAACAGGGCGACGATGCCCGTCAGAAAGATGGCGACCATCAGCAACGAAGTTGCCACCGGGCGCAGGATGAACGGACGGGATGGACTCATTGTCCCTTCGGACCGTTCCCGCCTTGCCCACCGTGCCCCCCGCTGCCACCATGGCCACCATGAGGGTGGGCCCCAGCGGGAGCGCTGGTGGCAAGAATGATCTTATCGTTGTCCTGGAGTTTGTCGAAGCTGCTATTGGCCAGGACCTCACCCGGATCGACGCCTTCGACTTGCGTGACTCCTTGGCGATCGTCGGAGATCCCGACCTTGACGTTACGCAAGTGCGCGACCCCGTCTTCAATCGCGTAAACAAACGAGGTTTGGCCATTTTGCTGAATCGTCGCCGTCGGAACCAGGGTCACGTCCTTGAGTGTCTCCACGAGCAGCCGCGTGTTCACAAACTGGTTGGGGAACAATGCGGAATCCTCATTACTGAAGGTCGACCGCACGCGCACCGTACCGGTGGTGGTGTCGATCTGGTTGTCCAGCGCCGTCAATTCGCCGGTGGCAATCTTGGTCTGATCAGACCGGTCATAGATCTCCACGCCGAGCTTGGAATTCTTGCGAAGTTGAGCCAGGACTGGGCCGAGGTGGTCCTCGGCGACGGTGAAGACCACGGTAATGGGTTGCAGCTGGGTGATGACCACGAGAGGGCTGGAATTGGTGCTCGCGCCGACCGAGACGAGATTACCGGGATCCACCAACCGGAGCCCCACCCGGCCGGTGATCGGCGCAATAATGTGGCAATATTCAACCTGGATCTGGTCGTATTGGACAGTTCCCTGGTCGTTTTTCACCGTGCCCTCATCCTGCATCACCAGCTTTTCCTGGTCGTCGAGGATTTGCTTCGAGACCGCATTGCGCGCCCAGGCATCCTCATATCGCTTGAGATCCATCTTGGCCTGGGCCAGCAGATTCTCGTCACGTTCCAGCGCCCCTTGGGCCTGTAGTAGCGTCGCCTGGTAGGGCCGCGGATCGATGTCGACCAAGGAATCGCCCTTGTTGACCGTCTGCCCCTCCGTAAAGTGAACCGCCATGACTGGCCCGTTGACCTGCGCGAAGATGGATGCGGTATAGACGGGAGTAACCGTGCCAATGGACTCCAGGTAGCTCCCAATATCTCCCTTCTCGGCGGTGGCGGTCGTAATCGTAACGGGTCCCACGACCCCACGGCGTCCCGATCCCTTTTGCGGGGCCGGCTTCGTGCCTAAGACGAGGTAGAACGCAAAACCAAAGATCAGCAGCAACCCGATCCAAATGACCCACCGCAGTCGCCGGCCCCGTTTTCGGCTGCTCGTAGGATTCGGATCAATAAGGACTTTGGGGAAAACCGTAGGGTTAACCTCGGTTTCCATGGACGGCGGAGTAGGCACTTTCAAAGGGAGATTTGCGCAACGGAAGCGCGCTGAACGACCGATGTCAAGGTCTGGGACCGTCCGCCGACGGCCGGCGCGGGAGCGGCGATTGACCTCGGATGCGTAATTACGCTTACGGCGTCTGGAATTGGATTAAGCACAGGATGCTGCGGCGCAAAAAACGGTGAGGCCAAATTGTCCTACTTTAGACCGCGCGGTGCGAAATACGTTAGATGCCATCGACGAGACTTGCTTCCCGGCCCTGAAAAGTGAAGCTTCGCCAGCGGGCCCTATGCAGTCATCATCCTCGCGGCGTTCGCTGCTCAATTATATCGGCATCGGCATCCTGATGGTGGGGATGGGCACCGGCGAATTCACCTACTGGCGGAGTCTCCACGTCCCCAACCGCATCAACGACGACGATCTCATCCTGACGCCGGAAACTTCCCGGCTCTACGAACGCTCGGTGGAAACGAACGTCGGCACGCTTGGCTTGATCATGGTCCAGTGTTCGCGAGCCCTCGGAAAACTGCAGGAACCCAGGCCGCTGGCGATCACCGTCTGTCTGTTTTCCGCGCTCGCCGCAGGTGGTTGTTTCCTGGTTGCCGCGCGGATGCCGCAAGATTGAGCGGACGTCTACGGCATGCCCAGCACACGGGCGACAAAGGCCAGTTCATCGGCGCGCTCCGCGATGATCTTGGTCGTCGGCTTGTTTCCCCCGTGGCCGGCGCGCGTTTCGATGCGAATGAGCACCGGGGGACCGTCCTTGGCCTGACACTCCTGCAAGCGGGCCGCAAATTTGAAGCTGTGTGCGGGCACCACGCGATCATCGTGGTCGGCAGTGGTAATCAGCGTCGCCGGATAGCGCACCCCGGGCCGCAATGCCTGGAGCGGTGAATAGGCGTAGAGCGCGCGGAACTCATCCGCGTTGGCCGGGGAGCCGTAGTCGCTGCGCCAACTCCAGCCAATGGTAAACTTGTCAAACCGCAGCATATCCATCACGCCCACGGCCGGCAGCGCGGCTCCGAAGAGGTCCGGCCGCTGGGTCATGCAGGCGCCGATGAGCAGCCCGCCATTGCTGCCACCCTGGATGGCGAGTTTCGGAGTGGACGTGTAGTGGTTTGCGATCAGCCACTCAGCGGCGGCAATAAAATCATCGAAGACGTTCTGCTTCTTGAGCTTGGTCCCAGCCAGGTGCCATTCCTCGCCGTATTCGCCGCCTCCGCGCAGATTCGGCATGGCGAAGACACCGCCCTTCTCCATCCACACGAGGTCGGTCACATTGAAGATCGGAGTGAGGCTGATATCGAATCCGCCATAGCCGTAGAGCACCGTCGGGTTCTTCCCATCGAGCTTCAATCCGCGCTGATGCGTGATGAACATCGGCACACGCGTGCCGTCCTTGCTGGTATAGAAGACCTGTTTGGTTTCATAGTTTTCCGGATTGAATTCGACGTGCGGTTCGCGGAAGACGGTGCTCTCTCCCGTCAGCAGATCGAGCCGGTAAATGGTGCCCGGCACGGTAAAGCTGGTGAAGGAGTAGAAGGTTTCGGTATCGGTGCTTTTGCCGCCGAAGCCGCCGGCCGACCCCAGTGCGGGCAGCGGCAGATCGCGCGAGAATTTGGCCGGGGCGGCGCTGCCATCTGCCGTGAAAATCTTCACCACGCTGTGCGCATCGTGCAGGTACGTGCAGAGGAATTGTCCGTGAATCAGCGACACACTTTCCAGCGCGTCGCTGCTCGATTGTCCGATCACCTCCTTCCATTGCCCTCGCGGTGGGTGCTCGATGTCGATGGCGATGACCCGGCCGCGCGGTGCGTCGAGATCGGTCTTGAAGAAGAAAATCGGGCCGGCATTACTGATGAAGTCGTAGCTGGCATCGAAATCTTTGAGCAACTCGACGACCGGGCTCTTCTCATCCGCGAGGTCCCGGTAGAAAAAGCGATTTTTGCGATCGGTACCTTCCGAAACATTGATTACCAGATAGCGTCCGTCATCCGTCACGTCCGCACCGAAACCCCAGCCGGCGTGGTCGCGCCGCTCGTAAACGAGCGGGTCCTCGGCCTGCCTGGCGCCGATGGGGTGAAAATAGAGCTTCTGGAATTCGTTCAACCCTTTCTTCTCCTCACCGGGCTTCGGCGCGTCGTAGCGGCTGTAGTAGAAGCCGCTGCCGTCCTTCTTCCACGCGGCGCCCGAGAATTTGACCCATTCGACGAGATCGCCCCGGTCCGCGCCCGTGGCGACGTCGCGGACGTGCCATTCCTCCCAATCGGAACCCGCCCGGGACAAGCCGTAAGCCAGCAAGCTGCCGTCCTCGCTGGGCGTGTAGCCGGCCAGTGCCACCGTGCCGTCGGTGGAGAGAGTATTGGGGTCGAGGAGGACGCGCGGCGGGGATTGGAGTTTCTCCGCGACATAGAGCACCCGCTGGTTTTGCAGGCCACTATTGTGCGTGAAAAAGTAGCGTCCACCCTGATGCTCGGGCACGCCAAAGCGCTCGTAGTTCCAAAGTTTGGTCATGCGCTCCTTGAATTCCTCGCGCTGGGAAATGGTGCTGAGATACGCGAAGGTCACCTTGTTCTCGGCTTCGACCCAGGCCTTGGTTTCTTCGGAGTTGTCATCCTCGAGCCAGCGATAGGGATCGGCCACTTTGACCCCATGGTAGTCGTCCGCCTGTTGGTCCTGGCGTGCGACGGGATATACGAGAGGGACGTCTTCGGCTGTGAGCATGGCGGAAGTCAGGATTATGGCGGTGAAAATAGACCCGAAGGTGCGCAGACGCCGCGCCCGTCGGCGGCAGCGACATGTTCCCCCAATCGCCATACCAGTGAACAAAGAGCGCATCTTCTAAAGCTTCTTCGCGAGGATGAAACTACGCCCCACGGCGGTCGATTGATAGTCGGCCCACTCAAATCCGGTCTCGCCGAAATAGGCCCGCATCTCACCGACGGAATAACACTTCCCCTCGGTAATGTTCATGAGCAGGGCCGAGTATTCCGCGGCGTGAAGTGGACCGGTCTTTTCGGCATTGATGTGCACATCGTGCACGATCAGAAGGCCGCCGTCTGGCAAAGCGGCGTGAGACTTCGCGAGAAGTTTGCGCACCGCTTCTTCGTCCCAGTCGTGCAGCACATTCGAGATGAGGTGGACATCAAAACCCGCGGGCCATGCGTCGGAAAACATGTCGCCCGTGACCACGCTCACCTTCTCCGCATAACCGCGCCGCGCGATGCTCTCCCGAGCGATGCGGTCGACGGGTTTCTTCTCGAAGACCGAGGCGCGAAGGTGGGGATGGCCCGCCACCAGCGCGCAGGCGTAGATCCCGGACCCGCCGGCTATATCCAGCAGGGCGGTGCTGGCGGAAAGGTCGAGCTTCTTCGCCATGGCCGGCCCGAGCAGAACCCCGCGGCAATCCATCGCCGCCGTGAACGGCCCGGCAAAGTCCTCGCGTTCCATCGCCTGAGCCCAGGCTTGCGGATCGTAGCTGCCCCAATTGGCCGGCTTGCCGGTGCGCAACACCTTCAGCATATCCAGCGTTTGCGGCCGGTCTTTCATCGACGCGTAGTACGGCATGAGATTCCAAGGCGAGCCCTTGGTCAGATGTTCCCGCGCGCGCAGCGTGAGATGAAAGACTCCGCCCGATTGCGTGGTGAGTCCCATGGCGTTGAGCAGTGTCATGAGCACGTCCGCCGGACGCGGGTGAATGGCAAAATGCGCGCAGATTGCGCCGAGGGTCGAGGCGTGATCTGCCAGCCAGGTAAAAAAATCGAGATGCACCATGGCGGCGGCGAGCAGGTCGGTCGCAATGATCCCGTCCCGTGCGCGATAGAGTGGCAGCGGATCGGTGGCGGGTTCGGAAAAGAGCGGATCGACGGGCATAATCGTGCTTTGGAATGTGGCATCCGGCGGCATTTGACCAAGCGGAAACACTTCGCAGAGCCAGAGAGGGCGCCTAAAAAGCAGGGGAGGGACTCCTCTCCCTTTTAGACGCCAGCTCACTTATTGCTCACCGCTTTCACGAATTCCGCCGCGAGCAAGTGCGTAAATATTTCCGCCCCGGCCGCGTTCAGATGCGAGGGGTCGACGCGATATTTTGTCTCATAGAGCTCCGGGTACTTCTTCGGATTGCAGAAATCGAGAACGACGATGCCCTCCGAGGATTTCGGATCGGGCGCAAAATACGTCCCGCGGGCCGTCGGCGGAACAATCAGGATCGGGGTGGCCCCGGCGCGCTGGATTTTTGCGATCATCATCCCCAGCGCCTTCCGCGTCACCGGGTCCGCGGACTCCATCACCGGCGGGCGCTGCCGGCGCTTCTCGAGGTCTTTGTCCAATGCGGCGAGCTCCTCGCCGCTGGGCACATGGGCGGCTGGCAGAAAGCCATCGCGGTCTCTCCCCAGCAGCGTCCAGTTCTCCGGCGGCGCTGATTCAGCAAAGGCCCAGCGCCGGAGCAGTGTCGAGCCCCGGCCGAGATTGGTAAAATATCGGGCAAAAAGCAGCGTGTGATCAAAAAAATCTGGCCAGCGGCTCGAGGCTTCGTCGAGACGATCGCGCCAGTGCCGGCGGGCGCGGGTGGTGACCAATCGCTCGCATAAAAGGGAAAACCGCGGCCAGTCGTGCCAGGAGAGTAGTTGCAGCGTGTCGCGGTTGGTCCGCGGCAGTGTCGTCTCGAGAGTCTGCAGCTCCAGGAACACCCATCGGAGGTGCGCGGTTTTCAATCGTAGGATCTGATCCAGCATCCAGGCATCCTCGGGCGGATACATCCCAGCGACGCCGGCGTTGAAGGAACTCATCGTCTGGCCTTGCGCGGCCAAATCGCGATCAAAAATCGCCGGGATGACGTGGCTTTGCACCCGGCTCGACCCTAGAAAGAACGCCTCGTAGTCGTTCCCATGTGCCACCAGGTGAGCCATTTTTTCCCGAACGACCGACGGCAGGTCTCGGGCCGGAAGAAGGCGGTCGAGGAGCACACATGTCGACATGAATGCGCCTGCCAAAATCGCCACCAAGCCGAACGAGCGCAACGCCCGACGAGCAAGAGCGGTCATTGGAATCGGCTCCGCACCACCGGGGCTTTCGTCGCCCTCGGTCCGAATCTGCGAGCGTGATAATTCGGAGGAGGTGGCCATCGAGCCGATCACCTAACACCGCCGGCTGGTCGTGGCAATGAAAGCGTCCTGCCGGATCGCAAGCTGGCGTGCCGATAGGGACACCACGCCGGCGGCGTCCTTTCAGGCGGGGCGGTGCGGCGACAGATGCCCGGCGCTCGCAAACCTGGCAGAGAACCCCGCCGCGCGGCATCCCTACCGCCAGTCCTATTGGTAGATCCGCTGGCCGAAGACTCCAATGTGATAGCGGCGACCCTGCCAATCGTAGTAATCGACCACGCTGCGGGTTTGATCATACGCGCCCTTGTTGAGCGGGTTTTCGTAATTGGCATGCTGCTGCCGGAAATCCGCAGCCCCCTTGGCCTGCGCCTGCTGCATCGCCGCTGTCTGCGCCGCCTGCGCCTGTTGCACCTGCGCTTGCGCCGCCTGTTTGGTCCTACGGAATACGGCCAGTCGCCGGTCGAAGTCGGTATCGCCGCGTTTCACCCACACCTGCGATCCTTGAAAGTTAATCTGGATGCGGTCGTGGCGGACGTGCGTGATCGCCACCATCGTTCCCTTGGGCACATTAACGGATCCACTTTGCCGTCCGGAGATGATCACGGGAACGGAGACCGGAGCACTCAATACGGCTTGGGTGGGCCGTCTGGCCGAGGCGGGCAGGCGGGCAATCACCGAGCCCACGAGGAAGAGAGTGACGACGGCGAACACTACTGCTTTCATGGCTGGAATGGATGAGTGGTTTTTGGGCGAACACCGCGATTTCGCCAAAGTTGCGAAGCGGGTCAAGCCAACAACGTGTCTAGGATATGGGTTTCCTCTTCGCCAGGTAACCTGCCGCCACCAGCAAAATCAGCAGAGGCACCACCACCCGTCCCCAAGCGGGCATGGCCGGAACGCCTTGAGAAGAGACGATCGCGTTGATCTGCGACGCATAGGCGCTCAAATCGACGAAGTAGGAATAATTGGTGTCATTGTTGCCATCACCAGCCGTCCCAACCGCCTCGTTCATACCCACCAACTGCCAACTCCCGTGGGAGGAATTGTAAATGAAGTCGCCTCCACCGGAATCACCGACGACAAGAAAGTAATTGTTCGTGGCACTATTCAAGCCTTCCGTGGTCGTGCCGTAGGCGGTTACGAAATCGGCACTGCCAAAGCTCTCTACTTCAACCAACTCGTCCGCTGTCGTCACTGTGTTCAAACCCCAAGTCTCATTCGTCCTAGAGCCACCATCGCCGTAGCCGATGATGGCGACGGAACTGTGGTACGGAACGGGAGATGAGGTGGCAATGGTCAGCGACGGTAAATTCGGTAGCGAAAAAGTAGTCATTCCATCGGGCTGAATCTGAAACAGCGTCACGTCGGCCGTATAGTTGGTTCCATCGTCCTGCCATGGGATGCCTTGATGGACGGAACCGGAGACAACCAAGTATTGCCCGCCACCCAAGGTAAAGGGTGCAGCGCCGACGTGACCCGCTGTCAGGACCCACCCGTTTCCGAGATAAACCCCACTGGCGCTGCCACCCCCGCCGGCGACTATTCCGACATAATTCCATCCGGTCACACCCGTCTGCCCTTGGGGTTGGGTCCAACCGGTACCCCAATTGGGGATATTCGAACCGGTCGGCGCGGTGGTGTTGAAGGAACTGTTGGTGCCGTTCTCAACGGCCCTGGTCTGAACCAGAGAAAAGACCACTCCGAGAATCAGCCAGGGCAGCGATGCTCTTATTTTTTTCACGGGGAAACGGCGGTGAATGCCTTGACGTGGGCAAGTGAGGGGTGGCTGGCGTGGCCGAGGGCCATTCGAGCGCATCAGAAACGATTACACAAAAAGAACACCGGGGGCAACTCTTCGTCCGTAAAGACAATGTAAAAATTGAACGTTTAGCAGTTCGGAATTTTCGGCAAGCGCGGCCTTCGGAGCAGGACACATTCGCGCTCGTCCTCGATACCGGTCCGCAATTGCGAAGCGTCGGGAAGGGGTCTAAATCCATTGCCAGGCGTACGCCTTTCCCCACAGACTCCCACCTTCCCATGAAAATCTTCGCCTCCCTTCTCGCCCTCGCGCTGCTGACCCTATCCACGTTTGCCGATGACGGTCCCATTCGCCATGTGGTGCACTTCAAGTTCAAAACCGACGCGACGCCGGAACAGATCCAGAAAATCACTGCCGAATTCGCGGCGTTGAAGACGAAGATCCCCGTGGTGGCGTCGCTCGAATGGGGCAGGAACGTGAGTCCCGAGGGCCTGAGCAAGGGATTCGACTACTGCTGGATTGTGAGTTTCAAGTCGGCCAAAGATCGCGACGCTTATCTCGTCGACCCGGCACACAAGGCCTTCGTGGCCCTGCTGAAGCCTGTCCTCGACGAAGCGCTGGTCGTCGATTTCGTGCCGGAAAAGTAGAAGACAATCAGACCATGGGACAATCAGACAATCGGCGGTGCGATACCGCAGGTCGTCTGCGTGTCTGATTGTCCAGATCCTCCCTACTTCCGCGTCGCGAGGTACTCGATCAGGTCGCGCAGTTCCGATTTTGACAGGAAGTCCATCAGGTTCGGCGGCATGGGTGAGGGAGCCCGTGTGTGGGTCTTGATCTGTGTCACGGGCACGGCCACGATCTGCGGCTTGCCCTGCGCGTCCACGGTCTCGATCTTGAGTTCCTTGGTGCTGTGCGCAGCGAGACGTCCGGCGACGATGCTGCCGTCGTTGAGCGTGAGGATCGCGATTTCGAAGCCTTCGGCGATTTGTTTGTCGGGGTAAACAATCGATTCGAGGAGGTATTCGCGGTTCTTTTTCGAGCCGATGTGGGTGAGTTCGGGGCCGACCACACTGTCGCCCACCTCGCACTTGTGGCAGCGCAGGCATTGTGTCTCGGCCTTCTCACGGAAGGTCTTGCGGCCACGCTCGGCGTTACCTCCGGTCATGGCCACACGCCATTTCGCCAGGTCATCGTTTGCCGGCAGCGCGGCCTGGTATAGCGCCAGCTTGTTCTTCAATTCCCCATGGTCATGCGCGGTGGCGGCCTCGATCACGTCCAGTTGAATCTCTGCGGGGATTTGGTGCGCGATAAGTTTGTCGAGCTGGGCGGAAAGCAACGCGATGGCATCCGGGCCCTGGACTTGTGCGAGCGCCGTGAGGGCGCCTTGTTTGTCCACCACGCTGCCATTTTCGAGGACGTTCGCAATGGCCTTGACGGCTCCGCCGGGATCGGCGCCGGCCAGCGCCAGCAATCCTTCCGCACGGACCTGGATATTCTGATCGTGGATCGCGCGCCGCGCGATTTCCCCAAGGCGGGCGTCCTTGAATTCGGCCAGAGCCTTGAGGGCTTCGACACGCGTCGCCGCGGCGGTCTTCTCATTGGAAGCCAGCCTGGCCAGCGGTTCGGCGGCGCTCTTCAGCGAAAGCTTGCCCGCCAGACTGGCCAGCGTCTCCTGGATCGAAGCCGGCGCGTCCTTGAAAAGAGCCGCGGCGCTCTGGGTGATCGCGGCTGAAGCGTCGTTGTCGCCCCGGTCGGGGATGGGCCGCCATTGGTTGAGGAGACGATCCTTGCCATCGGGATGGGCCCAGATCGTGAGCGCCTCCAGCGCATCTTTGCGGGCGCTTTCCGGCATCCGGGAATCGGCCGCGAGAGTGGCGAGCGCGTTTGCGTTTGCCGGCTGTCCGAGACGATAATTCGCATTCACGGCGCGGTTGAGGATTTGCGCATTCTTGATCGCGGGATTGGCCGTCAGGGCGGCCAGAGCGGGCATGGCCGCTTCGATCGGCACATCGTGAATGGCGCGGGCGGCCTCGAGGACGATCGATTCGTCGCCATCCTTGAGGAACTCGGCGACCAGCGGGCTTTCCACCCGGCGCAAGGCGACCACCGCGGCGCCGCGCACGGCGACGGACGGATCGTGTACCTTGGCGGCGATTTGTTCGGCGGCGCCGCAACCGACCAGGCCCATGACACCGCCATGCCGCAAGATGGGATCCTTATCGGCATTCTCCGCGAGCATCGCGCAGAGCGGTTCGAAGGCCGCTTTGTCGCCGAGCTTGCCGAGGCTGATCGCCGAGAAGAAACGCACGCGGTTTTCCGGGTCCTTCAGAAGCGACACCAGTTGATCAGAAACAGCGGCAACCTGGTAGTTCCCGAGCACCTTGGCGGCTTGCGCGCGGACCTCGCCGTCGCTGTCGCCGAGTAGCGCCGGCAATGCCTCAAGCGCCCCGGCCGTCCTGCCAAGCTGGCCCAGGCCCCAGATCGCGTGCAGCCGCGCCAGTGGGTTGCGCGGTTTGGTATCGGCGGCGACGGTCGCCAGAACTTTGATGGAACCGGCGCCGCGATTCGCCAGTTCGAATTGCGCAGCCTGGCGCACCCGTACGTCCTGGTGCGCGAGCAGTTTTGCCAGCTCCTCATCGGACCGTTTCGTCATGCCGTCGAAAATCAGTTTCTCCGTCTCTTTTTGCAGTGCCGCGTCCGCGTTGGGATCGGTGAATTTGTAAATCCGGCCCTTGCCCACCCCGCCCCAGCTCGCCACCCAATCGAGCACGTACAACGCGCCGTCGTTGCCAAATTGCACGTCGGTCGTGAGGATGCCCTTGACCCAGTCGCGATGGGTCCCGGTATAGAATGCGCCCTTTTGCTGAAGGTGGATCTCATGCACCACACTGGCCGCGGCGCCGCCGCGGAAATCGCTGAGGTAAAAATTGCCGTAGTATTTCGGCGAAAGGCCGGTGCCGGGATTATAGCTCAGGCCGCTCGGTCCGTTGCCGACGTTGAGCACGCAGGGCACGATGTAGCGCACGCTCGGCGCTATCGCTTCGTCCCACGGCTTCTCGCGCATCCAGGGACCGCGGTCCGGGAGGTATTGGAAGGCCATGCGCCAGCCGCAGTCGCCACCCTCGACGAGATAAGTGAAGCGCACTTTGTCGCCGGCGTCGGAATTGTTGTCGCCGGTGAAGAGATCGCCGCGCTCGTTGAAAACGAGGTCCTGCGGATTGCGGACTCCGGTGGTGAAGACCTCGAAGTCCGTGCCGTCGGGATTGCAGCGCATGATCGAGCCGCTTTCGGTCTGGGCGATTTCCTTTCCTTCCTTCGTCATCACCCGCAGAGCGCGGTCGCCAACGGAGAAGTAGAGCTTGCCATCCGGGCCGAAGCGCAGCCCGTGCAGGTCGTGCCCGATGAGGGCAAAATGGATGCCGAAGCCGGTGAGCAGGTTTTCCTTCACGTCGGCCGTCCCAGTGTCCTTCGTGTCGCGGAAATGCCAGAGCGACGGGATGCAGGTGTACCAGACTTCATTGCCGCGGGCGAGCAAGCCCGCGCCGATCCCTTCCAGAGCGCCGCGGAAGCCATCGGCAAAAATCGTCGACTGATTCGCGATGCCGCTCCCCGTGGTGTCCTCCAGACGCCGGATGCGGTCCTCGGCCTTGGCAAATTTTTCGTTGAACTGTGTTGGATCCGGCACGTGTTTGTGCATGAACGCGAGCCGATCCTCGTTCGACTTCGAGGCGATATCCTCATCGCGCCATTCCGCGTGGTCACGGTCGTCTTCCGCCCCCTTGTGGAGCCGAAAAGTTTCGGCCACGTACCAGCGGCCTTTTTCATCCTGGGTGAAACACACCGGATTCGCCACCATCGGCTCCGCCGCCCAAAGCTGGCACTTCAGGCCTTCGTCGAACTTAAAGGATTTCATCGCGTTCCGGCCTTCGTCCGAAGCTGGTGCAACACCGTCCGCCGATGCCCCCTCCTCAATGGCGCGGAGCGATCCGAGAGGCACGGCGATGGCAAGGAAGGCAGCAGCGAACAAGGGGAATCTCATGGGGGCAGGAAAAAGGGAAGTCGCGAAGACAAGCAGGGTTTGCCGTACGCTGCAAGCGGCGGGCGATGGAAGGATGAGTCATGAGAACGAAGCACTCTGCCCTGGAAAATCGGATGTTGAACCGTCGTCGCAGCCCCCGATTCCCGGTTGCGCTTCTCCCCGGTTCGTGTTTCGTGATTTTGTGCACGAATTTGCCGGCCCGCCTTTCATTGCCACCACCAGACGCCACCGCGCGCCCGCTCCGCGCATGGTCGAGTTGCGGGAGGGCCGCAGAATCGCCTTCGCCGAATATGGCGATCCCGATGGAATTCCCGTCATTTTCTGTCACGGCTGGCCGGCCTCCCGCTTGCAGGCCGGACTGCTCCACAGTGCCGCTTGCGACTTGGGGGCGCGGATCATCGCCCCCGACCGTCCCGGAGTCGGTTGGTCCCCAGCACAGCCAGGCCGGACCCTGACGGATTGGCCCAAGCTGCTCGGCGAAATGGCGGATCGCCTGGGTCTCGGGGAATTTCGAGTGCTCGGCGTTTCCGGCGGTGGACCGTACGCCCTCGCGGCGGCCTGGGGTCTGCCCGAGCGCGTCCAGGTGGCTTCCGTGGTCTGTAGCGCACCGCCCCTGGCGGAACGGGAAGATACCCACCATCTGAATCCCGTCTATCGCTGGCTGCTGCGCACCCAACGGCGGCGGCCAAAAGTCCTGCGCTGGCTTTTCCACGCGGTGCGCCCGCTGGCACGCGTGCATCCTCCCCTGTGGGTCCGCCCCTGGATGTTGCGGAAACTTCCGGCCGCCGAGGCGGAAACCCTGGCGGATCGTGAGATTTTCGAAACCTGCTTCCGCAACTACCGCGAATCCTGGCGCGGCGGGGCCGACGGACTCTACGGCGACGGCGCCATCTTTGCGCAGCCGTGGGGTTTCCCGCTCCATGAGATTCGCGTTCACGTCCGGTTGTGGCACGGAGTGCAGGATCGCAATTTCGCCTGCGAACTGGCTCGCGAAATGGCGGCGCAGCTTCCCAACTGTGAACCGCGTTTCGTTGAAAACGAAGCGCATTACTCCCTCGCGATCCGCCATCGCAGGTCGATATTGGCCGATTTGCTGTCGTGCGAGGAAAGCGCGAGTGCTGAGTGCTGAGTGTTCAATGGCGGGCGCCTTGTGCCCAGTACCGGGCCTGGCTGCAGGGAGGCCTCCTAAATCCTCAATGCCGAGCAGAGCGAAGCGAGACGGCTGGGCAACACGGGGCAATCCCATTTGTTAGATGCCCTCCATTCATCTGAATCGTTAAATTATTTGCTAATTTTCCACGTTTCTGATGATCGTCGCCGTTGCCGCGATTTTGGCCGTCCCAAGATTCACTTCCATGATCCCCCCGCGCTCAATTGTCTCTTCCTGTCTTGCCGCCGCTGCGTTCCTCCTGGTCCCCTCCCCTCCCCGGGCCCTCGCGGACGGTGAGCCGCCTCCCGGATTCACCGCGCTCTTTAACGGCAAAGACCTCACTGGCTGGGTCGGCGGCAGCACTTTCGATCCCCGCAAATTGGCGGAGATGCCCGATGACCAGCGCAAGGAGAAGATCGACCAGTGGACGGCGACCTTGACGGCGGTGAACGAGAAGACCGGCAAGCCGCATTGGTCCGTCGAAAACGCAGAACTCGTCAACGACGGCTTCGGCGATTATGCCACGACCGAAAAGGAGTACGGCGATATCGAACTCTACGTCGATTACAAGACCGTGCCGCTGGCCGACTCGGGCATTTACCTGCGCGGTGTGCCGCAGGTGCAAATCTGGGACTACACCGAGGAAAAGAAATTCCCACTCGGTTCCAACCTCGGCTCGGGCGGTCTTTGGAACAACGACAAAGGCGCGCCCGGCAAGGATCCCCTGGTGCTGGCCGACAAGCCATTTGGCGAGTGGAACCATTTCCATATCATCATGGTCGGCTCGCGCGTGACGGTGTGGCTCAACGACAAGCTGGTCGTCGACCATGCCATCCTGCAGAACTATTACGATCAAAAGCTCCCGCTGGACCAGCGCCGGCCGATCCTGCCACGCGGACCCATCGAGTTACAGACACACGGCGGTGAAATCCGCTGGCGCAATTTGTTCGTGCGCGAGATCGGCAGCGACGAAGCGTGCAAAATCCTTGAGAGCCACGACCAGGAGGGCTTTGAATCAATCTTCAACGGCAAGGACATGACCGGCTGGGCCGGCCCGCTTGACGTGGTCAAGGTCGAGGATGGCGCCATGGTCTGGCAGCTCAAGAAAGGTGGCAACCCCTATTGGAACACCGAGCTTGGCGACTTCGTCGCGCGCCTCGAATTCAAGATGGTGCCCGGCGGCAACAACGGCCTCGCCATTCGTTATCCCGGCACCGGAACACCCGCCTACGATGGGATGTGCGAGTCACAGGTGCTCGATGACAATTACGAGGTGAACAAAGCCAGGGAGGTCGGCAAGCCACAGCCGATCGATCCACGCCAGGCGCACGGCTCGGCCTACGGCATGGTCCCCGCCGCGCGTGGTTACCAACACCCGCTCGAGGAGTGGAATTTCGAGGAAGTCACCGTCAAGGGCCCGACGATCAAGGTTGAACTCAACGGCACCGTGATTCTCGACACCGACCTCAGCAAAGTGACGCCCGACATGTTCATGGCCAATCACCCGCACCCCGGCAAGGACCGGACCAGCGGCTTCTTCGGGTTGGCCGGCCACAACGACCCGGTGTCCTTCCGAGAGATCTTCATCAAGCGGCTCTGAGCGAACCAGTTGCGGACCGGCGGTTGGCAACCGCCGACCCTCAGGCCCGCGCCGAAGGCGCCGTTCCGCGCCCACCAGCCCGTCCGTTGCCTTCTACAGTCAACCGGCATCGTGCACAGGCTTGCGGCGAGTGCGTTGCGTGGCTACTCTCCATAAGCTTTGCCCAATGGACGCATCACTGCTTGAAGATCTGATTTCAAAGAACCAACCGTTCCGGATTAAGACGGCTTCCGGTCGCAGTTTCGACGTGCCGCATCGGGATTTCGTCAGCTTCTCTCCGAGGCGAACGTCCATCTCGATTTTCTTCGAAGAGAACGGGGAAGAGCACTTTGCCATCGTCCCGCTCCTGACCGTCACCGCTGCGATATCCAAGGGTGGTGCTTGACGTAACACTGGGTCGTGGGAATGGATGCGCGGTCGGCGGTGCCGGGATCGCGTTTCTGCTCCCAGCGGTGCCAGTTTCCGGGTAGAAATTTGCCCGATGCCCCCGGTCACGGTCGCCCAAGCCTTTGAACTTGCCCTCCAGCACCACCAAGCCGGGCGGCTGGCGGAGGCCGAAAATCTTTACCGGCAGATTCTGGCGGCGGAACCGCGCAATGCCGATGCGCTGCACTTGCTTGGCGTGGTCGCCGCTCAGGTAGGAAAACATGATGTCGCGGTGGACTTCATGACGAAGGCGATTGCGCTCACATCCAATTTCCCCGAGGCCTATTACAATTTTGGCAAGGTCTTGTTTGAAAGCGGCCGGGCAGGCGAAGCCATCGCCGCGTATCGTCAGGCCATCGTTCTCCAACCCAACTACGCCGAAGCCAACGCCAACCTCGGCTATGCCCTGAGGGACCAGGGACAACTCGATGAGGCCATCGCCGCCTACCGTCAGGCCATCGCCCTACAACCGACTTTTTCCGAAGCCCACAACAACCTCGGCAATGCCCTGAGGGACCAGGGGCAACTGGACGAGGCGATAGCCTCCTACCGCCAGGCCCTCGCCCTCAAACCGGACTTACCCGAAGCCCATAGCAATCTCGTCTTCATTTTGCACTACCATCCCGGCCATAACGCGGAGAGCGTCGGCGAGGAGCAGAGGTGCTGGAACCGGCAGCACGCGGAGCCATGCAGGCAGTTCATCCAACCACACCGCAACGAGCCTGCTCCGGACCGCCGATTGCGCATTGGGTACGTGTCGCCGGATTTGAGGGATCACGTGGTGGGGCGCTACTTGATGCCATTGTTCGAGCACCACGATCGTACGCAGTTTGAGCTCTGGTGCTATGCGGGCGTGCGACGTCCCGATGCAATGACGGCGCGATTCCGATCAATGGCCGGCCAGTGGCGGAGCACGCTCGGCCTGGGGGATCAGCAGGTGGCGGAGCTAATCCGCGAGGACGGCGTGGATATTCTTGTGGATTTGTCGCTGCACAGCGCAGGGAACCGGCTGCCGGTGTTTGCCCGGCAGCCGGCGCCGGTGCAGCTCAGTTACGCGGGGTATCCCGGGAGCACCGGCCTGGAGGCCATCGGGTATCGGATCAGCGACCGCTATTTGGAGGCCGACGCTTCGGAGATGGGAGGTGGGAATGCGGAATGCGGAATGCGGAGTGCGGAGTGCGGAATTTCCGCGCAAAAGTGCACGGCAGGCTCCGCATCACAAATCGGGGATAGCGGCCCGGACATTCCGCATTCCAAATTCCAAATTCCACCCTCCGAGCGGGTCTTCCTCCTCGACAGCTTCTGGTGCTTTGACCCGCGCGGGGTGGATGTACCGGTGCGCGCATTGCCGGCGATGGAGAGCAAGGTGGTCACGTTCGGTTGCCTGAATAATTTCTGCAAAGTCAACGCGCGCGTGCTGGCGCTCTGGGCGCGGATCCTCGGGCGGGTCGAAGGTTCGAGGCTGCTGTTGTTGAGCCCTACGGGGAGCCATCGCGAACGGACCCTGGCCATTTTGCGAAGCCTTGGCGTCGATGAATCGCGGGTAGAGTTTGTCGTGCGGAGGCCGCGGCGCGAATACCTGGAATGGTACCGCCGCATCGACATTGGCCTGGAGACATTTCCCTACAATGGGCACACCACGAGCCTGGATGCATTCTGGATGGGGGTGCCGGTGCCTGCCTTGGTGGGCGAGTTGCCGGTTTCACGCGCGGGACTGAGCCACTTGATGAATCTCGGGCTGCCGGAATTGGTGGCCAGGAGCGAGGATGAATATACGAATCTGGTGGTGGCTCTGGCGAGGGATCCGCCGCGACTGGCGGGCTTGCGGGCGACCCTGCGCGAACGCATGAAGGCTTCGGTGCTCATGGATGCGCCGCATTACGCGCGCCAAATCGAAACCGCCTATCGCGCGGTGTGGCGGCTATGGTGCACGCAGAAACCGGCCTGACACAGGTACGCCGCCCAAACCTCCGCGCATCTTCGTGAATACGGCGTGCCTGGCTCTGGCACTTCAAGAATTCGTTTGACGCTTCCACACGCGTTGCCTATGATTGCGACCACTTTCATCAAGAGTGACTGAGGGACTGGCCCTGTGAAGTCACGGCAACCGCTTGGTGGAAAGATGAAGGATGAAGGATGAAGGATGAAGAAGTCGGACGCGCTCGGCGCGCTCGCTTCATCCTTCCGCCTTTTATCTTCGTCTTTCCGCGAAGGACCAGGTGCCAAATCCAGCCGAAAGTCCGCCGCAGCAAAACTGTGGTGGGCGGACGGGAAGATGAGATCAGATTCCAGCCTGTCAATCCGTCGCCGGAGTCTTCATCTCGTCACCATTTGATCCTTGGTGGGAGCAAGCCGCTTATGGACAAACCATCGCCCTTCTTCTCCAACCTAAAATGCCGCGAATGCGGCCGCCTCTACCCCAAGCAGGCCATCCACGTGTGCGATTTCGATTTCGGGCCGCTCGAGGCGGCCTACGATTACGAGGCCATCAAGGCCGCGATCAGCCGTGATATCTTGCGGGCGCGGAAGCGCCGCATGTGGCGTTACCGGGAGTTGCTGCCGATAGACGGCGAGCCGACCATTGGGCAGCAGGTCGGCTTCACGCCGCTGGTGCGGGCCGATCGGCTGGCGAAAAAACTGGGCATCCGGACGCTCTGGATCAAAAACGACACCGTCAATTACCCCACTCTTTCGTTCAAGGATCGCGTTGTCTCGGTGGCCCTGAACCGCGCCAAGGAACTGGGCTTCAAGACCGTGGCCTGCGCCTCGACCGGCAACCTCGCCAACAGTGTCGCCGCCAACGCCGCGGGCGCCGGCTTGAAAAGCTACGTCCTGATCCCCGCTGACCTCGAACAGGGCAAGGTGCTTGGCTCTCTGGTGTATGGGACCAACGTCATCGGCATCCATGGCGCCTACGATCAAGTCAATCGCCTGTGCTCGGAAATCGCCGGCAAGTACGGCTGGGGTTTCGTCAATGTGAACCTGCGTCCCTATTATGCTGAGGGCTCGAAGACGATGGGGTTCGAAATCTGCGACCAGCTCGAATGGCGCATCCCGCGGCACACCGTGGTGCCCATGGCCAGCGGCTCCTTGCTGACCAAGATCCACAAGTCGTACAACGAATTCATCAAGGTCGGCCTCGTGGATGCCACCCCTTTCTCCGTGCACGGCACCCAGGCCACCGGCTGCGCGCCGATCTCGCACGCCATGAAGCGCGGCACGGACATCGTCAAGCCCGTGTCGAAGCCCGACACCATCGTGAAGTCGCTGGCCATCGGCACGCCGGCGGACGGCTACTACGCGATCCATGCGATGCGCGAAACCGGCGGCCACTGCGAAGACGCGACCGACGAGGAAGTCGTCGACGGCATCCGCTTACTCGCTGAGTATGCCGGCATCTTTGCCGAGACCGCCGGCGGCGTGACTGTCGCCTGCGCAAAGAAGCTGATCGACAGCGGCAGGATCCCGCACGACGAAGAAGTCGTACTCTGCATCACCGGCCACGGCCTTAAAACCCAGGAAGCCGTCGCGGGCAAATGCGGCGAACCGCGCATCATCAAACCAAGCCTCCGCGAGTTCGAGGAGCAAATCTACGCGAAGGATAGCGGGGCGTCCTGACCCTTTCACCCAGTGCTCAGTACTAAGTGCTTAGTTCTTTGTTGAACAACATCACTTCAACACTGAGCACTGAGCACCAGGCAATAATAACTAAAAACTACACAAAACATGCCCTCCGTCCGCATCCCCACCCCACTGCGCAAACTCACCAACGAACTCGAGGTCGTCCAGGCCGCCGGCGCGAATATCGGCGAAGTCATCAACAGCCTCGACCAGGCCTTTCCGGGCCTGAAAGAGCGCATCGTCGACGACTCCGGAAACGTCCGCCGTTTTGTGAATATATTTGTCAATGACGAAGACATCCGCTTCCTCGAGGAGAAGGCCACGGCAGTGAAAGAGCAGGATGAAATCAGTATCGTGCCGGCGATTGCGGGAGGCTAGGAGCAAGAGCCAGGAGCCAGGTGTCCCTGCCATGCGTCTGGATGAATTCATTGCTTACCAGAAGGCGCAGACTTTGTTCCTGTTTGTTCTTCGCATGTTGACTCCCGCCATCCTCAAATTACGAAAACCAAAATAGAAAAGCCCGAGCCCCCGATCCAGGTTGCGCACTCGCCACATCCACTTGGCTCTTGGCTCTTCGCTCCTGGCTCCTGCTACTCCTCCTTCGCTATGAAAGAAACCCAACGCCTCTGGCTGATGTTCCCGACCAAGCTCATTACGCGCCCTGTCATTTGGGAATTGGGCAGGGAATTTCCGATCGTGACCAATATCCGGCAGGCGAGCGTGACCGATGAAATCGGCGTCGTGTCGCTCTCTTTGGAAGGCGAACGCGAGGAGATCAAAAAAGCCATCACCTGGCTCGAAAAGCAGGGCGTCAAAGTCGAGCCCGTCGAAATCAATACCATCGAAGGATGAGCGAAGAGCCAAGTAACGAGAGCCAAGTCGACCGTAGCGAGAGCGCCACCTGGCTCCTGGCTCCTGGCTCCTGGCTCCTGGCACTTTCAAAAGTCCAATGGCGGAACCGGGGGCGGTTTGATGGTGGTGTCGAGCACGGTTTGCTCGTGCATGGGCTGGACCGCCTCCGCGCGGCGCACCTCTATTTCCTGAGGCGCCGTGCCACCGGCTGGCGTGGCGGTGACCACGGCACTGCTGTCGAGCGGCGCAGTCTGGCCGTTTAGATTTTTCATGGCCATGGCGTTGTTCACCGACTGGATCGAGTTGTAAGGATCGAATCCCAACACCGTCGGCTCTTTCATGGCGACCACCTGCACCGCGGAAACATCCACAGCCAACGCCGCGCGAGGCCACTCCGCCCCGGGAATGATTTTGACAAAATCCCGGTTGCCGCCTCCATTGTGGATCTGGCATCCGATCTTCGGTGCCTGCTCCTCGGTCGCAATCTCGAAGAAGGTGGTTCGGCGGTCGACTTTTTCGCCGGTTTCCTTGTTCTCCACCGTTTCGAAACACTTGTCGGTGGCGAGTTGGCCGGAAATCGAGCACAACTCCACCTTGATGATCCCTCTTGGCTCTGGAATATCCTTTGGGCGATATGTCGCGAAGGTGGATTTCATCACGTCCGCCCAGACCGGGAGCGCAATTTCATTGCTGAAGGCCCCACGATAGATCGTCGACGGCTTGTCGAAACCGGCCCAGACACCACAGGTCACGGCGCTGGAGTAGCCGAGGAACCAAGCATCCGTAAAATTGTAGGCCGTGCCCGTCTTGCCTCCGAGCGGAAATTTCTTGACCTCAAGTTCGGTGAAAGTCCTGTCCGCCGTGCCGCGTTCGAGCACCTCGGCGAGGCAGGTGTGGACTTCGTAGGCGGTGGTGTCCTTGACTACCCGCACGCGGCCAGGCCTGGCCTGGAAGACCACGTTGCCGCCCTGGTCCTCGATCCGCTGGATGATGAACGGTTTGTCTGGCCGCGTGCCGCCATTGGGGAAAATGGTATTGGCTAGAGTCATCTCCATGAGCGTCACTTCGCTGCTGCCGAGAAAGGTCGCGGGGAAGGGTCGCAACGGACTTTCGATGCCGGCCTGTTTCGCCAGCGGCAAAAGATGGTCGAGACCCGTCATCATCCCGAGTCGCACAGTGGCGGCGTTTTTGGATTTCACGAGGGCATCGCGCGCGGAAATCGGGCCTTCGTACTTGTTGTCGACCCGTTCCGGGCCCCATTCGCCGAGGATGCCGGTCAAGCCGCCGATCATGACCTGGCGGTTATCCATGACCGAATCCTGGACAATCGTGCCGGGACCCAGTCCCCTTTCAAAGGCTGCGGCGTAGACCAGCGGTTTGAACGCCGTGCCCGCCGGGCGGCGGGCGGAGAGCGCGCGATTGAAGGAACTGTGCCCGAAGTCCCGGCCACCGACGAGCGTAAGGATCCCACCGGTGGTATTGTCGAGGACGACCACGGCGCCCTGCAAATAGGCCGGAGGCGGCAGGGTGTTGCCTTCGACTTCATTGCCCGCGAGACGCTGGTGGGCGCGAAATTCGCTGTCATACTTTCCGAACGTCTGGTGATCGTACCCGTCGTGCCGCTCGACGACGTCCAGTTGCTCGCGCAAAGCTTTTTCCGCTTTGCGCTGCAAATCGCCGTCGATCGTCGTGTAAATGCGGTAGCCGTCGCTGATGGCGGAGTCGCGTCCATACTGCGCGATGACCTGCTGGGCGACCAGATCCATCGCGTAGGAATCCTGGTGAATCGACCGGCGGTTCTTCACGACCAGGTCCTGCGCCATGGTCGCGTCATATTCCTGCTTCGTGATCTGCTGGAGTTCCAGCATCCGGCCCAGGACGTAATTTCGCTGGTCGATGCAGGCCTTGCGGTTGCGCCACGGAGAGAGTTTGTTTGGGCTCTTGAGCAGACCCGCAAGCGTCGCCGCCTCGGAGAGGTTCACGTCCCTGGCGTGTTTGGCGAAATATCCACGCGCGGCGGCTTCGGCCCCGTAAAAGCCGTCCCCGAAGAAAACGCGGTTCAGGTAAAGCTCGAGGATTTTCGGCTTTGAGAAGTGATGCTCGATCTCCTGCGCGACGAAGATTTCGAGCAGCTTGCGCTTGTAGCTGCGGTCTTCGCTCGGCAACTCGATGGGGAAGGAATTGCGCGCCAATTGTTGAGTGAGCGTGCTCGCGCCCTGGCGGGTGCGCCCCGCCTGATAATTCCGGATCGCCGCCCGCGCGATGCCGAAATAGTCCACCCCCGAATGCTGGTAAAAACGGTTGTCCTCGGCGGCGACGACGGCCTTGTATAGCCACGGCGAGAGTTCGTCGGCGCCCACCTGGTCCCGATTTTGAATGAAGATGCGCCCGAGCGGCTGGCCATTGCGGTCATAGATGATGCTCGCCGATTCCATTTCCTCCAACTTGGAGTAGTCAAAGGCCGCCGCACGCTTTTGCCATTTGGCCTTTTCCAGCCCCAGCCAGACGCCAAATGCAGCCGCCATGAGGAAAAGAACGCCGAGCACCGTGAGGAACCAGGTGCGTCGATAGAATGGCGGTCGGTAACGTGGCAGATCCCACATGTGCTGACAGGCCCGAAGGCGGCGCTCTAAGTCACACGAAACGCAGAATCGCGCAACGAGCAATTTCCTTTCCACGCCGGCGCCCGGCTTTCGTCCGCTTCAGAGGGCGTGTAAAGAGTAGGCAGGATCCTGTCCTGCTCTATAAACGGTCTCCAGACGCCCTCTTCATTCCATCGCACGCATGCCGATCGCCCCGTCCCCACTCGCATTGGCGCTGCGCACGGAGATTGCCCAACGCGGTCCGATCTCGTTCCGCCGCTTCATGACCCGCGCCCTTTATGACCCGGACCACGGCTACTACGGGGCCGGCAAAGCGCGCGTCGGCCGCGGTGGGGATTTCTTCACCAATGTCAGCGTCGGGCCGCTCTACGGCCGATTGCTGGCCCGGCAGTTTGCGGAAATGTGGCGGCGACTGGGAGAACCGGAAGATTTCGTCCTCGTCGAGCAGGGCGCGCATGGCGGCGATGGTGCGTCGGATGTGCTCGCTGGACTGCGGGAATTCGACCCTGCCTGCTTCGCCGCGACCACGCTCTGGCTCGTCGAACCGTTCGCCGTCTGGCAACAGAGGCAAAGGCAAACGCTGGGTGATTTTCTACCAGCGAAAATCCGCTGGACCGGCACGCTGGCAGCATTGCCGGAGATTCGCGGCGTCCATTACTCCAATGAACTCGTCGACGCCTTCCCAGTGCACCGGGTAGTATGGCGCGACGGCCGCTGGATGGAGCGCCTGGTCGATGTCCAGGATGACTGT
>Ga0302326_10005864_pt1 | contig 27810 bp, 31 predicted proteins | sample Palsa_T0_3_FD_202264 | JGI IMG/M metagenome (GOLD analysis project Ga0302326, IMG submission 202264) | Peat permafrost microbial communities from Stordalen Mire near Abisko, Sweden - Palsa_T0_3 | ecosystem: Environmental > Terrestrial > Soil > Palsa > Peat permafrost | place: Sweden: Abisko... | reverse complement strand
CTGGATTGCGGCCGGGTCGAGCCGCGCCGGGGCACCCCATCGCGCACGCGCGAGGGGGACCCCATTGCGGCTCGACCCCTTCTCTTTGCCTGTGCGTTTTGAAGCCGCCGATGAGGCGGCCGACGGGCGCCTGCGGGTCATCGATTTGCACCGCGAACGCGTGGTGGTGCGCCGCTCGGTGCGCGGCATGCGCATGGCGCTGACTTTGCCGGTCGCCGGCTTTCGCGGTGTCGCCATCCGTCTCGCCGGGAACGCCGACGAGCCGCCGAGCGCGATTTCGGTCGTGCTCGAGCACGGCGACCCGGCGTTGTCGCTACCGCTGTTCTCGTCCGGCACCAGCGACGAGATCGTGGTGGAATGGCAGTCTTGGGGCCGCGTCCTCGGGCTGCCTTTGCTGGTCGCCGAACGCGACGGCAGCTTGCGTGAGCCGTTCGCGCGGCTTGGCGCATTGCGGATCGAAGCCCCGACCTGGCGCCGTCGCCGCCGCAGCGCCATTGCGCGCCGCCGTCCCTCGATCTTGCTGCGGCGCCGCCCCGGCCAACCGCCGGACCCGCCGGTCACGCATCGCGGCGAGCGCGAGATCATCGCCCGGAATTGAGCGCGCCGGCCAGTGAACCGCACCACCGAGCCGCGGGCCATACCTCACCCCAAAGCGGTCTTCAGCAGTTCGACGAAAGTGGCTGCCGCAATCGGCAAGACCCGTCCGCGCCGGCTTGCAAGAATGAGCCTGGCCTGCAGCAGCGGTGGATCGATCAGTGGCAGTGCAATCATGTCACCAGGCGGAATGAGGGTTTCTCCCGGTTTGCGGAATTGAAAGCACACGCCGCGGTTCATGCGGGCGAAGGCCTTCATGGTCTCGACCGAATTGGAGACCAAGCGGGGATCGAGATCGAACGAGGCTTGCGCCAACACCTGCTCGATCAAGGCGCGTCCGGCCAAAGTCGCGTCGCCGAGCGCCAGCGGATAGGCCAGGCAGTCGCGCAAACGCAGATCGATGCGGCCAACGAGCGGATGATCGCGAACCACGAGCGCGCAGAGTCCCTGCTCGGCCGCGGCGACGATCGCCACGTGCTTTCGTGGTGGCGGGTAAAGCGTCAGGATCAGATCGTCCTGATCGGCGATGAGGGCAGCAACAAGCTCCTCGGGAGCGCCGATACGCACATTGAAACGGACGTTGGGGTGCTCCGCCTGGAATCGCGTGATCGCCGACGGCAGTAACTCGCTCGCGACCGACTCGACGGCCGCGATGCTGACCTGGCCGCGCACCAGCCCGCGCAATTGCTCGACCTGCGATTCGACGGCCTTGAGTTCTGAAATCGCCTGACGCGTATAGGCGAGAAAAACTTCCCCCGCCGCCGTCAACCGAACACCCCGCGGCAAGCGCTCAAACAGCGCCGATCCCAAATCTGCTTCAAGGTCCAGGATTTGCCGGTTTAGCGCCGAGGACGCCACGTTGAGTGCGTCAGCGGCCTTGCGGATGGAACCGTGCCGGGCCACCGCATCGACTAGACCAAAAGGCGCGGGGGACGCAGCCGCTTGCGCGGAGTTGCCGCGTTGCGCGCAGTGGCAGGCGCTTGCGGCAATCGGCGTCGCTGTCCGCGCTGTCGGCTCACCCGGCTCGACTTTGCCTCCGCCATCGGTGCAGGTGTCCGTGTTGCGGTCATTGTAGCCGCTTTCTCGGTGAGCGAGCGGATTTTTCGCGCGCTGCGCCCAGAATTTGGCTCTAGTAGCGCTCACTAGGGCAAACGCATAGTCAGGATTGCCGGGCTCTCCTTCCAGAGGACAGCGACCATGCGCTATCAAGCTGTGGCATCATTCATCTTGCTGGCTTTAAGCAGTCTGTGCGCAACCGCGTACGCTGACGAGGCCGTTACCTTGCGCCTCAAGTGGCTTAATCAGGCACAGTTTGCCGGATTTTACGTGGCGCAAGAGAAGGGCTACTACAAATCCGAGGGCCTCGACGTGAACATCCAGCCCGGCGGTCCCGACTTTCCAGCCGTTCAAATGGTGACCGGAGGCAACGAGCAGTTTGGCGTGACCGGCGCCGATCAGATCCTGATTGCTCGCAGCAAAGGCGTACCCGTCGTCGCCCTTGCCGTCATCTACCGGCGCAATCCCTTTGTGCTGTTCTCGCTGGCCAAGTCCGGCATCAAGACGCCATCCGATTACGTCGGCAAGACAGTCGGCGTGAAGATCGGCGGCAACGAGGAACTGATCTATCGCGCCGTTCTCGCCAAGGCCGGCATCGACAAATCCAAGCTGACCGAGATTCCGGTCAAATTCGACATCACGCCGCTCCTCACCGGCACCGTCGACGTCTGGCCGGGCTATCTCATCAATGAGGTGCTGGCGGCGAAAGAAAAAGGTTTCGACGTCAACGTGGTCTATCCGTTCGATTACGGCATCGACCTTTATGCCGACACGTTGTTCACGACGGAAAAGATGCTCAAGGAAAAGCCGGACACGGTCAAAAAATTCGTCGCCGCGACGCTGAAAGGCTGGGACACCGCGATTTCGGCACCGGAGGAGGCGGCGAAGATCACCGTCAAGTACGGCGACAAACTGACCTACGACCACGAACTCGCGATGATGAAGGCCAGCGTGCCGTTGCTTAAGCCCGACGGCAAGCCTGTCGGTTTTATGGACGAGGCCGGCTGGAGCTCCGCACAAAAACTCTTGCTCGCTGCTGAATTCCAAAAGCAGCCGATTGCCGTCGCCAGGGCATTCACCACGCAAGCGATGCCATGAATGCGATTGTCTTGACCGACCGACTGGACGCCGCGCCGATTGCACCGTGCAAGCCCGTTCTTTCGATCGCGGACCTCAACGTCCGCTTCGGCAACGTAGCCGCGATCGAGAGCCTGAGCCTCACGGTACGGCGCGGCGAGTTCGTGTCGCTGCTGGGGCCCAGCGGATGCGGCAAGTCGACCTTGCTCAAAGCGATCGCCGGCCTGGTCAAGCCGACCGGCGGGCAAATCGCCCGAGCGGCCGCGGATTTGCGCACCGGTTTCATGTTCCAAAAGCCGCTGCTGCTGCCTTGGCGGACCACGCTCGACAACGTGCTGTTGCCGATCGAGATTCAACGAGGCGGCGACACCGTCGATTCACTCGAACGCCAGAACGCGCTGCGGATGCTGGATCTTGTACGGCTCGGCGACTTTGGCCAAGCCTATCCGCACCAATTGTCGGGGGGAATGCAGCAACGCGCGGCGCTGGCGCGCGCGCTAATGTGCGATCCGGACGTGCTCTTGCTTGACGAGCCGTTTGGCGCTCTGGACGAGCTCACGCGCGACGTACTCAACGAGGAGCTGATCCGCATTTGGCAGAGCAAGGAGACACGGCTGACCACCGTGCTCATGGTGACGCATTCGATCCCGGAAGCGGTCACCACGTCGGACCGGGTCATCGTCCTGTCGAACCGGCCGGCGCGGTTGATCGAAGATGTAGCCGTGTCCGGCGCGCGTCCGCGTGCGCCTGAAGACGCCGATACTGGCACGATCATCCGCCGCATCCGCGCCATGGTGAGGAGCGATCGATGATATCGCGCGCGCTGCCGCCGTTGGCATTCGGATTGCTCCTGCTGGTCGCCTGGCAGGCGATCGTGACCATCGGTCAGATCCCGGAATATCTGTTGCCCTCGCCGACCGCGATCCTGGCGACTGTCGACCGCTCGCTCGGCGTTGCGTTCACGGTGACGTTCATCGAGGCGCTCGCCGGGTTCCTCATTGCCAGCGTGCTTGCCTTCGCCATCGCCACTCTGTTCATGCGGTTTCATACGCTCGAAGAGGGACTTTTTCCCATCGCCATTGCGGTAAAGACGACGCCGATTGTGGCGATTGCGCCACTCTTGGTTATTTGGCTTGGCACCGGATGGTGGTCGAAGATCGTAGCGGCGATCTTGATCTGCTTCTTCCCGGTGCTGGTGAACACCGTCAAAGGTCTCAAGGCCGCGGATCTGGAATACCGCGAGCTGTTCGAGACTTTGGGGGCGAGCCGCGCCCAGGAATTCCGCAAGCTGCGCGTTCCCTATTGTCTGCCCTATCTGTTCTCGGCGCTGAAGATCTCTTCTTCGCTCGCCGTGGTCGGCGCCATCGTCGGCGAGTTCGTCGGCGCTACGAAGGGCCTTGGCTATCTCATCATTATTTCCTCGGCGCACCTCGAAACGGCGACGTTGTTTTCGGCGATCTTCGCGGCCGCCTTTGCCGGCATTGCCATGTTCTACGTCATTGGCTGGACCGAGCGCAGATTGATCTTCTGGTCAACCGGCGACGCGGAATGACCATGCGCACGATCTCGGTTGACGTGGTGCGCATTCCTACCAAAGGGCCGGGCGACGTATCCGGCCTCATGCGGCTCATCGAGGGGGGCAAAGTCGCGCCGGCGTCGATCCTCGCGGTACTCGGCAAGACGGAAGGCAACGGCGGGGTCAACGACTTCACCCGCGAATATGCCATGGCGACGTTGTGCGACGCGCTTGCCCCGCATTTGGGGCTGACCCCGCGGGCGGTGGAAGACAAGATCGCTTTTGTCATGTCGGGCGGCACCGAAGGAGTGCTTTCGCCGCATCTTACCGTGTTCGCGCGCAGCTTTCCCGCCGAAGCTCCGAACGGCGGCGCGGGTGAGAAGCGGTTGAGCATCGGCATCGCGCACACCCGCGACTTCATGCCGGAAGAAATCGGCCGCAGGGTCCAGATTGAGGAGACCGTGAAGGCCGTTCACGTGGCCATGGGCGACGCCGGCATCGACGATCCGCAAGACGTGCATTTCGTGCAGATCAAATGTCCGTTGCTGACCAGCGAGCGCATCGAGGCGGCGCTCCACCGCGGACGCAAGACAGTGACCGCCAGCGCCTACACGTCGATGGGCTATTCGCGGGGGGCCTCGGCGCTTGGCGTGGCACGGGCGTTGGGCGAGATCGACGTCGAGATTGACGAAGACCGCGTGTTGAAAGACTGGGATTTGTTTTCGTCCGTCGCCTCTTCTTCCGCCGGCATTGAGCTGATGCACAATGTGGTGATCGTGATGGGCAATTCGCGCTCCTCGATGAGTCCTTTCGTGATCGGACATGCCGTGATGCGGGACTCGATCGATCTTTCGGCCGTGATCGAAGCGCTCAAGAGCGTCGGGCTCGGTTTAGCGGACGCTCAATCGAAGGATCGGCTGGTCAACATCTTCGCCAAGGCCGAAGCCTCGCCCGACGGCTGCGTGCGCGGCTTCCGCCACACCATGCTCGATGATTCCGATGTCGGCTCAACGCGCCACGCCCGCGCCGCAGTCGGCGGATTGATCAGCGGATTGTCGGGAACGGGCGCCGTCTATGTTTCAGGCGGCGCGGAACACCAGGGGCCGCCCGGCGGCGGCCCGGTGGCGGTTATCGCGCGGGTCTGAGATTTCGGCTGGCGTGCCGCAATCAAAGAAGGCGGTGCAAAGCCGCGTCGAGCAGCAATCCGGCAAACAGGATCAGGCCGGCGTCGCGGTCGGATTTGAACAACACCAGGCAGCGGTCGGGATCGGCGATATCGAGCCGGACGATCTGCCAGGCAAGGTGCGCGGCGAAGGCCAGCAGAAAAAGCGCGAATACGGGACCGGCGCCGGCGGCAAACCCCGCCACGCCGATCAGGATGACGGCGAGCGTGTAAAAGAGCGCAAGCATCGGCTTGATGCGCTCGCCGAATAGCAGCGCCGTCGATTTGATGCCGATCAGCGCATCGTCTTCGCGATCCTGATGGGCGTAGATCGTGTCGTAGCCGATCACCCAGGCGATGGAGCCGGCATAGAGCAGCAGAGCCGGCGCATCGAGCCGGCCGAACGCGCCCGCCCAGCCCATCAGCGCGCCCCAGGAAAACGCCAAACCGAGCACGATCTGGGGCCAATAGGTGATCCGTTTCATGAAGGGGTAGATCGCCACGATGGCGAGCGAAGCGACGCCGAGCATGATCGTGAAAAAGTTGAATGAGAGGAGCACCGCGAGACCGACCAGCGCTTGCACAACAAGAAAGATGCCGGCTCCAAGCACGCTCACCTGGCCTGAGGGGATGGGCCGCGAGCGCGTACGCTCGACGCTGCGGTCGAGATCGCGATCGACGATGTCATTCCAGGTGCAACCGGCGCCGCGCATCGCAAAGGCGCCAACGAAAAATAGCGCGAGATGGACGACGCTCGGCGCTATTTTGTGGCTGGCGACGGCGGCCAGCGCCGACGACCACCAGCACGGCAACAGCAGAAGCCAGGAGCCTATCGGGCGGTCGAGCCGCGCAAGCCGCAGATAAGGACGTGACCAGGCCGGGGCGAGAGTATCGACCCAATTGCCGGTCGCGTCGGCGACCGAACCGGCCGGCGGGCTCATTTTGCCAACGGGTTACCGTTCAGCGAATCGAGCGTGCCGCGGCCCGTCTTGGTATTGCCCGCCGAATCCACGGATGGCGTGCTAATGGCGTCGCTAAGCGACGGCGGTCGCGGTTTGGCGGCGGGCGCTTCGGTGCAGGCCGCGGTTTGGAATTTCAGCGTATGCTCGTGACCCACCTTGGCGTTGCTGACGGCCTGCTCGGGAATGTTGCACCAGGTCTTGTTGCTTTCGAGGAACTTCAGCATGGCTCCCTCGGCGGCGTAGAAGCGCTGCACCAGCGCGCAAATCTCTTTGCGTTCGGATTTATGTTGGATCGCGTTGCGCACCGCCAGCGCCTTCTTTTCCGCGTCGTCCTTCATTTGCCCGAAGGAATTGCACTGTTGCGGACCGACCTGCGCCAGCGCCACTGGGGATTCGGCGGCGATGGCCAAGGCGGCTATGGCCACGGCGAGACACCACTTCATGGCTTAAGGTCCTTTCCCGGTTCCCCTTAAATCTTACCCTGCCGACATCACATGGCCCGTTGATTTCGGCGACAAGGCGGCGGAACTTCCTTTCCGGCCGCGAGGGGAATACATGCAAACGGCGGCTTGCCCGCAATTTCACTCATTTTGCTCACATTTTCCATGCCGGGATATGATTTTCGCAGTCCGCGCCTATACGTCGAATCGCCGCTGGAGAAGGGCGTCCGGGTGGCGCTCGAGGCGGCGCAAGCTCACTATCTCGCGACGGTCCTGCGCCTGAAATCGGGCAGCCGCGTTCTGCTGTTCAACGGCCGCGACGGCGAGTGGAGCGCAACACTCACTCTGCTCCGGCGTACGGCTATTGTGGACGTCGGAGCCCAGACGCGCCCCCAGACCTCGCCCGCGGATTTGCACTACCTGTTCGCGCCGCTTAAGGCGGCGCGGCTCGATTACATGGTGCAGAAGGCGGTCGAGATGGGGGTCTCGCGGCTTCAGCCGATGCTCACGCGCCACGGTCAGGTGGCGCGCGTGAACACCGAGCGCATGCGCGCAAACGCCATCGAAGCCGCCGAGCAATGCGGCATTCTTTCGCTTCCGGAAATCGAGGCGCCGATCGCATTCGCTCGCCTCATTGCCGAGCGGGACCCCGCGCGCCGCCTCGTGTTTTGCGATGAAGATGCCGAGGAGTCGGACCCGGTCGCGGCGCTTCGCGGCCTGCCGCCCTCGCCGCTTGCGGTGCTGATCGGGCCGGAGGGCGGTTTTGCCGAGGATGAGCGCGCGGCATTGCTCAAATTGCCGAATGTGCTGCGGCTGTCGCTCGGCCCGCGCATTCTGCGCGCCGATACCGCCGCGGTGGCGGCGCTGACGCTGGTGCAAGCGCTGATCGGCGATTGGCGCTGAACGCTAATTCAGTGGATGTGACCCGGACGATCCATGCAGGTGAAGCCGACGAAGTCGCCGTATTTGCGATGCACGCTGGTAATGTACGACAGGCGGCCCCATTGCGCGCAGTAATTGGCGGCCATCTCACGGTAGGCGGCGACCTTGAATTCCGGCGAATACGGGATGATTCCGCCAGTATCGTTGCCCCAGGCCCAGGTGCGTCCCAACCATGGACCGGCGCTAAAGGCTCCCGCCAGGGCTACCCCGCCGCCGGCGCAGGATAGCACCAGAGTAAGCGTAACGACGGCCAACAGAATACGACGCATTGCGAAGTTTCTCCGCGGCGAACCGATGGGGCACAAGCTTAGAGGCCCACGGTGACAATGAAAAGCGGTTCGGGACCGTTACCGAGACACGGGTCATCCGGCTGGTTTTCACAACATCGAATAGGCGCTGGCGACCATGCCGACCGGCCGCTTGTCGGAAGCGCCCAGCAGCATGACGCGGCCGAAGCTGGTGTTGCGGCCGATGCGCACGACGCGGGCATCGGCGATGACGTCGAACATCACCGGCCGCAGGAAATGTGTGGTCTGGTCGATTGTGCTCATCGGCCTGTAGCCGTTCCAGGCCGCCGAACAGGCGATGACCATGGCGCTGTCCGCGAGCGCCATCAGCGCCTGGCTGCATACCGCCTCGCCGTCCCAGCAGATCTTCTTGGAGAATGGCAGCCGCACCACGGCGCCCGGTTGCCAGTCCGGCAGCGCTCCCGGTGGCCGCACCGGCTCCACGCTTTCCACCAGCAGCGCCAGGTCCTGTACCCACGGCGCGAAAACCTTGGTCATCAGGCGCCCGGCAGCCTGTAGACCGAACGCCGCTTCGGAAATTACAAGCTGATGCACCTTGCCCATGTCCAATTCCCCCGAGGGCCGTTCGCCCTCTCGACCGGGTCGTCCCAGGCTCTGGCCTTGAGAACCGGCGCCCCGTTTTGGCTGCGAACCATAACCGTGCAGTCCGCGCCGCCGGGAAGAAGGCGACCAGGAGCAACACATCGCGGCTGAGCACGCGACGCCCGCATTTTCGACGAATCAGACGCAACAGCTTATGAGCGCTATCATGATGCCGGTAGCTTGGTCGCGGGCCGCGGTTACAAAAAAACTGTGATCAAAGGCCGCAGCCAACCAAATTTCTGTGGACTGGCGAAGTCTGACAGTCCGCCTCACTCCGATTCCGGCCATCGCTGGATGCTGTGCGGGGCTGAACGCTTCCGCGCTTGCCGCTCTTGACCGGCAGACGCCGGCGCGGCACGGTTGCTGCGTTTCACGGCAGAGGGAGCCGCGGAGGCTAGAGGGCATGTCAGGCCGGATCGCGTGTGTCGCGCTGGGGTTGGTGCTCAGCATTATTTCCTTCTCGCCGCCGCGCGCGGCGGGTTTGCTGGAGAAGAATTTCTGGCTGTCAGGCCCGCGCTATGATCGTGACATCCCGGCCTGCGATTCCATGCCGGCACTCGATCGCATCATCGGCGATTTTCGCACCAAAGAGGCGCGGTTCTGGAATTCCGAGCTGCAAATCGTCGGTCTTGAGAATATCCGCCAAACTGCCGTGCTGCCCTGGGCGGCGCAATCCATTCCGCGCCGCTTCTGTGCGGGTACGGCGCTCATCAACGACGGCCTCAGGCATCCGATCTATTATTCGATTGCCGAAGATACCGGCATGATCGGCATGGATTGGGGGGTCAATTTCTGCGTCGTCGGACTCGATCGGAATTGGGCCTACGGCCCGGCGTGCCGCGCGGCGCGGCCTTAAGACATCCGTCTTCCGTCCTCGCCGTCAGCGTACGCCGTGCCAGGGATCGTATGGCTTGTCGGGCAAATTGTGCAGTGCCGCATTGTAAGCCTTGTCGTTTACCTTCGGCTTATCGGTCTTGTCCTCACCCTGACGCGCGGCGCCTTGACCGAGGCGGCTGGCGCCGTTCATCTGATTTTGCTGAGGGGACATTTGGGCCTGCGCGGCCGCCGTCATCATCGCCAGGGCCAAGCCTGCGATCAGCATTCTCATCGGCCCACCCATCGAAGTTTTTTGCCGGTTCATTCGAATTTTCTCGCGCCCGCGGACAATGAACGCTGCCCGTAAGTATAGCTCAAGTCATGACGCCACTAAAATCAGGCAATGTTTAGCCCGACCGGGGGGCGACAGGTTCGCAGCCTGGGTTGGCGGCCAGGTGCGGTTAACGTCGAGTGCCTGCGGCACGCTTTCCCGCCGGCGAAGCGGGTCGTGCTCGCCCCGCTGCGCGAACTCGATGACCTTCTTGGCGACAGCATCCGCCTCGGAATGATCGCGGTCGAGGACGCCGAGAGTGCGGCAAATGTCGGCGTACGCGCTGGTCATGGCCGCGATCGCTTCCGGTTCGAAGGCTTTGTTCTTGAACAGGCGGTGGACGGCCATTTGTGGTGCTTTCCATACCCCAGACGGGATCAAACGCGATGCAGAACTGCCGGGGCGAAAATCGCCCGTCGGCTTTTGTTCGGCGAAAAGCTAGCGCGATGGCCCCGCACGCTCAAGATATGACCGTGATATGCCCGTGCGACAGGCAGGCCACCGGTGCTGGCCTCTAGGGGCTACTCCTTCTGACAAAAGGGCCAGTCGCGCCCCACATCCTTAACCCTTCGCTAACGCGATTCAGCCAGAGCCTGAAGATTCGGCCTCGATTCGGGGGAATCGAATCGATTTGCGTCACTCTCGATGCCTTCACAGGCGACTTTCAATCCTCGCCAAAGTCATGTCTGAAGAATCGGCCCTTCGGCTCAAGGAAATGCTATCCCTAAAATAGCTATTCCCGGCCACCCTCAATTACCCGGAACCAAAGGTTCGGGAGAGTGCCAAGGACAAGGACGATAGGGAAGAGTTCGAAAAAATTTGAGGGGCCGTTTGCCATGACCGGACGCGAATGGTTGGTCGGCTTGCTCAGTGACTTTGCGGCCGTCCTCGCTTGGTCAGTGCGGCGCGGCGGTCATAATGCGCTCTTTACCTACTTGCTTGGATTGGCCGCGGGCTTCGCCATTGCCTAAACGGCTTTTCACGTTGGCTCCCTAAGCTTTGACTAGCGACGAGGCCGCCAACTGAGGCGGCCTAAATGGCGGAATGAGCGCAATTAGCAAGTGCTATGAAATCGCGCGCAGAAATATTCCGCGAGAGGGCAACGGAGCGCTATCAGGCCGCGCAAATATCGACGGACCCGCAAGTGAAACAGAACTTTATGTACCTCGTAGCTCATGGACCGAGTTGGCAGTGCGGGTAGAAGACTTAGACCGGAGTCGTAAGCCGCCAACCACCTACTGAGGCGCCCCTTCGCGAATGCTCTAGGCTGCCAGTTCGGCCGGGGGCTTTTTGGATTTCAGCGAGATTATTTTAGTTTTTACATGGCCGCAGTCCGCGCATTCGTAGTTGTGGAGCGCGATATCGGGGTTAGTGGGATGGAGGCCGACGGTCGTCTGCCTTATCGGCTTTTGACACCTTGGGCAGGGCTCATTGATAAACAAGGTAAGAGACATGGTGAGTTCCTTTCGCGCTCGGCGAACTGAGGACACTCAAAGGGTACTGGCAGGATTTTAGGGATTTTGGGCACCTTGCGATGATGGCCAATCGAATCGGATGGTGCATGCACCGCTACTGGTTCCATGTCGGACCAGTGGCCATCTGGTCAAAATTGCTCACTTGGATTGCACGCTCAAAAACTACTCACAGCAAAAGGGGCCACTCTCTGAACCAAAAGGGGCCAGTCCTTTGTCCTCATATGAAAAAGGGCCAGCACCCAGGCCACCACCCCCTCTTTTATTCACAGTTTGTTCTTGCTTCAAGATTCCGGTCTATGTGGGGATTGGTTGCCAGTCGCGTTTGGCGGGTGCTCATGATCAAGTTCAGTTTTGGCGCCGCTTTGGTAGCGTTGCTGTTATTCGCCGCTTTGCCGCAGGCGCCGGCACAGGACGCTCGGCAAAACGAGGCGGGACAATTCGATTTCTACGTTCTGTCGCTGTCCTGGTCGCCGTCCTTCTGCGCGGCCGCCGCCGAACGCGACAGCAGCCGGGCGCCGACACTGCAATGCGGAGCGCGGCCCTATTCATTCGTCGTCCACGGGTTGTGGCCGCAATACGATCGGGGATTTCCGGAGTATTGCCAGGTGCCGGCGCCGCGGCTCGACCGCGGCATCGTTTCCTCCATGCTCGATCTGATGCCGGCGCCGCATCTGGTCTTCAACGAATGGGACAAGCACGGGACCTGTTCGGGCCTGCCGCCGCGCGCCTACTTCGAAGTCGTGCGCAAAGCCCGCGCGGTGGTGAAAATCCCGCCCGAATATGTCGATCTGCAAGAACCGCTGAGCGTCACGCCGATCGCGGTCGAGGAGGCCTTCATCAAAGCCAATCCGGAGCTTTCGCGCAACAGCATGGCGATCGGTTGTGACAAGAGGCGGCTGACCGAGGTGAGAATCTGCCTGTCCAGGGAGCTTAAGTTCCGCGATTGCGCCGAGATCGCGCGGCGCAGTTGCACGAGGGACCCTCTGGTCATGCCACCGCTGCGCGGCGGCTGAGGTGGCGCAGTGTGCCAAATCATTGAACGCGGGCGTGTGGCATTGTTACTTCTGTCGCGATGAATTATCGCCACGCGTTCCACGCCGGCAATTTCGCCGATGTGCACAAGCACAGCGTGTTGGCGCGCATCCTCCTTCATCTGCGCGCAAAGCCCGCGGCCTTTCGCATCATCGATACGCATGCCGGCGCGGGCCGCTACGATCTTTTTGCGCCGGAGCCGAGCCGTGGCGGCGAATGGCATGGGGGGATCGGCCGGGTTTGGGAGGCGGCGCGGCAGGGAGCAATGCCTGCTCTCTTGGCGGCCTATCTCGAGGCGGTGGCGGCGCTCAATCCCGACGGTAAGCTGCGGGCCTATCCCGGTTCTCCGCTCATTGCGCACAATCTGCTGCGGCCGCAGGACCGCCTCGTCGCCTGCGAATTTGAGCCACGGTCGGCCGCCTTGCTCACCAAGGCGCTGCGCGGCGACGCCCGCGCCAAGGCGATTTTGATCGACGGCTGGACTGCGCTTGGGGCCTATGTGCCGCCCAAAGAGCGCCGCGGCCTCGTCCTCATCGACCCGTCCTTCGAAGACGCGGCTGATTTCACGCTTTTGTCGAGCGCTCTTGCCGCGGCTTATCGCAAATGGCCAAGCGGCATCTACCTGTTGTGGTACCCGATCAAGGAGCGTGGCGCGCCCGACGCCCTGGCGCGGCGGCTGGGGCGCCTTGGCGTGCCCAACGTGCTCCGCTCCGAGCTCACGCTTGGACCCCCGCGCACCGCGGCGGGGCTGTTCGGCTCCGGCCTGATCGTGGTCAATCCACCCTTCACCCTGGAGCGCGATTTGCGAACCTTCCTGCCCGCACTAGCCAAAATATTGTCGCCGGAGGCGGTGGTACGAACCGACTGGCTCGCCCGGGAGCGCCGGGCCGGCGCCGCCCCGGCACGCCGCCCGCGCTAGCCGCCCACTTTTCCACAAGCAAAAATTGGTCTAATTGACTCCTGCTGGCTTAGACGTTCCGCCTCCTGTGGGGGGCCGGCGGAGTGACTGAGGCCGTACGCGGCTGAAGCCTTGCCCGTGTGGATGTCAGGCCAAGCCGTCGCGCCGTGGGGGCCGGCGGCGAAGCAACCGCGGGGAAGGAGTTGCTCGATGGCAATGACCGGTACGGTCAAATTTTTCAACGGCGAGCGCGGCTACGGGTTCATCAAGCCCGACGACGGGGGGCGCGACGTGTTCGTGCACATCACCGCCGTCGAACGCGCCGGCCTGAAGTCGCTGATCGAGGGGCAGCGCATCACTTTCGATGTCGAGCCCGACAAGAAGGGCAAGGGTCCGAAGGCGGTCAATCTAGTCGTCACCGGCTAGGTGCATGATCCGGGAAAGGCGGACCCGGATTTCCGAAACGGTCATGCTCCACTAAGGACGGCGTCGCGCGGGGCGCGGTGTAGAGTTTCCAATTGCAGCGGTGAACCGCTGAGCCGGCGATACTCCATGATGATCCTGCGTTCCGCAGCGCCCTCTCCATTCGGCCGCAAGGTGGCGATCGCCTTGTCCGTGCTCGGGGTCGACGACGTCAAGATCGAGCCGGCCGACACGATGGATCCGCGCGACACGGTGCGCGGGCAAAACCCGCTCGGCAAGATTCCCGTGCTGATCGCCGAGAATGGCGGCGCGCTTTATGATTCGCGGGTGATCCTCGAATATCTCGATCACCGCGCCGGCGGCGGCAAGATCATCCCGCGTGAAGCCCCTCAGCGTTTCGCAGCGTTGCGCGTGCAAGCGCTGTGCGACGGCATTCTCGATGCCTCGATCCTGACGATCTACGAAGGCCGCTGGCGCCCGCCCGAAAAGCACGAGTCGAAATGGCTCGATCACCAGGCCGGCAAAGTAAAGCGCGCGCTCGCTATGCTGGAAGCGGCGCCGCCCGTGCTCGATCCCGTTCCCGGCCTTCCCCATGTCGGGCAGATCGCGCTTGCCTGCGCGCTCGGCTATCGCGATTTCCGCTTTGGCGGCACTTGGCGCGGCGATCACCCGCGTCTTGTCGCTTGGCTCGATGGCTTTGCCGCGCGCGTCCCGGCATTCGCTGCGACGGCTCCGAAGGCCTAGGCGCGATTGCTGTTGCCGCCGCCGGCGCGTCAAATCTCGTGCAGCAACAAAAAGCCCCGAGCGATCGTGCCCGGGGCGTTTTGCAACCGTACGCTCGACGGCAAGAATATTAGAAGCGGTAGTTGACGCCAGCCCGGATCAGGTTGGTATTGAACGAGACGTTGTCGGTCGCGGCGCCGCAGCCGATGCCGCAATTGAACCTGCCAAGATCGACGAAGAGATATTCCGCCTTAGCCGTCCAGTTGCCGGCGATGGCGAATTCGAGACCGGCACCCAGCGTCCAGCCCGCGTTGGTGGTGCTGCCGCCGCCGCCTGGCGTCGAGGCGTTGATGTTGCCGAACGCGCCGCCGCCGGTGATGTAGGGCATGAACCGGCCAGCTGCGTAACCGACGCGCCCGCGCACGGTTGAAAGCCATGAATCGCTGGTGGTGCAGCCGGCGGGGCAGCCGGCGGTCGTGGTCGATCCGCGGATGCCGCTCCAGTCGATATCACCTTCGACGCCGAAAACCGCGTCGCCATACTGGTAATTGTAGCCGGCGGTGCCACCGACGACGCCGCCGGTCATGTTGTAGCCGCCGGCGGTGTCCCAGGTGGACCGTCCCAAGCCGCCGCCGCCATTTACGCCGACATAGAACCCGGTCCACGTATAGGGCGGTGGCACAAAGGCCGGCGCCTTATAGTAGTTGCCCGCGGCGGGGGGTAGATCGGCCCCAGCCGCTGCGCTCGCCAACGCGATCAAACCAAGCCCCGCAAGCACGAAACGCTTCATCACTAGACCTCCATTCCGAATAGGTCCCCGGATAGTATTCGCGACAGGTTTTGCGTCTAGTGCAGGAAGGCCACACGACATTTCTCTTTCAGGACAATATTGTGGCGAGAAATGACTTGGCTTCGTCACGATTATAGTCAATTATGTTTTAACGCCGGCGCAAAGATAGTTAAATACACTCTAATTTCGGAAAGATCCAAATATAGGGAACTTTCGCCGGAACCGATGTCGCGCCAAGCGTCCGCGGCAGCGATGATCGGTCAGAAGCGGTAGTTGACCCCGAAGCGCAGCAAATTGGCGGTCAGGCCGTTGTTGACGCCCGACACCGAGAAGTTGCTGCCGGCAAGATCGAGGTAGAGCCACTCGGCCTTGGCCGACCAGCGCTGGGTAAAGCCGACTTCGACGCCGGCGCCGGCCACCCAGCCGAGGTTGGCATGAGACTCGCTCAAACCTGCGACGTCGGCGCGCAGATCGCCGTAGGCGAGGCCGGCGGTGCCAAAGACGAGAACGTTACCGAACGTGACGCCGCCGCGCCCGCGCACCGTGCTGAACCAAGGACTGGAGAATTCAATCGGCGCAACCGTCGCGCTTGCCGCGGACAGGTTGAGATCCGCCTCGGCGCCGAACACGAACTGGCCGCGCTGCCAGTTGTAGCCGCCCTCGACTCCTCCGGCGAGACCTGACGGCTGCGTCGAACTGTTGCTGACCCAACCCCACTGGTAGCCCGCATTCGCTCCCACATAGGGACCGATCCAGCTATAAGGACCAAGCGGCGAAGGCGCGTAAAAATCGCCGGCCGCCACCGCGCCCGTCATCGCCAGCAAGATTGCCAAACCCAGAACTGGTCTCATGTCGGCTTTCCAAAACGTCGGGTCGGACGGGAAGGGCAGCAACGAAGAAACGCGCGTGTCGGAGGACAAGGCCCGTCCTTGCGAAAGAATTTATCGCGATTTTTAAGTTAAACATTTGTGAATTACTAAGTAATGCCAACGTGTTATCGTTAAGGGACTCTATAGAAATCAAGTTAATGAGCACGACGCCCACCGCGATCGCCCTGCCGGCTCTTGGCAGACCATTCCCGCTCTGCCTCCCGGCCTCGCTCTGGTCCGCCGCTCTGGCCCTCCGCCGCCGCAGACCCTACGTTCGACACTCGCGCGCACCTGACCTTTCGTACGAATTTTCGGTCAGCCGCGACAGAATCTTCCGCAAGCTGGCAAGCATGAGCGTTCCGAAGAAAGACATCGAGCCCGACATCGAGATCGTCGAGGAGGACGAGGAGGCAACGCTTTTGCCTGCCGAGGAGGGCGATGCCAAAGATCGCCTCAAGCAAGGAGAGAGCTCGCTTGCCGTCGGCCGCGCCGCCATTCTCGACGCCGCCAAGCACGCGCCATCGCAGCCCGGCGTCTATCGTATGATCGATGCGCGCGGCGACGTGCTCTATGTGGGCAAGGCCAAGAATATCAAGAAACGCGTTACCGCCTACGCCCGTCCGACCGGCCTCGATACCCGCATCGAGCGCATGCTGGCTTCGACGCGGGCGCTCGAATTCGTCGTCACCCGCACCGAGACAGAGGCGCTGCTGCTCGAGGCCAATCTGATCAAGCGCCTGCGACCGCGCTTCAACGTGTTGCTGCGCGACGACAAATCCTTCCCCTACATCCTGATCACCTCCGATCACTGGGCCCCGCAAATCCTCAAGCATCGCGGCGCGCGCACGCGGCCGGGGCATTATTACGGACCGTTCGCTTCGGTCTGGGCGGTCAACCGCACCATCAACGCGCTACAGCGGGCGTTTCTCTTGCGTTCATGCAGCGATCCCTTCTTCGAGAGTCGCACCCGACCGTGCCTGCTCTATCAAATCAAACGCTGCTCGGCGCCTTGCACCAACGAGATCGATTTCAACGAGTATGCATTGCTGGTGCGCGAGGCGAATGCGTTCCTCTCCGGGCGCAGCAAGGCGGTCAAGGACGAGCTTGCCGGCGCGATGGAGAAGGCGTCGCGGGCGCTCGATTTCGAGCGCGCCGCCGTTTACCGCGATCGCCTGGCGGCGCTCTCGGCCATCCAGGCGCATCAAGGCGTCAATCCGCGCGGGGTGGAAGAAGCCGATGTCTTTGCGCTGCATCAGCAGGGCGGCTTTGCCTGCGTCGAGGTGTTCTTCTTCCGCACCGGGCAGAACTGGGGCAACCGCGCCTATTTCCCCAGAGCCGACCAGTCGATCTCGCCCGGCGAAATCCTCGGCGCGTTCCTCGCCCAGTTCTATGACGACAAGCCGTGCCCGCGGCTGATCCTGATCTCGCACGACATCGAGGATCGCCAGCTGCTCGCCGAGGCGCTCGTCACCAAGAGCGGGCACAAAATCGAGGTGATGGTGCCGCGCCGCGGCGAGAAAAAAGATTTGATCGAGCACGCGCTAGCCAATGCGCGTGAAGCGCTCGGGCGCAAGCTTGCCGAGACATCCTCCCAGCGGCGCCTCTTGCGCCAGCTCGCCGAAACCTTCGGCCTGCCGCGGGTACCGCGACGCATCGAGGTCTATGACAACAGCCACATCCAGGGCTCTAACGCGGTCGGCGCGATGGTCGTCGCCGACGCGGAGGGGTTCCGCAAGCGGGACTACCGCAAGTTCAACATCCGCTCGACGGAGCTTACTCCCGGCGACGATTTTGCCATGATGCGCGAAGTGCTCACGCGCCGGTTCAAGAGGCTCCTCGCCGAAGCGCCGTTGTCCTCCGTCGCCATCGCTGAGGATCAACCACGCGGTCACGAGCCGGGCGAAGGGGCACCCATCATTTTACCGTCGCCTGAAAGCGACGCGACGCAAGACGAGTCGCCGTGGCCGGACCTTGTGCTGATCGACGGCGGTCAAGGCCAGCTCAATGCAGCGCGGGAGGTCCTTGCCCAGCTCTGCATCGAGATTCCGCTCGCCGCCATTGCCAAGGGGCCGCACCGCGATGCCGGCCGCGAGACCTTCTTTATTCCCGGTCGCGACTCGTTCAAGCTGCCGCCGCGCGACCCGGTGCTCTACTTCGTCGAGCGGTTGCGCGATGAGGCGCATCGCTTCGCGGTCGGTTCGCATCGGAGGCGTCGTATGCGCGATCTGCGCGAAGCCGGCTTGCAGGAGATCGCGGGTATCGGGCCGACGCGAAAGCGCGCATTGCTGCACCACTTCGGCACACTCAAGGCGATCGAACGCGCCGCGGTCACGGATTTGATGCAAGTCGACGGTATCAGCGCCGAAACGGCGCGGCGCATCTACGAATTCTTCCACGAGGGGACGGCGTGATCGAACCTCGAAGTCATCGGCGGGCAGCGCGTTTTGGCATGCATGCCGCGCGGCAGGCATGCAGCGGGGGGCCCTGTCGGGCTTGGCGCCGCGGCGTTATGGTGCGGCCATGAACTCGACGACCACGACCACCGGCCGGCTGCGCGCGCATCCGCTCGCGCTTCCCAACATCCTGACCTATGGCCGTATCGTCGCCGTGCCCATCGTGGTCGGCTGCATGTTCTGGCAAAACATCCTGCATGGTGGACTTTGGCTCAGGTGGGTCGCGCTCGCGATCTTTATCGCCGCCGGTATCAGCGATTTCCTCGACGGCTATTTCGCCCGAATCTGGGCCCAACAATCCTCGCTCGGCCGCATGCTCGACCCGATCGCCGACAAGTTGCTCGTCTCGTCCTGCCTGCTGATGCTTGCCGCGGAGGAAACTATCCACGGCTGGGCGTTGCTGGCAGCGGTCGTGATCCTCTGCCGCGAAATCCTTGTTTCGGGACTACGCGAATATCTCGCCGAGCTGCGCGTCAGCGTGCCGGTGACGCGGCTCGCCAAGTGGAAGACGACGCTGCAGCTCGTCGCAGTCGGATTTCTCGTTGCTGGCAAGGCCGGAGACGCCATTGTACCAGTCGTCACAGGGGTCGGCATCACGCTGTTGTGGCTTTCGGCATTGCTGACGCTTTATACCGGGTGGGACTATCTACAGGCGGGGCTGCATCACCTGACGCGGGAGGATGCGTGAAGCTTCTCTATTTCGCCTGGGTGCGCGAGCGCCTGGGCAAAACGGAAGAGCGGATCGATCCGCCCGCCGGGATTGCGACCGTCGGCGAGCTCATGGCCTGGCTGGCGGGGCGCGATGAGCAATATGCCCACGCTTTCGAGAATGCGGGTGTGATCCGCGCGGCCATCGACCACCGCCATGTGCGTTCCGACGCGGCGATCGCCGGTGCGAGCGAGATCGCGTTCTTTCCGCCCATGACCGGCGGGTGAGGCCGCGACGTCGATGACCACGCTCATCCGCTTGCAGCGCGAGCCGTTCGACGTCGCCGCTGAAGCGGCGAAGATGGCGCACGGTCACACCGACATCGGCGCGCTCGTCACCTTCACGGGGATTTGCCGCGGCGACGAGGACGGCGAGGCGATCTCGGCGCTGACGCTCGAACATTATCCGAGCATGGCCGAAGCGGAAATCGCCCGTCACGTCGAGGAAGCGCGCGCGCGCTGGCCGCTTCTCGGCGTGACGGTGATTCATCGCTATGGGCGAATTATGCCCGGCGAAGTCATCGTACTGGTGGCGACGGCATCGAGCCATCGCGAGGCGGCGTTCGCCGCGGCGTCGTTTCTTATGGATTATCTGAAGACGCGCGCGCCGTTCTGGAAGGAGGTCGAGACGGTTCAGGGAGCCGCCTGGGTCGACGCCAAAGCGGTCGACGAGGCGGCCGCCGAACGGTGGTCCGGCGCCCCGCCCGAGCGCGAAGAGCCAAAGTAAAGCTTACTCGGCCGCGACCGGCGCGGTGTCGGCCTTGAGCTTGGGATTGAGCGCGCAGGCTTCTTCCCAGCTCAGCACGTTGAGGGATTTGACGAACTTGCCGACGCCGTCGACCTCGGCGCAGAACAGGCCGAGTTCGATGATTTCCTCATCGCCGAAGTGTTTGGCGAGCTCGGCGTAAACCTCGTCTCGGTCGATGGCATGCTCACCCTGCTTGAACAGTTCGGCGTAACGCAGCGCCGCCTTCTCGCGCGCGCTGAAATGCTTGCTGCCCGCATAGTCGAACAGATCGCCGATCATGTCCTCGGTCAACCCTTCCGCCCTGGCGACGTTCGAGCGCACGGTGGAGCAATAGCCGCATTGATGGGCGACCGAGATCCTGATGCGGCACATTTCCTTGAGCCTGTGCGGCAACACGCCCTGATAGAGCAGCTTGTTCCAGTACTCGACCCAGGCGATGCCGAGCTTGCCCCGGGTCATCAGGCTGACCACGCGCGGATCGGGCGCGCCGGTACGTTTGGCCGACTCGATCAAGTCACGCGTGTGCGGGGTCTTTTCGCTCTCCTCGATGTGACGCAACCGGGGCATTTACTTTTCTTCCCGTGACTGTCAGTTCGCGTCTTCCCGTGACTGTCAGTTCGCGAGCTTTTTCAGCCACACCTTGTTGTCATGGAATGCGGCGCCGCCGAACGGCGCGATCGGGTCGGCGCCGGTCAGCGTGTTGATGCCGCGGCCGTCGGCATAGGCGGAATTGGGCCACAGCGATTCCGCGATCAGGACGCCCCGACGCACGCCTTCGAACAGCCGCGCGTGCAGCCGCACCGCGCCGCGCCGGTTGCCGAGCCTGACCTCTTCGCCGTTAGCGACGGTGAGCTCGGCGGCGTCCTCGGGATGGATCATCACCTCGGGACGCCGTTCGCTCGCGCGCGAGGTCGGCGTTTCGGTAAAGCTCGAATTGAGGAAGCCGCGCGCCGGCGAGGTCGCCAGACGGAACGGATGCTCGGTATCGGCTTCCTCGATCACTTCCCAGTGGTCGGGCAATTGCGGCACGGAAGGCGCGGCGTGGTTCCGGTGCCAGCGGCGGAACGGTACGTTCGGCCAGTCCGGCTTGAAGCGGAACTTACCGTCCGGGTATGCGAAGCCGTTGAGATAATGCGCCGTGGCAAAATCCGGCTGGCAATCGATCCAGCGTTTTGCTTCGAGCTCCGCCAGCGTCCCCCAACCGGATCTTTGCAGCGTGGCGTCGATCAATTCGCGCGACGTCATGCCGAAGCCCGGATGCTCGGCGCCGAGGCGCTTCGCCAGCCCGCAGATCACCTCATGGTTGGAGCGGCATTCGTCCGGCGGTTCGATCAGCTTCGGCCCAAGCAGAATGTATTGGCTGCCGCCGGCCGTATAGAAGTCGTCATGCTCGACGAACATTGTGGCGGGCAAGACCACGTCCGCCATCTTGGCCGTATCGGTCATGAACTGCTCATGCACGCACACGAATAGATCGTCGCGGGCAAAGCCGCGCTTGACCGTCTCCTGATCGGGCGCCACCGAAACCGGATTGGTATTCTGAATAAGCATCGCGGTGACCGGCGGCCTGCCGCGCAGCGCGTCTTCGTCGCCGGTGAGGACGGCGCCGATGCGCGACTGGTCGAGCATGCGGACTGCGGGATCGCGCAGGTCGCTGCCTTCGATCAAGCTGGAGTCCAGGTGGAAGATGCCGCCGTTGTTGTGAAAGGCGCCGCCGCCCTCGTAGCACCACGCGCCGGTGACGGCTGCGATGCAGCTTGCCGCGTGCATGTTGAACGCCCCGTTGCGCGAGCGCGCAAATCCGTATCCGAGGCGGAAGTAGGCACGCTTGTTCTCGCCGACGAGACGGGCAAAAGCTTCGATGGTCTCAACCGGGCAGCCGGTAATCCGCGACGCCCACTTGGGATCGCGCGCGCGCACATGCTCGGCGAGCTCGCGCGGCGCGTCGGTGTAGCGGTCGAGATAATCCCAGTCGGCCTTGTCGTCTCGGAACAGGCAGTGCATTACCGCGCAGGCTAGCGCGCCATCGGTGCCGGGGCGGATAAGCACCGGCAGATCCGCCTGGCGCATCGTTCCGTTCATGTAAACATCGACAGCGACGATCTTGGCGCCGCGCTCTTTGCGAGCCCGCGTCGCGTGCGTCATCACGTTGACCTGGGTGTTCACGGCGTTGGTACCCCAGATCACGACCAGGTCGGACTTCGCCATTTCGCGCGGATCGGCGCCGGCGAGTTTGCCGGTGCCGGCGATAAAGCCGGTCCAGGCCGGATTGACGCAGATGGTGGAGAAGAAGCCGGAATATTTTTTGGCGTGCCGCAAGCGATGGATTCCGTCGCGCATGACGAAGCCCATCGTGCCGGCGTAGAGATAGGGCCAAACCGCCTCGGCGCCGTGCGCCTGTTCGGCGCGGACAAACTCCTCGGCGACAATGTCGAGCGCGTCATCCCACGAGATTGCAGCGAATTGGCCGCTCCCCTTGGCGCCGGTGCGGCGTAGCGGCTGCTTCAGCCGGTCAGGATGATGCACGCGCTCGGCGTAGCGCGCGACCTTGGCGCAGATGACGCCGGCCGTGTAGGCGTTGTCCTGCGCGCCGCGCACGCGGCCGATCGTGTGGTTGCCAAAAATCTCGATTTCGAGCGCGCAGGTCGACGGACAGTCGTGCGGACAGGCGGAAGCGGCGATTCGCGGGCGGACGGTCTGATTCATTGCGATCGCATCTTACCGCGTTCCGGTTGCCGCGAACAACGTCCAATGCGGCGTGCAGACGAGCCGCTCAAGCGCGTGCGCGAGCGGTCTCGTCCGTGCTCGCCGGCCGCACGTCGGCGCCGAAGTAAACTCCGTCGGCGCCCAGCTGCCGCTGTAACGCGGCTACATCGACGTCCGGGCAGGACACGCCCGACTTTAGCGCCAGGTCGGCGGCCGTGCCCGCTGCCTGACCCATGACGTAGCACGGGCCCGAAACCCGCGCGGACGATTGGCCCTCATGGGTCATCGAGGCGCAGCGCCCGGCGACGTAGAGATTTTCGATACCGCGCGGAACGATCATGCGGAACGGCAACTGGTGAAAGCCGCGCGCGTCGGCGATGGTCGGAAAGCGGATGATGACGTCGCCGGCGACGTGCGCTTCCACCGGCCAGCCGTTGACGCCGATGGCGTCGGCGAAATCGACGCAGCTCATGACGTCATCGACCGAAAGCTGATAGCGGCCGACGATGCGGCGCGTCTCGCGAACTCCGATCTGCGGCGGGATATCGACGATGTAGGCGCGTTCGAAACCCGGCACATTCTTGTGGATGAAGTCGAAGATCTGCCAGATCTGCCGGCGGCCTTCGAGCTCACCGTAAGTCAGATCGTCGACATTCGTGGCGTCAAGCGCGCTGCCGTCCGGCTTTTTTTGCTGCGTGGCGTTTGCATACCATTCGCTCGTGTGGACGATCGGATTGACGATGGCGCCTTTGCGCGGAAACCGCTGTTCGCCGCGGCGTTCCGCTTCCGCCATCAGTTGCGGAATGAGCGCCCGGGCGCCAGCAGCCTTGGCTGCATCGACATCGCTCATGCGGAACATGTGGCTGGTGTAATACGGCGCACTCGACTGCTCGTAAGGCGCGCTCGCCCAGCGAGCGAGGTCCGCGTCGCCCGAGCAGTCGATGAAGGCGCGCGCGCGACTGGCCTGCCGACCCGATTTTGATTCGATCAGGAGCGCATCGATCCTGGTCTCGCTCTGCATCGCGACGCCGACGGCGAAAGCGTGAAAGAGAATGCTCGCTCGCGCGGATTGCAGAAGATCGTCGGCGGCGAGCTTGAACGCCGCCGTGTCGTAGGCCTGCGCCATGATCTTGCCGCCATAGGCCGGGTGCATGGCGGCGAGGCCTTCGAAGCGATCGATCCGCGCCAGCAGATCGTCGACGATGCCGTGAACGACCTGACGATGCTCGACACCGTGAATTTTCGCGTGCAGGCCGCAGAAATTGCTCAGCCCCGACATAGTGCCGGCTCCGCCAAGGAAGCCATACCGCTCCACCAGCAGCGTCGCATTTCCCTTGCGGGCGGCGGCTACCGCTGCGGAGATTCCAGCCGGGCCGCCGCCAACTACGACGACATCGTATTCGCCGCGGATCGGCGTTTCTCGGCTGCGCTCGACGACGATGCCGCTGATGGCACTCTCCACTACCGCAATCGACTAAGGACCTACGCAGCCGCGGCTTTGCCTTTCGGTTGCACCTCGGCCGTGTAGTCGTTCATCAATTGCTGGGTGATGCGGCCGGGGATGAACGTCCAGTCGGCGATTTGCGAAACGGCGGTCACCTCGGCGGCGGTGCCGGTGATGAAGCACTCGGAAAAACCGGCAAGCTCGTCCGGCATGATCCGGCGCTCGGTCACCTCGATGTTGTGTCGGCGCGCCAGCGCGATCGCCGTTGCGCGCGTGATGCCGGAGAGAAAGCAATCTGCGATCGGCGTGTGGATCTTGCCGTCCTTGACGAAGAAGATATTGGCGCCGGTGCATTCGGCGACGCGCCCCTGCCAGTCGAGCATCATCGCGTCGGCGTAGCCGCGCCGCTCGGCGCGATGCTTGGAGATGGTGCAGATCGCGTAGAGGCATGACGCCTTGGCAAGCGCCGGCGCCGTTTTCGGATCGGGACGGCGGTAGTCGGCGAGGTCGAGTCGAATGCCCTTCAACCTTTGTGCGGGATCGAAATAGCTCGGCCATTCCCAGGTGGCGATGGCGAGATGAATCTTGTTGTTCTGCGCAGAGACGCCGAGCTGTTGCGAGCCGCGCCAAGCGAGGGGACGCACGTAAGCGTCTTTCTGATTGTTCTTTTCCAGGACGAGACGCTTGGCGGCGTCGATCTCTGCGATGCTGTACGGAATTTCAAAGTCCATCAGTGTTGCCGAACGCTTGAGCCGTTCGGAATGCTCGGTGCCCTTGAAAATCTCGCCGCCATAGGCGCGCTCGCCTTCGAACACGGCGCTGGCGTAATGCAGACCGTGGGTGAGCACGTTGATCTTGCAATCGGCGGTGGGAACGAGCTTGCCGTCGAACCAGACCAGGTCAGGACGTTGGTCGAAGGGCACCGCCATGGCATTGCCTCCCAGGGCATGGACGGCCCGCTCCGTGCCGAATTTTTGCCGCGCGTTTTATGGGCCTTTTGCGCTCGGCCGTGGGCTTTTGCGTCGGGAGGCGACTCCCGGTATGGTCGCAGTTGCCCTATCAAAGCGCCCTTCGGCGCCTGGACAACCTCGCGCTGTGGGCGAACCAGGCACGATGTTGCCGTGACATTGCGCTTTTGGGGGTAACAATCAAACCGAAATATGTCAATATGGCTGACATAATGGCCGACATCAGTCTGACAACGCCGAGTAAAACCAGTTCCGCCACCGCCACCGCCGCGGTCGAGACCGCAGCCGAGGCACGGGAGCCGTATTGGGATCTCATCGAGCTTCTGTTTTTCGCCTATCGCGACTTCGTCGGCGATCCGGATCAGGTGCTGGAGCGGCTCGGCTTCGGGCGCGCGCACCACCGTGTGCTGCATTTCGTCAACCGCAATCCCGGCATGAAGGTTGCCGAGCTGCTCGATGTTCTGAAAATCACCAAGCAGTCGCTCGGCCGCGTGCTCAAGCAACTGATCGATGAAGGCTACGTCATGCAAAAAGAGGGCGCCGACGATCGCCGCCAGCGGCTCCTTTATGTGAGCCCCGCCGGCGAAGCGCTGGCGCTGAAGCTCGCGGCGCTGCAGACCGCGCGCATTGGGCGCGTGCTTGACGAGCTTGGGCCCGACGCCCGCGAGACGGCACGGCGCTTTCTCGCCGGCATGATCGACGCCGAGGACCGCGAGCGGGTTCTGCGCCTGATTGCGCGCGCCGATGTGCAGTCGAACGGCAGAGATTGAGTTTCATGACGACGCTCGCCGCGAATCCGGCCGATGACGCGCCCCACCTGCTCGTCGTCGACGATGATCGGCGCATCCGTGCGCTGCTGCTGCGTTTCCTCGTCGGCGAGGGCTACCGCGTCACCACCGCGGACACCGCGCGCGAGGCGCGAGCTAAACTCGAAGGACTCAACTTCGATCTCCTCATCCTCGATGTGATGATGCCGGGCGAGAACGGGTTTGAACTGGCCCGCTCTATCCGCGCCGCATCGGCGGTGCCGATTCTGATGCTGACGGCGCGTGACGAGAAGGAAAGCCGCATCAGGGGCCTCGAAATCGGAGCGGACGATTACCTGGCGAAACCTTTTGAGCCGCGCGAACTCTCGCTGCGCATTGGCAGCATCCTGCGGCGCGCGCGGCCGCCGAGCACGCCACCGGCGGAATCCGTTCGCTTTGGCGCCTTCGTATTTCACCTTGCGCGCGGCGAGTTGCGCCGCGGCGAAGAGACGATCCGGCTCACCGATCGCGAGCGCGAGATGCTGCGCGTGCTTGCCGCAAGTGTGGGCGAGACGGTCCCGCGCCAGGCGCTGGCCGGCAACGGCGAGAGCGTGAGCGAGCGCACCGTGGACGTGCAGGTCAACCGGCTGCGCCGCAAGATCGAGCGCGACCCGGCCAATCCGCTGATCGTGCAGACCGTGCGCGGCCTGGGCTATCGGCTGGTGGCGGCACCATGACCAGCCTTGACGATGGTGTCGGACGGTTGCGCAGTGCCGCGAGCCACTTACTGACCGCCGCCAACGCCGCCGCCACCGCCGCCGGCTCGATCACCGCACCCATTTCCGGGCGCTGGGGCCGCTTCACGCTCTGGCTCAAGATGGTGCTGCCGAAAGGGCTTTATGCCCGCGCGCTGCTCATCATCATCGTGCCCATGGTGGTGCTGCAATCGCTGGTCGCTTTCATGTTCGTGGAGCGGCAGTGGAGTCTGGTCAATTACTACCTGTCGTCCGCGGTGACGCGGGAGATCGCGACCCTCATCGACGTCTACAAGACCTATCCGCAAGGGGTCGATCGCGCCCAGCTCCGCCGCATCGCGCAGGATCGGCTCGGCCTGGTCGTCGACTTCCTCCCCGAGACGCAGTTGCCGCCGCCCGGCCCCAAGCCGTTTTTCTCGCAGCTCGACGCGACGCTCTCGGATGAGATCCGCAGGCAGATCGGGCTACCGTTCTGGATCGACACGGTCGGCCGCTCTTCCATCGTCGAGATCCGCATCAAGCTCGACGATACGATCATGCGGGTATTTGCGCGGCGTGCCGACGCCTACGACTTCAATTCATGGATATTCTTACTGTGGATGGTGGCGACTTCGCTGGTCGTCCTCACCATCGCCATTCTATTCCTGCGCAACCAGATCCGGCCGATCGTGCGGCTCGCTGACGCTGCCGAAGCGTTCGGCAAGGGCCGGGAAGTGGCGAATTTCCGCCCGCGCGGCGCGCGCGAAGTCCGCCGTGCGGCGGCCGCGTTTCTGGAAATGAAAATCCGCATCGAGCGCGCGATCGAGCAGCGCACGACCATGCTCGCCGGCGTGTCGCACGATCTGCGCACGATCCTCACCCGCTTCAAGCTCGAGCTCGCCTTGATCGGCGACAGTCCGGAAGTGGAAGCGATCAAGAAGGACGTCGACGAAATGGCAGGCATGCTCGAAGCCTACCTCGCCTTTGCGCGCGGCGATCTGGGCGAGCAGCCGGCGCCGACCGACATGGCCGCTATGCTCGAGGAATTGAAGATCGATTCCGAGCGCCACGGGCACCGGGCGACGGTCGCCTTCCACGGCCGGCCGGAAGTCACCGTGCGGCCGGCGGCGTTCAAACGCTGTCTCGCCAACCTTGTTTCCAATGCCGGCCGATTTGCGGCGATGGTCGCGATCACCGGCCATCGCGATCATCGCTGGCTCACGGTGACGGTGGACGACGATGGGCCGGGGATCCCGCCGCCGATGCGCGAGGACGTGTTCAAGCCGTTCCTGCGCCTCGACGACGCG
>Ga0302326_10005860_pt1 | contig 27821 bp, 25 predicted proteins | sample Palsa_T0_3_FD_202264 | JGI IMG/M metagenome (GOLD analysis project Ga0302326, IMG submission 202264) | Peat permafrost microbial communities from Stordalen Mire near Abisko, Sweden - Palsa_T0_3 | ecosystem: Environmental > Terrestrial > Soil > Palsa > Peat permafrost | place: Sweden: Abisko... | reverse complement strand
TGCATGGCCCGTCTCCGCTTCGCCAGCACCATCAGCTTAAAACTCTTGCCGCCTCGAATGAAATCATTTATCATCGAACGGTCACCTGTCTCTTAACTGTTTGTCTCAGCGCAGGGGACAAGTTCAGTCGTCAGAGCGAGTGCCCGTGAGCATGTTCGTCAAGGCCCCGATTGTGCGACTTATTTGGGAACTATTCAATCTTTCGTGCTCGGGGATCTTGGCTGCAAACACTAAGGCATCGCGAGCGACCGCACGTGCCAGATCAAGCCGGCCGGCCTGCGCAAAGTACATCGCTTTCCAACCGCGAATCCGGAAGTTGTGAGTGGAGGCCGCTCACCTCCGAACATGTTTGAGTAAATTGCGTGGACTGAGTAGACCGGCCCCCAGGGGATTCCCCACCAAACCAGAAGCCACGTTTTCCCAGATGCCCTGTATGCACGCTTCGCCCCACATTCGGCGCAAAAAATTCCCTGCTGTACAGCGCGCCAAGTGGCAAAGATGACGCTGACTACATTCCGATAAATAACGTAGCGGGGTTGAGCAGTCGCTCCTTGGCGACTGGAACAGACGACGGGATCCGGCTGATGGGCGACCCGGGGCGAACCCTCTTCCGGAGGTCCATACGATCGTGCATCGTAGTTCGCTCTCGCTTGCGAGTTACCCAGAACCTGATAGGCTTCGTTGATTAACTCAATGGGTAAGCCACTGGTTCGACCAGTGAGACTCGAAGAGGTTTGACCGTTGCGGGAGTAGAATCCTCTCCAAGTGGCTGGATGAACCCACAAGGAGAGGATGAAATGTCAGAGCTTTATCAGAGCCTATCCCATTCGAAATGGGACTGCAAGTATCACGTTGTATTCGTGCCCAAACGACGACGCAAGGCCATCTTTGGCCAAGCGCGTCTTCAATTGGGACCAATTTTCCAGGCCTTGGCCAAACAAAAAGAGCGCCAAATCATCGAAGGACACCTAATGCCAGACCATGTACATATGTGCATTTGCGATTCCACCAAAGCACCCGGTGGCGTTCGTAATCGGCTTTCTGAAAGGGAAGAGCGCCATCGCCATCGCTCGCATGTCGGGTAAAGAGAGAAACTTCACGGGCGAACATTTCTGGGCTCGCGGTTACGCCGTATCGACCGTTGGGTCCGAGCTAGAGCAGGTCCGAACATACATCCGCGAGCAGGATGCCGCGGATGGCGCCGGACAATTTTGAACCAACCAATAAGGCGCGCTGCGCGCGACGCCTAAACCAGCAGACCAACCGCCTTTGAGGCGGTCCAACTCACCAAGCCACCCGCTTCGCGGGGGGTGTCTGACTGAAACTCCCGCGTCGCTTCGGGAGCCGGGTTCCTGTCGGGATGAAACTGCTGAGCCTTGGCCTTATATGCCCTCTTGATTGCGCCGCTTGTTGCCGACTGATCCACCCCAACGACGGCACAATGGCCATACGGATCGTTGGGCGACACGTTTTGCCGGCCACCGAGTGTTTCATAATATCAATCGATATGGATTTGGTTGGATTAATCGCTCTGGCCATTGAAGCCGGTCTCCCCGAAGCATTGCGCGATCGCCTCCAGCGGGGCCCGGGGAAGAAGCGCAGGCCAACGGCCGTCAGATTCTTACATCTTCATTCGTAAAACAGAACCGGTGCAACAGTCGCGATCCCATCAGGCTGCTTGCAAAAGGATCGTCTCGACAACTTCCAGTAGCTTGGCCGGCGCTAACAACTGAAGCATGCCGCACAGGCGAGGCAAGGGCCTCTCAACCTTTGCACTCACTAGCGGGTGGCGATCCTGCTACCATCAAGTTGTATGGATCCCCGCATCCGGGTGCTGGTCGCCAAACCGGGTTTGGACGGCCATGACCGGGGAGCGAAGGTCATCGCGCGAGCTTTGCGCGACGCGGGCATGGAAGTGATTTACACCGGCCTGCGCCAGACTCCGGAAATGATCGTGAGCGCGGCTTTGCAGGAGGACGTGCAGGTAATTGGGCTGTCCATCCTGTCCGGCGCGCATAACGCAATCGTTCCGCGTATTATGGATTTGCTGCGCGAGAAGGGCATGGACGATGTCCTGGTGCTGGTGGGCGGTATAATTCCCGACGAGGACGCCGCCGAGCTAAAGAAGCTGGGCGTAGCGGCTGTGTTCCAGCCTGGAGCGTCGCTCGAAGCGATCGTCGACTTCATACGGTCTTCTGTAAAGCAGACCGCGTGAAGCAACCGCGGGAGAGAGTCCCGCTTATTTTGAAAACAAAACACTGGCGCTGAGCGCCGTGTACTAACGAAAGCTAAATGCAAGAAAAACTGAACATCGCCGTGTTTGTCGATTACGACAACATTGAAATCGGCGTGAAATCGACTTTGCGGCGGGAATTTGATGTTTCCCTACCGCTGGATGCGCTCAAAGAGCGCGGCGACCTGGTGGCGAAATTCGCTTACGCCAACTGGGGGCGACAGGAGGGCGCGGCCCGCTCCATGGCGGAGAACGCGGTACAAATGGTGCAGCGGCTACCCTCGCCGCGCGGCGACAAGAACGGCGGCGATATCAATCTGGCGCTGGATGCGCTGGAGATGGCGTTCACCCATCCGCACGTGAACGCGTTCGCCATTGTCAGCGGCGATAGCGACTTCATCCCGCTGGTAAACAAGCTGAAGGAATACGGCAAGACCGTGTTTGTGGTGGGAGGCAAGGCCTTCACCAGCACCATCCTGCAGCAAAACTGTCACGAATTCGTGAGCTACGAATCGCTGCTCTCGGATGCCGATCGCGGCCAGAGCCGGGAGCGTCCCCCGCGCCCGCAAGGGCCGGCGGGAGAACAACAGCCGGGGCGAGATCGGCCGCAAGGCGGACAGCGCATGCGCCCCGCGCCGTTGGATCTGGCGCAGGCCATGCCGCTGGTGGAACGCGCTTTGCAAGTGCTGGAGCGCCGCGCCGTGCAACCGCAGCTTGGCCTGTTGAAATCCACCATGCTGCAACTGGATTCGGCCTTCACCGAGAAGGCGTACGGCGCGAACAGCTTCTCCGATTTTGTCGAGAAATTGAAGAAGGCCGATTACGTGAACGTCAGCGGACAAGGCGGACGGTACATCATCGAGCGCAAGGGCGCGTCGCAGCCGGAACGTCCCACACCGAAGCCCGAAGAGGCGCTGCCGCCGCTGCGCGACGTGCTGGAGACTCATCGCCTGGAGATGGAGAATGGCGTTCTGCTGGACGATTTGGCAGCCTGGGTGCAGACCGAGGTTCCGAACTTCTCAGCCGCGGCCTACGGATTCCAGGAATTTTCCGAGTTCCTCAACTATGCGCAGGACAAGCTGGTGGTGCGCGTGGAACCGGACGAAGAGAAAGGGCCCATCGTATTCATGGGCGCCGAGTTCTACCCGCCCGCCGAGCCGGAGCGTCCGCCTGAGGCGCAGGTGGAAGAGGAAGAGGACGAGAAGCAGCCCATTGTGGAAGGCCAGCCTTCCCTGCTGGAGCCGAATCCTCCGCCCGTCAAGCCGAAGCCGGTGCGGCGAGCGCGGAAGCCCGCGGGGTCGGGCAATACCGCCGATCGGCCGCGTCGTACCGGCGGGACGCGCAAGAAACGTCCGCCAGAGCATCACGGACCAATGCAGTAGGGATGTGTAGCAGGAAGCTGCTCTATGCTTCTGAAGCCGGTAGCGAAAAGTCCCAATTCGTATGGCGTTGAGCTTGATTCGGGAAAAGGGCCTGATCTTTCGGATCACGCACAGGGACAACGTGCCCGTGGATACTCGACAACGGAATGCACGCTCGAAACGGTGGGAACTTCAATCCGAACTATCGGAACATCGGGAATATCGACCTGATCGACAAGAGGTCCAGGCGTCTTGTCCCCGTGCCGCCCGATGGCACGCTCGGCGACTATGTCCCTTTCTACTTCACTCCGTTCTCGATCATGATGTACAACATTAAGCTGGGTACGGCGTTAAGCAGGTGCCAAACGACGACATTGTGATCTTCGTTTCGTCGCTTCCTCGCATTGCGGAACAGGGGATCGAGTTCGTCTTCACGAATCAGCATGCTTATCCTCTGATGGCCGATTACTTTACCGACTTGGTCCGACTCGATCAGATCGACTGGCCGCTACTACAAAGCCGCGATTTCAAACACGACCCCGATGAGCCGGGGAAGAAGGAACGCTACCAAGCTGAAGCGCTGATCTGGAAACAGGTGCCGCTTGAAGCTTTGCAGGGAGTATGTTGCTACACAGCGGTTGTCGAACGACAAATCCAGGCTGCGATAGAGCGGCGAGATTTGACGTTCAAAGTTGCTGTACAGCCAAGTTGGTACTTCCAATGATGAGATTTCTCCAAGGAAATTTGCTCGATGCTCCTACGGAAGCGCTGGTTAACACTGTCAATACTGTGGGTGTCATGGGGAAGGGTATCGCCTTGATGTTCAAGGAGGCGTTCCCCGACAACTTCCGTTCTTACGATGAGGCGGTGAAGCAAAAAGAGGTCCGGATTGGCCGAATGTTTATTACGGAGAATAGTAACCTCGACGGGCCGAAATGGTTGATCAATTTTCCGACGAAGAAACACTGGCGCCAACCGTCTCAGCTGGAGTGGATTGTAGATGGCTTGAAGGACCTAAGGCGGGTGATTGAAGAGAAGGGTATCCGCTCAATCGCTCTACCTCCGCTGGGTCGCGGGAACGGCGGATTGGACTGGAGCGAGGTTCGGCCGGAAATCGAGCATGCGCTTGGCGGACTCCATGACATCGATGTCTGGGTATTTGAACCCACGCCGAAGTACCAGAGTGTCGCAAAGCGAACCGGCGTCAAGAAGCTGACTCCGGCGTGGGCTCTTGTGGCCGAGATGATCCGGCGCTATTGGGTGCTTGGAATAGAATGCACCTATCTGGAGGTCCAGAAACTAGGTTGGTTCCTTGAGCGCACTATCCTCGAGTTGGAGATTGAGTATCCGTTAGACCTAAGGTTCGTTGCCGACAAGTATGGGCCCCTATTCAGACCTCCTTCGACATCTCCTCAATGGCCTAGACGGAAGCTATCTTCATTGTGATAAGCGGTTGAGCGACGCTGGCCCGTCAGACACTACCAACGGGAGCACTGTGGCGCTGGAGATCGAACACGCGGGTTTCGCGCCGATCGCTGTACAGGAAACTGGCATTGGGGGTCTCGCCCACCTTGCCTCCCCCGCGTGAAACAGTGCAATAGATGATCTCCACCACATATGATCGAGCCACCTTTTCCCCCCGCGCGGGCTGAAGATAGGTGATCGTTCCGGGGTCTTAGGTGGCTGAGATCGTATCGATCACTCCCGAAGTTGAATGGCGCCCAGCGCGCTGACCATCATAGTTTGAACCCTCGTGAGAAGCCGGGAAACAGCCGGCGCAAAGGGCTGGAAAAATTGCTGGCGCGGCATTGCGCCAGGGTGTCTGGCCGAACGATTTCGTATTGGGAGGATGTGGCGCCGGATGGTTTGTTCCTGGCGTGGATGGCGCCGGTAGCGCTTCCCAGTCCTGGGTCAGATTGGCTGTTCCTTTAGCGGGCTGTGTCGAACCGGCTTCTTTACGGTCGCGCCTCTGTAAGCGCGGAATCTAATGAGCCGCGCGCGAGCAAGCGGCCTCTTCGTCCTCTCGACTGCAACTTTTCGGCGGGCGCGGTATCATAGCAGTGGAAGGAGTTCCACGTATGAACGACACCAAAAACCAAACTAATAAGCAAGACCATAACAATAGACGGCAACAGAGCCAACAGAAGCAGGGGATCAAGAGGCAGGGCCAGAATCCCAACAAGCTTCAAGAGGATCTGAAGCATCACGAACAGGAGCATCCCGAGACGCGGATGACCCGTTAGTCTCAAAATAGCCGAACAGACAATCGAACATCGTATTGTTCCAAAACACCCCTCCTGCGGCAGCGTGGGAGGGGTTTATTGCTTTACGATTAAGGTGTGCGAGCCAGAACTACCATCACCTTGGACGACGACGTGCGCGCCAAGCTTGAGGCCGAGATGAGAAAGTCCGGCCGATCATTTAAGGAAACCGTAAACGAAACCTTGCGGCTTGGACTACTTTCCTCCCCAAAGAACAATGGCAACAAGCCGTTCAAAGTGCGGCCCAAAGCCATGGGTCTCAAACCCGGCTTCAGCTATGACAAAGTTTGGGATCTGATCGAACAGGTGGAAGGGCCCGGGCATCAGTGATTCTAGTTGACGCGAATCTTCTGCTTTACGCTTATGACAGCGTCGCCAAGGAACATGACAGGGCGCGATCCTGGCTGGAGACCAGGTTTTCCGGCGCCGAAAAGATCGGTCTCTCCTGGGTCACAATCCTCGCCTTCCTCAGGATCGGCACTTCCCGGCGGCTTGAGTCCAAGCCTCTGAAGTCGGATGAGGCTTCATCGATCGTGACCGAGTGGGTGGGCCGTCCCAACGTGATCCTGGTTCCCCCAATGGACCGGCACTGGCGCGTTCTGAACGATTTGCTCCTAAAATCGGAAGCGCGAGGGCCTCTGGTTATGGACGCGCTCCTGGCGGCACTGGCCATCGAACATGGCGCGGCGCTTTGTACCAACGATCGCGACTTCCTGCGGTTTCCCGGACTCAAAGTCGAATTCCCGTTCCAGTAGCGGGTTATCCTAGTAGTTTGGAAACCAAATCCCAAGTCATGCAGGCCAACAGCCAGCCGCTTCCGCTGCAGGAGCGCGTGGAGGCTCAGGGTCACCTGATCGACTCCCACATCATGGAGCAGATCTTCGACACCGTGGTCGAGTTCGGCGGCCGCTTCGAAGTGGAGCAGTTCAGCATCGGGCGCACCAACAGCGACGGTTCCTACCTGCGGCTGAAGATCGACACCGACGACGCCGAGTCCATGGAAAAAATCCTCTCGCAGTTGCTCGGTTTGGGCTGCGCGATGGTGGATTCCGGGGAAGCCGAATTGTTTACCGTGGAGCAGAATTGCTGCGCGCCGGAAGATTTTTATTCCACCACCAATCACAAAACTTATGTTCGTCATTCCGGACATTGGCTGGAGGTGCAAAACCAACGCATGGACGCGCTGATTGTGGTGCAAGAAGATCAGGTACAGGGCGATCAAGCGGTGTGCCGGCGTTTGCGCGATATCAAAACCGGCGATCGCGTAGTCACCGGGATGCGCGGCATTCGCGTGGTTCCGGAGTCCAAAGAACGCGACCGGCTGGCGTTCGCGTTCATGAGCAACGGCATCTCTTCGGAGCGGCAGGTGGAGACGGCGGTGAAGCAAACCGCTGCGCTGCTGGAGCAGGCGCGCGCGGCGGGGCTGGGAATTATCGCCGTGGCGGGACCGGTGGTGGTTCACACCGGCGGCGCCGGACCGCTGTCACGGCTGATCCGCGAAGGCTACATTACCGCGCTGCTGAGCGGCAACGCGCTGGGCGTCCACGACGTCGAATCGGCGCTGCTGGGAACATCGCTCGGAATCCGGCAGAGCGACGGGCGTCAGGAAGAACACGGGCATCGCAATCACATGCGCGCCATCAATGCCATCTACAATAGCGGCGGCATTCGCGGCGCGGTGGAGAGCGGGCGATTGCGCAGCGGCATTTTATACGAGTGCGTGAAGCACAACGTGCCGTTCGTGCTGGCCGGCAGCCTGCGCGACGACGGGCCGTTGCCTGAGACCATCACCGATATGAATCTGGCGCAGGATGCGTACGCCGAGCGCTTGAAAGGCGCGGGACTGGTGCTCTGTCTCGGATCGATGCTGCACTCCATCGCGGTGGGAAACATGCTGCCAAGCTGGGTGAAAATCGTCTGCGTCGATATCAATCCGGCCGTGGCCACCAAGGTGAGCGATCGCGGCACGGGGCAAGCCGTTGGCGTAGTTACCGACGTTGGCCTTTTCCTGGATCTGCTGTCGCGCACGCTGATCCCCGCAAAATGAAGCGTCAATATAGCGATGAGCACGCCTCCGCCGGCGTGCGTGCGCCGCTGCCGGAGATCGAGACGTGGCCGAACCAATATCCGGGATACGAGATCGAAATCGTCCTTCCGGAGTTCACTTCGGTTTGTCCCAAGACCGGGCTGCCGGATCACGGCGAGCTGACGCTGCGCTACATACCGGATAAACTTTGCCTGGAGCTCAAATCGCTCAAGATGTACATGCTGGCGTATCGCAATTTGGGAATTTTTCAGGAAAATGTGGTCAACCGGTTTCTGGGCGATGTGGTGAAGGCCTGCCAGCCGAAGGAAGCCACGGTTACGGGCGAATTTACGCCGCGCGGCGGCGTCTACACAAAAATTACGGCGAACTGGAAGAAAAGTGGACGCAAAAGGTGAAGAACTCGCGGCGGTGATCGCCGAAATCCGGCAGCGCGTGCGCGCGCGGAATCCCAACGGGATGGCGGCAAGCAACGTCCCGCTGCCGGACCTTACGCGGCTGTTGCACGCGCGCGACGCCGCGGAAGCCAAAGTGGCCAGCATCGGGACAGTGAACCCGCGCCGGGGCGGCCTGAAGAATTCGGTCATCCAGCGCGTCAAGCGCCTGGTGGCGCGCGCGTTGGATTGGCATGTGCGGGAGCAGGTGGAATTCAACCGCGGCGTGATGGCGTGCGTCCAATCCACCGTGGAAGCGTTGAACGAATGTAAGCAGGCGCTTTCGCTGCTGGCGGGTTTACGCGAGCAGGGGCTCGAGTTGAAAGATATTCGCGATCGCTTCACACAGACGGAAATTCAATTGCTGCGGAGCGTTGCCGAGCTGCAGGGCGCTTTTCAGCACCGCGTCACTCTGATGGACGCCAACTATCGCGAACAGGTGAAAGCCCAGCGCGCCGATTTCGAGCGGGCGCTGGAGCGGCAGCATGCCGGTTTCGAGCGGGCGCTGGAACGCCAGTCTGAGGAGATGCAGCAACGATTCTGGAACGAGGTAGTCCGCGCGCGAGCCGAATACGAGCGCGTCATTCATTCCGAGCTGCGACTGGTGCGCCAGAGGGCCTCGCTCGCACGGGCCGTGGAACAAGTGCCGCGGAGCGCTCCGCCTGAGTTTGCGCAGGTCGACTGGCTCAAGTTCGCAGAAAAGTTTCGCGGGTCCGAAGAAGACATTCGCACGCGGCAGCGGATGTACGCATCGCGTTTCGGCGGGCACGCGCCGGTGCTGGATATAGGCTGCGGACGCGGCGAAATGCTCGAAGTGTTCCGCGAGACGGGAGTCACGGCGCGTGGTATCGATTCCAACGGCGATTCGGTCGCGCTGTGCCAAGCCAACGGGCTCGATGTCGAGCGGGCGGATCTGTTCACTTACCTGTCCGAGCTTCCGGACGCATCCCTGGGCGGCGTAATCTGCTGCCAGGTGGTGGAACATTTGCCGCCGGCGCGATTGCCGGAGACGATCCGGCTGATCCACACGAAGCTGCGCGCAGGGGCACTGCTAGCGATCGAGACTCCGAATCCGGAATGCCTGGCGATTTTCGCCACGCATTTTTACATCGACCCTACGCATCGGCATCCAATTCCACCTGCTCTGGCGAGTTTTTACCTGGAAGAAGCGGGTTTCGGCCTGATTGAGATCGAGCGATTGTCGCCCGCGATGGAGAACATGCCATCGCTGGGAGAATTGCCGGAGGCGTTCCGCAAGGAGTTTTTTGGCAGCCTGGATTATGCGGCTTTTGGAACTAAGCTCGGCTAACTTAGCTAAAGCTAGCCCGACTTTCGCAAAATTAGGCAAATGATTCTGGCCATAGATTTGTAAACATCGGACTTAACTCCGTTTCTTAGATAGATGAAGGAATTGGAATACCGTGAATAAGGCTCCCGGGCAAGCCGGGCACTTATCCCGGAGCCTCCGTGCCAGCAGATGCGGTGGCTCCGCTTGGCTTCCACGGACGTTCCGGACTGGCATGCATGCATCCAAATCGCTGCCACCAAGCCTTTGTGTTGTGACTGGCATCCGCAAAACGCGCTCCGCTCAAAGTGCTGGTTCTTTCATCTAGCCACACAGGCGCACTCTGAACAATGTTTACGGCCCTTTCGCTAACAAAACGAACTCGACTTTGCGAAAGTCGGGCTAGGCAGCCGCGAGAGATTCTGGCCTTCTGCAAGGGACATGTTTCTGCGCGCCAATAAGAGGTTCAAAGATGGCAAAGAACATCGCTATTACACGGTGGTCGAAAGCCGGCGTCTCAGCTCGGGAAAGTGGCGCAGAAACAGGTGCTGTACTTGGGAGAAATCAACGACAGCCGGCAAGCCGCCTGGCGCAAGACACTCGCGGTCTTCGATGAGCAAGAGCGGCGCTACACGCCGCTGAGTCTGTTCCCCGAAGACCGGCCCATCCCTGCCGACGCGCTCGACAGCGTGCGCGTAAAACTCCACCAGATGAAACTGGAGCGGGCCCGACCCTACGGGAACTGCTGGTTGGGATGCGAGTTGTGGCGGCAATTGCAATTAGACCGGTTCTGGGAGGAGAACTCTGCCGCCTGGGCGAGAGGACGTGCCTTGGGCGCAAGTGCTGGAACTGCTGGTGGTGAACCGGTTGATCGAGCCCGGCAGCGAGTTCCGCCTGCACCGGCATTGGTTCGATCACAGCGCCATGGACGTGCTCCTGGGCCGGGACTTCGCGGCGGCGGAAAAGGATCGTTTGTATCGATGCCTGGACCGGGTGTTGGAACATAAGCCGGATCTGTTGGTGCATTTGCAGCAACGCTGGAAGGATCTGTTCCACGCCGAGTTCGATCTGCTGTTACGATCTGACGAGTACTTATATGGAAGGGGAAGCGGAGAGCAATCCGAAGGCGCGCTATGGCTACAGCCGCGATGGCCGGGCCAGCAGCCCAGTCGAGGACGCCAGCGGAGTCGTGCCCTGGACAACATCGACTCGGAGACTACCGGACGGGGGGCCAGCAGCCCAGTCGAGGACGCCAGCGGAGTCGTGCCCTGGACAACATCGACTCGGAGACTAACGGACGGGGGGCCAGCAGCCCCAGAGGCGGGACGAGCGTTTGGATTCGTGCGGATCAACCTGCCGCAAGCACGCCAAGAGGTGACGCGAGAAACGTTCACGTTTCGATTGGACAAGGCCAAGTTGAAAGAGGCGGAACTGCGCGATGGTCACTATCTCCTGCGCACGAACTTAGTGGCGGAAGATCCGGCGGTATTGTGGGACCGCTATATGCTGTTGACGCAGATTGAGGCGGCCTTCAAGTGTCTGAAGAGCGATCTGGGCATTCGTCCGATTTACCATCAACTGGAGCATCGGGTGGAAGCGCATATCATGGTCGCATTCCTGGCGTATTGTTTGTCGGTGCCGCTGAAGCAAAAGCTGCGAGGACACGCGCCTGGATTGACACCGAGAGCGGTGCTGGAAAAGCTCGCCGCCATCCTTTGGACGTCTCTTTTCCCACCACGGATGGCCGGCTTCTGGTTATGCCGCGCTATACCGAGCCGGAACCTGAGCAGGCAATCGTGCTACATCAGCTCGGTCTCTTACTCCGGACCGCAGGGGTCGGCGCTTTTCCCCAACTCAAAATGTAGTGGAGACCTTTGGGATGCCTCTGTTGAAAACAAAGGAACCCCCGGTCTCAGATGCTCCCAACTGCGAAAGTTGGGCTAAGACTGATCGCGCAATCCGAAGAAGACCTGAGAAAGGGGAAGTGGCTTTCGCAAGCAACGGATGGAAGCAGAACTGCGAAAGAGGCTGGGTGATTGAAGCGCCTGCCAGTTCGATGGGCTCGATCTGCGTCGCTGGACTTGATCGAGATTGTCGAGTTCATCAAGCAGGATCGGCCCGATGCGCCCCGAAAACTTGGCCACAGCTTTCTGGTGAAAGCTTCCCGTCTGCGCCGCAACCCCCGGCAAGGGAAAGTCGTGCCGGAACTCCTGGAAAACGGTGTCGCAGACTACAGGCAGTTGATTGTGTCTACGTATCGTGTGATCTACGCGATCCGAACAGAGTTCATCGATATTGTCTCCGTGATCGACGGCAGACGCGATATACCAGCAGCGCTCTTACAGCGTCTCATGCGTTAAAGAACTACACCAGCTTCGCCTTGAGCATCTCATTCACCGCCGCCGGGTTCGCCTGCCCCTTGCTCAGCTTCATCACCTGGCCCACCAAATAGCCGATCACGCCCACCTTCCCCGACTTGTACTGCTCCACTTGCTTCGGGCTTGCGGCGATCACTTCGTCCACGATCTTCTCCAGCGCGCCCGTATCGCTGATCTGGCGCAGGCCTTCGCGATCGATAATTGTCGCCGCCGATTCGCCGCCATCGAACATCTTCGCGAAAATGTCCTTGGCCATTTTGCCGCTGATTTCGCCCTTGCCGATCAACGCCACTAACTCGCCCAGTTGCTCCGGCGACACCGGCGACTCCGTAATCTCGCGGCCTTTCAGCGCGCCCAACAAATCGCCCGCCACCCAGTTCGCCGCCATGCGCGGATCGCCCGCCACTTTCGCCACTCTCTCAAAATAGTCGCCGATCTCGCGCGTGGCTGTTAAAACCTGCTCGTCGTATTCGCGCAGACCGTAGCTTCCGATGAACCGCGCGCGCTTGTCCGCGGGCAGTTCCGGCAGTGTCGACCGAACTTGCTCCAGCCAAACCGCGCTCACGCGCAGCGGCACCAGATCGGGCTCCGGGAAATATCGATAATCGTGCGCGTGCTCCTTGCTGCGCATCCCCGCGGTTTCACCGGTCGCAACGTTGTATAGCCGCGTCTCCTGTTCCACCCGGCCGCCGCTCTCCAGCACGGCTACTTGTCTGGCTATCTCATAATCCAGAGCCATCTTCGCGAAACGGAAAGAATTCAAGTTCTTCACCTCGGCCTTGGTGCCGAGCTTCTCCACGCCCTTCAAGCGCACCGACACATTCGCGTCGCAGCGCAGTTGGCCCTTCTCCATGTCGCACTCGGACACGGCCACGTACTGCATAATCTGCTTCAGCTCGGTAAGAAACGCGTAAGCCTCCTCCGACGACCGGATGTCCGGCTCCGTCACAATCTCAATCAAAGGCGTTCCGCTCCGATTCAAATCCACGTAGGTATAGCGGTCCGAATCCTTGAAGCCATCGTGGATGCTCTTGCCCGCGTCGTCTTCCAGATGAATGCGCGTGATCCCAATGCGCTTCTTCGCTCCATCCAGCGCCGCTTCCACCCAGCCGTGCTCCGCCAGCGGCTGATCGTATTGCGAGATCTGATAACCCTTGGGCAGGTCGGGATAAAAGTAATTCTTACGCGCGAATCGCGAAAATGCATTGACCTTGCAATGCGTGGCAAGCGCCGCTTGAATCGCCATCTCCACTACGCGGCGATTCAATACCGGCAGCGCGCCCGGCAAACCCAAGCACACCGGACAGACGTTGGAATTGGGCGGCGCGCCGAAGCCCGTTGGGCAGCCGCAAAAAATCTTGGTGCGCGTATTGAGCTGGACGTGAACCTCCAGCCCGATGACGGGCTCGTACTTGCCGATCTCTTCCGCCGTAGCTCCTTTTGGGTGCAAAGATGTGACCGGCGCGCTGGAGGACATGCTTCATTATAGAAAACACGGTTCGGTCGCCGTAGCAGTTCGAATCCACAATGGGGAAAGAGCGGTTTTTGACACGGCTTGACACGCCAGCGATTAAGATTACAATCGAGAGCAATGTCTTACTCGCTCAGGGCTGCGCGACCCTCCTTTCTTACTGTATTTTTGATTCTTCTGAGCATAAAAGGAACAATGGCTGCGTCCTTACAATTACAGTTTGTTGAAGGCCAGTGTCAAGAAGACTCGGCATCCGATGCCCCAGTCCCATATATAAACGCGGACATCGCGGTTCCGGAGGCATCCGGTACCTCCTCGGCAACACCGCCCGCGACTCACACGATTCGCAGCCCCTCGACAGATAAAAACGGACTAACTACCGTCGACCTGCCGAAGGTTTCACCCGGCATGGCCGTCAACGTAACTGTCGGGAAGGGTTACTCGATCCAATTCCCGACGGGTGGACAAGCTATAATCCCTCCGAGTGGCCCTGTTAAGCTCGTCGTCGCACCTTCCCAGAGCCCCGACTCCGTTGAGTGCAGCCTGAGCGGGCTGGCTTATATCATCCTGGACGCCGTCGCACGGACCCCTCCTGGCACCAGCAGCACTGGGTCCTGGGCCGCCCCGAAACTCTTAAATGGAAAAAGCGATGGTGTGCTTAGACGGCTGGACGGGCCAAAATCCGATCCCTTTTACCGGGCAGTCCTCGACCTTTATTTTCGAAAGTTTCCGGCGGTTATCGAACTCCTCAGCGGTTACAACAGTTCTGACTCCGACTCCGAGAGACGAGCCGAAATTGCCTTCGTTCTGGGAAATGCCTATTTTGAGCAGGAAAAATACGAGGCCGCTGCCCACCAATTTTACTACGCGGATTATTACCGGCCCAAGGATCCGGTTGTGCTGCTCGATTATGCGACCAGCCTAAGTCTCGCGGGCTCTGATGCCGAGAACGATTTCAAAAGAGCGCTCAAATCGATGGATCCGGAGACCCCAGAGAACAAACCTTTGAGGGCGACGTTGTTCTCGAACTACGGCGCATACCTGAACACGCTTGGCAGATATCAAGATGCGGAAGCCGAACTGAGGACAGCCCTCAAGCTAGAGGATTCGTTGCCAGACCGCGAAATATCGAAGGCCATCGCCCACCTTGAACTGGCATATAACCGGGAAAAGTTCTCACACTTCGTACAGGACGAGGAGACCGAACTGAATGCCGCCGCGCGTATATTGGAGGGACTCAAGGACAGCGAGATTGCGGCGGTTGTTGACTATCGGTTGGCAGACTACAAGACGCGGTTTGGCGCGAATTTCCACCCCGGCGAGCAAGATCCGTACTATAACGATGCACAGAAGCTTTTTGAGCGGTCTTGCAACCGCCTTCGACCCAACTCGCTTGCGTCCGTCGCGTGTCGTACGAGTTTTGCCAAGCTGAAGAAGCAACAGGGAAAGTGCAAGGAAGCGATCGAGATGATCAAGGGACTGGACGCGGACGCGCCGGACAAAACGGGTTTGCCAGATTGGGACGCCATCAAGACCAGCATGGACTTTGTTCGGCAGGAGTGCAATGCCTCCGCGATACCCAAATAGGTCGGCAACATGCAAACGCTTGCGAAAGAATAGTGAGAACTGAAATGGACCCCGAGGAGATCGCCATAGAAGAACGGAAGCTCCGGATCGAGGAGCAGAAACTTGAGATTGAGCGGGAGAAACTTAAGCTAGAGGACCGGAAGGCGAAATGGACCACAGCTTCGGTCTTAACGTCCGTCCTGGTAGCCGGCGCCACAATCTCCTTCGGTGCATGGAGTGTCCAAAGTACGGCCAAATCGCAGTTGCAAACCGAGACGGCAAAGCTGATGTTCACAGGCGACGACAGCGGGACGGCTGTCGGCAAGGGTCTCGCAATGGTCGACGTACTAGGAGATGCGCTGCCGAAGGATTTTCAGGGAAAGCTTCTGGACAATAAATGGAGGACCGACTACCTGAAAAGGTATCCAAGCCGCGACGCCAACTACGAACAAAAAATTGAACTCATAAAAACGCTCGCGGCAAGTCCAAAAAAGCGGCGGAAAATTATTGAGAACTGGTGTCTGATGTTCCATGATGACACTTGGGTAGAGCAGTCGTTTGGTACGGCGAATGTTCCGGACGCCTGCCGGCCGAAAAAGTAGACGCCTGCAAGGTATTGCTGGCCAAGCTAGATCGACCTGATGCTCGGACACACCCAGCCCTCCACGCCGCGCACACCCGAGGGCTGTGCATTGCCGGGCGGCACGGCCACGATGGGAGGCCCTGAGTGGGTTCAAGGGCAAGCCATTCTGTTTCATCGACTTACATCTAAATTGACAGGAACGTGAAAGTTCGTCGTAAACTTCTGCGGCGGAATGACGTTTAATTGGTAGTAGGCTAATGAAAACAAGCAGTTCTTTCCTGGCCCCAGCCCTTTGCGGGATAGCGCTCATTTGTCCCGGCGTTTCCACAGCGAAAACGCGCAAGCCCACGGACGACGCCAAACTCCAGGCCAAACTCTTCCAAAAGAAGCTTTCGAAAGACGAGCAGATCCTGCACGCGCTGGATCGCCTCACCTTCGGACCCAGGCCAGGAGACGTGGAACGCGTCAAGCGCATCGGCTTGAAGAAATGGATGGACCAGCAGCTTCATCCCGACCGCATGGACGAGAACCCGGTGCTGGAAGCCAGGCTCCAGGCGCTCGAATCGCTACGCATGACGCCGCTGGAGGCCGTGCAGCATTATCCCTCCCAAGGGATGCTCCGGGCCATCGCGCAGGGCAGGCAGCCGATGCCCGACGATCCTTTGCTGCGCGCCAGCGTGGAGCGCTTCCTGGTGCGCTACAAAACCAAAATCGCCCAGGCTTCCGGCGCTCCCAATCCGCCTGCACCCATTCCGGATCTTGAGCCGGCCCGACCGCTGGAAGATGTGCTCACTCCCACCGAGCTTGAAACGGTGCGATCTGGGAACGGCGACAGGAAGCGTGAATTGCTCGAATCCATGCCGCAGGGCAAGCTGGAAGACATGCTGATCGCGATGACCCAGCGGCAGCGCACGCAGCTTTTTGCGCCCGCGCCCGTGCCCATCCGCCGCGAAATATTCTTGCTCAACAGCCCGCAGCAGGTGGTGGCGTACGATCTCGTGGATTCCAAGATGCTGCGCGCCATCGAAAGCACGCGGCAGCTCGCCGAAGAGTTGGACGACTTCTGGTTTAATCACTTCAACGTCTTCCTCGACAAAGGGGACGACCGTTTCCTGCTCCCGCAGTATGAACGCGACGCCATCCGGCCGCATGTGCTCGGCCAGTTCCGCGATCTGCTGGAAGCTACCGCGAAAAGCCCCGCCATGCTCTTCTTCCTGGACAATTCCGAGTCCGTGCGTGCGGATCTGGATCTCAACGACAAGAAGCGCAAAGTGAAGCGCGGCTTGAACGAAAACTACGGGCGCGAGCTGATGGAGTTGCACACCCTCGGCGTCAACGGCGGCTATACGCAGAAAGACGTCACCGAAGTGGCGCGCTGCTTCACCGGCTGGGGCATTCAGTCCCCGCAAAAAGGCGGCGGCTTCTTCTACAACGATAAGCTGCACGACAAGGGCGAGAAGATTGTGCTGGGGCACGTAATCGCGGCCGGCGGCGGCATCGAAGACGGCGAGCAGGTGCTGGATATTCTGGCGCGGCATCCTTCCACGGCGCATTTCATTTCCAAGGAACTGGCCCAGCGCTTCGTGGCCGACAATCCTCCGGAATCGCTGGTGAGTAGAATGGCGCAGACCTTCCAATCCACCAACGGAAGCATCCGTGAAGTGATGAAAACCATGCTGAATTCGAAAGAATTCTGGTCGGAGGGCGCTTATCGGGCTAAAGTGAAATCGCCTTTTGAGATGGTAGCCAGTTCAGCCCGTGCGTTGGATGCGAATGTGATCGACGGATGGGGGCTTGCCAATGAGGTGCGAACGCTTGGCGAGCCGCTCTATCGCAAACTGGAGCCAACCGGCTATTCGAATCTGAACGCCGAATGGGTGAACTCAGCCTCCTTGCTCGGGCGCATGAACTTTGCGCTGCAACTCGCGCAAAGCCACGTAGAGAGCGTGAAAGTGGATGTATCGCGCTTTGGCGTCGATCCCAGCGAGGTGGCGAAGGCCCTGATGTTCCGGGCGATGTCGCCGCAAACGCGCGCCGCTATCGACAAAGTTTTAGAAGAAAAACAGAAGAATCCGGCCCTGGTTGCCGCTCTGGTAATCGGATCGCCGGATTTCCAAAAGAGGTAGTACAAATATGCCGTCCAGACGTGTTTTCTTGAAAGGCTCCGCGCTTGCGATGTTCGGCGTCGGCTCCATGCCGATCTGGCTGTCGAGGTCGCTGTATGCCGCCGATTCCGCCGCCCCCACAGGAAATCGCAAAAAAATCCTGGTGGCGATCTTCCAGCGCGGCGCGGTGGACGGCTTGAACATGGTGATTCCTTTCGGAGAGCCGCGTTATTACGAATTGCGCCCCTCCATCGCCATCCCCAAGCCGGACGGCACGCCGAATTCGGCCGTCGATTTGAACGGATTCTTCGGACTGCACCCCGCGCTCGCGCCGCTGAAGCCGATGTTCGACGCACGGCATTTGGCGATTGTGGACGCCGTGGGTTCGCCAGATCCAACGCGCTCGCATTTCGACGCGCAGGATTACATGGAATCTGGCACGCCCGGTCTCAGAGGCGCGGACGGCTGGTTGAATCGGGCGCTGCCGCCGCAGGTCGGTCCGGCGGCTCCCTTACGTGCCGTTAGCCTGGGCGATGCCCTGGCCCGCAGCTTACGGGGCCACAACGACGCCGTCGCGGTCCGCAGTCTTAAGGACTTTCAGGTACACGACACCAGCGGCGCCGCCAGCTTTGAGAGCATGTATGAGAACACGCTGGATACCACGCTGCACGGCACCGGTAAAGAGACATTCAACGCCGTCAAGATCATGCAGTCCATCCAGAAGCAGATTTACGTGCCGGCCAATGGCGCCAACTATGGCAACAGCGGCTTCGGCAAAAGCCTGCAGCAGATCGCGCAACTGATCCAGGCCAACGTGGGTATGGAAGTGGCGTTCGCCGACATCGGCGGCTGGGATACCCACGTCAACGAAGTGGGCGGCCAGCCCACCAACGGCCAGCTTGCCAACAATCTGGCGCAATTCGGCCAGGCGCTCGCGGCCTTCTACCAGGATCTGGGCGACCGCATGGAAGACGTGACGCTGGTCACCATGTCCGAATTCGGCCGCACGGTGAAAGAGAACGGCGATCGGGGAACCGATCACGGCCACGCCAATGTCATGTTTGTCCTGGGCGGCGATGTGCGCGGCGGCAAGATCTACGGCGACTGGCCGGGCCTTCAGGAGGAGCAACTCTACGACGGCCGCGATCTGGCGCTTACCACGGATTTCCGCGACGTCCTCAGCGAATTGGTCGCCAGGCATCTGGGGAATTCCAACTTGCGATCCGTTTTCCCCGGTTACGAGAATCCCAAGTTTCGCGGCTTATTGGTCTAAGCCGCGCGCGTCGGTAAGCGGTTGTTACACTGGACTCGGGAGTTTAATTCCGCTTGCTCATCGTTATGCGCGCGCACGCCACCGAGCAGGATATCGCTCAGGTTTGCGCCAGAATTCAGAGCCTGGGCTTTCGCGCCCACGTCATGCCGGGCGCCGAGCGAACCGCGGTCGGCATCACCGGCAATCATGGTCCCGTTCCGCCTGAAGAGTTCGAAAGCCTTCCGGGCGTGGCGGAAGCTATTCCTGTTTCAAAGCCCTACAAGCTGGTGAGCCGCGAGGTGAAGCCCGACAATACGATTGTCAACGTGGCGGGCGTGCTGGTTGGCGGTCCGGAATTGGCGATGTGCGCGGGACCGTGCGCGGTGGAGAGCCGGGAGCAGATCCTGGAAGCGGCTCGCGCAGTGAAAACCGCCGGCGCTCAACTCCTGCGTGGCGGCGCGTATAAGCCAAGAACCTCGCCCTATGCGTTTCAAGGCCTCGGCGAAGAAGGACTGCGATACCTGGCCGACGCGCGCGAAGAAACCGGGCTGGGCATCGTGACCGAAGCCATCGACGTGGAGACTTTCGATCTGGTGGAAGAGTACGCCGATTGCCTCCAGATCGGCGCGCGCAACATGCAGAACTTTTCGCTGCTGCGCCGCGCCGGCCGTGCCCGCAAGCCGGTGCTTTTGAAGCGCGGGATGTCGTCCACGCTCGAAGAATTCCTGATGGCCGCCGAGTACATTCTCTCGGAAGGCAACTATCAGGTGATCCTGTGCGAGCGCGGCGTCCGTACTTTCGCCGATCACACGCGCAACACTCTCGATCTCAGCGTGGTTCCCGCCGTCCAGCGTTTAAGCCACCTGCCCATCATCGTCGACCCCAGCCATGGCACGGGCAAGCGCGATAAAGTTCATCCCATGGCGTTGGCCGCGGTGGCGGCGGGCGCGTCGGGCCTCATCGTAGAAGTGCATCCGAATCCCGACCGCGCGCTGTCCGACGGCTACCAGTCGCTTTTCCCGGATCAATTCCGCGAACTCGCGGACGAGTGTCGCGCCATCGCCGATCTGTTGGGTAAACGGAGAGCAACCGCGGAAGCGCGGCTGGCTCCCGCATTATCCTGAGAGACCGCCGCGAGCGCTCGGCCGCAACGGCCTGACACGAGCCGCCCCCGGAGATATCGACACGAGGGCGGCGGTTCTATCCTCCTCTACTATTGAGGAGTTTTGAAGCACTCTCAAACCTTAGAAGCGGTCTATCGGAGAAGGGGAGAAACGACGTGGTTCACGGCAATGCCAGCCGGGCTAGTGAATCGTGGTATGCGGAGGCCGTGGGAGCATCTGAAGAGGCGAGTAGGAATGTGCTGTTTCAGTATCTCTATGACATTCGTCTAACTCGCGCCCATCCAGGAGAAACTGATCGGAAGAAACTGCGGGCCTAGTTGAAGGCCTTGGACGACGCAGCCAAGAAGTATCGTGGGCCAGTTCGTCGTAACAAGCCCTGTCCATGACGAAGCCTAGTCCGATGTCGGGCACCGTTCACGCGGCCGGACATCTCCAAACCCTGGTTCGGCCGACCAATGCTCAGAGAAATTGCCCCCCCTCCTCCCACCACAAGGAAGAACATCGTGCTCGCCCCCAACGCCACCAAGCCCGCCCCGGCTATCTCCAAAGAAGACGAACTGCACTGGCTGGCCCTGTGCCTGATTCCTGGCCTGGGCACGGTGAAAGCCGGGAAGCTCATCGCGCGTTACCAATCGCCGCGGGCGGTTTTTCGGGCCTCGCGGTCGGACCTGGAGTCGCACGGCCTTTCCGGCAGCGTGGCGCAAACCATCGCCAGCGGCTGCACTTTCGACGACGCGGTCGAACAACAGCAGAAGATGCTGGAATCCGGAACCATGCTGATTCCAATTTCAGCCGCCGCTTACCCCGCGCGGCTGCGCGAGATCTTCGATCCGCCCATTGTGTTGTTCGCGCGCGGCCGGCTGGATCTGCTGCAGGCGATTTTGCTGGGCGTGGTGGGTACCAGGCGTCCTACCGCGTATGGAACCGCGGCGGCCGAGCGCCTGGCTGCGGATCTGGCGCAAGCGGGACTCGCCATCGTCAGCGGCATGGCGCGCGGCATCGATACCGCCGCTCACCGCGCCGCGCTCGACGTGGGTGGCGACACGGTCGCGGTGTTCGGCTGCGGAGTGGACCTTATTTATCCCGCGGAGAATCGCAAGCTGGCCTCCGAGATCGGGGAAAAAGGCTTGATTCTCTCCGAATTCCCGATGGGATCGCCCGCATATCCCCAAAACTTTCCGATCCGCAATCGCATCATCAGTGGTGTGGGGGTGGGAGTCTTGGTGGTGGAGGGTGCGCAGTATTCCGGCTCCGCGATCACCGCGAAAATGGCTTTGGAGCAGCAGCGTGAGGTTTTCGCGGTCCCAGGAAATATCACGTCCAAAATGAGTTGGGGTCCGAACCTCCTTATTAAACAGGGCGCCAAACTGGTGCAGGAATGGAACGATGTGCTGGTGGAACTACCTACCGACGCGCGGCGCGCCCTGATCGGCAAAGCGCAAGCGCGGCTGGGCGTTATGTCCTTGGAAATGAACGGGGAACAGCCGTCTCTGCCGCCGGAGCTGGGCCTGGCTAGCCGCCTGATCCTCACCAAACTCAAGGCGGATGTGCCCATCCAACTGGACCAATTGCTTGAATCTTCCGATACGTTAACAGCATCAGAGGTAATTGCCGCGCTCTTTGAACTGGAGCTTTTGGGCCTTGCGCGGCAACTCCCCGGCAAGAACTTTGTTAAAGTGTGGTAGAACTCAACATAGCCAGTCTGGGACTCGGACTGTAGGCAATCTTACGATTCAGGAAGACCATGGCAAAATCTCTCGTCATCGTCGAATCGCCGACGAAGGCGAAGACGATCGGCAAATATCTCGGTAAGCAGTTTGTCGTGAAGGCTTCGCTCGGCCACGTCAAGGACCTCCCTAAAAAAAACCTGTCCGTGGACGTCGAGCATAACTTCGAGCCGCATTACGAAGTGATCGAAGGCAAGAAGAAGCTCATCGCGGAACTGAAGGCGGCGGCCAAGGGCGTCGATTCCGTCTACCTCGCGGCTGACCCGGATCGCGAAGGCGAAGCCATCTGCTTTCATCTGCAAGAGGAGCTCAACGGCTCAAAGAAAGGCCCGAAGTTTTATCGGGTCATGTTCAATGAGATCACGGCCAACGCCGTCAAGAAGGCATTCGAAAAGCCCGGCTCGGTGAACCTGCACCTGGTGGACGCTCAGCAGGCGCGCCGCGTTCTGGACCGGCTGGTGGGCTATAAAATTTCGCCGCTGCTGTGGGACAAAGTGCGGCGCGGGCTTTCCGCCGGGCGCGTGCAAACCGTCGCGCTGCGGCTGATTGTGGACCGGGAGCGCGAAATCCGCGCGTTCATCAAGCGCGAGTACTGGACCATCGACCTCCAGCTCAACGCCAAGAAGCCTCCGGTGTTGACGGCTCGCTTCACCAAGAAAAACGACGAAGCCATCGAACTGCCGGATGAAGCGACCACAAAAGGCCTGCTGGATCAACTGGACAGCGCCAAGTACCTGGTCCATTCGGTAACCACCAAGGAAAAGAAGCGCAATCCGGTCCCGCCGTTTATTACATCCACTTTGCAGCAGGAATCGTCGCGCAAGTTGCGATTCAGCGTGAAGCGGACCATGATGCTGGCGCAGCGGCTGTACGAAGGCGTGGAACTGGGCGCGGAAGGCTCGGTTGGTCTCATTACTTATATGCGAACCGATTCCACCCGCGTGTCGCAGGACGCGCTGGATGAAGTTCGCGGCCTGATCGCGGACCGCTACGGCGCCCCGTTTGTTCCCGCGGCGCCCAACGTTTACAAGAGCAAGAAGGACGCGCAGGACGCGCACGAAGCCGTCCGGCCTTCGTCGGCGCGGCGCACTCCCGACCATCTGGCGCCGTTTCTCCAGGAAGACGAATTGAAGCTGTACCGGCTGATCTGGATGCGCTTCGTTGCATCGCAGATGACACCGGCGGTTTTCGATCAAACCACCATCGACGTGGCTGCGCAGGGCAAGGACGGCGCGAACTACATGTTCCGCGCCACCGGGAGCGTGCCGAAGTTCAATGGATTCCTGGACGTCTACAAAGAAAGCAAGGACGAAAAGGACGCCGACGACGAGGAAGAGAAGAACAAGCTGCCGCTGGTTACACAGGGCGAGGAGTTGCGCTTCAAATCCATCGAACCGGAGCAGCATTTTACCGAGCCGCCGCCGCGTTTCAACGAAGCGACGCTGGTGAAAGAGCTGGAATCGGATGGCGTGGGGCGTCCCTCCACCTATGCGTCGATCCTTTCGACCATTCAGGAACGCGAATATGTGAAGAAAGACGGCGGTAAGTTTGTGCCCACCGAGCTTGGGATGCTGGTGACCGATCTGCTGCTCGAAAATTTCAAGAATCTCTTCGACATCACGTACACGGCCCGCATGGAAGAAGAGCTGGACGAGATCGAAGAAGGCAAGATGGACTGGCGCGAGGCCATGTCGGATTTCTACGAGCGGTTCCAGAAGGATCTGGACCACGCCGAACGCCACATGACCGACGTCAAGCGCATGGAAGAGCCGACCGGCGAAGCCTGCGAAAAATGCGGCAAGCCATTGGTGATCAAGTGGGGCAAGTTCGGCAAATTCATCGCGTGCACCGGGTACCCGGAGTGCTCCAACACGCGCGAGCTTCCGCCCGATCCGGCCAGCGCCGAAGGGCTGAGCGAGCAGGACGCGGAAGAATATTGCGAAAATTGCGGCCGCGTGATGGTGCTGAAGAAGGGCCGCTTCGGGCAGTTTTACGCCTGCTCCGGGTATCCGGATTGCAAAACCACCAAGCAGATCGGCGGGACGCAGAAGAAATCCGATGTGCCGCTCGATGAAAAATGCCCGCAATGCGGGAATAATCTGGTCTTAAAGAACGGGAGATTCGGCGAATTCACGGCGTGCAGCACGTATCCGAAATGCAAGTACGTGAAGCAGAAGACCATCGGTGTTCCCTGCCCCAACTGCACCGAAGGCGAAGTGGTGGAGCGTCGGTCGAAGAAGGGCAAGACGTTCTTCGGTTGCAACCGGTATCCGGACTGCGACTTCGTGGCGTGGGGCAAGCCGATCCCGGAGAAGTGCCCGGATTGCGGGTCCAGTTACCTGGTCGAAAAATGGCTCAAGGCTGGAGCGGTGGCGCAATGTCCCAACGGCGAATGCAAATTCAAGAGGCCGCTTGCGGTGCCGGTGGAAGTGCCAGCGTAGAGCAGGACCGAGGCGTTGCGATCCTCGTTTCTGCCATGGCGTCGTTTGTTATGTTACCCGCGTGACCCTCACGGTTGCTCTGGCCGCGACTGGGGGCAATTCGCGAAGCTTCTCCTTAGCCGGGTTTCCGCCGGAAGTGATCGCGCCGATGGTGAACTCTGAACCAGCGCCGCTTGTTTCGCTGCCGACGTAGGCTTTTACTCGCCAGCGCCCATCCACCATTGTTAGATGGCCCTGCGGATACCAGAAGTTGTCCGGCGAAAGCACGAAACTTGTAAGTCGTCCGCCTTTATAACCGGCTTTCGAAGATTTATTGTCCCTTCGGCGGTGTACTGCCGTTCAACGATGGCGTTTGCCGACGGTCGCTCTATTACGATAAGCGGGGCGTCGGCTGGATGTAGGGAGTGCGCACTTCCAGCCAACGAGGAATCTCATCGGAAACGTACAGATGACTGAACTTTCACGCTCGGCCGTATTCGAAAACCGTTTACGCTCACGATTTTTCCCATATAGGGTTTTAATTCGTCTAAATCGATGACTACGGATTCGTAACGATCTTCTTCGAGGTGCGGGAGCCGGACCATAAACTCGTTCTGAGGCGTCCCCCAGCCTTCCGTGGGGTGGGAATCCGAGAGAGCCAGGAGCGCTCTATCAGTTTCAGTTCTGAGTGAAAGTATAGACGCCTCGCTGGTGAGTTTGGAATCGGCATAAAGCGCATGGCGCAAAAGCGTCCTTGAGCACCGAGGTTGTCGAAGTGTGGATACATCAGACCGATATTTTCCTGAGTAGTGAGCTGTACCCCATCTTCGTCAGCCAATGTCGAGGATGTTTCGGTGCCTCCATAGGTCCACCAATCCCGCCCCAGGCGTTTCCGTTCGCCGTTTGCATAGACGCCGGAGCGAGGAAGAAAGCGATTCCAGCGATTTGTCCTTGGGGCGGACTATGAGCGCGCATTCGGGCCCAAGGCGACCGCAGAACAGCCCGAATTCGTAAATGACCGTTATCGCGGGTGCCCGGCAACGCCGCCCCACGGCTCAGAATCTCGTCGTCCCGGCCGAAAACGAAGATGCCAAGATCGAAATCGTCTATACGGGTGACCAACGTTTGTATCGTCGTTCGAGACGGCGCAAAAAAACCGGACGCCGTCCAGACCGTGCAATCGACTTCATCACGAAGGGCATGTTTGATCGCGTGTGCAACATTCAAGCTTTCTGAGGAGCTGCCGATAAATGCCCGAAGCTTCATGATAGTTTCGAAGGGCCCTCGTCGATAGATTTTACTGCGATTCGCTGGCTTCCCGCGTGCAGCACGTATCCGAAATGCAAGTACGTGGAGCAGAAGACTATCGGTGTTCCCTGCCCTAACTGCACCGAATGCGAAGTGGTGGAGCGGCGGTCGAAGAAGGGCAAGACGTTCTTCGGTTGCAACCGGTATCCGGACTGCGACTTCGTGGCGTGGGGCAAGCCGATCCAGGAGAAATGCCCGGATTGCGGGTCCAGCTATTTAATTGAGAAGTGGCTGAAGGCGGGGAGGTGGCGCAGTGTCCGAACGGCGAGTGCAAGTTTAAGAGGCCGCATGCGGCCCAACTTCGCGCAGGTAGATTCGCTTCCCACGGTGAATTCCATCCCGAGCATCAAAGTGGATCGGTACTTGCGACCGAAGACGAAACTTTCCTTTTACTGGGGAGATTGGCGGGAAGATGTTTCCAAGAACCTGGGCGACGGTCTGCCCTTACCGATCTCGTCCGCGCGCTATTACAAGACCCGCACCAATACCTACCGATTGGTGTCGGTGGCGGTTGAAAAGGGTACCGAAATGGCGGCGAAGTGGCACCCTGCTGGGGGAGCCGTTCGGAGTGAGCCTTTCCCTCTTATCAGGAGGCGTTGTTCAGAACGGCCCGGAGCGGTCAAGGGGGCGCCGTTGTTGGGCGCGGCGAAGCGAACCCTTGACGGCGAGGACCGTTCTGAGAAGATCACTGAAGAGGGAAAGGCGGGAGCGAAAGCTTGGCGAAAAGTGGGCCGCCATTCTGGTACCCTTGCCCGCCGCCTCTAACACGATTGAGTCTGGACCAGACCGTGACGCCCACTTTCCTGGTCCACGTCGGTGTTGGTGAAATGCGGTACGACCATATCGATTCCGCGCCGGAATCCTCGCTGACGTACGGTGCGGTGCAAAAGCTTGGTTTAGTGGGAGCGTTCTCAAGCGCGGGTCCGTTTCCAGAAATCACTGGATTGGCTTCGGCCCAAGGGGGTTTCACGACCAGCGTTTCCGGACCGAGCAATCCTACCACCATCGGGCCGACCAACGCCGGTCAGTACGTCAACGACAACCCGACGGTGACTATCAGCGCGACTTGGGTGAGGGGCAACCACACCTACAAGGCCGGCGCCGAAGGGCACAAGAACATCTGGAGCGACATCAACTACTCCGGACAAGGCGGCATTTACAACTTCAGCTCCGCCGAGACAGGCCTTCCTTACTTGCAACTGGCGAGTCTCAAAGGGGGGTCGGTAGGGTTTCCGTATGCCAGTTTCCTCCTCGGACAAGTGGATAGCGCCAGCGTGAATTCGGGCCAGGATCCCCAGATGCGGAAGTCGGCTTACGGCGTTTTCATCCAAGACACCTGGAAGATTACGCGCACACTGACGCTCGATTACGGCTTGCGCTGGGATTACCAGACGGCCTTGCACAAGGTTTACAACCGCTTTTCCGAATTTGCGCCAAACATAGCGAACCCATCGGCGGGCGGTTTGCCGGGCGCAGTGGCCTATGAAGGCACCGGACCGGGACGCTGCGATTGCAGCTTTATAAAAACCTATCCCTTCGCATTGGGCCCGCGCTTGGGCCTCGCGTATCAGATCAATTCCAAAACGGTGATTCGCGCCGGCTGGGCCTGATTTACGGCACCACCGGGGGTTCCCAATACCTCACAGGCGCACCCATCATCGGTACCTCGGCGACAGTTGGTACGATGCATTGCAGACCAAAGTATCCAAGCGCTTTTCGCATGGCTTGGATGGGTGAACTCGAAAACGACGTCTACAACCGGGGCTTTGTGGGCGATCATCTGAAAACGTAGTTTTCTGAACTTGCGCCGAGGCAAAGCGACATCATCGCGCCGAAGGCGCAGTCATCGGTCCGATCTTCTGTTGGCATATTCTGTTGAGATGATGGCAGCAGATCAGCCTACCGAAGGCCTTCGGGTGCGGCGGTGCTTTGACCCAACGCGTGACGCATCAGGGTCCTGCTTCGATCACAACGCCGCGCCAGCCTCAAACAACCAGCTGCTTCCTGTGCCTCGTTTGCGGTCGCGAGAACCTCTGGATCAACCCATTCGACGACCTGCCGCGCCGTAGACGGATCTCGCGTCAACGTCCCCGCCCGGCGAGGCGTCCAAATTTCTACGTTTTCGGATGATCGCTAACAGGGCTTCGGCGCTCGCGAGAAATGACCCTACTTTGCTCGCCAAAAGTGACCCACCTCACCGGTACGTTCCAGTACCAGGTTTTGCTGCGGCGACTGGTGAGAGGCATACGCGCCCGACGGTAAGCAGATG
>Ga0302326_10005857_pt1 | contig 27823 bp, 24 predicted proteins | sample Palsa_T0_3_FD_202264 | JGI IMG/M metagenome (GOLD analysis project Ga0302326, IMG submission 202264) | Peat permafrost microbial communities from Stordalen Mire near Abisko, Sweden - Palsa_T0_3 | ecosystem: Environmental > Terrestrial > Soil > Palsa > Peat permafrost | place: Sweden: Abisko... | reverse complement strand
CAGCAGGTACGTCGCTTCGGCCACGTCGGCCCATGCTACGGCAGCATCGTCGATCGATTCGATCTCGAGCGGGACTTCAGACGAGCGCGCGTGCATCGTTCTCCAATCGATCGGCCCGGACCGTCATCGAATCCAGGGTTGAGTTGCCAAATGTGGTGACCATCGCTACGTCGAGAGCGTCGCGCCCGCGCCCAACTGTGACGCGGCCACGCCGGGGCACGTTGTTGCGCGGATCGAAGACCCACCAGCGATCGCCGAGATACGCCTCGAACCACGCCGCGAAGTCCATCGGCGAGGTGACGCGCACGCTGTCGATGTCGGGCAGGTAGCCGTAGGCATAACGCGCCGGGATGTTGAGTGAGCGGCAGAAGCTGATCGCGAGGTGCGCGAAGTCCCGACACACGCCGTTGCCGCTGGCCAGCGTGTCGGCCGCCGTCGTCGCCGCGTTGCTCGAACCGTAGCCGAACGCGAGGCTGCGGTACACCCAATCGCAAATCGCCGCGACGCGTTCCCATCCGGGTTCCACGTTTCCGAAGAGTTCGGCCGCTCGCGGGAAGAGTATGTCGGAGTGGCAGTAGCGGCTGGGCAGCGTGTAGACCAGCGCTTCGTCGGGCACTTCGTCGATCGGAACCTCTTGCGCGCTTGGATCGACCCGGTCGAGTTCGCTTCCGGTCTCGACGTAGGCGTCGTAGCAGATCGTCGCGCAGCCCGCCGGCAATACCGTGCGCCGGCACTTGTTGCCGTACAAGTCGGTGTAGTCGCGATACGGCAGGTGCGGTTCCGCGAGCCACGTCTCGTGCAATACGTGTTGCGGCGCAGTGCCTTCGGGCCGGATCAGGAAGACCGCCGGCGTATCCTGCTGCGACGTCATCCGGAAATCCGCCCCGACGCGCAGCTGCAGAACGTCCATTAGGATTGGAGATTGCGCTTGGCCGGCTCGGCCTGCCTTTGAGCGTTTGGCCAGCTTCGCAGGTTCGCCGCGGTCCGTATAGTGAAACCGGCCGTGTGAGCAGCAAGTCGTCGTCCGCCCGAGCCGCCATCCCGGGTACCGAACGCGTCGCGCCGGCCGGTGCCGCCGAACGCGGTGCTCCCAACCCAAACGAGCGCACGACGGTCACGATCGTCGTGCGGGCACGGACCTCGTCGAAGCACAAGGCCGCCGAACTCGCGAAGCTCGCACCCGCGCAACGTTCGTACGTTTCACGCGAGGATTTTGCGAAAACGTACGGCGCGGATCCGGACGATGTCGCCGCGGTCGAGCGTTTTGCCCTCGATGCGGGCTTGCTGATTCTCGAAGCAGATCTCGCGCGTCGCGCCGTCGTCGTCGAAGGCACGCTCGGCGCACTTTCGAAAGCGTTCGGCGCCGACGTGCGCATGTTTACGGCAGCCGGCAAGACCTTTCGCGGGCGCATCGGGTCGTTGTCGGTCCCGGCGGCGCTAGGTGGAGTGGTCAGCGGCGTATTCGGACTCGACGAGCGGCCTGCGGCGCGCGCTCATTTTCGGCGCTTGCTGCGGCCGGCGGCCGCCGCGCCGGACACGACGTTCGAGCCGCCGCAGGTCGCGCAGGCGTACGACTATCCGAGCAGCGATGGAACCGGTCAGACGATCGCGCTGCTCGAACTCGGCGGCGGGTACGCCGAGAGCGATATCACTTCATATTTTTCCGGTCTCGGCATTACGGCGCCGAGCGTTACGAGCGTTGCCGTTGACGGCGCGAGCAACGCGCCGACCGGCGATCCGGACGGCCCCGATGCCGAAGTGCTGCTCGATATCGAAGTTGCGGGCTCGATCGCTCCAGGCGCGAAGATCGTCGTCTATTTCGCACCCAACACCGATCAGGGGTTTCTCGACGGCATCACGACTGCGATCCACGACAACGACAACAAACCGCAGATCCTTTCGATTAGTTGGGGCGGTCCCGAAGCGAGCTGGACGCCCCAAGCGACGACGAACTTCGATGCAGCGTTCGCCGATGCGGTGACGCTTGGGGTCACCGTGCTCGTCGCCGCGGGCGACAGCGGTTCGAGCGACGGCGAAACCGACGGCCTCGCACACGTCGATTTTCCGGCTTCGAGTCCGCACGTGCTCGCGTGCGGCGGTACGACCCTGGCGGCGAGCGGCGCGACGATCGAGAGTGAAGTCGTATGGAACGACGGGAGCGAGGGCGGAGCCACGGGCGGCGGAATCAGCGACGTCTTCGCTCTGCCGGCGTGGCAGCAAAATGCGAAGGTCCCGCCGTCGGTGAATGCAGGCGGGCGCGTCGGGCGCGGCGTTCCCGACGTCGCGGGCGACGCCGATCCGGAAACCGGCTACGACATCTTGGTCGACGGTTCGAGCGGCGTCGTCGGCGGAACGAGTGCGGTCGCACCGCTGTGGGCCGCGCTCGTCGCGCGTCTCAATCAGACGGCGCCGCAACCGCTCGGATTCTTCAACGCGACGCTGTATGCGAATCCGGCTGCGCTCAACGATATCCTCTCGGGCAACAATGGAGCGTATAGCGCGGGCCCGGGGTGGGACGCGTGCACCGGACTCGGCAGTCCGAACGGCGCAAAGCTCGCCGCACTCCTCGTGCCGACGTTAGCGCCGCCGGCACCAACCCCGACACCGGCGCCGCCGGTAGCGCCGGCACCGCCCGCGCCAACTCCGCCCGCGCCGGCGCCCCCGCCGAAACATAAACGCAAAAAGAAAACGTGAGCGGGGTGCCGGCGTTCGACGAACGTTTTCGCGCGGAGCTGTTGGAACTCGTACGCTGGCGCCGCGACGTACGGCATTTTCGCACCGATCCGATTTCGCCCGCGATCGTACAGGAACTCGTGGATGGAGCGGCGCTCGCACCCTCGGTGGGTTACAGTCAGCCGTGGCGTTTCGTGAGCGTCGACGATGTCGCGCGCCGCGCCGCGATCATCGCAAACTTCGAACGCTGCAACGCGGACGCGCTGGACGAGTACGCGGGAGAACGCCGCGTGACGTATGCGTCGCTCAAGCTTGCGGGTCTGCGCGAAGCGCCCGTCCATCTCGCCGTGTTCGCCGAAACGGAAAGCCCGGCGGGGTATGGGCTCGGGCGCAAGACGATGCCGCAAACCCTGGAGTATTCCGTCGTCGGCGCGATCTCGACGCTGTGGCTGCTCGCCCGCGCGCGCGGCGTCGGGGTCGGATGGGTTTCGATCCTCGACTGCGACCTCGCGGCTCGCACCCTCGACGTGCCGGCCTCGTGGTCGCTGGTCGCGTATCTCTGCGTCGGCTATCCGGTCGCCGACGACCTCACGCCGGAACTCGCGCGTCTCGATTGGCAATCGCCGATCGAAGAAGCGCGAACCCTGTATTCGCGCTAGCACCTTGTCACCCTGAGTTTGTCGAAGGGCGGCGTCCTTCGACTGCGCGCCTTCGGCGCTCCGCTCAGGATGACAAAGAGGGGTTAGCCGCCGAAGCTGCGCCGGCGCTGTGATGTCGCGCGGTTGCGGGGCGGGCGCGCGTGCACGGCCGGCCGCGACACGACGCTCGAGCGCGGTGCGGGGGCATCGGCGCGCGGCGGAAGCTCCGGGTTCTTGGAACGGTCGAGCCGCCGCCCGAGAGCGCGCTCGATCTGCGCGAAGTATTTTTCTTCGTCGGGTGCGACGAAGGTGATCGCATCGCCGGTGGCTTGGGCGCGAGCCGTGCGGCCGACGCGGTGGACGTAGTCCTCGGGTACCATCGGCACGTCGAAGTTGACGACGTGACCCAGAAGTGAGATGTCGATGCCGCGCGCGGCGATGTCGGTCGCGACCAATACGCGGAACTTTCCGCGTTTGAAGTCCTCGAGGGCGCGCGTGCGTTGGCCTTGCGAGCGATCGCCGTGGATGCGGTCGACGGGGACGTCGTGCTTTTCGAGCATCGCCGCAAGCCGGTTCGCGCGGGCCTTCGTTCGCGTGAAGGCGATCGCACTGTAGATCGCATTGTCGCGCCGCAGCAGTTCGAGCAGCAGGTCGGACTTGCGCTGCTGGTCGATCGAGTACACCGTTTGGGTGATGCCGTGCGCCGGAGCCCCCACGACTGCGAGGTCGATGCGCACCGGATCCTTCAAGAGTTCTTTCGAGAGCGCGGCAATCGGCGGCGGGATCGTTGCAGAGAAGAAGAGCGTCTGACGTTTGGCGGGTATCTGGCGCAGCGCGCGACGCACGTCGGGCAGGAAGCCCATATCGAGCATGCGGTCCGCTTCGTCGATGACCAGCGTCGAGATGCCGTCGAGCTTTGCGGTTCCCTGCGTGAGGTGATCGAGAAGGCGGCCCGGGGTCGCGACGATGATGTCGGTGCCGCGCCGGAACGCCGTGACTTGCGGGCCGAAGCCGACCCCGCCGAAGATTGCGGCGACCGTGATTTTGGTGTGGCGCGCGAGTGCGCGGAGGTGCTCGGAGATTTGGGCCGCGAGCTCGCGCGTCGGAGCGAGGATCAGGACGCGGGTCTTGCCGCGCGGCAGATCGATGAGTCCGTTGAGAACGGGGAGGCCGAAGGCGGCGGATTTACCGCTGCCGGTCGCAGCGCTCGCAAGGACGTCGCGTCCGGCAAGGGTCGGAGGAATCGCGGCCGTTTGAACCGGCGTCGGATCGGTGAAACCGAGGTCGCGCACGGCGCGCAGCAGCTCAGGTCGCAGACCGAGCGTATCAAAGGACATAAAATTTTACCGTAACGTGCTTTCCAGAGTGCGCAATTCGATCGCACTCGAAAGATCGCGCCGGGTGGGGAACGCTCTATCTTGGCACGGAAACGTGACCGGCGTCAAATGCCTTTGTCGGCGAGGGCCTTTCCGCGGTCGACGAGCGCGGTGACCCAAGGACCCATGCCGCGGAAGCGCTGGTCCTGCGTTTGGCCGCGCACGAAGCGAGCGTAGATCTGTTGGGCAATGACCGCGTAGCGGAAGATATTGAACGCGTGATACCAGGTCGAACGCGAGCAATCGCGCCCGGTCACGCGCGCGTAGCGCGCGATCAATTCGGCGCGCGACGGAAAGCCGGGTGCGTCGGTCGGCATTTCGCTCTGACTGATGGGCGGCGGGTCGCCCGCCTCGCGCCACAGCGTCAGCACGTTGCCGATATCTGCCAGCGGATCGCCGATGGTGCACATATCCCAGTCCAAAAAAGCGACCAGCCGGGTCGGGTCGCCGGACCCCAGAATCGTGTTGTCGAGCTTCACGTCGTTGTGCACGATGGCGGGTGTGCCCGAAACCGGAACGTCTTGAAGAAGGCGGTCGACGAGCGAACTCGCGTCCGTCTGGTCCGGCGTTTTCGCATCGTGCCAGCGCTCGATCCATCCGCGCAGCTGACGCTCGAGGTACCCTTCGGGCTTGCCCAGGTCGGACAGACCGGCGGCCGCGTAATCCACGCTGTGCAGGGCCGCGACGGCGTCGATGAAGTTCTCGCCCAGGCGCCGGCAGGCGGCGGGATCGGTCGCGAGCGCGGGGGGCAGCTTGACGCCGCGGATCACGAGCCCTTCGCGTCGTTCCATGACCACGAAGTCGGCGCCGACGATCGCATGATCGGTGCAGAGAGCGAATGCGCGCGGTGCGAGGGGGAAGCTCTCCCAGAGCCGCGAGAGCACGCGGTACTCGCGCTTCATGTCGTGGCCGCCCTTGGGAAGTGGCCCGAGCGGCGGCCGGCGCAGAACGTACTCGGCGTCTTCGAACTTGATCAGATAGGTCAGGTTCGCGTGGCCGCCCCCGAACTGGCGGATCTCGAGCGGACCATCGGCCTTGGGCAAATGCTCGCGGAGAAACGGCTCGAGGCGCGCCGTCTCGAGCTCTTCCCCCGGCCGAATGTCGATTGTATCGTTCACTCGCCCGCAATTGACGCTCCGGGGAGAAAATTCTTTTAGCGGGGAGCAAGCGTTCGGCGCTGAAAACAACGTCGATGTTCCGCCGAGCCATGCGCGGTATAGCCCTGGCAGTCGTTGTCGTTAGCCTGGGACGTGCTACGGAAGCGGCGGCGCGTCCGCACGTCGCGCACGCCGGAGGCCCGCGGATACTGCCGCTAGGGGATGCCGTCGTGTCGTCCGAGCTCGCGCGCCAGCTCGACGCGCATGGGTATCAGGTCGTCGGCGACGGCGCGGTCGACGCGGGCCGCGTGATCCGATCGTTTCCTTCAGATCCTGCGCCGCAGCTCTATGGTGAGGCGACGAAACGGGCGCTGGAGATCTATCGGCCCAACATCGTACTGCTGATGGCGGGCTCGGGTGACCTGTTGCGGCTCGCGGCCGAGAAACCGGGCTACACGCTCGAAAACACCGTCGACGGCATGGACGCGCTGCTCGCCGAGATTTTCTACATCGCGCCGAAGGTACGTGTGGTCGTTGCCGGCGTCGTGGCGAGCCCGCTGCTGCGCGCGTGCGACGTCGTCGATTTCGACGGCATCGACGACGTCAACGGCTGCGGGCAGAACACCGGCCCAAATCTGACGCAGCTCGTCGCGAAATATTCGGCGCGTAATTTCAACATCGTTCTGGCGCCGGTGATGTCGACCGCCGTGCCGCGCGACAAGGCGCACTTTCCCGACGGCCTTCATCCGAGCGGTCCGGGCGTCCAAGACGCGATCGCGCGCGTGTGGATGAACGCGATCGCGCGTCAGACCGCCGACGCCCCCGTCGCAATCGCGCCGCTGCACTGACGGGCGCGGCGCGGGGAGCGTCGAAGCCCGTCACATGGATACGTTACGCAAGGCCCTCTGGCAGGGCGTTATGAACGGCGCCGCGACGCGCGATCACACCGCCGCACCCAAGCCGGAAAGCCTCGGCTTCACCGGGGCAATCTCGCAGGGGCTCTATAACCTCGGGCTCGAGTTCGCGAACGCCGTCGTCTACGGGACCCGTAAGTAGTCGAGTAACTGATCGGGCGTTCGGTACCGCGTGAGCAGGCCGTACAGAATGCGCGCGGTTGCGCCCCAAATGTGGATGCCGTCGTAATCGAACATCCAAGTGGGCACGTCGTAGTCGGCGCCCTCGTGCTGGACGTGTTCGATGCCTTGGTGTAACGCGCCCGGCCGGTAGACGGCGTCGAGCGGGATTTCGTGGATACTTTGCGTTTCGCTCGGGTCGAACGCGAACTCAACCGGCGGATCGAGAACCCCGAGGTACGGCGCGACGGTGACGGACAGCGCGAGGGTCACCACGTCCTCGAGCCGGTCGGCGATGCGAACGCGCTCGCGCGGGACGCCCATCTCCTCTTCGAATTCGCGTAGCGCCGCGGCCTTCGCGTCGAGGTCGGTCGGGTCGATCACGCCGCCGGGAAATCCGATTTGCCCGGGATTGCGCCGCAAGTGATCGGCTCGACGCACGAAGAGCAGATGCGGCTCGTCATAGCGTACGACGGGAATAACGACGGCCGCGTGGAGCATGCTCCGCGCTTTTCTGGAGGGAAGCAGCGGGTCCCCACAAAGCAACGTCTCCGTGCGTCGGCATTGGCTCGGGCCTAGTTTCGAGGCCGCGGCGATCGTCGTCGCCGTGGCGATCAAGGTCTTCACTCCATCGGCACAATGGATCGAAACGCACTATTCGAACGGCGCGTATCCCGTCATCGATCGCGTGGTACGCGCGGTAACCGGCCCGCTGCCGTTTTGTGTAGGCGACGTTTTGTTCGCAATCGCGGTCGTCTGGCTCGTGCGCTGGTGGATCGTCGCGTTCCGGCGCGCGTCCGGCCCGTGGTGGCAGACGGCGGGGCGCGTCGTCCTGCGAACCTTTGCGATCGCCTGCGCCATCTTCTCGTGGTTCGTCCTCTCGTGGGGCTACGGCTACTCGCGCGTTCCCCTCGCCGACAAGATCCCCGTTCACAACGAACGCACGGATGAGGACTCGGTCGACCGCTTTGCAGACCGCGTCAGCGACGAACTCTCGCGCGATGCCGACCCGGCGCACAACGACAAACTCGACGACGCGCAAGTCGCACGGCGACTCGTCCCTACGTTCGAGGCGACGATCCATCGCCTCGGAGACCACGCGACCTTCGCGCCGCCGCGCATCAAGCCCACCTTGTTCCAGCCGATGCTGCAAGCCTCGGCAACGACCGGGTTCACCGATCCTTGGACGCACGAGGTCAACGTCGACGCGTCACTCTTCTTTTTCGAACGTCCGGCGGTCTACGCCCACGAATGGTCGCACCTCTCGGGCTTCAACGACGAGTCCGAGGCGAATTTCATCTCGGTGATCGCCTGCACGACCTCGCACGAGCCGCTTCTGAAATATTCGGGCTGGCTGCTCGTCTGGGAGAACCTGCCGCAAAACGTCCACCTCACGCACCGGATGGAAAAAACGGCATATGACGACCTCATGGCGATTCGCGCTCGTTTCGAGCGCCAGGTGAACCGGCAGGTGGAGCACGCGAGCCAAAGCGCATACGATAGTTACCTGAAGTCCAACCACGTCAAGGCGGGCTACGCGAGCTATCAGCTCTTTATCCGTTGGATGACCGGCGCCGACTTCGACCCGGCCGGTCTGCCCGTCGTGCGCCCCGGCGTGGAGTGAGGCGGGTCACGCGCGTACGCCCCGGCCGAACGCCGATGCTATGAGCATGGCCGCTCATTTGAAGCGCGGGCTCGCGCGAATGGTCGCGGCGCGCGACGTGATGCTCAGAGCGCGCTCGGCGCGCAGCGAAGCGCTCCAGCGCTTCCGCACCTTCGCGAGCGCGCGGCTAAACGACTTCGTCGTCGCCGTCGATCCGATCACCGGCGCACGCATGGTCGAACTCCTTGCCGAAGGCAGCAAGGTAACCGGCGACTTGTCCGTGACTATTGCGTTTTTCGACGGGACGCGACTGCGCATCTCCATTAATCCGCGCGGCAAAATCGAGGCCGAGGCGACCCCGCCCGAGGTATTGCACGACGTCGGCGCCGTGATGGACATCCTGGTGGCGCCGGACCTCTCGCGCGCCGAGCTGATCTACGAACCGACGGTCGGTCCGCGCGGTACGCGCGCCCGGCTCGACCTCGACGACTTAATCGCACGCCTGGTCGACAGCTGCGCGCAGTCGATCGAAGAAGAGACCGCAGCCATCGCCCCGCCGTCCGAGCGGGTCGCTCCGCTGCAGCCGAGAACGGCCCCGGTCTTGGCCGCCGCACCCGCCCCGAAGGGCGGCCTCACCTACAGCGTGGGCTAACGCCGGCCGCCCGAACTCGCGCGGGCGCCGCCGCCGCCGCTGACGCTACGGCCGCCGACGCTGTGTCCCACGACGCCGTGGCCGCCGAAGCCACCGCCGTAGCCGTGCCCGGGAAAGCCGTGGCCGTAGTTGCCGTGGTTGTAATACACGTGGTTGTATCCGCCACCGAAGAAAAATCCGATCGACGCGCCGTAGTACGGACCGTAGTAGCCGGGATAATAGTACGGCCCATAACCGTAATATGGATACGGATACGCCGCGTCGGGATACGGATCGTAGGCATATCCGCCGGGATCACCGGCCGGGGCGGGAGCGTCGCTCTGCGAAGTTGCCGCGTCGATCTGCGACGCGATAAAAACGCTGCCGCCGTTGTGTCCCGAGATCGAGACCGGCTGACCCGAACTCAACTGCAGGTCGTTCGGATTGACGACGGTTGCGCTGCGTAAGCGGACGTGATCGACAAATCCGCGGTCGTCGCGAAGATAGAGGTCGCTTCCGGAAACCGACGAGATCGTGCCGTGGATCGTCTCTTCATCGGTAGCGTAGCTGGGCAGATCCGCCGCACGGGCTGCTTGCATCGTGAGGCCAGCAAAGGCGGCCAGGGCGGCGAACGTGCGCAGGGCGTGTACTCTCATTGTTGTGGACTCCTAACCCCCATTGTACCCATTTTCGCCCTCTTCCGGAAGGCATTCCATGTTTGCAATTGATACGACCGTCGACTGCTATTTGTTACCCGAAGACGGTCCGGCAGCCGAAGGGCTGTTCTTGAAGCACCTCGAGGATCCGTACGAAATGTGGATCATCGCATACAGTTTCACCTTGATTCCGATGATCGACGAAATCCTGGAGAACAATTCGAGCGGCGCGCCCTACCATATTTACCTGGATTTGAGCCAATCCACGGGCACCGCCGAAAAGCCCCAGATCGCGCGACTCGTCGAGGCGGGCATCGAGGTCACCGTCGGAACCTCGCCCGCCGGCACCTCGTACATCACGCACACCAAAGGCGTGACGTGCGCCGACTTGCCGACACCGTGGTGCTGGGAAGGCTCGGTGAACTTCTCGGCCAGCGGCTGGCTGCAAGTCAATACGGCGATGTTCTTTCATTCCCAGGAATGGCACGCTGCCTTCGTCGCGCAGTTCGATTCGTTGCGCGACTACGCGTGGACGAACTTGCGCAGCTCGCAGTTGATGAAAGAACCGCCCCCAGGCGTAACGATCGGGCCGAGCGCCGATGCGAGCCCGCCGAGCGTTCCCGCAAGCTGGGAAAACGCGCCCGCGAAATCGGCGGGGAGCGTCGCAAAGAAGGCTGCTAAAGTAGCGAAGAAATCTGCCAAGAAAGCGGCGAAAGCCGCCGCGAAAACGATTGTGAAGACCGCCGCAAAAAAGAAGAAGTAAGTCACAGCGTCCGCCCGCCCGCGTTGGAAGGACACGATGCGCGACGCACGCGGGGCTTGGAAACGAATCGCGATCGCATGTGCGATTTCTTTCGGCATCCACCTCCTCATCGCGGCGTTCGCGCACGGCATTCCCGCATCGGAAGCGAGCCCGCGCGAAACGCCGTTCGTCGTGACCGACGATTCACGCCAACCGGCGCCCGCGCCGGCGCCGGCCCGGACGCCGCCGCCGATCGCGCAGCAAACTCCGCCGCCGCGTCGCGCGCTCGCCGTGCCGGTCGACCGGTCGCGGCAAGCGAGCCGGCCGGTCGCGCATGCACGTCATGCCGTGTCCGCGCCGCGCGTCGTTGCGATTGCGGGCGGCGGCCCGATCGCAAGCGGCATCGGGGCGACAAGCGGCCCCGCTGCGGGGAACGACGGCGATCAGGACGGTACGGGCAGCGCGGGGCCGCCGCTCGAGCCTACCGGGCCACCTGCGCCGCTAGCCACGACGGCGCCGGTACCCGCGTGTGCGCAACCCAACGTCGACGCGCACACGCGAAGCGTCGTCGAACCGGACGTGGACAGCGAGGATGCGGCGCAAGGTGCAGGGAGCGAGGCGGAGATTCGCGTCGATCTGTCCGACACGGGAACTGTGCTCGCGGCCACCGTCGCCCGATCGACAGGCAACCCGCGGCTCGACGAAGCCGCGCGGCTAGCGGCGCTGCATTCGACGTACGCGCCGGAGATCGTCGACTGCAAACCGCGCGCCGGCTCGTACCTGTTCCGCGTCGATTTCACCGGGTAGCCCGATAGCTGCAGCGAAGAGGGCGGTAATATGCTGCTCTCGCTTCTCCTTGCTGCGGGGATGGGATTGGTACCGAGGCCCGCAACCCCCGCGCCTGGTCCGGTTACCTTTGCAGCCGCCGACGGCGTCACGATCTACGCGGATTCGTATCCGGGTGCGTCGCCGCAAGCTCCCGTCGTGCTGCTCTTTCACCAAGCCGATTCGAGCAAGAACGAGTACGCGCCGATCGCGCCGCAGCTCGTGTCGCTCGGCTATAACGTGCTCGCGATCGATCAGCGTTCCGGCGGCAACCTCTATCCGCCGCCCAACGAAACCGTCGAGCATCTCGGCAAGAGCGCCGACTACATCGACGCGCTGCCCGATATGGACGCGGCGCTCGCGTGGGCGAAGAAAACCTACCCCGGTGCGCCCGTCTATGCATGGGGGAGTTCGTATTCGGCGGCGCTCGTGTTCGCGTTTGCGGCCAAACACCACCGCGATATTGCGGCCGTCCTGGCGTTTTCGCCGGGCGAGTACTTGCCCGACAAGTCTTTCGTCGCGCACGCCGCGCGTCGCATCCACATGCCGCTGTTCGTCGATTCGGCGAGTACGCCCGCTGAAGAACAAACGGCCCGCGACATCTTTAATGCCTCGCCCTCGCGACTCAAGGTCGACTACGTACCCAAGAACGGCATTCACGGTTCGTCGACGTTACGCACCGATAAGGATCCGGACGGCGCGCAAGAAAATTGGGACGCGGTTACGGCGTTCCTCGCGCGACTGAAGCCGGGGCCACCACACTGAAGCCCGCGCGGCCGCGCGGTACGTGCGGGCCGGCGCTGAAGTGGACGAGTGACGTCCCCGACGGCGAACGTGCGACAAGTTCGTGCGTGCCCGCGCGCACCGGTATTAGGAACGCTCCCGAGCGCGCCGCGACCTCACGGCCGTCGAGCGTCAATCGCGTCTGATCGCGACCCGCGATTTCAACCTGTAGGCGCGCGGCAGGATCTGCGACGAACCGGTCGCCGTCGCGCGGAAAGAGAATGCGCGTCGCGATCGTGCGCCGCTGCGGTTGCGAGATCAGCCACGTGTCGTACGCCGGATCGGAAAGTGCCTTCGGCGGCGCGTTCGCGACGTACGCGCGGTCGCCCGCGTCGAGCCACTCCGTAACGACCGCCGGGCAGCGCGCATCCGGCCGGGTTCCCGTTGTCGCGCACATCGGGCGACGTTCGTACCCTGCCGGCGGCGCGAACGGTGCGGCGTCGCGATCGGCATAGAGGTGGAGCATGATGCGATTCCAGAGCGGCGCCGCACCCGTGACGCCCGAGATGCCGCGCATCGGATGTCCGTCGAAGTTTCCGACCCACACCGCGACCGTGTAGTCGCGTGTAAAACCCGCCGTCCAGGTGTCGCGAAAATCGGATGACGTCCCGGTCTTCGCCGCTGCCGGGAAGGGCAGCGAAAGAATCGAGTTGGCACCGAAGGCTCCGGCTCGCGCAAACGGATCGGCGAGCACGTCCGTGATCCACGCCCACGCGGCGTCGCCTCGCGATGCTCCCGCCGCCGGGCCGGCGGGAGCCGAGCCGTCGAGCGTCGTCTTCAGCATCGTCGGCGCGCCGCCGCGCGCGAGCGACGTGTAGGCGCGCGCGAGTTCGTAGAGCGAGACCTCGCCGCCGCCGAGCGTGAGGCCCAGGCCGTAGTAGCCGGCCGGCCGATCGAGATGCGTGAACCCAAGAGCGTGAAGCCGATCCAGGAAATTTGGAACGCCGACGCGCGAGAGCACGCGAACCGCGGGCACGTTGAGCGAATCGGCGAGCGCGATCCGCGCGCGCACGGGTCCCGTAAAGCGTTCGCTGTAGTCGGCCGGCGTGTAGACGCGGGCGTCCGGTAAGGCGTAGGCGACGGGAACGTCGGCCAGAATCGTGGTCGGCCGGACGTCGCGGCGCTCGAGCGCAAGCTCGTACAAAAACGGCTTGAGCGTCGAGCCGGGCTGACGCAGCGCCTGAACGCCGTCGTTGCGGCCCAAGTGCTTCTCGTCGAAATAGTCCGGCGATCCGGCATAGGCGAGGACCTCGCCCGTTGCGTTGTCGACGACGATCGCGGCGCCCGCACTGACGTCGTTGCGTGCGAGGCCGGCGACGACGTCTGCGAGCTGCCGTTCGACGAAGCGTTGCAGGTCGCGATCGACCGTCGTTTGTACGTGCGCGCGGTCCGGCGCGATCTGCGGTGCGAGGAAGAAGAGGAACTGCGCGCCCGCGAGGATCCCCGCTCCGCGCGGCTGAAGCGTGACGTGTTCGCGGCTCGCGATGCGTTCGGTTGCCGCGTCGATGTAGCCCCCGGCGCGCATGCGCGCGAGCACCACGCGCTGGCGCGCGCGCGCAGCCTCGAGGTTACGGTACGGATCGAGCCGCGCGGGATCGTTGGGCAGGCCCGCCAGCAACGCCGCTTGCGCGAGGTCCAGCTGCGAAGCGGCGACGCCGAAGTAGGTGCGCGATGCAGCCTCGACGCCGTAAAGGTTCGACCCCATCGGCGCGCGGTTGGCATAGGCTTCTAGAATTTCGCCTTTGGAGAGGCCGTTTTCGAGCCGCTGCGCGACGATGGTTTCGACGACCTTACCCCACAGGGTCGACGGGACCGGAACGAGTTGACGCGCAAGCTGCATCGTTAGCGTCGACGCGCCGCTCGGGATGCGGCGGTCGCCGGCGGCGCCGGAGAAGGCGCGCAACGCGGCGAGGGGGTCGATCGCGCCGTGGACGGCAAAGCGCGCGTCCTCGGTCGCGCGCAACGCATCGAGAAAGGCCGGTGCGATCCGCGCGAGCGGTACCGCGATCGTGTGCCGATCGTCGCGACCCAAGATCGTTCCGAGCGCGGCGCCGTTGCGATCGGTGAGGATCAGCGCGCGCGCGTCTTGCGGCAAATCGCCCGGACCGATCGGGCGAAAGAGTATCGCGAGCGAACACATCGCAACGCCGAGCACGATCGTCACAATGGTTCGTCGTCCCGCGCTCGAAGGATGTTGCCGGAGGTCGGACATGCGCTTGTTATTGACGCTCATGATCGCGTGCGTCGTCGTTTTCGCCGCAAGTGGATGCACGTCCCGGACTACCGCGACCGCAGCCGAAGGTAGCGCGACGCCGCTCGCTCCGCCAACCGCGCTGCCGCCGGTCGAAGCCGCACCCAAAGCGACGCCGCCGGCCTGGATCGACGCGGTCTCGCCGCTCGGTGAAGCAAAAGACGGCGCGCAGATCCGCGTCCGCTTCAAGAACGACTTGGTTCCGATCGAGGCGCTCGAGTCGACCGATCGCGCGGAGGTTCTCACGCATTTCGTGCTGGATCCGGCGCTGCCCGGCCGCTTCATCATCTTGACCCCGAAGATGGTCGGCTTTGAGGCCGACGCCGCGATCCCACACGCGGCGCGGATCAAGGTCACGCTCACCGCGGGCCTCGCGGACCGCTCCGGCAACACGCTCGCGAGCGACTACAGCTGGAGCTTCACGAGCACGCCGCTGACGATCTCGAACCTTCCGGGAGCCGACGGCACGACCGCAAGCGACCAGACGCTGACGCCCACGTTTGCGATCGAAACGAGCGACTCCGTCGATGTCGATTCGCTCGTCGCACACACGAAGTTCGTTAACGCCAAGGATAGCTCGAAGACGATCGCCGCCCAGCTCGCGCCATCGCCGACGCCGGACCCAAACGCGGTCGCGACGGATAGCTCGGATGCGAGCGGACCCGAATCGTCCGATACGAGCACGACCTACGAGCTGATCCCCGCGCAGACCCTCGCGCTCGATACGAAGTACAAGCTCGAGATCTCGCCCGGCGTCGCATCTGCTGCCGGCAACGTTCCGACCGACTCGGCGTACGAGGGAACCTTCCAGACCTACGGCCCGCTGACGTTCGAAGGCGCGGCGCTCGACGGATCGAACGGGGCGCGCTTCGCGGGCGGTCAACCGCAGATCACGTTCAGCAACAGCATCGACGCGAAGACCACCAAGGGCGCCATCACCGTCTCACCCGCGCCGAATCCGAAGCTGCCGCTCTTTCGCGTCGACGGCAGCAGCATCACGTTTGATTCTGACGCGCTGCTGCCGGCGACGACGTACACCGTGAAGGTCGCGGCAACGGTTGCCGACGAGTTCGGCCAGGCGCTCGGGAAGCCCGCGACCGCGACGTTCGCGACCGGCCACCTCTCCGCGAACATCTGGGCGCCCACGGGCCTGAGCATCTTCCCATCGCGGCCGCCGCTCGCGCTCAACCTAGCGACGACGAATCTTCCGGAGAAGGGATATCGCGCCGCGTTCGCCGCGATCGAGCCGACCGATCTGATCGCAAACGACATCCGCTACGACTCGGGTCAGCGCGCGCTGCTGCCGAACGAGGACGGTTGGCAACTGCGGCCGCTCGCGCAGCCGGTCGATACCGAGGTCGCGACCACGTTGCCGCTCACCGCTCACGTGAGCGGCGCGACGGGCGCGTTCGCCTACGGCTTCAAGGCGCGCACCTACAAGAACAGCGACGGCACGTGGGTCGCTCCGGATTTTGTCGGCGCGGTCGTCCTGACCGACGTCGGCATCTTCGCCCAGTGGTTCCCCGACGGCGGTTTCGTGCGCACGCAGCGCCTCAGTGACGGTTCGGCAATTGCCGGCGCCAAGGTCGAGGTCTACGAGTCGTATTCGCAGGAGTCGACTCAGCACGCCTCACCGAACGAGAGCCCGTGCGCGACCGGTACCACGGGCTCCGACGGCACGCTCACCCTCGACCGCGCCGCCTTTACGGCGTGCGCGAGCACCGCGACCGATCCGAACCAAGCGCCCTCGCTGCTCGTGATCGCGCACGACGGTGCGGATTGGTCGTACGCCCGGACGGGCGGATATGGCGAAGGCTACGCCTACGGACTCGACAATCAGGGCTGGTCGGCCGGCGTGCCGGTGCCGCTCGGTTCGATCGTTTCGGACCGCACGCTCTACCAACCCGGCGAGGCGGCGAAGTTCCTCGCCGTCGCATACTTCGAAACGGACGGTACCATCGGGCGCGCGCATTCCTCGAGCTTTACCGTGAAGGCTACCTCTCCGAGCAACGCCGTCATCAACTTGGGGACATTTACTCCGGATGCGTTCGGCGCGTTTACGATCCCGCTGACGATCGCCCAGAACGCCGAGGTCGGCTATTGGGACATCCATGCGACGGGTTCCGGCGGCGAGACGATCGACGGGTCGTACCGCGTGGCCGAGTTTAAGCCGCCGAACTTCAAGGTCGATCTGGCGCTCGACAAGGACATCGTTACCCCGGGCACGAGCGTCGGCTCGCAATCGACGAGTCTCTATCTCTTCGGCGCACCGGTGGAAGGCGGCACCTCGCACGTCGCCGTGACCCGCCAAATCACGTCGTTTCAACCGAAGGGTTGGGACGCATTCAACTTCGGGAGAGAGTGGTTTTATCCCGAAGAGCAGCCGTCGCTTTCGAGCGACGTCATTCAGCAAGATCTGACCATCGATGCGAAGGGCAACGCGTCGCTTCCGATCCCGGTCGCGAGCGATCTTCCGTTTGCGGCGCAGTACACGGTGGTGGCGCAGACGACCGACGTTTCGCACCTCGCGGTCTCCGATACGAAGACGTTCGTTGCCGTGCCGTCGGACGAACTTATCGGCCTTCGGACGAACTTCATCGCGACCCAAAATGCGCCGTTCAAAGTCGATGCAGTCGTGACCGACCCGCACGGCAAACCGGTGACGGATCGCAACGTTCGCATCGTGCTGTCGCAACGCGTGTATTCGAGCGCCACCCAGATCACCGAAGGCAGCGAGACGCCGCAGGAGAGCGTGCACTACGTCGACGTCGCTTCGCAAGAAGTGACGCCCAAGGACACGCCGCAAACGGTGCAGTTCACGGCGCCGAAGCCGGGTGAATACCGGCTCCGCGCAAACTTCGACGGTGCGACGAGCGATGCAAGCGCCACTGACGCCGGCATCTGGGTTGCGGGAGCGGGCGAAGCGGCGTGGTACTCGCAGCTCGACCGCGGCATTACGGTCAAACTCGACAAGCCGACGTACCGCCCGGGCGACACGGCGACGGCGCTCATCGAGTCGCCCTTCGCCGATGCCGACTTGACCTTCGCCGTGATTCGTCACGGCGTGCTCTACACGACCCGGCGATCGATACACGGGTCGGCGCCGCAAGTGCGCTTTACGGTGACGCCCGCGATGCTGCCGAACGCCGCGGTCGAGGCAGTGCTCGTGCGCCGCGGAGCGGCGCTCGCAAGCGGCGTGCCGCCTACGCTCAAGCACCTCTCCAGCCTTGGGTTCGCGACGTTCGAAGTGGCGCTCGACGCGAAATATCTCAAGGTCGCCGTGAAGCCGCAGGCCGCAACCCTGGAGCCCGCGGGTGCACAACACGTCAGCGTCCACGTAACCGATCGGGACGGCAAACCGGTCCAGGGAGAAGTCGCGCTCGCGGTCGTGAACGACGCGATCTTACAACTGACCGGCTATCGTTTCCCCGACCTCGTGAAAATGGTCTATGCGGATCAGCCGATCTCGACGCGCTTCGCCGACAACCGCGAGGACGTCAAACTGCAGTCGGAACACGAGACGGTCGAGAAGGGCTTCGGCTTTGGCGGCGGCGTGGCGGCCGGGCCCGCCGGGACGCGCGTGCGCACCAAGTTCGTCCCGCTCGCGTATTGGAACGGTTCGGTGCACACCGACGCGAACGGCAATGCGACCGTTGCGTTCAGCCTGCCGGACGATCTGACGACCTGGCGGGTGATGGCGCTGGGCCTCAGCAGCGACGCACGCTTCGGCAACGGCGAAGCAACGTTCATTACGACGAAGGCACTGGTAACGAACCCGGTGCTGCCGCAGTTCGCGCGGCCGGGAGATACCTTTGATGCGGGCGTCGCGGTCACGAACGTCTTTCACGGCACCGGAACGCTCGCCGTAAACGGTGCCGTCAGCGGCGGCGCAACGTTTGCGAGCGGCGACCCGACCGCCACGCAGACGAGCGCACCCGCGGACTCCGCGACGCAGGCGTATCGCTTCTCGACGGTGGCCGGAGCGGGCTCCGCGGCGACCTTTACGTTCGCAACGAAGCTCGGCGAGAAGTCCGATGCGTTTGCGTTCACCATCCCGATCCTCACCGACGACGTCCTCGAGAACGCCGTGACGACCGGGACGACCAAGACCTCCGCGAACGTCCCGCTCAACGTCGCGACATCGCTGCACGGGCCGCTCGGCGCGCTCGACGTGACGGTCGCGAGCACGCTGCTCGGCGACGTGACTGAACCGCAAGATGCGCTCAAACTCGAACCGTATCCGTTCGGAACGCTGCTGGCCTCGCGCATCGCCGTCGCTTCGGATGCGATCGTACTCGGCAAACAGTACGGCCGGACGCAGGACGTTGCAGCGCTGACGAAAGTCGCGACTGCGGACCTCGCAGGACTGCGTGCCCTGGCAATCCCCTCCGACGGCGGATTCGCCGATTGGCCGGGCGCGCAAAGGAGCGACGTGTACACGACGGCGTTCGACGTGCAGCAACTGCTCCAAGCGAAGCTCGCGGGCTTCGACGTGTCGGCAGATCTCGCACACGCGAATCATTTCCTAAAGCACGTGCTCGCCAATCCGGTCACGGACTCGGGGCCGTGTTCGAGTGGTGATCCGCAATGCGTCGCGGAGGCGCGGCTCGAGGTGCTCGAGACGCTCGGCGCCGAGGGCGACGTCGAGACCGATTTCGTCGGCGACATCATGAAATATCAGGACAAGTTCTCGTACTACGAACGCGTCGAACTTGCGCGCTTCCTCTTGCGCTCGCCCGATTGGCGGGACCGGGGCATCTCGCTGCGCGACGAACTCTTCCAGCAAGTCAATCTGTCCGCACGGCATGCGACGGTCGACGTGCGCGGAGCGTTCGGCGAAAGCGACGTTTCGGGTCAATCGCAGATGCTGGGGCTGGCGATCGCGAGCGGAACGAAGGGCGAAGACGTCGACCGGTTGTTGCAGACCTTGCTGGACTATCGCCATGAAGGCCGCTGGGGCTGCCAGTGCGACGATGCCGAAGCGATGAACGCGCTCGTGCTCTACGCCGCGCAAAACGCGACGCCGCCAAATTTCATCGCATCGGTCGTCCTTCCGGCAACGCCGCCCAAAACGTCGCAGACCACGTTCGTGGGATACAAGACGACGCTTGCGACGACGAGCTTGCCGATCGACCAGATCACGCGCGGGCCGAGCAACGTCGAGCTTTCGATGAAGGGCACGGGCACGCTGCACTACGTGGTCGACCTGAGCTACCGCGTGCCGGACGCTTCGCCCGGCATCTACCAAGGTTTGCGTATCGACCGCGTCGTGCGTGCGGCCGGTGCCACCGACGTGCTCGCGTCCTTTGGGCTGGCCGCCCCGGCCGGCCCCATGAAGGTCGCGGCGGGCGAGGTCTTCGACATCGAGGACCGGATCGTCACCGACCATCCGATCGACAGCGTCCTGATCACCGATCCGCTGCCCGCGGGCTTCGAAGCGGTTGACCAGAGTTTCCGCACCGCCTCACCTGATGACCTCGAGGGTGCCGATACCTGGAGTGTGGACTACCAGGAAATCTACCGGAACCGCGTCATTTCGTTCAGCTCGCACCTCGAGGCGGGCTCGTACGCCGTCCACTACCTCGTGCGCTCGGTGACGCCGGGCACATACGCATGGCCCGGCGCGAGCGCACAGTTGCAATACGCGCCCGAAGAGTTCGGCCGCAGCGCGGTCTCGCAGCTGGTCGTAACCGGATCGTGATTCACGCGTTGGCGCTAAGTGCCTTACTCGCGCAACTGAGTCCGACCGTCGGGGAACCCCTGTCCGGCGGAGCGACGCAGACTTCCGGCGAGACGGTGCTCGTGAAGCTGCCTTCGTCGTTCGGAATGTACCAGCGCGTCGTCGCGCACCACGGCACCGAGATCTACGCCTTACAAGAGTGGAAAACGATCTGTCCGATCCCGCACGTCAAGAAGCCCCACGTAGAGTACGTCGATGGCGTGCTCTCGGTCGAGCGCACCGGTCTCGAGTATGACATGCGCACGCTTTCCGACCAGCGAGAATTTGCGCTGGGGTGCCACATGTTTCCGATGCACGGCCGATTCACGTTGATCTTGGCCGACCCGGGCCATCCCAAGTCGCCCGCGCTCGCCGCCCGGACGCCTGATTTCGTGGTGCCGTAAGCCCTCGCCGATCCCTTGATCTGGGGCACAGGGGAGCGTACGCCCCTTCGACAAGCTCACGGTTTGACGGAGGTTCTCATGCCTATGTTGCGCAGGAAACTCTTCCTCATGGGCGCGGGCGCGACCGCGCTTGCGGCGGCTCCGGCGTCCGGGTTGACCGCCACGCTTTCGGTCTACGCCGATCTCAAGAACGGGAAGTTCGGCGCCGACCTCACCGGCACCGACTTTCGAGGTGTCCTCACCGGGCTGAACCCGGCGAGTGTGAGCGGCACGTCGCTCGAGGTGACGAACGCCGCGCCGTCGAGCGCCACGCGCGTCGTGCTCGACAATCTGCCGACGGTTGCGACGCAAGGCGTTCCCGGCAGCGTCGGTGATCCGGGCTCGTGCGAAGCGCAATCCTTCGGCTATTGCTTAGGCGCGTATACGGCGGCCCGTAATCCGAGCGGAACCCGAAAGTGGAGCGCGGCCGAACCGGCCAATCAGCCAAGTGCGGCTTGGCTCTACCAGTGGCTGCACGTGCAACAGCACAAGACGTGTCCGGACGGTTCGGAAGCAGTGCCGTACGCGCGCAAACTCGTCGCCACCGGCTGCCCGAGCGCAGCGACCGACCCGTACAACCCGCATCACGCGACCAAGGTCGGCGCGATCTGCAAATACATCAGTGGGCTGGACGTCGACGATCCCGGTAGCGGCGCGGATCGCTTCTTAATCGGCTCGTACAAAGCGTTCGGGAGCATCCGAGGCAAGGAATCGCAGTACCTCGACACGTTCAAGGCGCTCATTCGCAACGGACACGCAATCGCGTTCTCCGGGCTCGTTCCCAAGCAATACTGCATCGCGAGTCCCCCGTTGACCGACGGCGCGTTTATCGCGCCGGCCGGATTCATCGCAGGCTCGGGCCACGGTCAAGTGATCGTCGGCTTCGACGATTCGAAGGGACCGAACGGCGCGTTCCTGGTGCAGAATAGCTTTGGTCCGGGCTGGAACGCGGGCACGGGCGAAGGCTTCAACGGACGCATTTGGTTCGGTTACGCCCAATGGTTCGCAAGTCAAGGGCTCGCCCTCATCGAGTTTCCGAACTCCGACGCCGCACCGAGCGGCGTGCGACTAACCGCGAGCGGCGCAGGCCCTGAGCTGTACGTGCGAGAGAGCAAAACGTACCAGCAAGGCGGCAACTCATACCTGATGCTGATCCTGCACGCGAAGAACGCCGTCAATATCAAGACGCTCTCCGTCACCGGACCCAAAGGCTTGACCACGACGCAGACGCTCGACGAACTGGTTCGCTTCGGCTATGCGTACGTCGAGCGCAAACCCGCCTTCCATCGCGGCAGATACAAACTCAAGATCAGCGCGACGGCGATGGACGGGAACAACCTCACCTACCACGGCAACGTCCAAGTAACGTAAACTAGCGGCCGCACCCGTGCTGGTTTTGCCGCCACAGTTTGCGTGCGGCATCGTCGCCGGTCAAGTCGGCGAGGATGCCCTCGCCCATGGCGCCGCCGCCGTGCGCGAGGCGGTACCAACCTTTCTCCGGCGCGTACTCCAAGAGCGATTGGCCACCCTCGTCTGCGTATAACCAAGCGATCAGGGCGAACCGGTCGACGACGATGACGTTAAGGCGCGGGTCTCTGCAGCGCACGGGCGGACAATTCAGATGCCAGCGGTGCAGTTCGGCGAGCCGTGCGGCATGAACCTCGGCTGCCGGACCGCAGTCGGCGCTCGCTGCGCACGTCGCCGAGAGTGCGAAGAGTGCGGCGAAGGTGAGACTACGTGCGGTACGGACCATAGGTCGCATCGATTGCGTATGCGCCGGCGTCATCGCGGCGGTAGACGGCGGTCGTCGTCGCGCCGTCCGCAGCAACGTCGTGGATGGAGAAGCCCGCGCGTTCGCGCTGCATCGTAGCCAGCCGGCCCTGTGCGAACAACAGCGGGATGATTTGTGGAGACGTGCTCGGGGCCGAGATCGCAAGCGCGCCGCGCCAGCGCGACGTGCGCACGCAGTGGATGTGTCCCGAAATCACGCGCGTCACGTGCGGATGCGCATCGACGAGCCTGCGCAGCCGTCGCCGGGGGACGAAGCCGCCAAGGTCGAGATAGTGCAGACCGGTACGGAACGGCGGCTGGTGAACGCACAAGATCGTCGGTTTCGACTGCACCGCAGCGAGCGCACCATCGAGCCATGCGAGCGAGGGCCCATCGAGAATCGCACCGGGCCACGGACGCGCGGAGTTGCCGTCGATGCCGACCAGACGCACGGGGAAGTCGTCGATCGCATACTGGACCCGGCCCTCGCGCGATCCGCCGTAGGTCTCGGGCGCGAGCACCGCGCGCATCGCATCGCGTTCGTCGTGGTTGCCGGGGATCACGAAATAGGGAACGTTCAATTCCGCCATGACGTCGCGAAAGCGCGCGTATTCCGGCGCCGTGCCGTAATTCGCGAGGTCGCCCGTGACGACCGCGAATTCCGGCCGTGGATCGAGCGCATTGACCGCGCCGATCGCGTCGCGGAGAAACGCGGCCGTGTCGATGCCGAAATAGGTCGACCCTTCGCGCACGATGTGGGTGTCCGTGAGCTGCGCGACCTTCACGCGGCCCTCTGCATCAGCTTTGCCTCGGTGAGGATGCGATAGCGCAGCATGAAAAGCGCCGCGGCGACCATCACGACCAGCGCGACGTTGGCGGATTGCGTCGAAATCACGTCGGATGACGGGACGGCAAATCGCACGGCCCAGCGCAGCGCGAGGGCGGCGAGCCAGATGGCGACGGTCTTTCCGTTGCCGAGCACGAGCACGCTCCCGGGGCTATCGCCGAGTCGCACCTTCGTGAAGTGAGCTACCGCGAGGCCGACGCCGAGTCCGGCGCCGAGCGTGATGAGGGTCTCGCCCGCCATCAACACGCGGGTTTGAGGAAAGAGCCCGGCCGTGCTCACGGTGAGGAAGAGCGCGAGCAGCCCAAGGATGCCGGGCAGCACGAAGAGTTGATTCAATTTCAGCTTACGCTCGCGCAGCTCGCGCAAGAGAAATCTGCCGACGACCAGCACGAGGATCGCGAGGTAGAAGATCGGCGGGATGTGCGGCGCGACCGCGCCCGCAGCAGGCTCTGATGTCGGCATGAAACCTCAGAGCTCCGCGACGAACGCTTCGATCAGCCCCGCGATGACCTCGGGCCATTCGAGCTGTGGGTAGTGGCCGGACGAGGCGAGAATTTCGAACCGGCTGCCGGCGATGAGGGCGGCGACGTGGTCGCGTGCGAAGCCGGGGTGATCGCCCTCGGAGGCGATGACGAGCGTCGGGGTGTCGATGGTGGCCGCTTCCTCCGAGAAGTCGAGCGCCGTCCACGAATCGAAGTTTGCGAGCGCCGCCTCGGGGTTAGCGCCCGCCGCGGCAGCCCCGAGTAAACGCCGTTCCTCGGGCGGAAGCGGTTCGTGGGTCAGGCTCGCGAGCCAGCGGTTGGTCGCCTCCGGGTTCGCGGGAATGCTGCGGAAGAAGGCATCCGTCTTGGCGGAAAAACTCGCCGCCCCGGCTGCGACGGGGGCGATCAGCACGAGCCCCAGGGTTGCTTCGGGACGGTCGATCGCAAAGCGTTGCGCGACCTTTGCGCCCATCGAGTGGCCGATGACGACGAGCGGATCCAGATCCGCGGCCGCGATCAGCGCGCTAAGATCGTCGCTCAACGTCTCGATGCCGTACGGTCCGGGCGCCCCATTTGAAGCGCCGAAACCGCGAAAGTCGACGGCAAGCGTGCGATGGCGCTTTTCCAAGTGTTCGATGACCGGCTCCCAGAGGGACGCTGCTCCGAGCCAGCCATGCAGGAACAGCAACGGGACGTCGCCCCGGTTGCCGCGATCGGTGTACAACAGCTCCGCGCCGTCCGCGGTCACAAAGCTCGCCATACGCTTGGGCTACGCGTCCGCTTCCGCGTTCTCCCCGGCTGCCGCGAAGCTCGCGAGCGCGGCAAGGAACGCGTCGCCGTAGTCTTGGAGCTTCTTGTCGCCGACGCCGTTGATCGCGCGTAGTTCGGTTTTGGTTCGAGGCAAGTCGCGCGCCATCGCGCGTAAGGTCGCATCGGGAAAGATGACGTAGGCGGGGACGTTGCGAGCGTCCGCGATCTGCTTGCGCAGCGTGCGCAACTCTTCGAACAGCGCGTCGTCGAACGCCCCGTCATCTCTCGAAGGGCTCGCACCGGAACCACCCGATGGGCGCGAACGAGAGCGCGGTCCGTCACTCCCCCGCTCGCCGGCAACACGCTTCGCTGCCGGAGCTTCGGCCGTCAATTGGACGGGCAGCCGTTCCAACAGCGTCTTGCGCCCGGCATCGGTGAGTTCCAGCACGCTCATCAAGCCCGGGGTCTGGCGCAAAAGGCCGAGACGCGTCAGCTCCCGTCCGATCGAGAGCCAATGAATGCGCGAAAACTCCTTGCCGATGCCGAACGTCGAGATCGTCTCGTGATACCAGTTACGAACTTTTTCCGTGTCGCGGCCGGTCAGGATATCGGCGAGGTGGTTGAGGCCGACGTTGAATCCGCTCGCTTGGCGCACGCGGACCACGGTCGAGAGAAACTTTTGCGCGGCCAAGGTCCCGTCGAACGACGCGCGCGGTGCGAGGCAGTTATCGCAACCGGTGCAGGCACCCGCGGCAAGCTCCTCGCCGAAATGGCGGAGCAGCACTGCGCGCCGGCACTCCGCACTTTCCGCGTAGTGCTGCATGAGCCGCAGCCCTTCGAGGGCGTGGGCGCGTTCGTGCGGTTCTTTTTCTTCGATGAACCCGAGCTGTTTGGCGGCGTCGCCTTGACTGAAGAAGAGCAGGCAGTCCGCCGGCAACCCGTCGCGTCCCGCGCGGCCCGTCTCCTGGTAGTAGCTTTCCAGATTCTTTGGAAGATCGTAGTGGACGACGTAGCGAACGTTGGGCTTATCGATGCCCATTCCGAACGCGATCGTCGCGCAGATCACGCGCACGTCGTCGCGCCGGAAACGCTCTTGGTTGTAGGTGCGTTCCCGCGACTCGAGTCCGGCGTGATAGGGCAGCGCCGGAACGCCCGCGTCCGAAAGCTTTTCCGCGAGGTTCTCGGCTTGGCGGCGACTGGCCGCATAGACGATTCCGCTTTCGCGCCCGCGCTCGCGCACGAATCCGAGCAGTTCTCGAAATGTGTTGAGCTTCGGCGCCACGCGGTACTGAAGGTTGGGCCGGTTGAAGCTCGCCACGTAGACGGCGGGATCGCGCAGCTCGAGTGAGGTCACGATGTCGCGGCGGACCCGCTCCGTTGCGGTTGCGGTGAGCGCGAGCAGCGGGACCTCCGGGAACGCCCGGCGCAGCTCCGCGAGCCGGCGGTACTCGGGCCGGAAGTCGTGGCCCCATTCGCTGATGCAGTGGGCCTCGTCGATGGCAAATCGAGTCACGTTCCACTGCGCGAGATCCCGCATCAGGCTCGCGAGGCCCAGGCGCTCGGGGGCGATGTAGAGCAACCGGTAGGCGCCTTGATGAAGCCCGCGAAGCCGCCGCCGGGCCTCCTCGGCGTCGAGCGTGGAGTTCAAAAACGTCGCCGGCACGCCCGCGGCCGAGAGGCCGTCCACCTGGTCTTTCATGAGGGCGATCAGGGGCGAGATGACGACCGTCAACCCCTCGCGCATGACCGCCGGCAGCTGAAAGCACAGCGACTTGCCGCCGCCCGTGGGAAGAAGGGCGAAGACGTCGCGCCCGGCCAGCACGTCCGCGACGATTTCTTCCTGAAGCGGCCGGAACGCATCGAACCCGAAGTGGTGCTTGAGCGCCGACTTCGGGTCCGCGTCGAAAAGAGTCGTCACCGGGGGACCGGGTTCGCGGATTGCAAGCATGCAACCCCTATCGCGACGGCCGGAGGGCGCCGCTAGAAGACCGGGGGCTCACATAAATACGGGACCCACCCGTGCCGATACCGTGAGTATGATCATCCCGAGACATCGCGATGAGGGCGGAGGGCGCACGATCGGTATCGAGCCCTTAAAGACCGTCCCGTTGTTCCGCGACTTTGACGAAGCCGAACTTTCCGAGGTCGCCCAGCTCGTTACCACGCGCCGGTACGCGAAGCATCAGACGATCTTCCGGGAAGGCGACCCAGGTCAGACCTTCTATTTGATCCTGTCGGGCTCGGTCGCGATCGTCCGGATTGCCGCCGACGGCCGGGAGACGATTCTCTCGATTCTCAAAGAACGCGATTTCTTCGGTGAGATGAGCATTTTCGACACCGCCGTGCGCGCTGCCAGCGTCCGGACCCTGACCGACGTTGAAGTCGGCGCGATCGAACGTGAAGATTTCCTTGCACTGATCGACCGCAGCCCGCGCATCGGGCGGCTGCTCGTTATCGCCCTCTCCGAGCGCTTGCGCGCCGCGAACAAGCTGATCTCCGCGACGACGTCGCAGGACATCCGCTCGCGCCTCGCCTCGCTGCTGATCAACCTCGCCCAAAACTTCGGGGAAGCGGTCCCCGCCGGCACCCGCATCACCTTACGCCTGACCAATCAAGAGATGGCGAACATGATCGGGACGACCCGCGAGACCGTCAACCGCACCCTCAATCGCTTCTGGGACGAGCGCCTCATCGACATGCGCACGGCCCACGTCGTCGTCGTGGAAGCCGAAAAGCTCCGCGCAATGGTTCCGTAAGCACCTAACAAGCGCGCCATTTCCCGATCGCCGCTCTGGGGGCGAAGAAAACCGCAGACCACGCCGAAGGCCGCCTTAGCATAGACTAGGGAGCGGAAAGACGGCGCTTGTGACTACGCTACGATTGGCAGCGCTTCTGAGCGGGTTGCTTTTTTCGTATGCCCCTGCGCTGGGCGCCACCACCGCGCTCGTTCCTGATGCGGCGACGATCCGGGCCAACGTGAAGGCCGCCGCGGGTCAGCCGCTTGCAAACGAAACGCGGGTGACGAGCTTCACCGCGAACGGGTTGCAAGGAACCGAAGTCTATCGCTCGTCAGGTGAGGATTGGCGAGTGACGACCCGGCACGGTCCCTTCGAGTATGCGAGCGGTGAAGTTCACGGCCAACGCTGGCGGCAGAACGAGAACGGCGAAACGATCTATGACATGCCGGCCGCCGGGAAGGCAGCTCCCGATCCGACGACCTCGAGCGTGCACCGCATCTCAACGCCGCTCGACGCTTTCGTGATCTCCACACTCAACCTGCGCGGAAATGGGACGAAAGACTACGTCGATCCGCTAACCTGGCACATCGTTCGTCGCGATTTTGTCGTGGGGACGGGAACGACGACGTGCCTCTACGACGACTTCCGCTCGACCGCGGGCAACGTTGAGGCTTGGCACTGGACGTGTCGCGACGGGCAGCCCACCGATGACCGGGAATACCGGAT
>Ga0302326_10005856_pt1 | contig 27824 bp, 22 predicted proteins | sample Palsa_T0_3_FD_202264 | JGI IMG/M metagenome (GOLD analysis project Ga0302326, IMG submission 202264) | Peat permafrost microbial communities from Stordalen Mire near Abisko, Sweden - Palsa_T0_3 | ecosystem: Environmental > Terrestrial > Soil > Palsa > Peat permafrost | place: Sweden: Abisko... | reverse complement strand
GATCCATTCGAGCTTCGAGGTGCAGAGCGGGCAGGCGCGCGTGGATGGGCCGCTCTGCATCGACGGCGTGGCCGGATCGGGCGCACCGATTCGTTTGGAGTTTCGCGACCTGGCCGGGGCGCGCACGGGGCGGCTGTTGCCGGCCGGAGGCGCGGTGCATGAGCTCCGGCATCCTCGCGGCGACCGCATCCGGGCGAGCATGCTGGATGCGGGCAATCCTTGCGTCTTCGTGGACGCAGAGGCGCTGGGCCTCGACGGCACAGAGTCAGCCGAACGGCTCGAGTCGCAGACCGATCTGATGCAAGCGCTCGAGGCGCTGCGCCGTCAGGCCTCGGTGGCCATGGGGCTCGCGTCCGATGAGGAGCAGGCCGCCGCGAGCCGCGCGGTGCCGTTCATCGGCGTGGTCGCGCGCGTGCGTCCCTGGGTGTCGCGATCGGGGCATCGATTCGGTGCCGACGACGCGGACCTTTCCGTCCGTATGCTCTCCAGCGGGAATGCCCATCGGGCCATCCCGATCACGTCCGCGCTGTGCGCTGCCGTCGCGTGTCGAACGACGGGTACACTGCCCAGAGAGCTCTGCCGTTCCGCGGCCGGCTCATTGCGCATCGGCCATCCGTCGGGCGTGATCGTCGTCGAGGCGCAGTCCGACCCTCGATCGGGCGAAGTTCGGCACGCGAGCGTCTACCGGACGGCACGCCGCTTGTTTCAGGGGGAGGTCGTGCTCGCTTAGGTGCGCATCGCGAACGGGTCGCGCTGGACGTTCGAGAAGTCGATCATCACGTTCTTGCTGGCAAGGTACTCATCCAGCGCCTGCTCGCCTTTCTCGCGTCCGAAGCCGCTTTCCTTGAAACCGCCGAAGGGTGTCTGCACGGCGAGTGATCGATAGGTGTTCACCCACACCTGACCTGCGCGCAGCGCGCGCGTCACTCGCAGGGCGCGCGATAAATTCTCGGTCCACACCCCCGCCGCCAGGCCATAGCGCGTCGCATTGGCGAGCCGGATTGCCTCCTCCTCATCTTCGAACGGGATCACCGCCAATACCGGCCCGAACACTTCTTCCTGCGCGATCTCCATTTCATTGCGCACGTCGGCAAACACGGTCGGCTCGATGAAGAAGCCGTGTTCCAGAGCGGGTCCGCGCGCCGCGCTGCCCCCGGCCACCAGGCGCGCGCCCTCCGACCGGGCGCGCTCGATGAATGCGAGGATGCGCCGGAATTGCGGCTCATTCGCCACCGTCCCCATGTCGGTCGCCGGGTCCAGCGGATCGCCGAGGCGCACCCTGCGGGCGCGTTCGGCCAGGGTGTCAATGATGCGATCGTGAACGCTTCGCTGCACCAGAAGGCGCGATCCGGCGACGCACGTCTGGCCCGTCGCACCGAAGATGCCGGCGAGAGCACCGACTGCGGCGTGCTCCAAGTTTGCATCCTCGAAAATGATGTTGGGCGACTTGCCGCCGAGCTCCAGCGTGACCGGCACGAGGCGGCGGCCGGCCGCCGCTGCGATCTCGCGGCCGACGGCAGCACTTCCCGTGAAGCTCACCTTGGCCACGCCGCCATCGACCAGGGCACGGCCGACCTCGCCTGCGCCGCAGACCACGTTGACGACGCCCGGGGGAAATCCCGCCGCCGCGACGAACCGGCAAAACTCGAGCGTGGTGACAGAGGCATGCTCGGACGGTTTGATCACCACACAGTTGCCGGCCGCGAGGGCGGGGGCGAGCTTGTTCGCGAGCAGGCCCATCGGCGAATTCCAAGCGGTGATGAGCGCAATCACTCCGAGCGGCTCGCGTGTCGCATAATCAAACACGTCGCGCTGGTCGAGAGGGATCTGTCGTCCCCACAGCTTGTCCGCATAGCCTGCGAAGAAGCGATACTGGCGCGCCGCAAGGACCATCTGCGTGCGAGTCTCGCGGATGATCTTGCCGTTGTCGGTGCTCTCCAGGCGCCCCATGCGCTCGGCATCGCCTTCCAAGAGATCGGCGAGCTGCGTCATCAGGCGGCCGCGCTCGTAGCCGGAGGTTCGGCTCCACGTGCGTTCGAACGTATCGCGCGCCGCTGCGATCGCCGCGTCCACATCCTCGGCCTCGGCTTGTGCCACGGTGGCCCAGGCGCGTGCGGTATAAGGATTGATGGCATCGAAGCGTCGGCGCGCGCGTCCCTCGCGCCACTCGCCGGCGATGTGCAAGGGGTGATGCGGCAGCGGGCCGGCGGCGCTATCCGCGTTGCTCACAAGTGCCTCCTCGTGTATACATTGGCATACTAAAGAATACGAGTTGACCGGTCAAACGAGGTCGGATGTCCGCACACGGCGGAACGAAGCAAGCGGGCAACGCTGCTCCCCCGGCGGCGCAGCTCGCCACCTTTTGTCGCAACGTGACCTGGGAATCGTTGCCTCTCGAGGTTCGCGAGAAGGCGCGTCTGCATGCGCTGGACACGCTTGGGCTCGCGCTCGCTGCGCGCGCGCAGGATTTCGCGGCGCCTGCGCTCGCCGGAATCGCCGCAGCGGCAGGAGCGACCGGAGCGGCGGGAGCGGGCGAGTGCACGGTGATCGGCGACGAGCGCCGCCTCGCGCCGCGCGATGCCGCCTTCGCCAACGGTCTGCTCATGCACGGTTTGGATTACGACGACACTCATCCGGCGAGCATAGTGCATCCCAGTGTCGTAGGTCTCCCGGCCGCGCTCGCCATCGGCGAGCAGATCCAGGCGTCGTGGACGGATGTGCTGGCCGCCTACGCGGTTGGCGTCGAGGCCGCCATCCGGATCGGTGCTGCCGCACAGGGAGGGTTCCATCACGCCGGTTTTCATGCGACCGGCATCGTTTCTCATTTCGGCGCCGCGCTCGCAGCCGGGAAGCTGCTCGGCCTGACCGAGTCTGAGCTGGTCGCAGCGCAGGGCATTGCCGCCAGCACTGCCTCGGGTGTGCAGGTCTTCCTCGAGGAGGGCGCTTGGTCCAAGCGGCTGCATCCGGGATGGGGTGCGCTGGCGGGCATCACCGCCGCCCACCTTGCGCGCTCGGGTTTCGTTGCACCGACGCGGCCCTATGAGGGCAGGTTCGGTTTGTTCGAATCGCACCTGCACGGCGGCGTGGCGGAGCTCGAGAGGATCACCGAGGGTCTGGGGGAGCAGTGGCGTTTGCTCGAAACGGCGATCAAGCCGTACCCCGTCTGTCACTTCATCCACGGTTGCCTGGAGGCTGCGCTGGAACTGCATGGAAGCTTCGCGGTGGGCGACGTCGAGAAAGTCGTCGTTCTGCTCGCGAAGGATACGCTTCCGATCGTCGCCGAGCCCGCGGAGGTCAAACAGCGTGCCGCCACGGAGTATGAGGCGAAGTTCAGCGCCCAGTTCGTCGTCGCGAAGACGCTCCTCCTCGGCAAGTTCGGGCTCGCGGAACTCACACCCGCGGCTCTGTCCGACCCCGCGACCTTGAGTCTCGCCGCAAAGGTGGTCTGTCGTGCCGACCCGCAAACGCAGTTCCCCACTTATTATTCGGGAGCGGTCAGCGTCGTCCTGAAGGATGGCCGCGAACTGCAGCGGCGAATACCCATCAACAAGGGCGCGGGTCCGCGCGCCCTGTCCGCACAGGACATTCAATCGAAGTTTCTCGCAAACGCGATGCTGCGGCTCGACGCGGGCCGCGCGCAAAGCGCTCTCGATGCCATCATGACCCCGGCGCCGAGTTTGCGCGCGGTGATGCAGACACTGCGGCCCACGTAGTCAGCGGCCGCCTGCGCGAGCTAACATGGTTGGGCGTTAAAGGGGGTTGCATGAGATTTGCCGAGCGTTACGGTCCCTGGGCCGTCGTGATGGGGGCATCCGAGGGTACGGGACGGGAATTTGCGCGCCAGATCGCGGCGCAAGGCGTGCCGTCCATTCTCATCGCCCGCCGCAGAGGGCCGCTCGAGGCGCTCGCTCGAGAAATTCGTGAGGCGAGCGGTATCGAGTGCCTCACCGCGACCATCGACCTTGCGGCGCCCGCGGCTCTCGGCAAGATCGTCGAGGCGGTCGGTGACCGCGAGATCGGGCTGTTCGTGAGCAACGCCGGCTCCGACCCCAACGGGTCCTTCTTCCTCGATCGCGAGCTGTCCGCGTGGACCGAGCTCGTCCAACGCAACGTCATGACCATGATGCAATGTTCCCATCATTTCGCCGGCCCGATGCGAGCGCGCGGCAGGGGAGGAATGTTGCTGGTCAACTCGGGTGCCTGCTATGGCGGCGGCAGCACCATGGGGCCCTACTGCGGGAGCAAGGCATTCACCCTCTGCTTTGCCGAGGCGCTCTGGGCGGAGCTGCGCCCGCACGGCGTCGAGGTTCTAACACTCGTACTCAGCCGTACCGACACACCCGCCTTCCGCGCGCTGCTCGAGGAGAAGGGCATGCCGATCCCGCAGGACATCGCGTCAGCAGCCGAGGTCGCCCGCATCGGCCTGGAGCGGTTGCCCTGCGGACCCATTCACAACTGGGGACAGGCGGACGAGGAAACCGGCATGGCAGGCAGCTCGGCTGCGGCACGGCGCGAGCGCGTGCTGGCGATCGACAGGATGACCGGCCGGCTTTTCGGCAGGCGCTGAGCGGGGGGCGCGGGAATGGACGGCGAACTCGAGGCACTGACGGCTCGCCAGGCCATCACCGATCTCATCTATCGGTACTGCCGCTCGGTGGACCGGCTCGATGTCCGGCTCGGTCACTCGATCTGGCACGAAGATGGAATCGCCGATTACGGCGCGGACGTTTACCAGGGCGATGGCCGCGGCGTAATCGATCACATCTGCGTGCAGCACCTGCATACGCTGCATCATTCGCATCAGGTATCGAATATCCTCATCGATCTCGACGGCGATCGCGCGGGGAGCGAGGCCTATGTGACCGCGGCACTCCGGGCACGTCGCGGCGAGCAGCTCATTCAAATGATGATTTGGGGACGTTATGTCGACCGCTGGTCGCGCCGGGGCGGACGCTGGGGCCTGGACCATCGCCTGGCCATTCGCGATTTCGATGAGATTCGCGAGGTGACCCCTTTGCGCAATCACCTCGTCGGCCGCCGAGACCGCTCGGATCCGTCCTATGCCGCTCTTACCAATACGCGGGAGACTTGATATGCATGTCGTAGCTCTGGATCATGTCAACATCCGGACCGGCGACATCGATGCCTCGGCGCGTTTCTATGCGGAGGAGATTCATGAAGGCGGCGTACATTCAAAACGGCGAGGTGCTCGTCGGCGACATGCCCGATCCGGTTCCGAGCCGGGGTCAGGCATTGGTACGCACGCACAGTTGCGGCATGTGCGCATCGGAGCAGCATTTCCTTCACTCGGGCCGCAACGTCATCGATCTGTCGCGCCAGTATGGCGGGCCTTACGCGCGGCTCGACTTTGCGCGTCCCTTCGTGCCAGGGCACGAATATGTCGGTGAGGTCATCGATTATGGCCCCGGCAGCAAACGTACCGTGCCAACCGGGCGCAGGGTGACCTCGGTTCCCGTGATGCGCCATGCCGGCGGACATTCCGTGATCGGCTTCAGCCATGAGTGCCCGGGCGGCTGGGGAGAGCTCATGCTGCTTGACGAGAATGTCTTGATGGAAATCCCCTCGGGCCTCGACGACGACATGGCGGCGATGACCGAGCCGCTCGCGGTCGGTCTCGAGCACGCGCGACGCGGCCGTCCAACCCGGGATGATGCGGTGCTGGTCATCGGTTGCGGTGCAATCGGCCTCGGTGTGATCGCCGGCCTGAAGCTCATGGGTATCGCCCCGATCATCGCGGCCGATTTCCATCGTGCGCGTCGTGACGCGGCGATCGGCATGGGCGTGATGGGCGGCTATTGCATGGAGGCCGAACAATTCTACGTTTTCGCCGCGCAGAACAAACGGCTGACCGTTCATTTCGCCGCCGGCGAGGAGCAACAGGACATGGAGCTCGCGCTTCGCTCCATCGCAGACGGCAGCATCGATGTGCGGCCATGGCTTCGCGAGCGCATCGGCCTTGGAGCCGTTGCGGAAGCCGTCGCCCGGATGTCGGGCCCGCTCGCACCGATTCGCAACGTGATCGATCCGCGTCGGATGTGATGCGATGAAGCGCGCGCGCGTGGACCGCCTCGGCATCGAGCAGTTGAGCGTCTTCGGGCTGCCGCCTGTCGATTTCGTCAACCTGGCTGCCGCTCTCGGGTGCAGCTGCATCTCGACCGGCTTGACGGGCATCGGCTATAACCCGCACGGCTATCCGGCATTCTCGTTGCGAGATGACGTGGCCATGCGGCGGGAGATGAAAGCGGCGATGCGCGACCGCGGCGTCGGAATCTCGCTCGGCGAAGGGTGCATCATCCGTCCCAACAAGGACATTCGCGACGCAGCCGCGGACATGGATATCATGCAGGAGCTCGGCGTAGAACGGCTCAATACTTTGAGCATGGATCCCGACCTCAGCCGTACCCTCGATCAACTCGCCCTATTCGCCGCGATGGCTGCCGAGCGCGGCATGCTGTCGACGATCGAGCTGTGTCCCGGGTTCACCATCCATGATCTCGAGGCCGCGCTGGCCGCCGTCCGCCATGTCGGCAGGCGTGACTTCAATTTGCTGCTCGACACCATGCATCTGGGCCGCTCGGGCGCAACGGCGGCCGAGGTCGCTGCGCTCGATCCCGCGCTGATCGGCTATGTGCAGCTCTGCGATGCACCGCGCAGGCCGAGCGAGCCCAATTATTTGAAGGAGGCCATGCTCGAGCGGATGGTGCCGGGCGAGGGCGAGATGCCGTTGCGCGCCTATCTCGCCGCGCTGCCAGCGGGCGTCACCATCGGCCTCGAGGTGCCGTTGGGCTCGCAGGCCGAGGCGGGCATCGGGCCGGAGATCCGCTTGCGGCGATGTGTGGAGGCGGCTCGCCGCCTGCTCGCCGAGGTCGAGGCGTGAGCACCGATTTCACGGACCGATACGGTCCGGCCGCGCTCGTCACCGGCGCCTCATCGGGAATCGGCAAGTCCTTCGCCGAGCGCCTGGCGGCGATCGGAATGGATCTCGTGCTGGTTGCCCGCCGGGTAGAGCGCCTCGAGTCGCTCGCCGCGCACTTGAGGGCGATGCACGGCGTCGAGGTGACGGTGTACCCGATCGATCTTGCCGAAACGAATGCGGCAGAGCGGATTGCCGCTGCCACCGCATCGCTCGATGTCGGGCTGCTGGTCAGCAATGCGGGCTTCGGGCTCAAGGGAGACCACTGCGCCAACGATCCTCGCGCAATGGCCGACATGTTGATGGTGAATTGCAATACCCCGATGCTGCTGGCGCACGCGTTCATTCCGCGGCTGCGAAAGCGCGGCAAAGGCGGCGTCATTTTCGTGAGCTCGGTGGAGGCCTTGATCGGTTGCCCCTATTCCGCGGCCTATTCGGCCAGCAAAGCATTCGTGAGAAGCCTGGGAGAGGCGCTTTGGGGCGAGGTCACGCCCGAAGGCATCGATGTCCTCACGATTTGCCCCGGCGCGACCGACACCGAAGCGCTCGGCCGGCACGGCATCGACCCCGCGACACTGCCGAATGTCATGGCGCCCGATGCGGTTGCAAAACTGGCCCTGGAAAATCTGGCCCGCGGCCCCGTGCTGATCACCAGCGAACATTACCAGGCGACGTTCGACGGGTTGCTGGCGATGCCTCGCCGGGACGCTCTCACCGCGATGGCCGCACGGATGAAAAAGTAATCGCCTCAGCCCGCCGGCGCAGCCTTGGTGAACTCGATGTGCAGGGCGGTTACGCCATTCAAGAGGTAAGTGGGAACCTTGTTGTAGCGGCGGGCGTCTGGCGGCCCATGCTCCGTCTCAGAAATTCCGATTTCCGTCATCCGCTCGAGGAACCGCTCGAGCGTGACGCGGGTCTCCAGGCGCGCGAGCTGCGCACCGGGACACGCGTGAGCCCCGCGGCCGAACGCCAGATGATCGCGCAAGTGCGGCCGGTCGAGCTGGAACTCGTCGGGCTGCTCGAAGCGTCGAGGATCGCGATTTGCCGCCCCGAGCGCAACCATGGTGAGGGTGCCGGCCGGAACCTCGACGGTCCCGATCGACGTCGTACGCCGGGCCACCCGAAAACTGACTTTCGAGGGACTCTCGATTCGAAGGGTCTCCTCGACGAAGTCCGGGATTCGATGGCGCTCGGCGCGCAGACGCCGCTGCAGGTGCGGACATTCGCCCAGTATCTTGAATGCCGAAGCAATGAGCTTCGCCGAGGTATCTTGGCCCGCGACGAAGAGAAAGGTGGCGATGCGAACGAGCGCGCCAAGATCGGGCACCGATCCGTCTCGAAACCGCGAGTTGGCGAGCTCCGACATCATGTCATCGGTCGGCTCGGTGCGGCGCTCTTGAAGATACGCGGTGAAGCGCCTGTCGAGATACTCCAAGGGGTCCGGCGCGCTCTTGTGCTCGGGTTTTCCGACCATGCCCGGCGGCGGCCCGATGATTGCCACGAGCTCGTCCCGATCCTCTTCGGGCACACCTAGCAGATCCGCAATCACGAGGGTGGCCAGCGGCTGGGAGTAATCGGATACGATCTCGCACTTACCGTGGTCGATGAACCGGTCGATCAGCCGATCGGCCAGCTTTTCCACGTATTCCGCGTTTTTTCGCAAGCGCTCGAACGTCAGCAGGCGCGTGAGCAAGCCGCGGTGAGCGTTGTGCTCGGGTCCATCGAAGGTGATGAAATGAGTGGCCCACGGCAGCTCTCGGCGATGCTGTTCGATCTGCTCGCCGATATCGTCTCCCGCTGGTTCGAATGGCAGCCCGGGAATCGGCCCCGTTACGGCGAGGCATGACGAGAAGTTATCGCCCTGTTTGTAGAGCTCGAGCCCCTCCTCGTACCCGGTCACCATGAGGGTGCCATAATGCGGTTCGCGCAGAACCGGACACCTGGCTCGCAGGGAGCTCAGATAGGGGAGGGAATCGTTGATGAGCGACTCGTCGGTGAAGAAATTGGCGGCCTCAAAATTTTGCATCGCGGACCCCCGTCTCGTCTGCTGAGCACTCGCACAGCAGTGTAGCAGCGAAATTGATGTCAAGGGAAGCACGAGTCATGGCTCCCCGAAGGATTGGCGCGCCCACCTCCAAAACGAGATCTATCCTGCTGAACGCCGCCGAGAGTCTCATGCGGGAGAGCGGCTACGCCGCGGTGACGTCCCGGCGGCTCGCCGCGAGAGCCGGGCTCAAACCGCAATTGGTGCATTATTATTTTCGCACGATGGATGATCTCTTTCTCGCACTATTCCGCCGAGTCGTCGTCGGCTTTGCGCAACGGCAGAGCGCAATCCTCAAGTCCAAGGAGCCGCTGAAGGCGGCCCGCTCGCAAAAACGAGCAGCTCCGCAAAAACGTGCGGCAGGGAAGTAGAATGGGCAGTTACCGGCGTCGCCGGGCGAGGAGCGGGCCGTGACCAGCAAGTGTTCCCATCTCGACACCATCAAAAAAGTGCACCCCAGCGCACGGGGCTGCGAGGAGTGCCTGAAGACCGGGAGTCCGTGGGTGCATCTACGCATCTGCCGCACCTGCGGGCACGTGGGTTGCTGCGACGATTCGCCGAACAAGCATGCCACCAAGCATTTCCATTCGACGCATCACCCGATCATCGAAGGTTACGATCCGCCCGAAGGATGGGGCTGGTGTTACGTGGACGAAGTGTTCATCGATCTGGGGAAGAATGTGACGCCGCAGCTGGGCCCCATCCCGCGTTACGTCTAAAGACGGAATGTGTGACGCAGGTCCGAACAAAAACTCCGGCATTCCAGTACGAAGCGGGGATGAATAAACCCGCTAGCTTGACGGCCCGCCGGTCCGTCAACGGTCCTGAGAGTTTGACATTGCGCGGCCTCCTGAATGAGTTGGTGAAGTCGGGGCTCATCAATTCTGCGTCCGCCCGTGCGGTGGTCGAGCCGCCGAAGCGCAAGGACGGCGTGCCCCATCATCCCCTGGTGATCGCAGCGGCCCAGGAGTGGCCCGATCGGCGCAATGAAGGACGCAAGCTGACCATGGAGGCCCTGACCCAGTGGCTCGCCCGCCGGGTCCATTTGCCGTACATGCGCATCGATCCCCTGAAGCTCGATGTGGCGGGCCTGACCGAGCTCATTCCGTACGCCTATGCTACGCGCAGCGGAATTTTGCCGGTCAAGAGCACTCCTGCGGGCATCGTGTTCGCCGTCAAGGACCCCTTCGCCGTCCAGTGGATGGAGGAGCTGGAGCCGGTGCTCAAAGTGCCGCTCAAGCGGGTTCTCGCCAATCCGCTCGACATCGACAAGTATCTGGTGGAGTTCTACGCCGTCGCGCGTTCGGTCAAGGCTACCGGCGAAGAACGCTCCCGGGCCGCGCCGACGGAACTGCGCAACCTCGAGCAGTTGACCGAGCTCAGCCGGGCCGGAAAGCTCTCCGCGGAAGATCAGCACATCGTGGCGATCGTCGACTGGCTGCTGCAGTACGCTTTCGATTCGCGTGCCAGCGACATTCACCTGGAGCCGCGCCGCGATTCGTGCAACGTGCGATTCCGGATCGACGGTGTTCTGCACGATGTCTACAAATTGCCCGCGCTCGTCGTGCCATCGGTTACCAGCCGCGTGAAGATCATCAGCCGGATGGACATCGCCGAGCGCCGGCGCCCGCAGGACGGCCGGATCCGCACGCGTGCGCCGGACGGTAAAGAAATCGAATTGCGCGTCTCGGCGCTGCCGACTGCTTTCGGCGAAAAGCTGGTGATGCGTATCTTCAATCCCGACGTACTGGCCCACGACTTCAGCCGGCTGGGCTTCATCGAGGACGAGGCCGTGGTCTGGCGCCGGATGATCACGCAGCCGCACGGCGTCGTGCTGGTCACCGGACCCACCGGCTCGGGCAAGACCACGACTCTCTACGCCTCCCTCAAGGAGCTCGCCACCGCCGAAGTGAATGTCTGCACCATCGAGGATCCCATCGAATTGATCGACGGGAGTTTCAACCAGATGCAGGTGCAATCCAACATCGACCTGACTTTCGCAGAAGGGGTGCGTGCGCTGCTGCGCCAGGATCCCGACATCATCATGATCGGCGAAATTCGCGACCGCGAAACCGCCGAGGTGGCCGTGCAGGCTGCCCTCACCGGCCATCTGGTGCTGTCGACGTTGCACACGAATGATTCCCCATCGGCCATCACGCGGTTACTGGAGCTCGGCGTGCCAGCGTATTTGATACGTGCGACATTGATCGGCGTGCTCGCACAGCGCCTGGTACGCAGGCTTTGCCCCGAGTGCAAAGCACCGGTCGCCGTGTCGCGCGAGCAATGGGGCGAGCTCGGCGTGGACTCTCTCGTTGCCATGCCCGCCACCGTTCATAGAGCGGTGGGATGTCTGGAATGTCGCCAGACGGGATTTAAGGGGCGGAGCGGCGTCTATGAGCTGATGGCGGTCAACTCGTCGATACAATCCGCCATCGCTGACGATCCCGAGCTGCCAGCATTGCGCGAGATGGCCATGAAAGCCGGCATGAGGCCACTGCGTCAGGCCGGGGCCGAGAAAGTCGCCGCCGGCGTCACCACGATCGACGAGGTACTCTCGCTCACGCCCGAGTTGCGCGAGCGGTAAGCACATCCGTGCCCCCCACCATGAACGCCGTACTGCTGACCGGCCACGGCGGATTCGATTGCCTCACCTATCGCAGCGATGTGCCGACTCCGACTCCGGGAGCCGACGAAGTGCTGGTGCGAGTCGGCGCAGCTGGTGTGAACAACACGGACATCAACATGCGCACCGGGTGGTACTCGAAGAGCGCAACTCAAAGCTCGCGGAATGCGGCGCTGGATTCCGGATGGACCGGCGCCGGCGTCGCATTTCCTCTCATTCAGGGCGCCGATGCCTGCGGGCGCATCGTGGGCACGGGCTCAGGCGTCGCCGCCTCGCGCTGCGGACAGCGAGTGCTGGTGGATCCCGTGCTGCGCTCGCGGCCGACCGCCCTCGGCACGCGAACCCTATACCTCGGCTCGGACTGTGACGGTGCGTTTGCGGATTACGTCTGCGTTCCCGCGATCAATGCGCATCCGATCGATAGTCCGCTGAGCGATGCCGAGCTCGCCTCGTTTCCCTGCTCGTATACCGCCGCCGAGAACATGCTCACTCGCGCCGGTATTCGTGACGGCGAAACCGTCCTCATCACCGGCGCTTCGGGTGGAGTCGGATCGGCGGCCGTTCAACTTGCCAAACGCCGGGGTGCTCGAATCATCGCAATCGCCGCGGCCTCGAAGGCCGCGCAAGTCTTACGCCTGGGCGCCTCGCAAGTACTGCCGCGCGACGCCGATCTGGTTGCGGCGCTCGGCAAGGAGTCGGTCGACGCCGTGATCGATGTGGTGGGTGGGGAGCAGTTTGCCGCCCTTTTGGAGATTCTGCGTCCGGGGTGCAGGTATGCGGTGGCGGGCGCAATCGCGGGCCCGCTGGTGACTCTGGACCTGCGCACCTTGTATCTCAAGGATTTGCGGCTGCTCGGCTGCACGATTGCGCAGCCCGAGATATTCGGCGCTGTCGTGCGCTATGTCGAGCGGGGGGAAGTCGCACCGATCCTCGCAAGAACCTACGAGCTGCGGGATATCGCCGACGCGCAGCGCGATTTCCTGTCGAAACGCCATTTCGGCAAGATCGTTTTGATGCCCTGATGGACCTCGGGTCCCGCCAGTTCTAGAAGTGGAAAATTGCGTCCACCGCGATCATCGCCTGCGAGCGCTTGCCGCCGTTTTGATCGAACGTGTACGTGCGGCCGCCGCTGCTGTAGGTGCACGTGGACACATCCGTCACCGCCGGCGCATAGCAGGGATTGTCATAGGCATAGCCGGTGGTTCGAGCGTTCGGCGCAGTCAACAGACGCTCGTACCGCGCTTCCGGGCGCAACTCAATCGCCACTTCACGCGAGGTGCAATACACCAGGGCCTTGTTGTTGCATTGTGCACCGTCCGGCGCACCGATGTTGTACTCAGGTGCCGGGAACATAGAGGCAAGTAGCGCGGCTCGACCGCCCAGGGCTTTCTACCGGCCCCGCCACGCCTTGTATTGGATCTGACGTCTCTTTTTGTATCTTCGGGGCGAATTTCGCCGCGATCGATTAGGATGTCAGGATGACCGATGCGATGCATGTCGTCCTCCTGGTCGAGGATGACGAGGCTCTTCGGAACGTTCTCCGCGTGTTGTTCGAAGCCAACGGCTTTCGGACCGTCGTCGCGGGTACGGCTGCTCAGGGCGAGCACGATGCGCGATTGCATCGGCCGGATGTGATCATTGTCGATCTTGGATTGCCGGATCGCGATGGGCTCAACGTGATCACTGCGGTTCGCGCCTGGTCCCCGGTGCCCATCATCGTGCTTTCGGCGCGGGTGGAGGAAGCTCAACGCATCCTGGCGTTCGATAAGGGGGCGGACGACTACGTCATCAAGCCTTTCAGCGCGCCGGAGCTGTTGGCTCGCGTGCGTGCGCTCCTGCGCCGCCATGTCCGGGGCGATCTTCCCATGGCCGTCCTGCGACTGGGCGACGTGACGGTCGACCTCGGCCGGCGCATCGTGACCAGCGCCGATGGGCGCGAGGTGCGGCTGACGCCGCTCGAGCACCGTATCCTCGAAACCCTGGCGCGGAACGGCGGAGGGATCGTGACGCACTCGGTGCTGCTCAAGGAAGTGTGGGGGCCCAGCCGAGACGACTCCCGCGCTCTGCGGGTCTACATCGGGACCTTGCGGCGGAAGCTCGAATCCGAGCCGAGTCGCCCGAAATTCATCGTCACCGAGCCGAATATCGGCTATCGGCTCGTGGTGGAGCCAGAAGATGGCAAGCCCGCCAATGGGAAGCCCGCCGCTCATGATCGGTGAACGGCAGCGCGCACCGGACGAGGAGGTGGTCGAGCGCGAGCGCCGCGATGGCCGCGCCCGCCGAGGTCGCCTGAAGATATTTTTTGGCGCCGCACCGGGTGTCGGCAAGACGTACACGATGCTCGAGGCTGCGCGGCATGCGCGGCAAGGCGGCATCGATGTCGTGGTCGGCTACGTCGAGCCGCATGGGCGGGCTGACATCGAGAGCTTATTGCAGGGGCTTCCGCAGCTTCCTTCTCGGGAGACCACCCACGGCGGGTCGAGGCGGCGCGACCTGGATCTCGACGCGGCGCGGCGACGCAGCCCTGCCTTGCTGCTGGTCGATGAGCTGGCACATTCGAATGGGCTCGAGAGCGAGCCTGGGCCGCGCCATACGAAGCGCTGGCAAGATATTCAAGAGCTGCTTGCCGCGCGCATCGACGTCTGGACCACGCTCAACGTCCAGCACCTGGAGAGCTTGAGCGACGTGGTCGCGGGCATTACCGGCGTGCGGCAGGAAGAGACCATCCCGGATCGGGTGTTCGACGAGGCCGACGAGGTCGAGCTGATCGATCTGCCGCCCACCGAGTTGCTCGCACGATTGCGGGCGGGGAAGGTCTATCCGGTCGGCGAAGCGCCCGGCGGCACCGAGCAATTCTTCCGCGAGCCAAACCTGGTTGCGTTGCGCGAGTTGGCCCTGCGTCGCACCGCGGATCGCGTGGACGCGGCAGCCCGCGCGTACGGCGGCAAGGAACGGGTGTCCAAGCCCTGGCTCGCGCGCGATCGGTTTCTGGTCGCGGTCGCCCCGGACGAGCAGGCCGAACAGCTGGTGCGCCTCGGCAAGCGCTTCGCGGACGCGATGGATGCCGAGTGGATGGTCGTCTCGGTGGAGACCCCGGCCATGTTGGGGCTCGGAGAGCGGGCTCGCAACCGCCGCGTCGACGTGCTGCGGCTGGCGGAGTCGCTGGGCGCGGAGACGGTCACCCTCGACGGTCCCTCCGCCGCTGCCACCTTGAGCGAATATGCCAGGCTGCGCAATGTCACCCGGATCGTGGTGGGCGAGCCGAAGCGCACTCGATGGTGGTTTGCCTTCCGGCCTTCGACGGCAACCCAGTTGATGAGTGCGCCCCGCGCATTCGACGTGTCCTCTATCGCGTTCCGCGAACCGTCCGGTTACGCAAGTCCCGAGGCCGCCGTGGACTCGCAAGGCATTGCGTGGTCCAGCTACGCAGCGGGGCTCCCGATCTCGATCGCATGCACGGCGCTCGCCGCGATCATGTTCCCTTATTTCTCGTTGACCGATCTCGTGATGGTGTATCTGCTCGGTGCCACGATTGCCGCCCTGCGCTTGGGCCGAGGTCCGGCGGCGATGGTCGCCGTCGTCAATACTCTTGCCTTCGACTTCATGTTCGTGCCGCCCGGCTACAGCTTGGCGGTGACCAATTTCAACTACGTGGTGACCTTCGGTGTGATGCTCGGTGTCGCACTGATCATCGCAAGTCTGGTGGCGAGCGTGCGTGCACAGACTCGCGTGGCCGGCGCGCGGGAGCGCCGCACGTCGTTGCTGTACGGAATGAGCCGCGAGCTGGTGGCAACCCGCGGCTTCGAACCTCTCACGCGTGTCGCAATCAAGCACGTTGCCGAGACATTCACCGGCCGCGCCGCGGTACTCCTTCCCGACGAGGAGGGGCGGCTCGCTCCTCCGCCCACTCCGGCGGTATCAGGATCTTTGCGCGACGCCGATGTATCGATCGCGCAATGGGTCTTCGACCACGATACCCCTGCTGGACTCGGCACGGACACGCTGCCCGGCGCGCCGGCGCAGTACCTGCCGCTCAGAGGGAGCGGCAAGGTGCTCGGCGTCCTCGCCGTCGAGCCCTCTCATAGGCGCCGGCTGCTGCTGCCCGAGCAGCGCCATCTTCTCGAGACGTTCGCGGGACAGATTGCGCTCGCACTGGAACGCGCGGTGCTCGCCGACGAGGCAGAGCGCGCGCGCGTGAGCGCGGAAACCGAGAGCCTGCGCAACACCTTGCTCGCCTCCATCTCTCACGACTTGCGCACGCCGCTCGCGGTCATCGTCGGAGCGAGCAGCGCGCTCAACGACACGTCCACGGCCTTCGACGAGCACTCGCGCCGCCTGCTTGCCTCGTCGATTGAGAGCAAAGCCAACGAGATGACGCAGATCATTTCGAACGTGCTCGACTTGATGCGTCTGGAAGCCGGCAACGTGGTGCTGCATCGCGATTGGCAAACCGTCGAGGATCTCGTCGGCTCGGCGTTGGATCGCCTGAAGACTCGGCTCGTCGATCATCCCGTCCAAGTGGATCTGCCGGCGGATCTACCGCCGGTCTACGTGGATGGGGCGCTGATGCTGCAGGTGTTCACGAACCTGCTCGAGAACGCCGCCAAGCACACGCCCCCGAAGACGCGGATCACGATCAGAGCGAGCGCCGCGGAAACATCCGTGCGCGTCGTGGTCGACGACACCGGACCCGGACTGCCCGGGGATGCAGAGCGCCTTTTCGAGAAGTTTCAGCGTGGCCGAGACGAAGGCAATACCGGCGGCGCGGGGCTTGGGCTGGCGATATGCCGGGCGATAGTGAACCTGCACGGCGGGCGCATCGAGGCCGCTCGGCGCGCGGGCGGCGGTGCGCGGTTCACGTTCACGTTGCCGGTAGCGTAGCGCAGCGAGGCCATGGCCCGGCCGCGATTCCCGCGAATCGCGGCCGGTGCTGCGCTCTACGGCGATAGACCCAATAGACCATTGACGGTGTTCGGCGATCCGGCAATGGGCGTGTTCAAGTAAGGAAATACCGCCAGATAGGTATCCGTCGGTTTGACTGCGCCCGAGACCGTCAGGTGCTGCGCATCCGGTCCGGCCGAGCGCGCCTCGTCGGTATAAGGCGTGCCGTGGTTGGGGTCCGCTTTTTCGCTGCCGCAATTTCCCACCGCTCCGCACAGCGCGCCCTCGGCAACGCGCAGCGTGATGTCCACCACGTCGTCGTAAGGCCGGCGGCCGTTGGGAAATCCGGCTGCGTCTCCGCCGAGCACACCGAGGTCGTTTTGCGATGCAGGCGGGGTCGCAGGCGTGGATGTATTGAGGCGCAGCATCTCGCTGGGGGTGACGTTCGCGGGCTGATTCAGTCCCTTCACCCCGGTCAGGAAGACCGCGACGAGGTCGTCGCGCGGCGTGCCCGGCACGAGCGCGGCGCCGCCAAACAGCGTGTGCAGCAGCACGGGCAGCGTCGGGTTCGTCACGTAGGTGAGAAACTGCGCGTCGCCCTCCGGATGGCTTGCGTTGAATTTGTCTTTGTCGGCAAGGCCGATGACCAGCTCGTTGACGAGCGGCATTCCCAAACGGGATACCTGTCTGTGATAGTCGCCTTCGACGACCTCGGACGTGGTATAGGCTCCGATGATGGGCTCGGCCGAGCTGGTGATGCACTTGATCGGTACCTCCACGGCGAGCGAGGTGACGTTCTTGTCGAACAAGGCGTTCGGTTGCGCGTCGCGCGGTCCGGCGGGATTCAAGTTGACCAGATCGAATATCTCGCCGAGGTTCGCCACGAAGCCCTCCTTGCGCTGGCCCACGAAGACGCGGCCGGGCGTCGGGCATCCGGGAATGGCAAGCGGGTACACGTAATTCCCTGCATAGGCCGCATAGTCCGGAATGCTCTTGTTGCCGATGTTGTCGAGCGGTTTCCAGAATACCCTCCCGCCCGTCGCCAGGTTTTCGGCGAGGCCGGTGGCGCCGCCGTTCTCGACTTCGACGGTATAGCTCTGCATCACGTTGACGTCGGTTCCCGCCGTGGTGACCTCGCCGATGTTGATCCACGGCACGGCCACCTTTTTCCCGCCCGCATCCACCGCCAAGCGCTTATCTTCGGTGCGGAAGGTAAAGCTGAACTTCAGATCTGCGCCGGCATGCCCGTTTCTGGCGACGTGGATCTGGTAACGCGCGTGGGTGTCGAGATCGTAGAAGTTGGGTCCGCCGCCCGGGTCCTGCAGCGGTATGTAGTTGGCGATGAAGGTGACGTAGTTGCTACGGCCGGTCTCGTAGCTGCGGAACATGTAAAAATCCGTGCCGTCGAGCCGCGGTAGTCCTGCGATGGCCGGCGCCTCGCGGTGGCTCGAAGCTGACGCGTACAAAGGCAATAGGGCAACTCCCAGCAGCAAAGCTCGAGTTGTCGAACGAGTATCCATCTTAAGTCCCCTCCGTTTTGTGTTTACATCGCGTTGACTGAAATCGGCGCGTTTTTCTCCGAGATCCCTCGGAAAGCAGTAGATCTCGTATTGCTTTTCGAGGGCGCGGATGCAGCGGATGCAGCCGCAAAAAAATAGTCGGGTGAGTCGCGGGCGCCGCAGCACCCGCGTCGTGCGAATATCAGCTAAAGCTGCGCGCGGAGGCGAGGCACAGAGCAAGGCCCGCGAGCGTGATGATCGCGGCACTCGCGAGTGGAAGCAGCTGCGGCCAACGGGCGGCGGCGGTGCGGCTGCTGAAGCGATTGCGGGCGTGCAGGAAGGCGAGACCGACGGCGGTCAGCGTCAGCGCCAGACCGATGCTGAATACCAATACCAGCAGCATTCCGTAGGCTGTCTTGTTGAGTGCAACGGCGGCGAGCAGCAGCACCATCGCGGAAGGGCACGGTACGAGACCGCCCGAAATTCCCAGGGCAGCCAGGCTTTTCCAGGTGACCCGCCCGCCGTCGGCGCCGGGCGGCAAGTGCGAATGCATCGGGCCGCCGCCGTGAGAATGCACAGTGGACTCCACGGGATAGAAGGTCGGAGTGCGCCTCCCCGTCACGTCCTTGAGCGCGGGGCCGGCCGCGCGCCCCCGCTGCACCAGCAGCACCAACCCCATGCCCAGTACCAGAAGCGCCGATGCCAAGCTCAGGATCGGAAACAACCGCTCAGGTACGATGAATCGCGAGGCATACAAAGTGGCGAACCCCAGGGCAAAGACGCCGATGGTGTGGGTGAGCGTGACGGCGAGGCCCAAAAAAACTGCGTGGCGCGGTGTGCCGCGGGAACCGATCAAGTACGCACCGACGATCGTCTTGCCGTGTCCCGGCGATAGCGCGTGCACGGCGCCTAGGAGCAGGGCACCGAGAAGTGCCCACAAGGCCACGCGCGGCTCCACGCTCGGCGCGGAAACCGCATCGACGAGCGAGCGGGTCCTGCGAGTAATCCAGCCGTTCTCCGCCGCGACCAGCGTGCGACGGGGTCCATTCGCCGAGCCGTTCACGGCTGGCATCTCCGCTGTCGGCCGGGGTCCGATTTCGGCAGCGCCGGGCGGCGGGCCATCCGCGTCGAAGCGCAGGTGCACCGTGCGCTCATCCAGTGGTCCCGCGTCGGGAAGCGCTTGCAGCGCTTCGCTCAACGCACCAGTCGCGGAGGTGTCATAGGCATCGGTATCGAATACGGCAACCTCGGCAGGATTGACGACGATCTCGTGCCAGCCCAAGCGCTCCGGGTAATTCTTGTTGGTGAAGAGGAGCGTGTGCGCGCCACGGATGGATGCGGGAAGCTCTGCAGTGAAGTTCACGTCGATGCGCAGCGAGAATCCTCCCTGCTCGGTGGGCAGACTGCTGCTCCAGCCCGTCGCGTGCAGCGGTGTTCGTGCACCATCCACGCGCAGCTCGAGGCCGTCCGCGAAGCTGGGTGCGAGCGTCCCCACATAGGCGTCGCGCTCCGCCTGCGAAGTGACGCCATCGCCATTGGCATCCGCCTTGTGCAGCTCGCGCAGAGCGGGGAGCTGTCCGTAGACGACGACATAGTGCACGTAGATCGAGCTGCGCCCGACACGCAGTCCGCAGAATTGATTGATGGTGAAGTTGCCGAGGAGGCTGGCCACCGTATCGGCCCGACTCGGTCTGATGCAAGCCAGCGTCGCGACCGCCAGCGCCACGGCCGCCGCAAACGCGAACCGGCCGAAGGGCTTCATTCGCCTCCGCGAGGGGCGTAGCGTTGCTCCAGCTTGCCGAATTTCCACCACGCGACCGATGACGCCCACGCCGCGAGGAACAGTCCGACGATCAGGTAGCCCAAGATCCCGAAATCGAGTTCCGCGATGGCATCGAAAAAGCGGCCGCGCAGGCCGAGCAGGCCGGTCATCACCTGCAACAGCTCGATGGATCCCACCAGCAGCGCGACGGCGACCGACAGCCCGGTCGTCGTGAGGTTGTAGAAAATCTTGCGCAGCGGATTGATGAACGCCCAGTCGTACGCTTTGCACATCAAGACACCGTCCGTGGTATCCATGACCGTCATGCCCGCGGCGAACAGGACGGGCAGGCACAGGAGAGCGGGGACCGGCAAGTTGCCGGCGGCGGCGCCGGCGGTCATGGCGAGAAGACCCACCTCGGAGGCCGTGTCGAATCCCAGACCGAACAGGAGCCCCAGGGGATACATCTGCCAGCTGTGATTCATCATTTGCTGCAAGCGGCCGCCGAAGAGCCGATTGAGGAGCCCGCGCTTCTGCAAGAGCAGGTCCAGGTGCGCGTGGCTGTGGGTACCGGACTTTGCCTTGCGCCACACCTTCAGGATGTCGAGCAACACGAGCAAGTTCAAAACACCGATGATCCAAAGGAACGTGCCCGATACGCCGGCACCGAGCACGGCGCCCGTGTTCTTCAGCTGCGGAAGTTCGCTTTTCACCGCGGTCGTCGCGAACGCGATGGCGACGGCGAGGGCCAGAACCACGGTCGAGTGCCCGAGTGAGAAGAAGAAGCCGATGCCGAGCGGTCTCTTGCCTTTCTGCAGCATGTACCGCACGGTGTCGTCGACCGCCGCAATATGGTCGGCATCGAAGGCATGACGCAGGCCGAACATGTAGGCGACGAAACCCAGGCCGACGAGCTCCGGGTAACCGCGCGCGTAGAAGAGATAGCAGCCCCAGCCCGCCAGATGGAGAGCTGCAATGAATCCGTATAACCCGGCGAGCCGAATCCACTCGGCTCTCGAAAACGACATGCGCAGACGCGAGCGAGCCCATGAGGATGCAACAAATACGTATTCCGACACGCCGCCTCGCCTCGTCTTGGTTATCGGAGAGTCATTCGTTCGATCGAGCCGTCTGGATGCATGAGCATGGACCCCTCCGCACATCCGCGCAGCCTCAGCCAACGAATAGCATCCCATGATCAAAGCGATAGTGGGTGGGGTCTGGACGAGAGCGATGGGATTGCTGCTGTCGGCGGGCGTGGCATCGGCCGGCAGCGCCCCGCCCGCCGGTGCCGTGCCGCCGCCGGGATTGCCGCCGGCGGTAGCGTCGCTGCCGGCGCCCTATCGAGCCCCCTATCTACCTGCAAGCACGGGCGAAAGACTGCAGGAGGTGACCTCCGCGGCAGACCCCAAAGTCCTGGAGATGCGCTCGCTGCGGGCCAAACTCGATATTGCGCCGCGGGATCTCGACGCGGCGATTCGGCTTGCGAATGGCTATATCGATTACAGCCGCCAGATCGGCGATGCCCATTACGCCGGGTACGCGGAGGCGGTCATTGCTCCCTGGACGCGTCTCGCGGCTCCGCCCGCGAGTGCCTTACTTACCCAGGCGAGTATCCTCGACTACCGCCACGAGTTCGATGCCGCCCGTGAGCTGCTGCAAGCGACGCTGCGCCTGGACAGCCGCAACGCCCAGGCCTGGCTCACTCTGGCTACGCTCGACATGGTTCAGGGGCGCTACGAAGCAGCCCGCAGGGACTGCGCCCAAGTGATGAGCACCGCGGGGCTGGAGCTTGGCAGCGCCTGCCTGGGCAATTTGCTCTCGTACACCGGGCAGGCGCGGCAGAGCCTCGCGTTACTGCGGCAAAGCGAGGTCTCCCGCGGCCGCGCGCCGGTGGGGTATCAGGCCTGGATCGAGGGCTTGATCGCCGAGACAGCGGAGCGCCTGGGAGACTGGCCGCTCGCGGAAGCGCACTACCATTCCGCCCTGCAGCTATTGCCGCACGACAACTTCTTGCTGGTGGCCTACGCGGACTTCTTGCTCGATCGCGGGCGTCCGGCCGAGGTGCTGCCTTTGCTCGCGGACCACTTCCAGTCGGACACCGCCTTTTTGCGTTTGGCATTGGCGCAGGCCGCCTTACATAGTCCTGATGCGCCGCGTTATGCGTGGATGATGGCCGCGCGCTTCGAAGCGCTCAAGGAACGGGGAAGCGACTACTTCGGCCGCGAGGAGGCGCGCTTCGCGTTGCAATTGCAGCACGATCCCGAGACCTCGTTGGGGCTCGCACAGCGTAACTGGCAGTTTCAGCGAGCTCCTTGGGATGCACGTGTCGTGTTGGAGGCTGCTTTGGCAGCCCATCAGCCGCGCGCCGCCGCCGCTGTCGCGACGTTCGTCGAGGAAACGAGATTGGAGGACCCGGCCGTGCAGTCGCTGCTGCGTCAGGTGCCGCTGCCCGCGCGCCATGCAGCAGGAGAGAGCCGGTGAAAGGATTGCTGTCGCCGCTCTCGCTGGGCCGGCTGGCGCTGTTGCTGAGCCCGCTGCCGCTGCTGCTCGCCGCGCCGATCGCACAGGCGCACTCGGCGAGCGACGCCTACCTGACGCTCTCGGTCGACGGCACGGACGAGTACACGCTGCACGGTCAGTGGGACATTGCGCTCCGGGATCTCGATTTCGTCCTGAGGCTGGATGACGACGGTGACGGAGAGCTCACCTGGGGCGAGGTGAAGCGCCACCAAGCATCGATCGAGCGCTATGCCTACGGGCAACTGCGCTTCAAGGACGAGAGCGGAGCCTCTTGCGCGGTGCAGCCCACCCGCCAATTGATCGATGCCCACGCCGACGGCGCCTATGCGGCGCTATTTTTCGATGTGCACTGTGCGCAGCGGTCGAAGGCGCTCGCCATGAGCTATGCGCTTTTCTTTCCGATCGATCCCTCGCACCGGGGAATCTTCGTCATGCATTCGGCCGAGGGCACCTCCACCGCTGTGCTCTCGCCGCAGCATGCCAACGTCGTTCTCGCTCTCAAATAGCCGCGGCAATGTAGCCAGAAGCGCGGACTCAGGGGCCAAAGCGTTTGGCGATTGTAAACCGCGCCATGAGGGGCTCGAGCGGATGCTGGTGCACATCGGCGACACCGGCCGCGGGCTCCCCTGGGAGCCGATCCACATACCAAAACTCGGCCGCGTCTGCGTGGGTGTTGAATAGATTGTAGATGCCGACAGAAGCGCTCCAGCCCTGAGAGAATGCATAGCGGGCGTCGAGGTTCCACTCGCCGAACCCCTTGCCGTCGACCTGACCGAGCGCGGCTGCGGTCGGGGAGTGGGCGCAAGTCGCGGAGCCGGGGAAGTCGTGCTGGACGGCGGAATTGACACAAGGCCCCGAGGACAGCGGGTAATTCCCGAGATACCGATAGCTCAGGCCACCGCTCCAGGGACCGAGATTCGTCAGGTACAGCGCGAGTGCGCCGGTCGCCAGGGGCGCATCGGTAATGTACTCGCCCAGGTGTCCGGTGCCATCGTCGAAGGGGCGAGTGAAGTGCGTGTGGTCGCCCGAGTAGCTCCCGTAGAGCTCGAGATAGCGATTGATCTGGTAAGTCACGTTGATCTCATAGCCATAGCGGCGGCTCGGGGGGCCGGCCGTATCCTGGCCTACGTCCGGATCGATGATCGTCTCGGACTGCTGCCATAAATTATAGTAGGCGAAGGTCAAGGCAAGATTAGGCCGAGGAGTTGTGCGCACGCCGATCTCTTGGCCTTCCTGTTTCGCGAGCAGCGGCGTATGCGGGAGCCCCAAGTCCACGCTCGTGTCCTGATTGACCCCGCGAATGTCTGCGCTGTGAAACCCTCGGCCGGCGCTCAGGTAGAGCTCCAGGGTATCGAGCGGCGTATAGATGAGGCTTCCCTTGGGCTGCGGGAGCACCTGCCGAACCGTACCGCTATTACTGTATCCGGTATATCCTGGCCCACTCTGCTCGTGCAACCCGGCCAAATAGTCGATGTCGGTACCATGTTGATAGTCTGCTCGAAACCCCAGCACGCTGCGGAAGTTCGAGGTCCAGCGAGTAGTCGCCTGCACCCAAGCCGCTCCGGCAAAGAGATACACCTGATCTTCGTTGGAAAATGACGGAGGAGCGTCCGCCACGCGCAAAGGTACGCGATCTTCACTCGGCAACCGGCCGACATACAGGAGGTCGTCACGCGTCAGAGCCCCAGCGGAAATCACATTCGGGATCGAGCCCAAGGGCAACGTCAGTGTGTAGGCCGCTTGTCCGCCGAACGCGCGGCGATTCTCGAACTGCTCTTCCTGATCGCCATGGACGGGATCGACCAGGAACTGCGTGAAGTCGTTCCACATGTGCAGTTGGTTGTCGACGCAGAAAGCGCTCGCCGTGAATTGGCCCTCGCCGATCGTCGCATGATCATTGAACGAAAGGCTGGAGCGCCAGGCGCGGCCGCCGTCGGTGGGATTCAAGGTGCCGAAGCGATTGGGAACTAAACCCTCGATGATGGCACGGATCGGGATGTCGGTCGTGTTGGTCCAGAGCTGGTGATACAGCATGGCGCTGACCGAATAGCCGTTTCTGTCATCGCCCCGACTGTAGCGCAGGACAAAATTCTCTTTGCGCGCATCATCGGGCGTCACGAAGGGACCATCGTAGTGCTGCACTTCCACGGCGGCTAGAATATTTCCATCGCCCAAGGGTTGCGAGCCTGCACTGAAGACACGTTGAAAACCAAGGGTGCCCACGGTTGCGGACACCTGGTCCTCGATCGTGTCCCGATAGCTCACGCGCACCGAGCCCACCGCGCCGAAATCGCCCACATTGGCGTAGTAAGGTCCCTTGGTGTACGTGAGTTGATCGGCAAGCTCCGGAACCATGAAATTGAGGTCCGTGTACCCTTGGCCATGCGCATGGGTCGGCTGGTTGACCGGCATCCCATCGACGTAGGTCTCGAGATCCGTGCCGTGATCCAGGTTATAGCCGCGCATCAGATACTGATTCGCCTTTCCCTCCCCGCTGTGCAAGGTGACGATCAGCCCGGGCACAGTTTCGAGCAGTTGCCCCGGCCGATACTGCGGAGCTGACTGCAACTCTCGGTCATCGACCAATCCTTCGCTCGCGGTGGCGGCGGTTCCGAGGAGTTCCAGCCGCTGGGCGGTCACGGTGATTTCTTGCAACATGAGCGCTTGGTCGGCTCGAGCCGTAGAGCAGGCTACGCCGATCAGAAGGGTACCCGCGATAGTCCCACGTGTCGCTGAACCCTTCATCCGCAACTCTCTACGATAAAAGTCTCGTTCTTCTTACCTTATACGTAGAGAGAGGCGAATTGGATTCACTCTTCTGGAGCATTTTCTACGATCGCACGGTATGAATCAGCGCCGGATGCTCACACGGCCGTCGTTTCCCGCGGCTTCACTATTCCGAACTCGGTGATAATGCGCTGCAGTTCGTCGAAGTCGACCGGCTTGATGAGGTGAGCGTCAAAGCCGGCTTCCGTCGCGCGCCGGATATCCTCGGTCTGTCCATACCCGGTGAGTGCGATGAGCTGCACCGAATCGAGCTTCGGGCGTATCCTCGCTGCGATCTCGTATCCGTTCAAGTCGGGGAGGCCGATATCGAGCAAGACGACATCGGGGCGCCGCGCGAAGCTCGAGGACAGCGCATCCTTGCCCGTGTAGGCGACTTCGGTCGCGTGTCCATCGAGCCGCAGCATCTCGGCCAAGGAGTTGGCCGCATCGACGTTGTCGTCGACGATGAGGATGCGTTTCGCCTCGATCATACGAGGGGGAACGTGAGCCTGCGACTTTACGGGGGGATCGATGAGCGGCAGCTGGATCTCGAAGACCGACCCGCGTCCGGGCCCCTCGCTGAACGCGGTGACGCTTCCCTGATGCATTTCAATGAGCCGTTTGACGACCGATAGCCCGATTCCCAGACCGCCCTGCGAGCGGTCGAGAGATCGGTCGCCTTGCACGAACAGATCGAATACCCGAGGCAGCAGCTCGGGCGAGATCCCCACCCCGCTATCGGATATCACGATCGCGGCCCGGTCGTGTTGCCGGCGCTGCTCGAGACGGATCTCCCCGCCCGGGTCGGTGTATTTCGCGGCATTGGTGAGCACATTGGCGACGCTTTGCACCAGGCGTGCGTGATCTCCGTGCACGTATAGGGGCTCGAAGCTCGTTCTGACGGACAAGATGTGCTGCTTCTCCCGCATCAAGGGTTCGACGCTCTCGCGCGCTTGGGCCAGGATCGGGGCGAGCTCCTGGGGCGCGCGCCTGAGCTCGATGCGCCCCTCGGTGATGCGCGAAACGTCGAGCAAGTCATCCACCAGCCGGGCCAGATGCGTGACCTGACGCTTCACCAGGCTCACCGTCTTCTTCATCTGCGGATCGTCCGCGAGCTTCCTCGCCAGTATCTCGCTCGCGTTGCGGATCGGCGCGAGCGGGTTGCGCAGCTCATGCGCGAGCATGGCGAGGAATTCGTCCTTGCGCCTGTTGGCATCCTCCAATATCTGGGCGCTGCGTCGGATCTCGGTGACGTCGTGCGCGACGCTGAGCACGGTCTCGATCGCCCCGTCGTTGCCGGTCTCGGGTATCAACAACGCGTCGTAGTGACGCACGCCTTCAGGGGTCGAGTAGGTAAAGGCGATACGCCGCCGCTCACCGCTCGCGAATGTTTCGCGCAGCGCTACCTCCCACTGATCGCACACATCCGGCGGTATGCCGATTTCCCGATGGGTACGGCCGATAAATTCATGTTTGGACAAGCCCGTGGCCTCGGTGGCCGCCTGATTGGCGTAAACATGACGCAGCTGCCGATCGAAGCGCGAGAGGACATCCGGCGTGTTTTCTGCGAGCGTATGCAATTGCTGCTCGCGCAGCCGCAAGGCGGATTCGGATTCCTGAAGATTCGTGAACTGCTCCCGCATTTGATATTGACGTGCGCGCGCGCGGATCGCGGCCTTCACTGCGCTGATCAGCGTGCGCGACGAGGTGGGCCGTTCCAGCACGGTCACATTGCGCAGCGCCCGCAGCGCGACGGCCGCCAATTTCGGCAGCTGATCGTGCCCGCAGAGTACGATCGCGGGGACATCGGACCAGGGGGGCTGCCGGCTCAGCGCCTCCAGTATCTGGTTGATGCCGGGGTCGGCGAGGGCCGCATCGGTCATGAGAAGGGTGCCGACCCCGTCGTCAATCTCGCGCGCCACGGAGCGGCAATTCTCGCAATGGACGAAAGGCAGCTTCTCGCGCCGGAGCAACGCGGCCGTGACCTCGGCATCTCGCCGCGTCGCGGGAAGGAGCAGCACCCGAAACTCATCGAGACGATCGACCTCGAGCGGCATGGCGCGCCTACTACGCCTGCCGTTTCTCGGGCGGCGGGATGACCTCGACGGGTACGCCGGTCAAGACCCCCCGCAGCGTCATGAGGGGCTCGCTCAAGTGAATGCCCTGCGCATCGAACTCGAGTCCGCGAATCGCCCGTTCGTGCGCGCCCGTGCGTTTTTTGACGACGGAGATGGCCTTTTTGACTTCTCCCAAATGCTCGAAGTAGCGCAGCATCACGACCGAATCCGCGAGATAGCTGGCGTCCACGGGCGAGGTCATCGAGGGCCCCATCATGCCGCTCTGCGCGACGACCAGGAACGTCGCGACGCCTTGGGCGTTCAAATACGACAGAAGCTCGTGCAGCTGGGCCGTGAGAAAATTGTTCTGCGGCATCGTGTTCAAGTATCCGTTCAGGCTGTCGATGACCACGACGCGCGCGCCGGCCTCCACACGGTTACGGACCATGTGCGCGAACTCCCCCGGAGAAATCGCGGCCGGGTCGATCTGCTGGAGCAGGATTTCGCCCGCGCCCGGACCCTCCTTGAGCTTCATACCGATGCCGGCGGCGCGTGCCAGCAGGGCGGCCCTGGTCTCGTCGAGCAAAAATGCGGCCGCGTGGTCGCCGCGCCCGGTCGCTGCGGCGGCATACTGCAGTGCAATCGTCGATTTGCCGGATCCGGGCGGGCCGATCAGCAGCGTGCTGGTGCCGCGCTCGACGCCGCCGCCGAGCAGCTTATCCAATTGATCCACGC
>Ga0302326_10005855_pt1 | contig 27826 bp, 19 predicted proteins | sample Palsa_T0_3_FD_202264 | JGI IMG/M metagenome (GOLD analysis project Ga0302326, IMG submission 202264) | Peat permafrost microbial communities from Stordalen Mire near Abisko, Sweden - Palsa_T0_3 | ecosystem: Environmental > Terrestrial > Soil > Palsa > Peat permafrost | place: Sweden: Abisko... | reverse complement strand
GAAGCCCATGAACGAACTGCTCTATGGCAATCAGAGCTCGGTCGAACTCGATTTCGTTGGCTCGCTGGTCGACGCCGATTTAGGCGCGTATTACAACTGGTTGAATCAGCAGCGCCTGACCGGTGCGGAGCGCTCGTCATTCGTAGTTTGGTTCGAGGGCCACAACCAGGCGTTGGCCATCGGTCCTTCTCTGCAAGGCGGGACCAAATCCAGCTCTCCCGGCGATTTGCGCCAGTTGTTGGCGTGGGCCAGCTGAGCGCGATCGAAATGGTCCCGCGTAGCTAAGAGCGGATTTGTTTGCACCGCGTGAAGAATGTGTAGACGTTGAACGAGGCTCACTAATCGAAAGGGACAAACGTGGAACGACGCGACTTTCTCAAGACCACTAGCACCGTAATCGCTGGCGCAATTCTGGCCCCTCGCACCCTGGTGGGCAATCCTCTCCCGGCCGGTTCTATCGCCGATGGGCGGCTGGTGATTCCGATCAACCGCAATTGGAGGTACAGCAAATCGGTGGTCGAGGGCGGCCACCTGCGGGAGTTCGACGATTCCGGATTCGAGCGCGTGGTGATTCCTCACACCAACGCCCACGAACCATGGCACAGCTTCGACGACAAATCCTACGAGTTCGTCTCGCTCTACCGGCGCCGCTTCAAACTGCCGGCGGAAGCGAAGGGTAATCACGTGTTCGTCGATTTCGAAGGGGTGATGACCGATTCCACGGTGTGGATCAATGGCGTGCGCCTGGGCGAGTATAAGGGCGGCTACACGCCCTTCTCCTTTGACCTGACTCCCCATCTCGACTTCGACGGCGAAAATGTATTAGCGGTGGACGTCGACTCCTCCGAACGGCCCGATATTCCTCCCTTCGGCTACCAGATCGATTACCTCACCTTCGGCGGCATCTATCGCGAGGTTTCCCTGCGCATAGTCCCCGGCGTCTTCATCGAAAATATCTTTGCCAAACCCAAAGATGTTCTCACCGCTCATCCATCGCTCGATGTCGACTGCTTCCTGATGAATCTGGAAGCTTCCAAGGGGCCGCTCACGCTGCAGGCCGAACTTCGCGACGGAGACCGCGTTATCGCCAAAGGCTCCAAGTCCGTTCCGCCCTCGGCCGTCACCACCGAGCCGGCGGCTTACTCGATTCACCTGGAAAATCTCGACGCCATCAAACTCTGGGACCTCGCGAATGCCAATCTTTACTCGGTGCACGTCCGGCTCCTGCACGGCGCCCAGCTGCTGGATCGCGATACCCGCACTGTGGGTTTTCGAGAAGCGCAATTCACCGATCATGGTTTTGAACTGAACGGCAAGGTAATCAAGTTGCGCGGGCTCGACCGCCATCAGACCTTTCCATTCGTCGGCCAGGCCATGCCCGGCCGCGTCCAGGCCAGCGACGCACACATCCTGCGTCACAAACTCAAATGCAACATCGTCCGCACTTCGCACTATCCGCAGTCCCGCCATTTTCTGGATGCCTGCGACCAGATGGGCCTGTTGGTGCTCGAAGAAATTCCCGGGTGGCAGCACATTGGAGATGAACCCTGGAAACTGATTTCCATCGATAACGTCAGCCGCATGATCCGGAGGGACTGGAATCATCCCAGCGTCATCCTGTGGGGCGTGCGCATCAATGAGTCGCTGGACGATCACGATTTCTACACGCGCACCAACGCCATGGCTCACCGGCTCGATCCCACGCGCCAGACCGGCGGCATTCGCTACTTTCAGGAATCCGAATTTCTGGAAGATGTCTTCACCATGAACGATTTCGGGTTTCCCCTGAAACCGCCGAATCACCCGCGCTATTTGAATACCGAATTCGTCGGCCACACTTACCCCACCAAAACGATCGACCAGGTGGAGCGCCTCACGGAACACATGCTTCGCCACGCCCGCATACACGATCAACTCGCCTCGAATCCGCAATACGCCGGCGGCATCGGCTGGTGCGCCTTCGACTACAATACCCACGCCGACTTCGGCAGCGGCGACCGCATTTGCTATCACGGGGTCACCGACATTTTCCGCGAGTTCAAGCCCGCTGGCGGTTTCTACAAGTCGCAGTGCGATCCTGCCGACGAAGTGGTGCTCGAACCCGCCTTCCATTGGGCGCGCGGCGACGAGTCCATCGGATTCACCAAAGCCTACGTGTGTTCCAACTGCGATCACCTGAAATTTTATATCGGCGATCGAATGGTTTCGGAAGCGGATCCCAACAAGGCCGACTTCGCTCACCTTCGCTATCCGCCATTCGTTGCCAACCTGCAGTCTGCCGTCTCTAAGTGGGGAGACTTGCGAATCGATGGCTACATCCAGGGCAAGCAAGTAATCTCCAAAACGATGTCGGGCAGAGGAGTGGACCAGGAGTTTACATTGCTCCCGGACCACACCAAGCTGAACGCCGATGGAGCCGACACCACGCGCGTAGTCCTTCGGGTGACCGACGAATTCGACGCCATCCGTCCTTTCGCCAACGACCCCATCAAATTCGAGATCGACGGCCCCGCGGAAATCATCGGCGACAATCCGTTCGCGCTGATTGGGGGCACCGGCGCCATCTGGATTCGCGCCAAAGAACAACCCGGCACGGTGACGCTCACTGGAACGCACCCGGTGCTGGGCAAGCAGCAGGTGCAGTTCGAACTCGCCGCGGTCGCTGCCGAACTCGCGTAAGCGCTTCGGGCACTCTTGAGAGCGAAACCGCACCAGCCGTCAAAGCGTTTCAGACGCTCGGAATTTGCCGTGAATGACCGATTTTCGGAAAGGGGATTTATTCCGTGCGCAATCGAATGAAGAGCCTTCTGTCTTTTCTGGTGATGCTATGTGCGGCGCTGGCCATCGCCGGTCCGGTAACGGCGCAATCGAGTTATGATCTGCGCTCTCCCGACAAGCGAATCGAAGTCCGGATCCGCACGGTCCCGCGGATTCGCTACGACGTGATCCTCCATGGCGCCGCGGTGATGGAAGATTGCACACTGTCTCTTGACGTGGACCACGCCGCCTTGGGCGTTAACAATCCCAAAGTTCTCTCGGCCAAGGAACGCAGCTACGACCAGGTGATCGAACCTGCGGTCCGCCAGAAGTTCGCCAGCATTCGTGACAATTACAATGAAGTCCGCCTGGAAATGGATGGCGGGTATGCCGTCACCTTTCGCGCCTACAATCAGGGCGTCGCCTATCGCTTTGAAACCTCGCTTCCGCAGAAACAAGTGAAAATCTACGGCGAAGAAGTGAATCTTAATTTTCCCAGAAATGTGCTTGCCTACTATCCGCAGGAGGACAGCTTCTTTTCTCATAACGAGCGGAAATATTTGCCCCAACAGTTGAGCGAAATCGCCCCTGAATTTATCGCCACCATGCCCGTGGTCCTGGATGCGGGCGGAGGAGCAAAGCTCGCTATTGCGGAGTCCGACGTCGAGGACTATCCCGGAATGTGGCTGCACGGGACCAGCGGCCCTGGCCTGGCCGGGATGTTTCCACCGTATCCGCTGAAGGAAAAACTCGAAGGTGACCGCAATTTCCGCGTCGCCGAAGCCGCCGACTACATCGCGATTACGTCCGGCGCGCGCACTTTCCCGTGGAGACTTGTGGGCATCGTGGACCGGGATGCCGATCTGATCACCAATCCATTGGTGTGGCTGCTGGCCAAACCCTCGCAGCTGCAGGACACCTCCTGGATCAAGCCCGGCAAAGTGGCGTGGGACTGGTGGAACTTCAACAACATTTATGGCGTGGATTTCAAAGCCGGGGTGAACACCGAGACATACAAGTACTACATCGACTTCGCCGCCAAGTACGGACTGCAGTACATCATCCTCGACGAAGGCTGGTACAAGCTGGGCAACGCGATGGACGTCGTTCCTGAAATCAACATGGATGAGCTCACCGCCTACGCCAGGCAGAAAAACGTCGGGATCATTCTCTGGGTGGTCTGGAAATCGCTCGACGATCAGTTGATTCCCGCTCTCGATCTATACGCCAAGTGGGGCATTAAGGGAATCAAGGTGGACTTCCAGCAGCGCGACGATCAGCTGATGATCAATTTCTTCCACAAAGTGAGCCACGAAACAGCCAACCGCAAAATGCTGGTCGATTTTCACGGAAGCCAAAAGCAGGTCACCATGACCCGCACCTGGCCCAACATGATCAGTGGTGAAGGCGTTCGGGGCATGGAGTGGAGCAAGTGGAGCGCGGACGTGGAACCGGCGCACAACGTGACGCTTCCGTTCACCAGAATGTTTCTGGGCCCCATGGACTTCACGCCCGGCGCGATGCGCAATGCTACGCGATCCACGTTCGCTCCCATTTTCCAGCAGCCCATGGCTCTCGGCACTCGCTGCCATCAGCTGGCTATGTACGTGGTCTTCGAGAGCCCGCTGCAAATGCTCGCGGATAGTCCCTCCAACTACATGCGCGAACCGGAGGCCATGCAGTTCCTCTCTGCGGTTCCTTCCGTTTGGGACGACACCAAAGCGCTGGACGGCAAAATCGCGGAGTACGTTGCGGTCGCAAGAAAAAGCGGCAATGACTGGTACGTGGGCGCGATGAACAACTGGACCGCTCGCGAACTGGAAATCGATTTCTCGTTCTTACCTGCGGGAGAGTTTTCGATGGACGCCTACCAGGACGGAGTGAATGCCGATCGCTACGCCAGCGATTACAACCTGGTGAAAACCAAGGTGAACAGCACCACCAAACTCAAGATCAAGTTAGCGCCCGGCGGCGGCTGGGCGGCCCACATCCATCCGTAGCGGTACCGTCACCTGGATCGCCGATGAACCTGGCGCTAGAGAAATCTGGCCGGGCCTAGGTCCATGGCGTCAAATGTTGGTTGCGTGCGGCAAATTAATTCAGAGACTAGCTTCCCGGTTATCGGTCCAAGCGTGATGCCAAGCATCGCGTGGCCAGTGGCGATGATCAGGTTGTTGAGTTCCTTGGTGCGACCGATCACCGGCAACCCATCGGGAGTGCAAGGCCGGAGCCCGGCCCATGTTTCGGAGGGCTGCAACGTTTCGATGCCCGATAGATAGCGCGCGGCGCTAGTCAGCACATTGCGGCTGCGCCGTTCGTTAATCGAAGTGTCTAAGCCGGATAGCTCGAGTGTGCCGCCGAACCGGATTCCTTTTCCCATCGGCGTGACAGCTACCCTGGCCTCGTGGAGAATCAACGGGGTTTGCAAGTTGACAGCGCGAGCGTCGCTGGCCGTCAGGCTGTAACCTTTCCCGGCTTGCAGCGGCAATTTCACGCCGAGTTCGCGAAACAGAATGGATGACCAAGCGCCGGAGGCCATTACGATCTCGGAAGGGCGAAACTCGCCGGCGGTGGTAAGCACCGCGGAGATTCGCCCGCCACTCACTTGGAAAGAGCGCACCGCAGTCGACGTGTGAATCGCCACGCCCATGCTTTCGGCCTTCCTGGCAAGGCCGCGCACAAAGTCAGCGGGGATCAGCTGGCCATCGTCCGGGAAATAGACTCCGCCCGCGATGCTCGGTTTGATCGCCGGGCCAAGTTCGCGGCAACGCGGAATATCCAACTCTTCGGAGCTGATTCCAAATTCGCGGAGCAAGTGTGCTTCCTCACGGCCGTCCTTGCGCCCTGCGGAAGTATCGAACAAGAAGAGCAAGCCCTTTTGCTGGAAGCCGAATTCGAAGGCGTCAATGAGAGCGAGTTCGCGGAAGAGTTGCAGGCTGGCTCGCGTCAAATCCCGAATCACTGGTATAGCTTCGCGCATTACGCTGGTTCTGCAATTCCGCACGAAGCGGTAAAGCCACACCGCAAGCTCCCAGTCCAGGCGAGGCTTGACGTAGAACGGAGCGTTGCGATCGAACATCCATTGCAGCGCTTTTGCCGGAGTTCCCGCAGCCGCGAGCGGAATGCAGTGACTGGGCACAATCAGTCCGGCATTGCCGGAGGAGCAGCCCGAACAAACCTCGTGTTCTTCCACTAGCGTAACCCGGCGGCCAGCCGCGGCAAGGTAATACGCGCAGCAGACACCAATCACCCCGCCTCCGATGATCAGGACCTCACCGTCGTCATTTTGTCCCACGAGGTGTGCTCCAAAGTTGCATCGACAACGCTAGCATCTTCGCCCGAACTCTCAATCGGGTTCTTTCACATGCAGGATGCGGTCGACTTGCACGTTCTTAAGTTTCTGCGAAGTGCCGGAGGGCCAACGGATATCGATTTCGTCCACGATCTGTGCTTTGCCCAACCCAAAATGAACGGGACCTGCGCTGGACGAAGCGTAACCGGATGCCGTGGATACGTGATCGAACTGAGATTGCCCGGCAGCGGTGATGTGAATTCGGGCGCCGACGGCGTCGCGATTGCTTTTCGTGCCCTGCAAATCCAATTCGAGCCAATGATTGGCGCCCGGACTGTCGTTCATCCAGATTTCGGCGGGGGCGGAGAGGGCGGTGACAACGACATCGAGCTTGCCATCGTGATTGAAATCGCCGACGGCGGCGCCGCGATGACGGCGAGGCGGCTGGGCGGCGAAGCCAGCCTCACCTGTCAGCGCAGACCACTTCGTCCCGGCAAGATTGCGGAAGACGGTGTTGGGCTGGTCGATTTTGCGGCTGACCGCCATGGCCGGGGACTGGACGTCGCCACGGCTGACGAAAATATCCTTCCACCCATCGTTATCGAAGTCAGCGATGTTTGCGCTGTAGCCAGACATCGGCTTGCTCAGCAGAGCCATGCCACTTTTCATGGTGACGTCTGCGAATCCGCCTTTGCCATCGTTTTGATAGACAGGGAAAGTTTCGTTGTCCAAAGCCACCAGGGTAATATCCGGCAAGCCGTCGTTATTCAGGTCGCGGAAATCCACGCCCATTCCGGAGATGGCATTGCCTTGCTCGGGCAGAGCCACTCCGGCGTCGAAGCCGACTTCTTCAAAGCGCGCGTTCCCTCTGTTGTGGAACAGAAAATTGAAGAGCTTATCGTTGGCGACAAAAATATCGGGCAGGCCGTCGCCGTCGTAATCGGCAATGCCGACTCCCATTCCTTTTCCGGGATGGGAGCGAATTCCCGCCCGCGCGGAAACGTCGGTAAATGTGCCGTCGCCGTTATTGAGAAACAATTGATTGGGCAGCGGTTTGTAGAATCGGGGGGAACAGTATTCGGGCTTGTTGTTGAACTTGCAGTCGGGTTCGTTGTTTACATCCCAGCTCATGTAATTGACGACGAAAAGGTCGAGCAAGCCGTCATTATTCACATCGACCCAGGCGGCGCCGACCGACCACAACGGGCCGAAGTCTTTATCGGGGGCGGCAAGTCCGGCTTTCTGGGTGACATCGGTAAAGGTGCCGTCGCCGTTGTTGTGGTAGAGAGTGTTGCGATGCACGCCGGCGACAAAGAGGTCCTGGTGGCCGTCATTGTCGTAGTCGCCCACCGCTACGCCCACATCGTAGCCAGTTCCGGTGAGCCCGGCTTTTTCGGTGACGTCGCTAAACGTGGCGTCGCCATTGTTTCGGAACAATCGATTCCAGTACTTGGGCGAGGTCTTTTTCAGGCTGGTGATGTCCGCACCGTTGGTGAAGAAAATGTCGAGGTTGCCGTCGTGGTCGTAGTCGAACACCGCAACCCCTCCGGCCATGGTTTCCGGGGCGTGCCTTTGCGGCGTTTCCGAACTATCGAGTGAAAACGGCATGGCGCGAAACGAAAAGTGCACCGGACCGGGAGATAGCGCGGAAGTGACTGCGGGCCGCCAGGAAAATCCCGCAACCGACAAAAGCGCTGCGATCCAGCAACCGACGACGCGGAGCAACGATTTGCTGTAGCTAGCGGCCATCGCAGGCCATGATAGCGGCCCACGATAGCATTGCGACAAAAAATCGTGCGAACCTTATAGATTCAAATTGCGGGCAGCCTAGAATAAGCCGGGAGATCGTGTGTCCCAACGAAGATGAGCGAGCCAAATTCCAGCGTCCCGGCCCCAGCCGGGGCCTCCGGCGCCAACGCTAACGGCGACGCAAAATCCGGCCTAAGGCCGGTGCTCTCGTTGTGGGCGCTGGTATTGTTTGGCCTCGCTTTCGTCGGTCCGACGGCGCCCTATACATTTTTCGGAGTGGGGGCGGCGCAATCGCACGGGCATTTCGCGATGGTGTACCTGATCGCGATGATCGCGGTGAGCTTCACAGCGGCGAGCTACGGGAAGATGGCGGCGGCGTTCCCGGAAGCCGGCTCGACCTACGCGTATGCGACCAAGGCGATTCATCCGGTAGCGGGGTACCTCGCCGGATGGGTGATGATCCTCGACTACATCCTGATGCCGATGCTGTGCGTGATCATCGTTGGCGCCACTTCCCACAAACTGTTGCCGGTGGTTCCTTACAGCGCCTGGGTGATCGTCGCGTCGGTCGCGATCACCGCGCTGAACCTGCGGGGCATCGAGATGACTTCGCGGGCGACCACGATTTTTAACGTGATACTGTCGATTTCCGTGGTTTGGTTCCTGACGGCCGCGGTGTGGGCGCTTACGCATGGGGTGGGGCGCGGCACATTATTTTCGGTGGAACCTTTTTATTCGCCTGCAACTTTTTCGTGGAAGCTGGTGATGGGCGCCACGCCTGTGGCGGTGCTCTCGTTCCTGGGATTTGACGGCATCTCCACGCTGGCAGAGGACGCCAAGGATCCGGAGAGGAATATCGGCCGAGCGACCATCCTGGTGTGCTTCATCGCCGGAATCCTCTTTATCCTGCAGACCTACCTGGGGCAACTGATCTGGCCGGACTACACCACTTTCAATCCGGTGGAAACCGCGTTCAGCGACATTGGCAGGAAGATCGGCGGAGCTGGTCTGGCTTATCTGATCGCTCTGCTGGTGGTGGCGCAGGCGTGGACCAGCGGGATCGCCAGCCAAGCCAGCGCGTCGCGCTTGCTTTATGGTATGGCCAGAGATGGAAAACTGCCGCACGCGATATTTGGCTATCTGCACCCGAAGCTACGTACGCCTTCCTACAGCATGATCTTGATGGGGGCCATCGCGATGGTGGCCGGCCTGATGCTGGACCTGGACAAGGCGGCGGAGCTGGTGAATTTCGGCGCTTGCGCGGGATTCATGGCGGTGAATCTTTCGGTGGTGGGGCACTACTTTGTCCGGTGGCGGCAGCGCGGCGGGCTGTGCGCGTGGAAATATTTCATCTCGCCGGCGATCGGGTTCGCGGTGTGCTTGTGGATATGGCTGAGCGTTTCGCCGCTGGCCATGAAGGTCGGCGCGGTGTGGACCGTCGCGGGTGTTGCTTATCTCGTGGTTTTGATTCGCCGGGGCGGTGTGGGCCTGGCGGCACCACCGCAAGCCTGATCGCGCTTGGATCTTGGTCGGTGGCGCGACCATTCTGATTCTTCCGCACAGCCAGGTAGGATGTGCCAGCTATTTCGCGGTGTAGCCGCCATCGACCATGAGGCAGGTGCCGGTTACGAACGAAGCTTCATCCGAAGCCAGGAACAGAATTGCGTTGGCCACTTCGTCGGGGGTGCCGAAGCGATTCAATAGATGGAGCGGGCCCTCGAGAGCTTCGTTCTGCTCGTAGGTCATTCCGGCGCGTGCCGCGTCGGCTCGCAATTGCGGCGTATCAATGCACCCGGGCGCTACCGCGTTAACTCTTATTTTGTGCCGAGCCAAATCCATTGCCAGGTTGCGAGTGAGTCCCAGCAGAGCGGCTTTGCTGGTGCTGTATGGCAAGCTGCGATCCTGCGCGACCCATCCGCTGATCGAACTTACGTTGACGATGGCTCCGCCACCGGCGCGGATCATGGCCTCTGCCGCGTATTTTGCGCAAAACGCAGCGCCCTTCACATTCACGGAAAGAACTTTGTCCCACTCGGCTTCGGTGGCATCCTGCGCGCCAAAAACGAAAGCGGCGGCGTTATTCACCAGGATGTGAAGCGCGCCAAATTCCGCTGAGGCTTTTTCGATCGCGTCCTGGACCTGTTTTTCGATCGATACATCCACGGAAATAAAAATCGCGCGCTGCCCTCGGGCGCGAATCTCCTGAAGAACCGCTTCGCCACGGTGGGAATTGCGATCGAGGATAGCGACGGATGCGCCTTCATTGCAAAAGCGCAATGCGGCGGCGCGGCCAATGCCCGAGGCGGCGCCGGTGATCACCGCAACTTTGCCGGGGAGACGCATCGGCTAGGGCAATATCTCGCGGAAGAGCTTGGCTTCAAAGGTCTCGACGAGCCCGGGATGGACGTCTTTGAAAAAGCCGGAGACGTAGGGCGTGGCGCAATGATCGTCGAAGGCCTTCTGGTCCTTAAACTTTTCAACGAAGGTGATACAGCGCGGGTCGTCGACGCGCTGGTTGAGTTCATAGCGAATACAGCCGGGCTCGCTGTGAGTTGGCTTCATCAGGCCGTGGAGGGCTTCGATGAGCGCGTCGGTTTTGCCTTCTTTGGCGCGGAACTCGGCGAGGCAGACCACTTGGATTGCGTTCTTGTTGGGCATGTTCAACTCCTATGAGAGACATCGCGTGCCGCTTCGTTCTTGAGCGATTGATAAAGCTCAAAGGCCTGGTTGGGACTTTCCCGTTCGTGGACCACCGCACGAACCGCCTGGAGCATGGCCGCGGGCGCGTCGCACTGGAAAACGTTGCGGCCCATGTCGACTCCGGCCGCGCCTTGATCGATTGCGCGGAAGGCCATCTCGAGCGCGTCCAGCTCCGGCAGTTTCTTTCCGCCAGCAATCAACACCGGGACCGGGCAGCCGGCGGTGACGCGTTCGAAATCCTTTTCGCAATAATAGGTCTTAACGAAGTGCGCGCCCATCTCGGCGCAAATGCGCGTGGCCAAGCCGAGATATTTGGCGTCGCGCACTAGCTCTTTGCCCACGCCGGTAACCGCCAAAGTGGGAATCCCGTATTGATTTCCGGCATCGACTACTTTGACCAGGTTGCCGATCGACTGATGCTCGTGCTCGCCTCCAATATAAACCTGTACCGCCATCGCCGAGGCATTGATCCGCGCGACGTCTTCAATATCTACAGCGACCAGTTCGTTGGAGAGCTCCTTCAAAATGCTTTGGCCCCCGCTCGCCCGGAGCACCACGGGTTTCGAGATCTCAGGGGGGATGGAGGTGCGCAGCGCGCCGCGAGTGATCATCAGAGCGTCGGTGTAAGGCACCAGCGGCACAATGGAAAGATCAATGCGCTCGAGACCGGTGGTCGGTCCCTGGAAATATCCGTGGTCCACGGCCAACATCACGGTTTTCCCGGTGCTTGGATTGAAGATTCGCGCCAGGCGATTCTTCATTCCCCAGTCGAGAGAATTGCTACCTTTGAGGAAGAAAGCGGAGGCCGGGGCGGGAACGCCGATGTGGTAATTCTTGCCGTCTTGAAGATTTTCGGTATCAGGCATGTCCCGATTCTCCCTTTGGTTCGCGCAGGCCGTCGTAAAAACCCGCAAACAACAGCGCGATGGAGCTGGCCCCGGGGTCGGGGTGGCCTCGGGTCTTCTCACCCAAAAGCCGCGCGCGCCCATAACGAGCGGTAAAAGTCCTGGTAGCTTCGGCTCCCGTGCTGGCGGCGTGGGACGCTGCTTCCAACGCCGCTGGGATGCTCTTACCTGTCCGCGCCACAGTGGTAAAACTTGCGATCGCCGGCACCAGCGCGTCCATCATGGTTTTGTCGCCGGGTTGGGCCTTTGTTTGTTGACGCACCGCGTGCAAACCCGATTCGAACGCCACGGACAGATCGCGGCAATCCAGCGATGCTACGTCGGCGGCTATCCCGTCCGCCATGCCTAGAAAAAACGTACCGAGCAGGGAACTGGAGGCGCCGCCGTCCGCGCCGAGCAAATCCCAGCCGCCTTGATGAAAGCAAGTCTTCAGGCAACCCGGAGGGCCAGCCGCGAAGCCCTTCTCCAGGCGATCCATGCTGCGCAGCATGGCCGTGCCGTGGTCGCCATCGCCTGCTGCCGAATCGAGTTCGGAAAGCCAGCAGTGGCGCATCTGAATCTGCGCCGCTGCCCCCGCCAACATGCGGGAAAGTTCTTGGCGATCCACGCGGCCAGTCATCGCACCGTAAAATAGGGAGCATCGCACGGAGCGTCCCAGAGACGGATCAACTCCTGATCCATGCGCGCGATCATCAGCTGGAAACCTGCCTGCTCCTGGGTGGTGATGAACTCACCGACTTTGGCTCTGACCAGTTGGATTCGCTTTTCGGCGAGGATGTGGTGCACGCGGCGGAACAAAATCAGGAGCTCCATCAGAGTGGTGGCGCCTGCGCCGTTTACGATCACCAGCAACTCTTCGTCCGGCTTCACCTGCAGGTCGTCGAGCAGCATCTGCAACATCAGGCCGGCGGTTTCATCGGCGCTTTTGAGCTTCATGCGGCCGGTGCCTGCTTCCCCGTGCTGTCCCATGCCAACTTCCATCTCGTCGTCGCCGAGCTCGAAAATCGGCTGGCCGGTGGCGGGGTGCGTGGCGGTGCGCACGGCGACGGAAAGAGTTCGCGAATTGCGTTCCATGCGTTCCGCGAGTTCGACGCACTTCTCGAGCGGCAGACCTTGTTCTGCCGCGGCGCCGGCCACTTTGTACACCGGCAGGAATCCGACAAGGCCGCGTCGATCTTCGGGGTTCGGTCCACCGGCGATGTCTTCGTGCGTTAGGACCAACTTGACGTTCAGTCCCTCGCGCTGGGCCATCTGCATAGTGATATTTGAGGACAATACGTCGCCTGCATGGTTGAGCACCACGAACAGCACGCCTGCGCCGCGGTCCGCTAGGCGAAGCGCTTCCAGGCAACGCGGGGCCCCGGGAGCGGCAAAAATTTCGCCGGCGACGCTTACATCGAGCATGCCCTCGCCCACGAAGCCGCTCAAGCCAGGTTCGTGCCCGCTACCGCCCAGCGTGACCACACCCACCTTGCCAGGGGATTTGGGCTTGGCGCGCGCGACAAGATTGTTGCCGACCAGGCGGACTTGGTTGGGGTGAGCCAACGCCAGGCCCTCAAGCAACTCTGGGACGATGTCTTCGGGGCGATTGATGAACTTCTTCATGCGCATTGCGATTTCGTTCCTTGAGTTCGAGGCTTCGTTTCGCTACTTGGCTCGAGTGCCATCAAAAAGGGGCAGGCCATCCGCTGAAACTTCAATGGCTTCTATTTGACCCAACTCGTACTCGGTTACGTGAATCCGTTTCTGGCCCGGGAGCGCGAAGGCGACGTTGGTGGGCAATGTTCCGTTGGTCGGAATTCTCTCCAACACACGGCCATCTGTGCCGAGCACGGTGATGTCGCGCTGTCCGAAGACCGCAACGTACAGCGCACCGGACGTTGCGAACGCCATGCCATCTGGGCCTTTCCAGCCCGGCGGCGCATCGGGACGAATGACGTTTCCGAAAAGAACCCGTGGACCACCGATTACGCCCGCTTTCGATTCGTAGCGGTAAATATTTCCCGTGAGCGTTTCATTGGCATAGAGGCGATGGTCGGGGCCGAATGCGATTCCGTTGGTGAATTTTATTCCGGTGTCGAGTTTCTTTGCTTTTCCCGTGGCAACATCGACTCGGTAGACTCGGCCGTCGTAGTGGACGCTAGCGTAATCAGCACGGATCTGGTTCTTGGGGGCGAAGTGATCGATGAACACGCCAGAATCGGTGAGATAGAGAGCGCCGTCGGGTCCGAAGCAGAGGTCATTGGGGAATAAGAATGCTTCGCCGTCGCATTCCGTGGCGACTATTTCTGCTTTGCCCGACATACTCAGTCGCAGCAGAGAGGGTTGCTTCGATTCGGCGACCCAGATGGTCCCCTGGGAATCCACCGCCAGGCCATTTGGCCGGCCGGTCTGCTTGATGATGTTCTTCGTCTGGCCATCGGAGCTAATGTGGGTGACGCATCCGCGGTGCGCGCCGCCCTCGACGATCAGCCAGCTACCGTCGGGGAGTGCGACCGGGCCTTCCGGAGAGCTCAAGGAATTTGCGAAGACTTGATTCATGGCGTGCTTACGTTTTTCCGGGATCGGGCAAGTTGCGGGCAGCGTCGTCCAGCACCAGAACCCAATCGCCTTCGCCGGGCGGGGTGAATTGCTTTTTGCCGCTGGTGGGAAAGTTGCCGGCTGGATCCGATTTCCCGGTGCGCGGATTGAACCATCGTGCTACCGCAGTTTTTCCCGAGATCCTGGTCATATCTACGGTGAACGGCCGGGCGTTGGGCATATAGATGATAACGGTGCCTCCGTCGGCCGTTCGCGCGGCCGACAAATAGTCCAAGCCGCGGAACTCGCCCAAACCGTCAATCACGACTTCGTGCTTTTCGTCCGGGACTAAATCCTGCCAGGGCCGGGAAGCGAAAAGGGCGTGGAGCTTGGTCATGTCCAGCGAACCCTGGGAGTTCAATGCTTCCTGCCAGCCTGGATCAAACAGCCACATCGGGCGGTTACCCATAAACTGTCCGGTGGCACCGGCGAGAACTGCCCAGTAGGCCTGGCGGCGAATTTGAACGGCGGAGGCGTTGTGCTCGCCTTCGTAGATGGATTCAATCAGCACGAAGGGCACGGCCGGGGTGCGATTGTAATCGTTCATCAGTTTTTCGTGCACGATGCCGTAGGTGTAGGTGGTGTTGAAGTCCAGCCAGCCGTCATCTCTATATTGGTCGACCGCGGAATTTTCTGGATGGCAGTGCGCGGTGAAGATGTGACGGTTATCGAATTCTTTGATGCCCTGGACGATGGCGTCGACGTCTTCCCGAACCTTGTCCGGATTTCGGTCTCCGCCGATCAGCCACACCACGTTGTCGAAATCGCGATACCGCTTGCCGACATAGCGGCCCCAGTTGCGCGACTTCTCCGGACCGTTGGCCGCGGCCTCCACGACGAAGCCTTCTTCCGTTCCGATATAGCCCAGGTAGATCGGCGCCAGAAAAACGGTGATGCCTTTCTCTGCGGCTTTGCGGATCACCCAATCCGCGTGTTCGAAATATTTCTCGTTCGGGGTCGAGAAGTCCCCCGGCGTGGTGAAGGGCAACTGGCCGTAGCGATTTACCGGTCCCTTGAAATAGTGCTCGATAAGGTTCACGATCACCGCGTTGTATCCTTCGCGGCGACGGCCCTCTAGATAAGTTTCGGCTTCTTCTTTGGTGACTCCGGAAATCAGCGACCATGCCGCATCGCCCTGGATCAGAAAGGGCGTTCCACTCTGATCCACGAGATGGCGATGATCGGGGCCGACGCGGAGAGGGTAGGGTCCAAGTGCGCCTCCAAAAGAGAGCGAGGTGAACGCCAAGCAAGCCAGGATTAGCAGCGAAGATGCACGGTAGTTGGTTTTCATAAGTTTGAGGATCATGGATACACTGGCACTCCGCCCGGGTCTATAAGCTTTCAATGGGTTTTTGTCACGAAAATATTCGCCGTCAACGGCGCATTCTACCGCTGCCGACGAGGTCTGCTCCGTCCCCGGACTTATGACATAGATTTGTGGATTCTTGATAGATTGTCTCCGGCCTCCCACGCTAGAAATGTGTTCATAGATTCCGCTTAGGACGGGAGAGGATCGATGGACTACCAGGCCTTATCCAACGAGTTTGTGTTGCGCGCCGTCAAACGCGAAAAGTCGCTAATCTTTTCACGAGGCGAAGGCTCCAAGCTCTGGGACATTCACGGAAAAATGTACCTGGATACCATGTCCGGATCGGCGGGTCCGGCGATGGTTGGCCACAGCAACCCCAAGGTGGCCGAGGCGGTGGCGCGGCAGATGGCGAAATTGCCGTCGGTAAACGTCTTGCATGAAGCCACCACGGTAATCGAGTTCTGCGCCCGGTTGGCGACTTTCACGCCTGCGGGACTGACCAAAACCTTCATGGTCGCCGGCGGCGGGGAAGCCGTGGAGGCGGCGATCAAGTTTGTGATGCGGATTACTGGGCGGACCCAAGTGCTGTCGTTGAGTGGCGCATATCACGGCCAGTCGCTCGCTACTATGGGCCTCTGCGGCATGCCGGGACTTCGTGAGTTGATCCCGAACGCCCTGCGATCTCCGAATTTTCGGCAGGTTCCCTCTGGTGACTCGTATCGACCCCTGGTGGGCAACGGCCCTAATAGTTTTAATGCCGCGATCCGTGCGCTGGAGGCGGAACTCGACGGCGCCAACTCCGGAAAAGTCGCGGCGCTGCTGGTGGAGGTGGTGCAGGGACCCAACGGACACAGCGTTTTTGCGCCGGAATACTATCGCGGGGTGGAGAAGGTTTGCCGCGAGCGCGGAGTGCTGCTGATCGTGGATGAAATCCAGACCGGCTTGGGCCGTTGCGGAAGCATGTGGGCATGCGACCTATTCGAAATGCGGCCGGACATTCTGGTGATCGGCAAAGCGTTGGGCGGCGGCGTTCCGATTGGAGCGTTTAGCACGCGGCGGGATCTGATACCGGATGGCCTTGAGCGAGAACTTTGGCATATGCTGACGTTCATGAATCAGCCGCTGGCGGCGGCCGCCGGGCTCGCGGTGCTGGAGATCGTGGAGAAGGAAGAACTCGCGGCGCGGGCTCGAAAGCTCGGGGCCCAAGCGACTGAAAAATTTCGCGATCTAGCCCGGCGCTACGACGTGATCGGGGACGTCCGTGGCCCGGGGCTTTTCATCGGCGTCGATTTTGTGGAGGATCGCGAGACTAAAGTTCCGGCAACCGCGGCCTGCGCGAAAGCGTGGGAGTACGCACTGGATAGCGGTTTGATCACGCAATTTGGCGGTATCTCCAGCAACGTGTACAAATTCAAACCACCGCTGACCACGCCACAGGCGGACTTTGACCGCATACTCGAGATTTCCGAGGATGTGGTGGCGTTCATCCAGAGAGAAGTGGATCGACAACGCAAGAAGCCAGCGGTTGCGGTCCCGGCGATCAGCCAGGACTAGGCGAGTCCCGGAGAACACCTCGTGTCCGATTCGACCTGGCGCGCCGCGATCGATGTCGAGACACCTGCTTTGCTCGTCGACCTGGACGTGATGGAGCAGAATCTTCAGACCATGGCGCGGTTCTTCCGCGACCAACCTGCCAAGCTCCGCCCCCATTTCAAAAATCACCGGGTGCTGGAATTGGCCGCGCGCCAGGTGCAAAACGGCGCCATTGGAATCACTTGCGCGAGGCTATGGCAGGCCGAACGGCTGGTGAATTCCGGAATTCGCAACGTCCTGATCGCCAACGAGATTGCCGGCGAATCGCCGTTGCAGCGTTACGTTGCGCTTTCCCGCGAAGCGCCGGTGATCATTGCGGTAGACAATGCCGCGATCGTGCGCGATATGGGGCGCCTGGCGGAGAACGGCAAAGCGGATTTAAATGTGGTGGTCGACGTGGATCTGGGGTTGAGGCGATGCGGAGTGCCGCCGGGAGAAGCTGCGGTGGCGCTCGCGCGGCTGGCCGTGGACAAGGGTTTGAAATTCCGGGGGATCATGGGCTATGAGGGACATCTGCAGCCCCAGTTGGCAGGGCCGGAGAAGCACGCGACGGTGACTGCGGCGATGAAGTCGCTCGTCGATACCACGAAACAGATCGAGGGCGCCGGTATACCTGTGGAAATCGTAAGCTGCGGGGGCTCGGGCGATTACGCGATTGCCGGCGCGTATCCTGGAGTAACCGAAAATCAGGCCGGGTCGTATTTGTTGATGGACAACTGGTACGCTCCGTTCGCTCCGGATTTCAAAGTTGCGCTTAGCGTGCTGGCGACGGTGATCAGCAAGACTGCTGGCGAGCGGATCGTGGTGGATGCTGGGGTGAAGGCGATCAGTGGAGAGCGCGGGCTGCCGTCGGTGAAGAGTGTCGCCGGGCTTAGACTGAAAGCGCTGCATGCCGAGCATGCGCCGATTGACATTACTGAGCCGGGTGTGAACGTGGAGGTCGGTGACAAGATCGAGATCGGCGTCCAATATCACGACGGGACGATACACCTGCATGAGCGGATGTACGGGATGCGTAACGGCAAGGTGGAGCGAATTCTCTCGATCGAGCATTAGTATTTGGATGCGGACAGTAAAACGGGAACGTCGAGGCGAGCATGCGATTGAAGGACAAGGTAGCGATTGTCACCGGGGCGGGTGCCGGAATCGGCCGGGCCATCGCCGAACGATTTGGACGCGAAGGCGCGTCGGTGGTGATTGCGGAAATCGATGCGGCCAAAGGGGAGGCGGCGGCACAAGCGATTCGCGCGTCCGGCGGCGAGGCAACGTTTGTGGCTACCGATGTTTCGAGTGAGGAGCAGGTTAAGGCTATGGTGGAGAGAACCCTCACCCGCTACGGCAGGATCGACGTGTTGTGTAACAACGCGGCGGTGCTTTTCTTTCGCGACGAAACGCGAGCGCACTTGCTAAGTAACGAAGTGTGGAATCGCACCATCGCGGTGAACCTAACCGGCTACTGGCTCACTTCAAAGTATGTGATCCCGGCGATGCTGCGCCAGAAAGGCGGTTCCATTATTCATGTGGCGTCGCCCACCGGCCTGTTTGGGTTTACCGGCATCACCGCGTACAGTGCCAGCAAAGGCGGCGTGGTGGGTTTGATGCGGGCCATGGCGGCTGATTACGCGCCGGAACATATTCGAGTGAATGCCATCGTGCCCGGCACGATTGATACGCCCATGAATGCGGCGGAACTTTCCGACGCCGCGGTTCGCGCACGCTACGCCGAAATCGCTCCGGCGCGCCGATTGGGCATGCCCGAAGATATGGCGGGAATCGCGCTGTTTTTGGCTTCGGAAGATTCCGATTACTGCGTGGGAGGGATCTTTACTGTGGATGGCGGCCTGACCGCGGTCTGAAAACCGCTGGAGGCCATGCCGCCGACGCATTGAGTTCGGTAAGCCCAAGGCGTCATTCCGGTGATCCGGCGGAAAACGACTCCAAAATAGCTCTGGTTGCAAAACCCCGTTTCCAAACTGATTTCGGCAATGCCCTTGTTAGTGGCTCTAAGCAGGGTCTGGGCCTGGGCTACACGATAGCGGTTGAGATACGCCACGAAGGACTGCCCGGTTAGTTCCTTGAATAGGTTCATGAAGCAGCAGGAACTGGCGGCGCACATCCGGGCGGCGTCATCCACGCGGATCGGCTCGTGGTAGTGCTGCTGCAGGTAGTCGAAGATCGGCGCCATTCGCTCGATCACGCCTCGTTGGCGACCGAACACTTCGCGTGAACCGCCTATCTCGGAGCAATAATTTACGAGTTCCAAGAGGATCATTTTCAGGTAGGTGCGGATGGCCAGCCGCGAGAGTTCCGTCTCGGCTGGCAGCTCGGCGCGGATTCGCTCCACCAGATCGAATATCTCGCGGGAAAGGCCAGCCCTGCCCGGAATAATGTTGGGAACCGAAGGACCCTTCAGGCTGAACGGCATCAGGTATTGCACATCATCACCCAGCGGGGTGCCGCAGTGGACAGTTTGCGGCAGAAAGGAAAGGACGACCACGCGGGCTTCGGATTGAGAGGCGCGCAGAGGTAAGCACCGGTGACGCAAGCGGTCTCCGACCACAATGATGTCTTTCTTAGCAACGGTACAGGTGCTGTCTTCGACTTCGTAGGTCAGTTCGCCCGACTCAAAAATGACGACCTCGAGGTGGTCAGGACGATGGAGAGGGATATCCCGGCGGCGATCCATGATGAGGAAACGAACATCAACGGGATAATCGCTGCGGAAAGGCCAAACGTGGGCCTGCGCAGGGCTAATATGCCGATCGACAAATCTATCGGCGCGTTCCCATTTCAGTTTGCCAGTTTCTGCCATAACAATGGGCCCCGCTGCGGGGGTTGATGATACGCCGAACCGCAAAGTGCAGGCAAGAACTCTCTTCCGAGATATCGCTTCTAGAAGGCGAACTTCAGGCCCAGCTGCACGATTCTGGATGGATATGCTGAGTTGACCTCGGCATTGCCGATGTTGTTCGGTCCATTGCAGGGCGCGCCGGGCGCGGTCTGGTCGCTGCAGAACAGATTTACTCCGCTCCACTGCGGGTGGTTAAACGTATTGAAAGTTTCCAATCGGAATTGCAGGTTACTGCTTTCGCCGTGTCCCCATGGCAACTTGAAGTTTCGCATCAATGCCAGGTCCCAGTTGTTGCGCCCCGGTCCGGTGAGCGGATTTTTGCCGAGGTTGCCGAACATCCCCGGCTGATTATTGGCGCTGAGTTGATCGACGGTTACCTGCCCGATGGTGCCGGGATCGAACCAAGTGGGAACCGGGCCGAACTGGGGATCGTCCACCACGCCTTTTTTCACGGTGAGATGGCCGATTCCGTCGCACACCACCGGCCCGCCGATACCCGAAGCGAGACCTGCGATACCGCAAGTGAGATCGAGAGGCGGTCCGGTGAGGAAACTGGCAATACCGCTGACTTGCCAGCCAGCGAGCAAATGCCGGGCGAAAACGTTCGATGAACTTTTGAAAAACGGCTCCTGGTAGATCCAGTTGATAACCAACATCTGGGCCTGGTTGAGGCTGGAGTTTCCGTACCAGCGGTGGACGTCGGCGTCGTCAACACCATTGATGTCGATATCGTCCAAGGTGTGCGACCAGGTGTACGCACCTTCGAAGGTGAGTCCACGTCCGAGGCTATGCCGCAAGCTCACCTGCAAGGCGTTGTAGTTCGACGTGCCGGAGGGTTCCCGCATTTCGATGGTGTTGTATCCGCGGTATGGCACGAAGAAGACGGATGGCTGCGCGGTGCTGATCAAGACTTGCTGCACATTACAATTACCGCTCGGGTCGCACCCGGGTGTCCCCGCGAGTTCGGGAACATTTTGCGTCGTCGCGCCTACCGGGACCGCATTGATGTTCAGCGATTGCTGCAGATGGCGCCCTTGCGTTCCCACGTAGCTGACACTTAGGAGGTTGTTCCCGGGGAACTGATGCTCGATGCCCAGGCTGTACTGTTCGATCTCGGGCCACTGGCGGTTCACCGGCACATCGGAGAAACCTACAGTTCCCAACGGTCCGGGCCCAATGTTTTGGAAGCCGAGCACGTTGTAATCAGCAAGATTCGCGGTGGTGGGAGGATTTCCATTGAAGCCCGCCCCGGCGTGTAGCGGGTTGCTGGAGTCCCAGTTGAGAGCCCAGCCGCCACGAATCGCGGTCTTGCCGTTCTTGAATGGATCCCAGGAAAATCCGATACGCGGAGAAAAAGTGTTGTGCGAAGGGTGGGAGCAACCCTTGGGCACGCCTCCGGACCCGCACTGAAGCAACCCATTCCCGTAGGTTAGATAGGTCGCCCCGGTGCCTGGAATCAGGTTGCCATTCCCATCGAGTTGGGCCTGCGCGGCAGAGCTAAACAGCGAGGGCTCGAAAATGGAATCGTTGGTGGGTGTGACCGAGTCGAAGAAATCGGTGAGGTAGTAATATCGCAACCCCAAATTGAGGGTGAGGTGCGGCGTCACGCGCCAGTCGTCCTGAACGTATGGTTCGAAGTCCCACTGGCGCCAGTGACCCAGGCCGGGGCCGCCTACGGGTTGTCCGTTGACCACTTTGCCGTATTCCTGATAGCTGGCAATCCGGCCCAAGTACATGTCCGCCAGGGAATTTCCGGTGCTGAGGCTGGAGGCATCGCTAAAGGTAAAGTAACCAGTGGTGTCCAAGCCGATGTTGGTGGTGGTGTTGATGTGGTTGTCGAGGCCGAAGAATCCAACTTTTAGGGTGTGGCGGCCCTTGGACCAGATGGCATTGTCTTTTATGGCTGTTTGGGGATCCCAGAAGAAGAATTGGAAACCGGTTGACTCTCCGGCATTGGCAAAGGGAATGCCGCCGCCGAAGGAAATGCTCGGAAGCCTGGGCTGAGACTGGTTGCCGGGAAAGATGGTCTGAAATGTGGAGCCTGCGGGTTTATCGATGGATCCGGCGACCGAGCCGAAGCCGGTGACGTTGTTTACGGTGTTCACGTCGGCCGAGAAGCTGAAGATAAATTCGTTCACCAGGTCGGGACGAATGGTTTGGGTCAGGTGAAACACCGACGACTTGGCGGGGCTAGTCCAGTTCGTTTTAACGGTGCCATAGTTGGACGAGGGAGTTGACCACAATGAAGGGACGAAGCCCTGTTCGTAGGCATCCTGGGTATATCGAAAGAAAACCCGCACCTTGTCGCCGAAGTTTTGATCGACCTTGAACATATCCTCGCGAAAACTGGTGGGAAGGCTGGGCGCCGAGGTATATCGGGCGATGCCATTATTCGGCGCCGGAATCAGGCCGTTCAGGAGTGCGGCGGCGGATGCAGTCACCGGGACGATGTCTCCGGGAAAGGTGGTACCGGTGTTGGGATCGATGGGCAACGCACAACCTGAAGCCACCACGGCATTGAAATTCGCAGAAGTAGGATCGCACTCACTGAAATCGCCGGTGCGCTCTCTGGCGGACGGAACCGGCTGGTCGATCACGGTGCCTTGACGGTAGGAGCGCCATTCCTCGGAGACAAAGAAAAAGGTCTTATTCTTGTCGCTGTTGTAGTGCCCGGGGATGTAGACCGGACCGCCGAGTGTGCCGCCCCAGTCATTGCGCTTGAGTGGCTCGCGGGGTTGGCCAGCTTGGTTCAGAAACCAGTTGTTGGCGTCAAAATCGTCGTTGCGGACATACTCAAACAAATCGCCATGGAAGTTCTTGGTTCCTGATTTCGTCACTACCTCGATATTGGCGCCGCCGGATTTTCCGTATTCGGCGCTGTAGTTGGAAGTGGAGATGCGAAATTCCGCGATGGAATCGACGCTCGGAAAGATCATCAGGGAGTTGCTGCCCGAACCCTGGTCGACGTCGTTGGTGCTGTCGACTTCCCAGTTATTGAAATTTCCCGGAACGCCATTAAACGAAATCGTCGAGTTAGCGATATCGCCGACCGAAGAGGGGTCGAACCCGGTGGATAGCGTGGCCGCGCCAGGAACGAGGGTGGCCAAATTGGCGAAACTCCTTGCTTCCAGGTTAAGCTCGCCCACCTGAGAGCTGGTAACCACGTGCGAGATTGCACCGGTTTCCGTTTCCACGGTGTCCGGGCTGGTGGAAACTTCCACTTTCTGGCTCACCGAGCCGACTTGCAGTTGCAGATCAACCCTCAGGGTTTGCCCGACCAGCAGGGTGATGTTGGTTCGCTCCAGTTTCTCGAAGCCCGGCTTTTCGGCAGTGATGGTAAAGCTTCCGATGGGAACGCGCGCCACGGAATAGCTCCCGTTGGCGTCCGAAGTGACCTCGCGAGTGAAGCCTCCGTCGCTGTTGGAGACCGTCACCTTGGCGCCGCCCACGACGGCGCCGGAAGAGTCGGTCACGGTGCCCAGCAGACTGGCCAAGTCTTGCGCTTTCGTTCCATGCGGCGCCAAAAAGAACAAGACCACCGCTATCGCAATCGCTGCTTTCACTGCGGTATCCTCCGTCGGACACGGATTACACTTATATCCGCTGTGCGAAGACGCCCCTGATTTTTGAGAGGGTACGGTGGCCGGGCGGGAGAGTCTATCGATATCCGTTATTTTTTTGTTGCAAAAATTCAACCCCGCTGGCGGCTGTCACAATGACGTTGGCGGCAACGGCGCCGTGCTAGGATGCGTTTTGCGCCATGGCCGGGAAACTCATTCGAAAAATTAGCATCGCTCTGCTGCCGGTTTTTCTCTGCTTGTTTCTTTGGTTGCCTCCGACGTTCGGTCAGCATCCCCAGACCCAGGATCCTCGATCCATTTTTGAACACGGGCAGCACGCGCTCGCCGACGGGGAGTATACGGTTGCCGAGCAGGACTTCGACCACCTTCTTCGCATAGGGATGCGCTCGGCGCCGGTCTATGGGAATCTGGGCGTGGTTTACATGCGTACCAACCGGCTGGACGCCGCCATCAAGGCATTCCTTCGCGCTAAAGAGCTGGCCCCCGGATTGACTGGCATCGACTTGAACCTCGGCTTGGCCTACTTCCGGGAGGGTGAGTTCAAACAGGCCGGTCCTTACTTCGCACGGGTGATTTCGGCCGACCCGAGCAACGCGCAGGCTCGCTATCTGAAGGGTACCTGCGACTTTATGACCGACGATTTTGCGGCCGCCGTGGACGCCCTGGCACCGATCATGGATCGGGAGCACGACGATTTGGAGTATCTGTTCATGCTGGGGATCAGCTATGGAATATTGAAGCGCACCGAAGATTCGCAGCAAGTCTTCGAGCGCCTGGTGAAGGCGGGCGGCGACACGCCCCATTTCCATTTGCTGCTCGGTAAAGCCTACTTAGCGCTCGGGCAGGTGGAAAAGGCGGAATCGGAACTGCAGCGGGCTGTTGCCAGCGAACCGCTGCCTTACGCGCATTATTATATGGGGGTGCTAGACCGCCAAACAGGCAAACTCGAATTGGCGAGCGGGGAGTTCGAAACAGAAATTCAGATCGATCCCAGCAACCCCTGGCCGTACAAGGATCTTGCCGAGATTAAGCTCGATCAGGGAGATACGACCGGCGCGATTGTTGCCCTGAAGAAGGGAATCGCGAGCAATCCCGAGGCACCTTACCTGCTCGCGGCACTCGGAAGAGCGTACCTGCAAGTTACCGAACCGGTTCGCGCGATAGCCATCTTGAAGCGTGCCATCGCGCTGGACCCAAAGAATGGCGGCTACCACTACGAATTGGGGCGAGCGTATTGGAAGGCAGGGCGCCACGCGGAAGCCAGCACCCAGATGGGACTGGCACGAAAGCTAACCGACGAAAACTCACAAGGACAAATGGAAGTGCTGTCGAGAGACCGCGACGCCAAGGCCGTTCCGGCTGCCTTACCTTAGCATCGCGAGGATCACAGATCCCGCCCGAAAGGGGCGCAGTAGTAATACCCGGTTGGCGATCCGGTCTTAGTTGGCCGGGGAATATGCCGAAGCTGTCACTCAGTGCTCCGGCCGAGCGCTACCACCTGACTGCTGCCTAGGCTGCACATACTCGCAACGCAAGGAATGGGGAGGGAATGCATATACGCTTGTGCTTAACTTCGTCGGACGTGTTTCCCGGTAACGCGGGTTAGTCGGTCACGCTTTGGCAGCATCGGGCTTGTTTGGATCAATGCCAAGATCGCGGAACGCGCCGGCAGCAAACTCCGCAGTTACCTTTTGCTCTTTGGCGAGCGAACTGATGGCTGCGGCGGCGATACTCTCTGCGTCCACTTCGAAGTGTCGACGAAGGTGTTCCCGATTTTCGCTCCTGCCAAATCCATCGGTGCCAAGAGCGGTTATCCGGCCGGGAAGCCAAGTCGCCAGGCCATCGGCCAGAATCTTCATGTAGTCGCTAGCGGCCACAATCGGGCCATCATGTCCATCGAGCGCTTGCAGCAGATAGGGTGTGCGCGATGCCTCAGTTGGGTGCAGGCGATTCCAACGCTCGCAAGCCAACGCGTCGCGGCGGAGTTCGCCGTAACTGGTTGCGCTCCATACGTCCGCCTCGATGCTATATTTTTCTTTCAGTATCTGCTGGGCTCTGACCGCCTCATTCAAGATCGCACCCGAGCCGAACAACTGGACGACTGCCTTGGCTGCCGCAGCGGGTTTGAAGCGGTACAGGCCATTGAGTATGCCGCGCTCCACACCATCCGGCATCTGGGGCTGGACATAGTTTTCGTTGTAAACGGTGAGATAGTAAAAGATATCTTCTTTTGCCTCGTACATCCGGCGAAGTCCATCCTGAATAATGACGGCGACCTCATAGGCGTAGGTAGGATCATAGGAAGCGCAAGTGGGAATTGTGCTCGCGAGGACGTGGCTATGCCCGTCCAGGTGCTGAAGCCCTTCGCCGGGTAGCGTGGTGCGTCCAGCGGTACCGCCAATCATGAAACCTTTTCCCCTGGCGTCAGCAAATGCCCAGGCCATATCGCCTACGCGCTGGAATCCGAACATCGAATAGTAGATATAGAATGGAACCATAGGGACGCCAAAGTTGGCATACGCCGTCCCGGCCGCGGTAAACGTGGCCATAGAACCAGCTTCGGTGATGCCTTCTTCGATCAGCTGGCCATCCTTGGATTCGCGATAGTAGAGAAATTGAGTGCTGTCGACGGGTGTGTAGAGTTGGCCGTTCGGGGCATAAATCCCGATTTGCCGAAACAGTGCTTCCATTCCGAAGGTGCGGCCTTCGTCGGGAATGATCGGCACGATGTACTTCGCGATATCCTTTTGCTTAAGCAACGAATTCAGCACGGCGTTAAAGGCCGAAGTCGTGGAGGCGGCGCGACCTTTGGTGCCCGCCAGGACGTCCTTGAAGACGTCTAGATGAGGTGCGACGAAGGCGAAGTCTTTGTGCGGATTGCGCGACGGGAGATAACCTCCTAGTTCCTCGCGACGATCCTTGATGTACTGGATGACCTCACTATCGGCTCCTGGATGGTACAGCTCAAGATTGGCGATCTTTTCTTCGGGTATCTCCATATCGAAGCGTTTGACGACATAGGCGAGTTGCTCGTCTTTGAGCTTCTTGGTACTGTGGCCGAAATTTCTGCCTTCCGCAGCGTCACCGAGCCCGTAACCTTTAATGGTTTTTGCCAGGATCACGGTAGGACGCCGCTGGCCATCCACCGCCCGTTTGTAGGCGTTATAGACCTTTACCGGGTCATGACCACCTCGGCCGAGATGTGCGAGTTCATCATCCGTCATGCTCTCGACCGACTGTAGCAATTCCGGATATTTGCCGAAAAAGTGTTGCCGGACGTATGCCCCTCCGAGTGCTTTGAACGCCTGGTATTCTCCGTCGACGCATTCCGACATTCGCTTCAGCAGCAACCCGCCGTTGTCATGACTCAGCAGGGCATCCCACTCGGATCCCCAAAGACATTTGATTACATTCCAGCCGGCACCGAGGTAGTTGGCTTCGAGCTCGTCGATGATCCTGTCATTCCCCCGAACTGGGCCGTCGAGGCGCTGAAGATTGCAGTTAATGACGAAGATCAGATTGTCGAGATGTTCGCGGGTGGCAACGGTGAGGGCTCCGCGCGATTCGGGCTCATCTTGTTCTCCATCACCCAGGAATGCCCATACTTTTCGATTCGAGGGCGGCAGAATCCCGCGATTCTCCATGTACTTCATGAAACGCGCCTGATAAATGGCATTGATTGGACCAAGTCCCATCGAAACGGTGGGAAACTGCCAGAAAGTCGGCATCAGCCAGGGATGCGGATAGGACGAGAGGCCGGGTTCTTGACGAAGCTCGTGACGAAAATTGAATAAGTGCTGTTCGGTAAGGCGGCCTTCGAGGTATGCACGTGCGTAGATTCCCGGAGATGAATGGCCCTGGAAATAGACTAGATCACCGGCTTGGCTTCCAATCGAGCCACGGAAAAAGTGGTTGAAACCAACCTCAAAGAGCGTGGCAAGCGAGGCGAACGAAGCCATATGGCCGCCGATGTTTTCGTCCTTTTTGTTGGCACGGGCCACCATGGCCAGAGCGTTGTAACGAATCAGGCTCTCGATACGCAGTTCCAGCGCCCGATCACCCGGAAACGCCACTTCCTGATTGGCCGGGATCGTATTCACATACGGTGTATTAAATTGTAAAGGAACGAAAACACCCGCTTGAGCCGCACGATTTAGGAGCGCCTGCAGCAGCTCGGAGGCCTCTCTGGGTCCATCCGCGCCGATCACTTGATCCAGCGCTTCCAACCACTCAGCGGTCTGCTCGGCGTCCCTGCCACGAGCGGGCGGTACATCTTCAATCGGGGCCAGAATCGCGGGATCCGATGTTTGGCTTGTCATGCGAGCTCCTGGGTCGTCACTTCCAATTGGAACGACGATATCTTAGAAATTCGGCCCTTCTTGCGCTGGCTCTGTTGAACAAAATTACCACGGCCCGAAGAAAGCAGAAAACGGACGTCATCCGATCAATGTAGGGCTACATCTATAATCTCACGTTTTGCGCAATCTCAGGGAGTGAGGCGGTGATGGA
>Ga0302326_10005854_pt1 | contig 27828 bp, 17 predicted proteins | sample Palsa_T0_3_FD_202264 | JGI IMG/M metagenome (GOLD analysis project Ga0302326, IMG submission 202264) | Peat permafrost microbial communities from Stordalen Mire near Abisko, Sweden - Palsa_T0_3 | ecosystem: Environmental > Terrestrial > Soil > Palsa > Peat permafrost | place: Sweden: Abisko... | reverse complement strand
ATCGCGATCAGCTATCTTGATCGGCAGGCGCTGCCGGTGGCAATCAAGGCAATCGCTAGAGACATTCCGCTCAGCAATGTGCAATTCTCCACCCTCCAATCCGCGTTTCTGTTCTCCTACGCGCTGATGTATGCCGGGGGCGGCAAGTTGGTGGATATTCTAGGAACCCAGCGCGGTTTTATGGTGATCATGCTGTTCTGGTCTTTCGCCTGTGCCAGTCATGCTCTGGCCACGAGTTTCATCCTGTTGGCCAGCAGTCGATTTCTTCTCGGGGTGGGAGAAGGCGGTGGCTTTCCTGCCGCTACCCGTGCGGTCGCGGAATGGTTTCCCACGCAAGAGCGGGCAACGGCGATGGGCGTCATCAACGCGGGCACAGCGGTTGGAGCCGTCGTCGCTCCTCCTCTGATCGCCACCGTACTGGTGTACACAAGCTGGCGATGGATATTCGTTCTCGCGGGGGGATTGGGTTTGCTCTGGGCTGCATGGTGGGGGTTCGCGTATGTTCCTCCGGAATGCTTTTCGGGGCAGGTCGACTTCGATGCGGCTGCGACGCCGGACTCGGCTGCGGCCTCTGCGGCCCCATGGTCATGGACTCGCCTTTTTCGCGTTCGCGAAACCTGGGGACTGGTAACCGCCAAGTTCTTAAGCGATGCGGCTTGGTTTTTCTATCTCTTCTGGCTCCCCAAATATCTCTACGACGCTCGCGGTTTTGATATTAAAGCCGTCGGCACGTTCGCCTGGATGCCCAGCGCGGCAGCCGGAGTTGGGTGCCTGCTGGGCGGCGGCTTTTCGAGCTACCTGGTAGAGCGGCAATTCTCACTCGGGGTGGCGAGGAAGCTGGCGCTCGGCCTAAGCGCTGCGCTTATGCCTTCCGTCATCCTCATCCCGCACGTTCCCGTGTCCTGGGCAATTGCGCTGTTCTGCCTGGCGTATTTCGGGCAGCAGTCCTGGTCCACTCTCGTCATGGTTCTGCCGGCGGATCTGTTTCCGCAAAATGTTGTCGGCTCGGTTGCCGGCTTGGTCGGGTTTGGGGGAGCGATGGGCGGAATTGTGTTCGGAGAAGTCGCCGGCTACCTGTTAGACCACGGCTTCGGTTACAGCTTGGTGTTCAGCATCGCGGGCACGCTCCACGTCGCCGCATTTCTGATCATTCTCGCTGCCGTTCCCACCCTGTTGCCTTTGGGGTTGGAGCGGAAGTTTGGCTACGGGGAGACTCAATGAGGATCACCGAGATTCGCACTCGACTCCTGCGCTGGCGCGGCAAGACCGTTCCCCTCCCTCCGCACTTCTGCACCAATCCCATGGATCTCCTGGCATTGCCCGAAGCTTCAATGGGCACGTTCACGTTTCACGGCTGGCTGGTGGTGGAGGTCTTCACCGACGATGGCCAGGTGGGTTTGGGCAATGCTGCTCTGGCTCCACAGGTCACGAAACAGGTCATCGATCTGTATCTCAAACCGCTGTTGATCGGCCAGGATCCCTGGGATCTCGAGCGCCTATGGCAACACATGTATCGCAAGACCATGGCATTTGGCAGGAAGGGAATCGGCATGGTCGCGATCAGCGCGGTCGATATCGCGCTGTGGGATCTCCTCGGCAAATCCGCCAGGCAGCCCGTGTATCGCTTACTCGGGGGCAGGACAAAAGCCCGCATTCCGGTCTACGCCTCCCGCCTCTACAGCGTTGAACTGAACGAACTGGCAGCGGAGGCGAAGCGCTACAAGGATGAAGGCTACCAGGCCATGAAGCTCCGCTTTGGATGGGGCCCCGGGGATGGCGCTCGCGGCATGCACCGGAATCTCGAACTGGTCCGGACCGTCCGGCAGTGTGTTGGCGACGGCATCGATGTAATGGCGGATGCCTACATGGGTTGGACCCTTGACTATGCCAAGCGAATGCTACCGTTGCTCGAGCCCTTTCATCTCCGATGGCTGGAAGAGCCGGTTATCCCGGATGACATCCACGGGTATGCCGAGTTGAAATCCTACGGACGAATACCGATCGCGGGTGGTGAACATGAGTTCACACTTTACGGTTTCCGGGATTTGCTGGAGGCTCGCGCGCTGGACTACATTCAGTTCGACACCAATCGCGTGGGCGGCATCACGCAGGCCCGCAAAATCGCCGCCTTGGCGGAAGCCTATTCCGTTCCCGTAATCCCTCACGCCGGCCAGATGCACAACTACCATCTCGTTATGGCGAGCCTGAATTCTCCGATGGCGGAGTACTTCCCCGTCGTCGATGTGGAAGTAGGCAATGAACTGTTCTGGTACATCTTCCAGGGCGAACCCACAGCCAGAGCCGGCCATATCGATCTCGATGACAACGTTCCCGGTCTTGGACTGAGCATCAACGAAGCCGCACTCGATCAGTTCGAAGTGTTCGAATAAAACTCTAGAGGACAGAGCCGGCGAATGACACGACTCATTCAAATCAAGAAGGGCAAGGTTCGGCGGGTCGCCCTGGTCGATGAACCAAACATTCGCTTGTTGGAAACCTGCTCCTCGATCTACGAACTGGCTCATCTCGCCATTGCCTCGGGCATGAAGCTCAGCGACATGGCGCGTCAGAGGGCCAGACACGACACCATCGACTACGACTCCGTCTACAACGGTCGCTCGGAATGGCAACTGCTTCCGCCCATTGACCATCCCGACGAACCTGCCCGCTGTTTGATTTCAGGCACGGGACTGACTCATCTCGGCAGCGCCCGTAATCGCCAGTCGATGCACGCAACCACCACCGAGGAGCTGACCGACAGCATGAGGATGTTCCGCTGGGGAGTCGACGGCGGTCGCCCCGCCGCGGGCTGCATCGGGATAGCTCCGGAGTGGTTTTACAAGGGAACCGGCTGCGCGTTACGAGCCCACGGAGAACCGCTCGATATTCCGTGGTATGCAGAGGATGGCGGGGATGAAGCGGAGATTGCCGGCGTCTATTTGGTGGCTCCGAACGGACAGCCCCATCGACTCGGAATGGCTGCCGGCAACGAATTTTCCGATCATCAATTCGAGAAGAAAAACTATCTGAACCTTGCGGGTTCGAAACTCCGCACCTGTGCTCTGGGACCCGAACTGGCGGTTGATCCGGAATTCGAATCTGTACCCGTAGCGGTAAGCATCGAGCGCGGAGGAAACGTCTACTGGAGCGGGGCATTCCGCAGCGGGGAATCGGAAATGTGCCATAGTCTGCAAAACATTGAGCATCATCATTTCAAGTACGAAGCGCACCGCCGTCGCGGAGACCTGCACATACACTTTTTCGGAGCCGATTGCCTAAGTTTCAGCGACCATATCCGGTTGCAAGATGGGGATGTCATGCAGATCGCCATTGCGGGTTTCGGGCGCCCTTTACGAAACGCGGTGCGCATAGACAAAGCGAAACCTGCCCTGGTGAACGTCATTTCTTTGGGATGAGCGAAACCATGGCAAAATCAAGCGTTGCAATTCTGGGACTTGGCATCATGGGCTCAGGCATGGCGGGCCGCCTGCTCTCTGCGAAATTCCCATTGGCCGTCTACAACCGGAATCGCGAGAAATGTGTTCCGTTCGCCGCCGATGGCGCGTTTATAGCTGCTTCCCCGCGCGAGGCTGCATCGCATTCCCGGATCATTCTCAGCATGGTGGCGGATGACGTCGCTTCCCGCGCTGTGTGGCTGGGCGAAAACGGGGCCTTGACCGGTGCATCGCCGAGTTCAATCTTGATCGAATGCAGCACGCTGAGCGTCGCCTGGGTCAAGGAACTTGAAAATGCTGCGACCCAACGGGGCTGCGAATTCCTGGATGCGCCGGTCACCGGCACCAAGCCCCATGCCGCTTCCGGCGAACTAGTTTTTCTGGTGGGGGGCTCTGCCGACGCACTGGAGGCGGCGCAGCCGTTGTTTTCCGTGCTCGGTCGCAGCGTCGTCCATCTGGGCCCCGCCGGAAGCGGCGCTCGGATGAAGCTCATCAACAACTTCGTCTGCGGCGTGCAAGCCGCGTCATTCGCCGAAGCCTTGTCCCTGATCGCTGCGGGCGGCTTGGATCGCGACAAGGCGGTAGCAATTCTTACCGGAGGTGCGCCCGGAAGTGGAATCCTGAAGCGAATGGCTGACCGCATGGCTGCCAACGACTTCACCCCAAATTTTGCCCTGCGGTGGATGGCAAAAGACCTATCCTACGCTCTCGACGAGGCTGCTCTCAACGGAATCTCCTTGCAGACCGCGAGCGCAGCGTTATCGGTATTCCAGCGTGCGATTGCCCAAGGCCACGGCGACGAAGATTTTTCCGCGGTTACCAAACCACCGAAAAAACGGCCGAGCGTATGAATTTGCGCAAGGACACAATGAAACCCGGTCGAGTTGAGCTCCGGCCTTCCGCTCCGGCGCTCGTCTTTGTCCTTGCTTGATTTCGATAAGCACGGGGACCAAGAAGGTGGGCGACAAGACAGCTCCGGTTCCGGGCGCGATGCTGGCAAGTTTCCTCCTCGATCGCAGGTGGAAAACGTTTACCCCACCAGCCGCATGAGGGGCAAGTCCTTTGGTGGCGCTATGATAAGATGCTTGTTCAGAGCGTAGCTTCTTAGCAACTGCATGGATATCCGTGAGATTGCCCGGAGAGCGAAAGTTTCAACTGCCACCGTATCGAGAGCGATTAACCGTGTTCCGACGGTCGATCCTCAACTGGCCAAACGGGTTTGGAAGGTGGTGGACGAGTTGGGCTATTATCCCAACACGCAGGCCCGCGCCTTGGTTCTGGGACGCACTCGCATCTTTGGCCTGATCGTCTCTGAAATCACCAATCCATTTTTCCCCGAGATCGTGCAGACCTTCGAGAATCTCGCCGTCGAAAACAACTACGAGATCTTGCTTACCTCGACCGTGCATGACCCGAAGCGGATGGAATCTTCGGTCCGGCGCATGATCGAACGCCGGGTGGATGGCGTGGCGATTCTGACGTTTGGCATGGAAGAATCCCTGATTGAACACCTTCGTTTTCGTAAGGTTCCTCTGGTCTTCGTCGATGTGGGTCCCGATGTTCCGGGAATTGCGAATATACGCATCGATTATCAAAACGGAATCCGTCAGGCGGTGCAGCATCTGGCTGCGCTCCGGCACACGCGCATCGCCTTTATCGCAGGGCCCTTGCATTTGAAGTCAGCGCTTGCCAGGCGGGAGGCTTTTAAGGCGTCCATGATGGAAATTGGGCTCTCTCCTGACTTGATCGTGATCGGAGATCACCGGATGGAGGGTGGCATGCAAGCCCTTCTGGAACTTAGCAATTTGGACCAACGGCCCACAGCCGTGCTGTGTTCCAATGACATGACCGCCATCGGGGTCATGAGGGAAGCGTACGGCCACAATATCAAGATACCGGACGACCTTTCTGTGGTTGGATTCGACGACATCCGCCTGGCTGAGTTCACCATCCCCCCTCTCACCACGGTTCAGATGTCGCAGCGCGAGTTGGCCAGAATTGCGTTCGAGGCGCTTCTGCATGAGGTCGAAGACGAACCGCCATCGGTTAAGCGCCACAAGTATGAATTGATTACCAGCTTGGTCTTGCGGCGTTCGACCGCTCTGGCGAAGACCGAAAAATACTCAACCCCGCCGGTCAACATTTCCCGAGCCGGCGCTTCCCGTAAGATCCCCTCTCCCGGATTGCGCTAGACCCTCTCTCGTTTTCACAGTCAGTTCGAGGCCGATTTCAAGGAGGAAAACTGCGCAGGCGCCGCAAAAGATGGTTGCAATTGCGCGGACTTGACGATAGTCTAGCCTTCGTTTATTTCAGGTAAACGATTACCGACCCGAGGACGGACGCCGGAGGTCCCACCCCAGCGCACTGCTTGGGAAAGTGATACAAACAGGATCTATGCTGGAGCGTTTGCGGGAAGAAGTGCTCGAAGCCAACCTGGAACTGGTGCGCAGAAAGCTGGTTTTGTTTACGTTTGGCAATGTCAGCGGGATCTCGCGAGCGGAGGGGTTCGTGGTGATCAAACCCAGCGGCCTCCCGTACGAGCGAATGAAACCGGAGCATCTGGTGGTAACAGACTTAGCCGGCAAAATTCTGGAAGGAAAGCTGAAGCCCTCATCCGACCTGCCCACTCACCTGGTTTTGTATCACCAGTTTGCCGAAATCGGCGGCGTCGCGCACACTCACTCGGAGTACGCCACCGCGTGGGCGCAAGCCCGCCAGTCCATCCCATGTTTCGGCACAACCCATGCTGACTATTTCCATGGGCCCGTGCCTGTGACTTCGGATATGACCGATCAAGAGATTGCCCAGGATTACGAGAAGAACACGGGCCACGCCATTGTTCGCGCTCTCGGACAGAGAGATCCGTTGGCGACCCCTGGGGTGTTGGTGGCCAATCATGGACCGTTCGCCTGGGGGGAAGACGCCGGAATCGCCGCGCACAACGCGGTCATTCTCGAAGCGGTCGCGCGGATGGCGTGCTTCACGCTTGCGATTGATCCGGCGTCACGGCCGGCTGGGAGCGCGCTACACGACAAGCATTACTTCAGAAAACACGGCGTGAACGCATATTACGGCCAGCTCAAGGACAAGCGATGACAATCACGGGGGCGACCTATGTGACAACCCGGCTGGTGCATCTTTCTCCCGTCGATGTTGTCATCGTGGTTTTTTATTTTGCACTGGTGCTCTCCATCGGCTGGTACTTGAGAGGCCGCGCCAACACCGGCGAAGACTTCTTCATGGCGGGACGAGAAATGACCGCATGGGTGGCCGGTCTGAGTTTTCTCTCGGCGAATCTGGGGGCGCTCGAATTGATGGGCTGGGCCGGCTCGGCCTACCAGTACGGCATCATGGCAACCCACGCATATTGGATCGGCGCCATCCCGGCGATGCTGTTCCTGGCGTTGGTGATGATGCCCTTCTACTACATTTCGAAGACTCACTCGGTGCCGGGGTACTTGAAACTGCGCTTCGGCGAACCGAGCCGCGCCCTGTCCGCGATTTCGTTCGCCCTCATGACCGTGCTCATGAGCGGGGTCAACATGTTCGCCATGGCCAAGGTCATGCAGATCGTCCTCGGGTGGGACATTAATTTCAGCATCTGGGTCTCGTCCGTGACGGTGGCCATCTATGTGACCCTGGGCGGCCTCCGGTCGGCGATCTTCAACGAAGTGCTGCAGTTCTTCCTCATCTGGGCGGGTGCGCTGCTGATTCCGATCCTCGGCTTATACGAGGCTGGAGGCTGGACCAATCTCAAGCTGCAAATTGTCCAGAGAACTTCGGAACAGTACGTCCATGTCTGGTCGGGTTTGGGCTCGTTCTCCAACAATCCCATGGGAATCAATTGGGCCGGCATTGTGTTTGGGCTGGGCGCGGTGATCTCAATGGGCTACTGGACTACGGACTTTCTGGTGGTACAGCGCATTCTCGCGGCGAAAGATATTCGCAGCGCGGAGATGGCGCCCATTATTGGCGCCGGCTTCAAAATGCTGGTCCCTATTATTGTGATTCTGCCAGGGCTTCTCGGCTTGGCGGTATTGCCCGAGAAACTTGTTCCCGAGTCGGTAGCCGCGGCCACCGGAGCTCATAGCTATAACGACGTGCTCCCGCTGATGCTCGCCCGCTATTGTGGACCGGGATTGCTTGGCCTGGGAGTAACGGCTCTGATTGCCGGCTTCATGTCTGGAATGGCGGGGAATGTGAGTGCATTCACCACCGTCTGGACCTATGACATTTACCGTCCATTCATCAACAGCAAGAGCAGCGACCATCATTACGTGAATATGGGGCGCTGGACCACCGTGATCGGCGTGTTGATCAGCGTCGGTACGGCGTACCTCGTGATGCAGTTTGCCAGCATCATGGATTACGTGCAGGCGTTATTCAGCTTCTTCATCGCTCCACTGTTCGGTACGGTCGTACTCGGAATGCTCTGGAAGCGGACGACCGGCCCTGGCGGATTCTGGGGTTTGCTCTGCGGAACGATTTCTTCGATCAGCATGTGGGCCTGGGTGAAGGTGGACCCTTCCGCGCTGCGTTATGTGGCGCTCTCTCCCCACGCCAAGGGCTTAGCCCAGGATTACTACCAGGCGCTCTGGTCCTTTATCGTTTGCGTGATTGTGACCGTGGTGGTAAGTCTTGGGACAAAACCGGTGCCTGATGGCGAATTGATCGGCTTGGTCTACGGACTTACGGAAGTTCCCTCGGTGGAGGACGTTCCCCTGTACCAGAAGCCTCTTTTCTGGGCGGGTGTGGTGACCGTCTTCTTCGTCGCGCTGAACATCATTTTTTGGTGAAGCGAATTTTCTGTTCCATGGAGGCCGCGGGATGATTTCGATCTGGTTCTTCATCGGTATTTCATTGTCGGTGAATGGCGCACTGATCCTGGCTGCAGGAATCTACGAGTGGGTGAATCCTCCCGTGAGTCCCGGTGTGCAACTTTACTATTTGCATGCGAATGTGTGGTGGGGAGCGGTGTTGCTGGTGATCGGTGCGCTTTACTGTTTCAGATTCGCGCCCGGGCGACGAACCTAGAATTCATTTTTTAACAGGAGACTACGTTTGTGAAAAAGATGACGATGGGCCTGATCGTGGGTAACCGGGGCTTCTTTCCCGATCATTTGGCCAAGAGTGGGCGGGAAGAGATGCTCAGAGTATTGCAGGCCGCTGGCATCCACGTGGTGGCGCTCACTCCGGAAGACAGCAAGTATGGCGCGGTCGAGACGCGGGAAGAATCGCGGCGATGCGCCGAACTGTTCAGACGCAATGGAGACAGTATCGACGGGATCATCGTTACGCTGCCCAACTTCGGTGAAGAACGCGCGATTGCGGATGCATTGCGCCTGGCCGCCCTCCGCGTGCCGGTGCTGATTCAGGCCACCCCCGACGATCCCGGCAAAATGACCATTGCCTCCCGTCGAGATAGCTTCTGCGGCAAGATGTCGGCTTGCAACAACCTGCGGCAGTACGGCATTCCTTATTCCATCACCACGCTGCACACCGAAGCTCCCGACTCGCCCGAGTTTGCCAAAGACCTCGAATGGTTCGCCGGGGTGTGCCGCGTGGTGAAGGGATTTCGCAATTTGCGGGTGGGGGCCATCGGGGCCCGTCCGGCCGCGTTCAACACGGTGCGCTACAGCGAGAAAATTCTGGAATCGCAGGGCATTTCCATCGAGACGCTCGATCTTTCCGAAGTGCTGGGACGTATTGAACGCACAAAAGACAACGACGACCGCACGCAGGCCAAGCTAGCCGCCATCAAGAAGTACGTGGACGCCGGCAGCGTTCCCGCGCCCGCCTTGTTGAAGATGGCCAAACTGGGCGCGGTAATCGACGAGTGGATGGCGGCGACGGAGGTCACGATCAGCGCGGTGCAGTGCTGGACTTCGATTGAGGAAAATCTGGGCGTGGTTCCCTGCACCGTCATGAGCATGATGAGCAACGAACTGCTCTCCAGCGCCTGCGAAGTGGATATTTGCGGGGTTCTGGGGATGCACGCTCTGCAACTCGCGTCTGGAACTCCATCCGCTCTCCTCGATTGGAACAACAACTACGGATCGGACCCGAACAAAGCGGTCTGCTTTCACTGTTCCAATCTGCCCAAACATTTTTTCCGTTCGGTGAAGATGGATTTTCAGCAGATCATTGCCGGGACCGTGGGGAAGGAGAACACATTCGGAACCTGCGTCGGGCTGATCAAGCCGGAGGAGATGAGCTTTGCCCGCTTCTCCACCGACGACACCTCCGGCAAAATGCGCGGCTACGTGGGCGAGGGTCGATTTACCGACGACCCGCTGAACACCTTCGGCGGCGCCGGGGTGGTCGAAATTCAGAACATGCAGCGCCTGCTGCGTTTTATTTGTGAGCGCGGGTTTGAACATCACGTAGCCGCCAATCTTTCAACCGTGGCTCACGCAGTGCATGAAGCGACGACACGGTATCTGGGTTGGGAGATGTATTATCACGGCCGCGACAACGGAGCCTGCTGATGGCTATCGTTGCCGGGGTCGACTTCGGAACCTTGAGCGTTCGTGTGTCTCTGGTTGACAGCGAACGGGGACTGATCGACTCTGCCGTCGCTGAATATCCCCTGCACCGCAAGCGCGAAGATCCGGAATACGCCACCCAGTCGCATGATGACCAAATGGCGGCGCTGGCTTCCGCGATGCGCGAGGCCCTGAAGAAGGCTGCCGTCGCGGGCGATCAAGTCGAAGCCATCGCGCTCGACACCACGGGTTCATCCGTGATTCCCGTCGGCAAGAATCTCCAACCACTGGGCGAGTACTACCTCTGGTGCGACCATCGCGCCAAAGGGGAAGCCGCCGAGATCACGGAGGCGGCGCACCGTGAGGGTCTGGATGCCATCCAGTGGTGCGGTGGAGTTTATTCCTCGGAGTGGGGGTTTTCCAAACTGCTGCACTGGCTCCGGCACAATCCGGAGAAGCGGTCCGAGTTCGCTTCCGCGTTCGAGAACTGTGACATGGTAGCGGCGACGCTGTGCGGCATCACCGATCCTTCAAAGGCAAAGCGCAGCGTCTGCGCGATGGGGCACAAGTGGCTGTGGAATGCGCAACTGGGAGGTCTCCCTCCGGAGAGTTTCCTGGTAAGAGTTGATCCGCTGTTGAGGGGAGTCCGCGACAAACTGGATGGTGAGTACCTTACTTCCGATCGGATCGCGGGTAAGCTTTCCGCATCCTGGGCCGAGAAATTGGGTCTCAAGGCGGGAATTCCGATCCCGGTCGGCGCCTTCGATGCGCATTGGGATGCCATCGGCGCGGGTTGCCGAACCGACGACATGGTGAATGTCATCGGCACCTCGACTTGCATCATCGGCATCACGCCATCGGTGAATCTGGTGCCAGGAGTCTGCGGAGTCGTTCAAGGCAGCGTGCATCCGCTGCGCACCGGTATCGAAGCCGGACTCTCCGCCGTGGGAGACATATTCAATGCGATTGCCGGCCGCGCCGGTACCGACGTAAAGACGCTATCGATAGGACTGGAAAACTATCGCGCCGGGCAAACCGGCTTATTGCGCATGACATGGGACAACGGTGACCGCACCGTGCTGGTGAATCCCAACCTGCGCGGCGTCACGCTGGGATGGAACCTGCAAAGCACCGCCCAGGATGAACTCTTTGCGGCGATCGAAGGCACGGCATTTCATACCCGCGTGATCCTTCATCGCATGGCCAGTCATGACGTGCATATCAAGCGTGTGATCAACGCCGGCGGCATTCCACAAAAGAATGACGCGCTGAACCAGGTGTACGCCAATGTGCTCGGACGTCCGGTGCTGGTTCCCAGCAAGAGCGTGGTGAGTCTCGGATCTGCAATCTTCGCTTTCCTTGCTGCCGGCACCTTTCCAACCATCGAGGAGGCGCAGGACAAGATTTGCCCAGCGCATCGCACATTCCTCCCGAATGACGCGGCGCAACGCACCTACGACGACCTATATCCTCTCTATAGTAAGCTGTATTTCACGTTGGGCGAGCCGGGTAACGATGGCATGGGAGACATTCTCCCCAGATTGATTGCAGTGGCGGGCCGCTATCAAGCGAAAAGTGAGGCGCAGCGATGAGCTTTCCGAAACTCTTGCGAGTGATCGCAATCACCGGGTTGTGGGCAGTGCTGTTTTCTGCGACCACGGAGGCTAAGACGAAATTGACAAGCCAAGCCTTTGGCAAGCTGCCGGATGGGACTCCGGTCGAGATTTTTACGTTGAGCGACGGTAAATACGAGGCTCGAATCGCAACCTACGGCGGGGTCGTGGTCTCACTGAAAGCTCCGGACCGTAACGGGAAAGTTGCCGATGTTGTCCTCGGCTTCGATGATGTCGATGGATACGTGACCAACTTCAACGGTCCATCCGACGCTTTTTTCGGCGCACTCATCGGCCGTTATGCGAATCGCATCGCGCACGGCAGCTTTACTCTTGACGGAAAGAAATACTCCCTGCCACTGAACAACGGCGAGAATTCTCTGCACGGCGGGCCACACGGATTCAACAACGTGGTTTGGAAGGCAAAACCGCTCGCGAACGGAGTCGAACTCAGTTATCTGAGCAAAGATGGAGAGGCTGGATATCCTGGAAACCTGTCGGCGGTGGTCCGGTACACCCTGGTAGAGGCCGAGTTGCGGATCGAGTATTCGGCGACGACCGACAAGGACACCGTGGTCAATTTGACCAACCATTCGTATTTTAATCTTGCCGGACAGGGTGACATCCTGAATCAGCAGTTGACTCTCCGCGCGTCCAGATTTACCCCTGTGGATGCGGGACTTATTCCAACCGGCGAGTTGAAGAGTGTGGAGTCGACTCCCTTTGATTTTCGTAAGGCTACCGCGGTCGGAGCACGGATCAATGCGAACGATGAACAGCTCCACCTCGGGCGCGGCTACGACCATAACTGGGTGCTCGATAGCGGCGGCGGGAAGTTGGCGGAAGCCGCGGAAGTCTACGATCCAGGCAGCGGGCGTGTGCTGAAGGTTTCAACGGATCAGCCCGGCATCCAATTCTACAGCGGCAATTTCCTGGATGGCTCGATCAAAGGTAAGGGCGGAAAACCCCTCGCGTTCCGTTCCGCGCTGTGTCTGGAGACGCAGCATTTTCCCGACTCCCCAAATCATCCGGAGTTTCCAAGCGCTGAATTGAAACCTGTTGAACGCTATCACACTGTCACCGTCTATAGCTTTTCTGTCCGCTAAGCACGGGGAATGAACTCCTGCTTGGTGACCCAGGCCACAGTTCGCCACCGGAGAATGCATCCGAATGCGAAATCACGGTCGCGACAGACGGTGGGCGATTGTCTTCTCGTCGCTTCTCTTTTTTCTGATCAGCCCCCTATGCTCTTGGCAAACCTCTCAGACCATAAGCATCCAGGTGCAGTTCGACCAGTCCGAGGGGACAATCTCGCCTATCTGGAACTATTTCGGCTACGACGAACCCAATTACACTTATGCCCCGAACGGCAAGAAACTGCTGGGCGAGTTGGCTGCGCTGGACGCCGCACCCGTCTACGTGCGGGTTCACAATCTGTTGACCAGCGGCGATGGATCTGCTTCCCTGAAGTGGGGATCGACCAACGTGTACTCGGAAGACGCGTCCGGACATCCGACGTACAGCTGGGCAATTCTGGATCAGATTTTCGACACGTTTCACGAAACCGGCGTCAAGCCACTGGTCGAAATTGGTTTCATGCCGAAGGCGCTTTCCACTCATCCGGATCCTTATCGTCATGAGTTTCCGCGGATTCCGGTCGGCGACATTTACACGGGATGGGCCTATCCGCCGAAGGATTACGCCAAATGGTCTGAACTCGTTTTTCAGTTCGTCCGCCATCTCCGCCGCCGCTACGGCGATGCCGACGTGAAAACGTGGCTGTGGGAGGTGTGGAACGAGCCCGACATCGGGTATTGGAAAGGCCCGCGAGAAGAATATTTCAGGCTTTACGACTTTACCGTCGATGCAGTCTTGCGGGCTTTGCCCGACGCCCAGATCGGCGGGCCCGACACCACGGGCCCAGGCAACTCGAAGGCGGCCGATTTTCTGCGTGCGTTCCTTGAGCATTGCGCGCACGAGAAGAACTACGCCAACGGCCGGCTCGGATCCCGTCTAGACTTCGTCAGCTTTCATCCGAAAGGATCTCCCGCGTGGCAAGGCGATCACGTGCAGATGGGGATCAGCCATCAACTCGCGGATATCGAGCAGGGGTTCGCGATCACGGCATCTTTTCCGCAGTGGCGGCAGACGCCGATCATTCTGGGAGAGTCGGATCCAGAGGGTTGCGCGGCTTGCTCCGCCCAACAACATCCGCAAAACTTGTATCGTAATGGACAACTCTACGGCGCGTATACGGTCGAGGTTTTGAATAGCATTTTGACCTTGGCCCGCCAAGAACACATCCATTTTCGTGGCGCTGTAACCTGGGCTTTTGAATTTGAGGACCATCCGCCCTTCGCAGGTTTCCGGGAACTGGCGACCCATGGCATCGACAAGCCCGTTCTGAATGCTTTTCGCATGCTGGGACTTTTACTGAACGAGCGCGTGAAGCTCACCAGCTCAGGCGCGTTGACAACTGAAGCGATGGTTCGAAACGGTGTGCGGGCGCAGCCCGACATCAACGCCATCGCAACTCGCAAGGATCGAGAAATCGAGGTTCTGGTGTGGAACTACCACGACGACGATGTTCCCTTTCCCGCCGCTCCCGTCGATCTGCTAATCACTGGCCTGCCCACGAACGCCAAACGCGGTCGGCTCGAACACTTCCGAGTAGATTCGGACCACAGCAATGCATTCACGGTGTGGAAGGAGATGGGATCGCCGCAAGCGCTCACCGAAGGCCAAAAGGAGCGTCTGGAGGGGGCCGGCCAACTGCAGCGTATAGCGTCACCGGCATGGATCGAGCTTCAGCACGGTGAAGTGCACCTGCGATTCACGCTGCCTCGACAAGGCCTTTCCCTCGTGCGCATGGCCTGGTAACCCTTCGCCTTCAGCTAGGCCTGCAGCAGCAGATTCCAGACCTGCATGGAGGTCGCTTGGCGGTTCGCCCATGCGTAATACGGAATGAAGGTAAGGGGAATCTTCCGGGTTCTTGCTTCACCGCCGTAGCGCGAATAGAGCATCTTCTGCGATGTTCCTCGTTCGTAGATTGCTCCCGTATGGTGAAGCACCACCATGCCGCCGAGTAAATCGCTCTTGAACTCAGCCTTAAACTCCTCCGCAGGCCGGCGTCCGGGATTCACCGCTACGTCACTGAGGGACACGCCGCTCGGTTGATCGACCTCCTCCAGGCAGTAGATCAGTGGCCCACGTTGTATTGCGACTCGCCCAGTATCATCCGCTACGCGGGGATTCGCTTCGATCACCTGGGGCACCACTTCGACTTTCAGTTGGATGACGTCGCCCGGCGACCAACGGCGGCGGATCGCAAGATATTCGCCCGGCGTCGCACCGGTTTGCGGCTTGGCATTCACGGCCACTTGCACCCGATCGGCCCAGCCGGGAATACGCAGGTAAAACGTAAACTCGGAAGGTTCTGCGGGAGTGACCGTGATTTCCACGCCGCCGTCCCAGGGATAGTTCGTCTTCTGCGCAACCTTAAGGCCAACTCCATTCTCGAGGTGCCAGTCGAGCTCCGAATCGTCGTAGAGATGCACGTAGATTCCGTCCGCACCGGTGCTGTAGAAATACCCAGGGAGCGACGCGAAGGTGCGCTCAAGGTTCGGCGGACAGCAGGTCACGTCATACCAGGTATTTCGGATCTTGTCTCCGGTGGATGGATCAAAAGCCAGCGGGTTGCGATAGCAGTAGAGCGTGCCATCGAGGGACATCCCGGAATTGATTCCGTTGTACAAAGCGCGCTCTATAACATCGGTAAACTTTGCATCTCCGGTGACAGCCAGCATGCGCCAGTTCCACATCATGTTGCCAATGGCGGCACAGCTTTCGCCGTAGGCGCGGAAATTGGGCAATTCGTAGGCATCGCCGAACGCTTCTCCGTCGGACCGGGAGCCCACTCCACCGGTGACGTACATCTTGCTGGTGGTCATGTCGTTCCAGAGCGTGTTCAGGCTTTGCAAATACGCTGGATCTCCGGTCTCCATGTAGTAGTCGGTCGCGCCGCAACAGGCGTACATGGCCCGAACCGCATGCCCCTGCATCTTGGTGCGTGAAGTGAACGGGGTTCCGCTGAACATATAAATCGTCCGGCGCTCCGGCAACTCAATCCGTTGGTCTCCCTGCAGAATGTAGCCGGCAAGGTCAAGCTGACGCTTGTCACCCGTAATGCGGTAGAGCTCAATCAATCCCATTTCAATTTCGGGATGGCCGGAGACAATAGGTTTCTTTGGCGCTGGTCCGTAATTCGGAATGAGGAAATCGTCGACGAAACGAATGCCGGCATCGAGCAACCGGCGATCGCCGGTTGCCCGGTAATAAGCGATTGCGCCCTGAAGCATGTGCCCGATGTTGTACAACTCATGGCCGGTCGACTGGGTTTGCGGAAGCATTCGCAGAGACTTGCGGTCGTCCTGATAATAGGTGTTCAGGTAACCGCCGGGCTCTTGTACGGCGACAACTTCGTCGATGACTTTGTCGGCGGTAGCGCGAAGTGCGGGACGATCACCGGATTGCAGCACAAATCCAACCGCCTCGGTCCACTTGTAAACATCGGAGTCAGAAAACACCGGGCCGCTCTGGGCCGCGGTGCTCTTGCCCACCAGACGACGGAAGTTATTCATGCGACCATTGGCTTCCAGCAGATCGTGCATGGTCGGGATGCTCCTGGTCACGTTGATCTCGCGGCGTTGGCTCCAGAAGCCGCCAGTGAGGGTGACCGCGCGCACTGGAATATCCCGCAGCTTTGCATGGGGTGACTTGGCGAGGTTTTCGACGCCCTGATCTTTCCAGTCGGGCGAATCGGTGAGCTTCGCATCGCCCTGCGGGATCGCCGGCGTCGCCTTCGCCTCGGCAACCGCGGCAAAAACCGGATGTACCGGCAGTGACGACATGGCCGCCACCGAGATCGCCGATGCCACGAATTGTCTGCGCGAGATGTTTTCTTTTTCGGCCAAGTTTCCTCTCAATTTCTATAGCGACCACTGAATGACTGAATAAGAGCGCGCCGGCACCTCAAACTTGCTCTTGCCTCCGGAAACAGCCGGAGCCTGAAACGATTGCGGCGCAACTCGCTGCGGCGCAGCAAAACTGTTGGAAGCCTTCAGGTCGTCGCCGGTCAACACAGAGGCTGCAATCGCGTGGGCGGGAGCTGCATCCTCCCACACCACTTCTACCGCACGGGCTTTCGACAGATCGCGGTTCAGAATGAAGAGGCACAGTTTGCCGTCGTCGTGATCGAGCGAACCAGCGACATCCAGATGCCCGACCGGGCCCAAGCCGGAAATCTCGTAGCTGGAGGACTCTACCAGGAGGTTCAGCACCGCACCACTGGCAAATTGCAGCGCCCAACTGTAAGGGTAGTAAATTGTCTGCCGGAATAAACCGCTCGCGTTCGTCATGATCGGAGCGATTACATTGATCAACTGGGCCAGGCATGCGATTTTTACTCGATCCGCATTACGCAGCAACGAATTCAAGAGTCCGCCCACGAGAAGGGCGTCTTCGAGGTTGTAAATTTCTTCCAGCAAGTGCGGCGCTTCCTGACGGTGACCGTCAACGGCGTCTCCGTGGGTGGTGCGATACCAAACGTTCCACTCATCAAAAGAGAGCCAGAGTTTTTTCGGCGACCGTTTGTGCCCGCGCACCAGATCGCAAACTGCAACCGTCTCGGCGATTTGGCGCTCCATGCTGAGATTCATGGCGAGATACTTTGAAGTGTCCCCGCCAGTGTCGCGCTCGTTGTTGCCAAAGTAGCGGTGGAGCGACAGCCCATCGACATAGTCGTAGCATTGCTCGAGCACCTCGCGGTCCCATTCCAGATACGTCGGCATCAAGGGCCCGCTGGACCCGCAGGCGATCAGTTTCAGCGATGAATCCACGTAGCGCATCTGGCGTGCAGCATCTGCGGCCTTCAGACCATACTCCGTGGCCGACATGTGTCCGATCTGCCACGGGCCGTCCATCTCGTTGCCCAGGCACCAGTGCTGCACCCGGTAAGGATCAGGAATGCCGTGCTGGCGCCGCAGATCGCTCCAGCGCGTTCCCTTCTCGAGGTTGCAGTACTCCACCAGCGCGGCCGCCTCTTCCGCCGTCCCGGTTCCCAGATTCAACCCCATGAGGGGCTCGGTGCCGACGGCTTTGCACCATGCGAGAAACTCGTTGGTCCCGAACTGATTCGACTCGATTGTGTCCCAAGCCTTGTCGAGTGCACGCGGCCGGCTCTGTTTCGGACCGACACCATCGAGCCAGTTGTATCCGGAAACGAAATTGCCCCCCGGATAACGAATGATTGGAACCCCGAGCTGACGAAGTTCATGGATGATATCTTTGCGAAAGCCGTTGCCGTCAGATAGCTGCGAGCCCGGATCATAAATGCCCTCATAGATGGCGCGACCCAGATGTTCAAGGAAGGAGCCGAACAGATTACGATCCAGAGGCGCAATGGTGCGCCTGGTGTCGACGTAAACCCGGGCCGCGGCGGGGGTTCCTGAGGATGCGGTTTGGACGGGATTTCCAGCAATCAGCCCGCGCGCGAAGCGAGGAAGGAGGGCGGTTGCGGAACACGCCACTCCCGCGTTGGAAACCTGCTTCAAGAACTTGCGCCTAGAAGAAGCTACGCGATCCATGGGCTGATCCTTCACTCGATTATCCACGCGTTTACTCGGCCTCCCGCACGCGGATTAAGAGCACGGGTCGAAAATTTTGATGCTCCCGCCAGACTCATCTTGTCTCCCACCAGCGCAATTGCGGCATGCCAAGTAAACGATTGCTCGGACGGCGCAAACAGGTTAGCGTAAAAGTCAGGTGAATTCAATGAAAACACGCTGGCGGGAAACCGCGATCTTCACCTTACCCTCCTCGGGATTGGCGCTTGGGCGACGGGCGGCGGTGGGTGGAACGGAAGCCATGGGGCGGCTCAATGAAAGCGACTCTGTTCCGGCCATTCACGCGCGTTGGATCGCGGCATCAATTGGATCGACACCGCCGGCTCTATGGCCTCGGCCACTCGGAAAAGGTAGTGGCACGTGCTCTCAAAGGACGCACCCCTCGTCCTTAATCTGTTCACTCAGGGTGAGCGCGTCTGGGACGCTGATGGAACAGGAGCGTGCCGCAAAGCAAACTCAATTCGGCGAGAGTTCGAAGACAGTCTGCGCCGCCTGCAAACCGATTTCATCGATCTCTACCAGATCCATTGGCCCGAACCGGATGAGGATATCGAGGAAGTGTGGGCGGCGGAGTTGGCGCGCCTCTAGAAGGAAGGTAAGGTTCGCCATATCGGGGTTTCCGACTTCAGTGTTTCGCAGATGAAGCCCCCCCCGGCCATCGCCCCAATCACCTCTCTTCAACCGCCTTATTCCATCGTCACGCGTGAGATCGAAAAAGATCTTTTCCGGAAATCGAGGCATTGGCAGCCCAGTCCATTCAAGGGTAGGAAAGGCGATCCCACAAAAGCAGTTGACAAATACCCAGTTGGCGGGGGAAGCTGTTGCAGCAAACGTTTGCCAACAAGTCCCCGTCGACAGGAACGACACGTTATGCATCCCAGCGTCACTCGCAGAGCTTTTCTCAAAGCCGCTAGCGCCACTACCGCAGCCACGTACGCAGTTCGCGCTCTCCCCACTTGGGCTGCGGTCGACAGAGGAGCCGTGACGATCAACACTCCCCTGACTACGTTTGCGTATTCCGACGTGCAGTTGTTCGACGGTCCGATGAAAAGGCAGTTCGAAGAGAACCATGCCCGCTTCTTGAATCTTGCCGACGATCGCCTGCTGAAGGTCTTTCGACAGGTTGCCGGTTTGCCGGCGCCGGGCGAGGACATGGGGGGCTGGTACGACCTCAGCGGTTTTAGCTTGATTCGCAACGATTTTCACGGCTTTATCGCAGGCCACAGTTTTGGACAATATCTTTCTGGACTTGCACGGGCATACGCCGTCACGGGATCAGAGGAAACGCGCGCGAAAATCAATCGCCTGGTCAAAGGGTACGCCGAGACTCTCGACCCGAAAGCCAGCTTCTTCGCGGGTTATCGCCTGCCGGCATACACCTACGACAAACTTTCCTGCGGATTGATTGACGCGCACGAGTTCGCTCACGATCCTATGGCGATGGACGTCCACGAAAAGCTCACTCGCGCCATCGTGGCTTATCTGCCGGAAAAAGCCCTTTCGCGGCAAGAACAACGCTCCCGCCCGCACCCAGACACATCGTTTACCTGGGACGAGACTTACACGTTGCCCGAAAATCTGTTTCTCGCCTACCAACGCAGCGGCGACACCTTCTACCGCGACATGGCGAAGAAATATCTCGAGGATGACACCTACTTCAATCCTCTCGCCGAAGGCAACAACGTACTCCCCTTCGAACACGCGTACAGCCACGTAAATGCCTTCAGTTCCGCGATGCAAGCCTACATCACATTGGGAAGCGAAAAGCATCTGCGGGCCGCCCAGAAAGGCTTCGAGATGCTGCAGACGACACAAAGCTTCGCGACTGGCGGCTGGGGCCCAAATGAATCATTCGGCGAACCTGGAACGGGTCAACTCGGGGACAGTCTCGGGTTCACTCACGCCAGCTTTGAAACACCGTGTGGCGCGTATGGCCATTTCAAGATCACGCGCTACTTGCTTCGTGTCACCAAGGAGGCGCGATACGGCGACAGCATGGAGCGTGTACTCTACAACACCATTCTCGGAGCGTGGCCGATTCAGGCGGATGGCACTTCGTTCTACTATTCCGACTACGCCACGACCGGCAAGAAAGTCTGGTATGGACAAAAATGGCCGTGCTGTTCCGGAACCTTCCCGCAACTCGCGGCGGATTACCACATCAGCGCGTATCTGCGCTCCCCCGATGGCGTGTATGTAAATCTCTTCACGCCTTCCCGCGTGCAATGGAATGACGCTGCTGGACGATACGGATTGAAGCAGGAAACCAAGTATCCGTTCGATAACAAAATCCAGATCCGAGTGTCGGCTTCGCAGCCCACGGACTTTACCCTGTACGTCCGCATTCCCGGCTGGGCTACGCCAGACCCAGTCCTTTCTGTCAATGGCAACCGAGTCTCCGATCCGGTGCGGCCAGGCACATTTGCCGGCCTCCGGCGGAGCTGGAAGGACGGCGATCGCGTCGAACTCGAACTCCCCATGCCACTTCGGCTGGAAACTGTGGATGAAAATCATCCGAACCTCGTGGCCCTGGTGCAAGGCCCGCTTGCGTTATTCGCCATCGCCGATTCTCAGCCCAGCTTCGATCGCAACGCGTTGCTGCGAGCCAAACCGGCAAGCAACTCCACGGGCGATTGGCTTGCAACCTCGGCCGGCGGAAGCAACGTGACGATGCGCCCGTTCATGAATATCGACAAGGAAAGCTACAGCAGCTACGTGTGGTTGAAGTCCTGATCAATACCGGCGAGCGGCGGGAAGCCGACTAACGGGGTTGGGTATCCCCTTCGACGAGCTTGTACTGGTTCCGTTGGCTTTCGTCGCGCGCAGCCTGCCTGCGAAGAAACGCGAGGCGTTTCAGCAGGTCGGGAATTTCGCCGTTGTCTCCCATTTTCCGCAGCCCCTGGATCAGGTGATAGAGCGCAGCCTGGTCCTTCGGATCGCGGTCGAGAGCCTTCCGGCACTGTTCGACGGCCTGTGGGTAGTTCCCCGCCTGCAGATAAAGCTTCGCCAGTACCGTCCGTACGCCACTCATCATAGGTTGCAGAGACACAGCTTGCCGGGCCGATCGCATTGCGAGCTGAAAATCTGGCGTGCCTGGCTCCACGCCCTTCTGGGAAAGAAAGTCTGCCTGCAGGTAGAGCAGAATCGCATCCTTAGGCCGCTGCGCGAGTTTTGCCTGTACGGTAGCCAGAGCGCGGTCCAGATCGTTCTCTTGCGCCGCCAGCATTCCCTGTGCAGCTGAGCTCAGAGACTGATGGGGATCCAATTCGTAGGCCCTTTCAAAATCGGCCTCCGCCCTGTCGTATTCGGCCAACTGTACATACAGAACCCCGCGCGCCAGGTACAGCGGCGCAGCCGTCGGCAGTTGGCCGATACCATCGCTCACCACGTCGATACCGACCTGAAAAGAATCATGCGCCGAGCTTAGGTTGGCAAAGTCCACGTAGAGGTTGGCGTTGTGCGGGTCAAGCAAGATCGCTTGTCGAAGACTCGCGACTGCCTGGGGCGTGTCCTTGGAATCCTCATAGGCGGTGGCGGAAAGCTCCAGAGTCTCTGCGTTCGGATTCCCCGCCTGCAGCAGCGGCTGCAGTGTAGAGAGTGCATCCTGCGGCCGGTGAGCCATCAACTGGAGCGCCGCCAGCAGGTGGCGCTCTCGCCCGTCCTGGGGGGTAAGGGCCAGAGCGCGGCCAAAGACCTCGGAGGCTTTATCGAATTGCCTAAGCTTCACCAGGCAGGTGGCGTATGCGTGCAGCGCGCTGGGCTGAGAGTCAAACAGCGTCCCGGCTTTTTCAAAATGATTTACCGCGTCCGAGCAGTTCTCCTGTTGGTACTCCAGCACGGCCAGCATCCCGTGAGTGGTTTGGTCACCGGGACGCAACCGAAGAACACGTCGTAAGAGCGGGATGGCCGCCTTGCTACCCCTCTCATACTCGATCTGGATTGCTTCTTCCAAGGCTGGAAGATAGTCGGGAGAGATGCTCAGCGCCCTCCGAAATGAAACGAGGGCTTCTTCTTTATGCGCTTCCCTTGCAAACGCCACGCCTTGCATCGTCCACAGCTGTGCGTTCCTGGGCGACTGCTGCAACGCCGGGCGAAGAAGTTCAAGAGCCCGGGCAAAATCCTGATTCTGCAGTGCCAATGTGATAAGACCGGTTTGATCCGCCGCAGTTTGCGTAAACGCACAGCGAAGAAGGAGGATGGAAACGAGGATGATGCGAATCCCGGGGATGGGATGCATGACTTTCATCATCGCTCCTGCCACACGTCTCCCATTTCTTATACCTCAGGAGCCGGTGCCTCGACCACGTCGAGATCGTGCGCCTTCGCCGACGAAAAAAGAGCCGGCCGCTTCGGATGAAGCGAGCCGGCTCGGTACACTCCATGGATGACTCAGAACGAAAGCTTGCCGCCCAGTTGCCAGAATCTGGGCTCGTGGGATGACGTCGCGTGCCCGAAATTTCCATCCGGGTAATTCATGTCGACACCGCCCGAGGCAATGTTCGAATAGCCTGTGAAGTCTACATAGTTCGCGCGGTTGAAGAGATTGTATACCTCAAAGCGGAACTGGAAATTGACTCTCTCCGTGATGTGCGTGTCTTTGTAGAAGTTGATATTCGTCTCGGCAAAGTTTGGCCCTCGGAACTGCATGGCCTTTTCATTCCCATTCGTACCGCTGTTAGAGAACGTGGGAATGGCAAAGTCGCTCTTAGGAATGCCGCCCGTGAGCCAGGCGCTGTTGGAATGTGACTGGCTGTAACTGACTGCATCCGGGTAGGCGAGATTATCCCCGTCACCGAGGTAGTCACCGCTGGACGGGCTAAAGCCGATCGCTGGGTTCGCAGCCGACGGGCAAGGCGGGGCGGTGGTCCCGGAGTTCGCGCAAATGGGCTGGTAGGAATTGACATTCTCGGCGGTCAGGGGATAGCCGGACTGATAGATGCTGGTACCGCTGATTCCCCACCCGCCAGTCACATAGCCCACAGCTCCCCTTCCGCCATTCAAGCCTTTCAATGAATAGTTGAAGCTGAAAGAGAAGCGGTTGGGTGCATCGAAAATCGATGGCCCGTAATATTGCTTCGGATTCAGCCCCTCGGAGTCGGGATAATAGAGCGAGTCATCTTCGGAGCGGGAACGAGTGTAAGAAGCATCGATGAACCCTCGCGCAAAGTGCCCTCGAACGTCAAAGATCACGGCGTCGTAGTTGCCATACCGGTCGTTGTTGGCGTAGGTGATTTCACCGAAGCTGGGGTTAAGCCGGGTCGGAGTCGTGCTGTTGTTCACCATCAGATCGCCGGGGAAAGCGTTGATGTCCACTCCGTAAGAGACGTTCCCGATCGAGTTGCCGTTGCCGACGATATTGTAGGAATGGGACCCGTTATACCCGACGCTGGCCCCAAGGTTGTTGGTAATTTTCCGTTCTACAGTGGCAGACCAGATGTCGGCTTTCGGGGATTTCAAGAGCGGATTGATGGCGCCGATAGCGAAGCCGGCTCCAACAATTCCTCCTTGCGCATCAAGTCCGCCTCCCGATTTCGGGTTCGGACCGGTCCCTGGCCCGAAGGTCGGATAGGTAAATCCAAACGGAGGCTTGCTGCTGTTTCCAAGAGCGAAGATGGGAGCTTGCGCCGACCCCGTTCCGCCCGCGAAGAATGTCGGCGCAACCTCTCCCGGAGGACTGCCGCGGAATTCTTCCTGGACGTTGGCCTGGGTCAGCCAGTTGTTGTAGATTCCAAAACCACCACGCACAACCCAGTCGCCTTTTCCCGTGGGATCCCAAGCGATGCCGATGCGTGGACTGAACAAGTTGTCAACCGCGTGCAGTAAGGCTTTGGGCGTAGCCTTGGCGTAGCCATTCGCCACTTGCTCCTGTTCGGTATTGCCCGTGCCCAGATAAAAGTTTCCAAACACCGTCGACGCGCTCTTCGACCAGGGGTTGCCGCTGTCGTCATAGCGCAGACCCAAGGTCACGGTCAGATTTTTCTTGGCTTTCCAGGTGTCTTCCGCAAAAAGTCCAAAAGTCCGGGAAGCTGCATCCCAACTCCACAATTGCTCCGTTCCGGTCGCTGGGTTGTAATAGATTCCGTTCTCAACCGCGGGAGCATCCTGTGCCAGCGTCAGCAGATTGTTGAAAGAGAATTTTGGCTGTGACCAAGGCCCCTGGAAGGGCTCAACATCGTCGCCGTACCAGCCTTCATAACCAAACTTCAGAGTATGGGCGCCCTTCACGTGTGTGAGCACGTCGCGCCAGTGATAGTTGTGCTGAATGAAATCTCCCTGCGCAAAACCCACCCCGAAGGCCTGACCCGCATCCATACTGATGCCCGACACAGATACAGAGGGAACATAGTAACTCGTGGACGGGGCCCCGCTGCCCAGATCGCCCTCCACTCTGCTCTGCCCAATGGTGAATTCGTTTAACAAGGTGGGCGAAAAGGTGTGCGTCCAACCTGCCTGCCCCGCAACCTCCCAGGTATTGTTCAAGGCGGAGAATTGCGGCATGGCCGAAGGCGCGCCGGTTTGCAGCAGTGTTCGGAAAATGCTGGCGTAAATACGGTCGTTTTTGAAATCCTTGTCGATGCGCCCAAAATACTGCGTGCCGTTGCGTATCGAAGTGCCGCCAAACGAGCCCGTATCAATCATGTTCAGGGTACAAGGCACCCCGTTCTGACCCGGCGTGGTCCCGCAACCGCCCGACGCAGAACCGAACACGGCTTGCGCATTCGAGGTGACCGTGGCGCCCGACACCCTAGGCTGGTACGTGGTGAGCAGTCCGGTTCCTACGTTATTCGGGTAGTTTGCTTGAGCAAACTGGATGAACGCCGGATCTACGAAGTTCACCGATCCGCCAGCGCTCGAAGATGAGCGCAGCGGCTCAACCGCAAAATAGAAATAGAAGCCGTGATGCGGAATTACAGGACCGCCGATTGCAAAATCGAAGTTATTGGAATGGAAGGGCAGGTAGGGGGACGTCGACGAGCTTATGAAGTGCTGGTTCGCATACATTCCCTGGTAATTGAAATAATCCGAAGCCGAACCATGGAATTGGTTGGTGCCAGATTTCGTGGTGAACATGGTCTGCAAACCAGCGGCGCGGCTGTATTGGCTGCCAAAGGTGTTGACCTGAATGCTGGTTTCGCGAATGGCTTCAGGCTGAGGGGTAAGATTCAGAACCCCCTGGCGAATTCCGCTGGTTACATCGAGCCCGTCGACAACATACTGATTATTATTTCCCCCCTGACCATTAGCGCTCGCGTCGACCTGCTCCTCGGTGGAGAAGTTATCCACTCCCGACGCAGGACTTCCGGCCGCGCTCGTGCCCAGGCCGGAAACTCCAGGAGCCATCGTCACCAGCGTGACCAGGTTGCGGCCAACGATGGGCAACTCCGCGACCGCCTGATTCTCCAGAGTCAGTTCAGAGCGGCTGTCCGCAGTGTCCACCACCGGAGCCTCGGTGCTGACCACCACCGACTCGCTGACTGAGCCAACTTTGAGAGATATCGGCACGTTCAGATTCTGTTCCGTGAGCAGGGTGACATTGGCTTGGGATTTCGCGAAACCGGCAGCTTCCACGGTGATCTTGTAGGTACCCGGAGCCAGACTCACGAAACGGTAGTCGCCCGAATCGTCGCTCGTGGCAACCGCGGCGACTCCGGTCGCGGTGTTGACCGCCTGGATGTTGGCCTTGGCGACTCCCGCGCCGCTCTGGTCCTTGACTTCTCCCTGGATGCTGGCGGTGAATTGCGCAAAGGCCGCCCCGGCGGTGATCACGAGGATGGAGAACAGCCAGATCGAACGGCGAGACATCATGCTTCGCGGCATGGATTCCCTCCACAAATCTTTCTTGCTCAAGCGGAAAGACTTCCTGGGGTGTTGAGCAAACGTTTACTCTTAGCGGACTAACTTATAAATACTACTGCCTGAGACTGTCAAGAACTTTTTTGGGTCCGGAGTGTGCTTATTTGCGCACGACTTGCCTGCGCGCGCGAGTGGACCACGAGAAAATCTAGGAAATCCCCCAGCCCTTGTTCTTTACAATTCCTGAGCCCTCCCGCAACGTAATGAGTTGGTTGGCGGGAATTCTTTTGAGCTGTTCGTGCAGACCATTCGGCCAATAGATGTCGAGATCGACGGTGTTGAATCCTCCCAGGCCAAAATGCAGGCGGGAATCGCTACAGGAGTAAAAGCTGGACTGGCTGAGCACGGTTTGAGCCTGCACCTTGTCACCATAGCGGGCCATGACCCGCGCTCCGAGGGCGCTGCGGTTTGACTTGACTCCTTCCAGCTTAACCTTGATCCAATTCTGCTTTTCCTTGATGTCATTTCGCAGCAGGGAGGGAGGTTCATTCAGGTTAACGATCAGGATGTCGATGTCCCCGTCGTTATCGTAGTCTCCAAACGCGCAACCGCGGCTGCAGTGAGCGTCTGTTACTCCCGGGCCGGCCTCTTCACCCAATTCTTCGAAGGTGCGGTTACCCAGGTTTCGAAACACGGCACGCGGAGTCTTGTTGGCGTACTGCGGCAATTTGCGTTCAACCTCCGGATAAACGTTGCCCGTGCTCATAAAAAGATCCGGATAGCCGTCGTTGTCTAAGTCAACAATGCCGGCTCCCCAGCACACGTAGCGAGTATCGACCGCGACGCGCGAGGACCGGGTCATGTCATCGAAATTTCCCTTGCCGTCGTTGTGATAGAGGCCGTTGGCATCCTCGGCAAAGTGCGTCTTAAACAAATCCAGATGACCGTCAAGGTCGTAATCGCCCACCCCTACGCCCATTCCCGCCTGCTCCATACCATCATCACTCAGTGCGACCCCGCGTAGCACGCCCTCTTCACGAAAGGTTCCGTCATGATTGTTCATGAAGAGCAGACTGGGCGTGGAATCGCAGGCGACAAAAATGTCCGTCCAGCCATCCTCATCAAGATCCGCCGCCACCACCGTCATTCCATAGCACTCGGTTGCGCTCGCGATCCCGGCCTGCTGGCTCACGTCCGTGAACGTACCGTCGCCGTTGTTTCGGTATAGTGAATGTCTCCCTGGGGGCAATCCTCGCGGCCCGCATTCCACCGGGACGCCTTTCCAGTTGCAATTTACGTTCTCGCCTGGCACCGGAGCGTGTTCGAAGGAGAAGCGCACGTAGTTCGATACGAACAGGTCGAGATGCCCATCCCGGTTGTAGTCGAGAAAACTGCATCCCGCCCCCCAGCGTGGTTGCTCGTTCCAGAGGCCGGCGGCCCTGGTCATGTCAGTAAACGTTCCATCTCCGTTGTTGCGGTACAGGCGATTTTGGCCAAAGTACGTGCAAAAGATGTCCTCGAATCCGTCGTTGTTGTAGTCACCAATGCACACGCCCGAAGCCCAGCCCACCGCCTTCAGTCCGGCCTTTTCGGTGACATCGCTAAAGGTTCCGTCGCGGTTGTTCTTGAAGAGGCGATTGGTCGCGCCAGGCGGGTCTCCGTCCAGGCGCGTCCCGGACAACAAGAAAATATCGATCCAACCGTCGTTGTCGTAGTCGATGAAGGCACATCCACAACCGGTCGCCTCCAGAATGTATTTCTTGCTTTCGACTCCGCCGTAGATCACCGGAGCTTGCAA
>Ga0302326_10005851_pt1 | contig 27838 bp, 26 predicted proteins | sample Palsa_T0_3_FD_202264 | JGI IMG/M metagenome (GOLD analysis project Ga0302326, IMG submission 202264) | Peat permafrost microbial communities from Stordalen Mire near Abisko, Sweden - Palsa_T0_3 | ecosystem: Environmental > Terrestrial > Soil > Palsa > Peat permafrost | place: Sweden: Abisko... | reverse complement strand
GTTCCAGGAATTCCCTTATCTCGTCGCCTGAATAGGGATCGTTCTGGATGGGGCCGAAGTAGGCCGCGCCGCTGGTGCTGAAGCCCTGGACGTTTGCGCCGACGTCGATCAGCGCGACCATCGGGCCGAACGGGGCGTTGAGCGCCTGGACCTGGACGAGCCGCCCGTCGAGCCACACCCGCATGGCGAGGGCCGACCGCTCAAGCTGGTCGGCGGGAACGTGCCACTGCGTTGGCCAATGGGTCCTCCTTGCGAGCGTCCCGATGAATATCTCAACCGTGTGCTCCGACTGGGGCGCCGCGTCGAGGGGCCCCGAGAGGCCGCCGCCGTAGCCCCACTCGTCGATCCCGAACTGGATCCGGTTTCCGGGAAGCATCGTCACATAGACGAGCGTGCCGTTTCCCGTGACGCCCGACGAGAGCACCGGATAGGCGCTTCCCGGATACTGCACGGGAAAGACGCACCGGATCCGCCAGAGGCCGTCGCTGCCGGCATCCGCCTGCGGCTCGGGCGGCGCCAGCCGCTCGGAAAGCGTGACCTGGCCGTCAAAGGACATCTTGGCGGGCGACATCGAGATGTCGTTGCGCCCGATCTCGAGAGTCCACGGCGGGGCGTTGTAGGAGCCCATCTTGGCGTCCAGCACCCTCTTGCCGTCCATCTCCACGCGGATGCCCGACTTCATCCGCCGGGACTGGAACTCGTCGTAGCGGCGGAAAAAGGGATGGTTGAGCGGGGGGTACATCGCGCCCATGTCGACCTTGAGCGTGTAGACCCTGCCCGGCTGCATCTTCATGATCGCGGAGCGCGGCTCCGGATAGCGAAGGTGGCCGCCCATGAACTCGATCCAGTCCCCGGGATACCTGTTCACGTAGAGCGCGTCCGTGAATTGCGGCGTTCCCAGGGTGAGGAGCGGCTCCGACGAGGGGCTCGCCACGTCCTTGGGGAACATCACCCTGAGGACGACGGGGCCGTAGCGCAGGAGGCCGAGCCTCTCGAGCCAGCCGGACGGGATGTTGCCGACCGCCTCCAGCCTCGCGAAGGCGGCTGGCTGCAGGTTCTTGAAGGAGTCGAATTCCTCGAGCCCGGCGAAGACGTTGAAGGTCGCGGCCAGCAGCGCCAGCGCGACGAACCCGGCGCGCCAGAGCCGCGGCACCGATCCCCCGCCCAGGCCCGAGGCGACTGCGCCGGCCAGAAGGACGGTCGCCAGCACCAGGGGCGCCTGAAAATCCACCATGTAGCGGTCGGCCCGGATCCCGAGCGTGCTGAGGGCCAGGAGCAGGGCGGCAAATGCGGCTCCGAGGAGCGACAGGAAGCCGGTGAGCCGGCCGGCCGCAAGCCGCTTGCGCCAGAGGACCGCCGACAGCGCGACGAACGCGGCCAACACGAACACGGGAAACTGCCCGTGGATCGTCTCCCCGGTCTCGTACCCCGCGGGCCCGAACTCGGCCCGGCACGGGAACACGAAGGGAAAGTACGGCCCGATCGCCGGGAGCGTGAGGTAGTACCAGTGGAGGTTGGGCCAGACGTACGTCCAGCTCGCCAGGCGGAAGTGGTGGAAGATGAAGCCGTTCATTCCGTACTTGAAGCCGAAGTCCGACGGGCTGCCGAACCGCTCGAAGTTGTAGACCGCGAGGCCGGCGCCGACACAGGCCGCCGGAATGACGGCCGCGGCCCCGTTCCTGAGGATTCCCCGGGAAAAGGGCCGGCCGCCCCGGTCCCGCGCGGCCGCCAGGATCGCCGCCGCGGCCAGGGCAGGAATCATGAGGACCAAGTCCGGGCGGCAGCCGACGGCGAGCCCGAGGCTGAGGCTCGCCCACGCGAGCTGCACCCAGGCGCGGCCCCTTCCGAGGAGCGCCCTGCAGATCCAGAAGAAGCCGGCCATGACGCACGCGTATGCGGCCGCGATGGCCACCTCGTAGAACATCGCCCGCGTGAGGAGGAGGGGCGTCGCCGTGGCAAAGGCCAGGGCCGCCGCGGACGCGGCCTGAAAGGCCCCGCCCATGCGCGGGAAGCAGTCCTCGGCCGCCATTTTCCAGGTCCAAAGTGCGAAGAGAAATCCCGCCGTGACGCCGAGGACGACGACCACCCGCGGGTCGAGGTCGCCGCCGGTCAGCCATGCGTACGGCAGAAGGATCGCGGCCGCGGGAGTCACCCCGAAGTAGAGGTAATATCTGCGCTTGAAGTAGCTGGTGTCCAGGGCCGAGGGCGCGGCCTCGCGGACGGCCGGATCCGGGCTCTCGAGCCTCGGGTCCGGCGCGAGGTCCATGTAGAGGTGGCCGGAAAGAAAACCGTGCACGAGCAGGCTGTAGTAGTCGTTCTTCTTCCCCCGGTAGGTGGCGGGCCGCGTGAGGGCGTCCCATCCCAGGCCCATCCACACGATCACGAGAATCGAGAGCGCCGCGGCGGCGGCCGGAATCCACCCGATCCTACTCGCGCGGGGCCCGGGGGCCGGGGGGATTTGGGTCGGTGTCATCTCGGCGGCTCAACGGGGCGAATCTCGCCCGACCAGAGCCTTCTTGAAATGGGGTCCGACGGCCGGTCGATCCTGCTCATGTCAAAGCCGCGAGCCGCCACATAGTCGAGGCCGTAATGGAAAGACGCCCACAGGAGCGGATAGGAGAAGACCCCCCTCGCCTCGAGGGTCCCCTTGGCGGCGGCGAGGCCGTCGATCCCCACCCGCAGGTTGGTGCGCCAGTCCCAGACGGCCGGCTCATAGGGGATGTCCGTCACGGCCCTCCAGGCCCCGGGCTTGATCTGCATCAGGCCGCGGGCCTCGCCGCGCCTGGCGTGGGGGGAGAAATTGGATTCCAGCTTGATGATCGCGTACACGAAGCCGGGATCGATGCCGCGGCCCCGCGCCATCGGCTGGAGGGCCTCCCAGACCGCGCGCCGCGCCGAGAGCGAGTCCGGTGAGTCGACGGGCGCGTTGCCGGGGCGCGGCGCGCACGCCGAGAGCAGGACGACGGCGAGGATCGACGCATGTCTCACACCGCGCGGAACACGATCGAGGCGTTCTGGCCCCCGAACCCGAGGTTGTTGCTGAGCGCCGTGCGGACCTTGACGGCCCGGGCGGCGTTGGGGACGTAGTCCAGGTCGCAGTCCGGGTCCGGGTCGTCGAGGTTCATCGTGGGAGCGACCATCCCGTCGCGGATCGTGAGGGCGCAGATGACCGACTCGATCCCGCCCGCGGCCCCGAGCAGGTGGCCCGTCATGGACTTCGTCGAGCTGATGGGCACCGTGCGCGCGCGGGCGCCGAACACCTGCTTGATGGCGAGCGTCTCGAACTTGTCGTTGTACGGAGTCGACGTCCCGTGGGCGTTGATGTAGTCGATCCCCTGCGGATCCGTTCCGGCGCTTGCGAGCGCCCGGCGCATGGCCATCGAGAGGCCCTTGCCCTCGGGGTCCGGCTGCGTGATGTGGAAGGCGTCGCACGTGGCCGCGTAGCCCGCGACCTCGCAGTAGACCCGGGCGCCGCGCGCGCGGGCGTGCTCGAGGGACTCGAGGACCAGGATGCCGGAGCCCTCCCCCATGATGAAGCCGTCCCTGCCCCTGTCGAAGGGCCGGCTCGCGCGCCAGGGCTCGTCGTTGCGGGTGCTCATGGCCTTCATGGAGCAGAAGGAGGCGTAGGCAAAGGGCGTGATCGCGGCCTCGCTGCCGCCCGCCACGATGACGTCGGCGTCGCCGCGCCGGATGGCGTGGGAGGCCTCGCCGATCGCGTGGGTCCCGGTGGCGCACGCCGAGACGATCCCGAAGTTGGGCCCGCGGGCCCCGAGCTCGATCGCCACCAGGCCCGAGCACATGTTGCCGATCAGGGACGGGATCGTGAAGGGAGAGACCTTGCGCGGGCCCCGCTCAAAGAGGTTCTTCAGCTGCGACTCGTACGTGAACATGCCCCCGATCCCGGAGCCTATGATGACGCCCACCTTGTCCGGGTCCTCGCGCGCCATGTCGAGGCCGGAGTCCGCGACCGCCTGCCGCGCGGCCACGAAGCCGAAGTGGGTGTACCGGTCGTTGCGCCGGGCCTCCTTAGGGTCCATGAGCTGCGTCGCGTCCCAGTTGCGCACCTCGGCGCCGATCTGGCAGGCGAAGCGCGACGGGTCGAAGAGCGTGACCCGGTCGACGCCGATCTTGCCCGCGAGCAGGCCCGACCAGAAGGAGGCGACATCGTGGCCTATCGACGTGACGACGCCGAGCCCTGTGACCACCACGCGCCGCTGGTCGTCCTGCTTCATGGGATGGTGGCGCAGTCCGCGGCCATTTTCCTGCCCGCAAAAGGCCCGCAGCGGCCGCCTGCCGTCACCGGCGGGTCACGCCTGGCCGGCTTTGGCCTTAATGTAATCGATGACCTGTCCGACCGTCTGGAGCTTCTCGGCGTCGGACTCCGGAATCTCCCCCTTGATCTCGTCCTTGAACTCCTCCTCGAAGGCCATGATCAGCTCCACCGTGTCGAGGGAATCGGCGCCGAGATCGTCAAGGAAAGAGGCGGTCGGGGTGATTTGCTCCTCGTTGACGTTGAGCTGGTTCACTATGATTTCCTTAACTCTCTGATCTATGGTTTTTTGGTCTGCCATTTGGGATTATTCCGTGTCAACGCAGGCTTCACATTGCCATGCCGCCGTCAACGGTAAAAACTTGTCCCGTAATGTATCCTGACTCCTCCGAGCACAGGTAGGCGCACATGTTGGCGATGTCGGGCGCCTCGCCGAAGCGCTTCAGGGGTACGGTGTCCAGGACCTTCGCCGCGAGCTCGGGCTTGTTCACGAACTCGGTCGTCATGTCGGTCCTGATGAAGCCGGGGGCGACCGCGTTGACCGTGACGCTGCGCGAGGCGAACTCGCGCGCCATCGACTTCGTGAACCCGATCATGCCCGCCTTCGCGGCCGCGTAGTTGGCCTGGCCTGCGTTGCCCAGGATCCCGCTGACGGAGGTTATGTTGACGATCCGGCCCCAGCGCGCCCGGGTCATGGGGCGGCCCAGGTGCTTCGTCCAGTGGAAGCAGCTGGTCAGGTTCGTCGCGATGACATCGTTCCAGTCGGCGTCGCTCATCCGGAAAAGGAGGCCGTCGCGCGTTATACCGGCGTTGTTGACCAGGATGTCGATCGTCGGGATCTCGGCGAGAAGCGCCTCGGCGGCCCTGGCGATCGCCGCCCCGTCCGCGACGTCCACCGCGAGCGCCCGGGCCCTTCCGCCGGAGGCCGTGATGGCGGCCGCCGCGGCCCCGCAGGAGTCCGCCGACTTTGAGACGCAGATGACGCTGACCCCGCTGCGGGCCAGGGTCTCCGCGATCGCCCGGCCGATCCCTCGGCCCGCGCCGGTGACCAGGGCCGTCCTGTTCGTGAATGTGAGCATGGTGGTTTTAGTAGACGTCCCTCTGGTAGCGCTTCTCCTTCTTCATGAGTTTCACGTAGTCGGCAACCTCGCTGGTCGCCATGCCCGAGCCCTCGGCTATGACGTCGTGGAGCGCCGTGTCGACGTCCTTCGCCATGCGCTTCGCGTCGCCGCACACGTAGAAGTGGGCGCCCCCCTTAATCCATTCCCAGAGCGCAGCCGCGTTCTCGCGCATGCGGTCCTGGACGTAGACCTTCGTCGGCTGGTCCCGGGAGAAGGCGGTGTCGAGGCGCGTCAGCGCCCCCTCCCTCCTCCACATTTCCCAGTCCTCCTCGTAGAGGAAGTCGGTGGCGCGCCTCTGCTCGCCGAAGAAGAGCCAGTTGCGCCCCTTCGCGCCCTTGGCGGCGCGCTCCTGGACAAACGCCCGGAAGGGGGCGACCCCGGTCCCGGGGCCCACCATGATGATGTCCCGGCTCCCGTCGTCGGGCAGGCCGAAGTGCGAGTGCGAGATGAAGACCGGTGTCGGCGTCCTGCCGACCGCGACGCGGTCGGCGAGGAAGGTCGTGCAGACCCCGACACGCTCGCGGCCGTTCGTCGCGTACCGGACGATGGCGACGGTCAGGTGCGCCTCGGACGGGTGCACGACCGCCGACGACGCGATCGAGTACAATCTCGGCATCAGCCTGCGCATGTGCTCGACCAACTCCTGGGGCGTGAGCCGGGCGCTCGGGAATTCCGCGAGGAGGTCGACGAATTCGCGCTCGTCGAGCCAGCCGGCGAGGAGCTCCTTCGACTCGGGCGCGAGGAGGCCCTGAAGCCTGGCCCTCTCGCCCGGGGCCTGGGCCTTCGCGGCGAGGACCTCCACGATCCGGCGGGTGGGGCCCGAGAGGGCGAGCCGGGCTGAGAGGGCCTCCCTCAGGGGCACCGGGGCCGGCGTCCTTGCGAGCGTCACCAGACCGGAGCCGTCCACTCCCAGGTGCCCGAGGAGGGCGTCCACCTCGCTCGGCCGGTTCGTCGGGAAGACGCCGATCGAGTCCCCGGACTTGTAGTGGAGGCCGCTGCCGGCGAAATTGACCACGATGTGCCTCGTCTCCTTGCCGGAGCCGGGCCGGGTGAGGACGCGGTTGTCGGTCACGACGGCCGGGAACGGGTTGTCCTTGGAATAGGCGGAAGGTGCTGGGGTTTCCGACATCGAAATTGAACCGGACATGAAGCGTCCGGGGGGCGGCCCTTGCAAGCCGCTTCCGCGGCATCCGCGCGCTCCGGATCGGCCCCCGGGGGCCTTTGCGTTTGCCATGCCCCGGGCCCCGGGCAACCGTGAACTTTACATTGAAGGAATCGTTCCAAAGCGGGGGCCCGGGGGAAGGCGTCGTGCGCGTCCAGAAGTTCATCGCGGACGCCGGGATCTGCTCCCGGCGGACGGCCGAGGCGCTGATCGCCCGCGGTGAGGTGTGGATCAACGGCCGGCAGGCGGCGCCGGGACAGAAGGTGACCCCGGGGTCGGACAAGGTGACCGTCAGCGGCAAGATTGTCCGCACGCTCCCGCAGCCGAGGATCACGCTCGCGGTCAACAAGCCGGCGGGGCTCGTCTGCTCGAACGACGACCCGCACAATCCCGACACGGTCTTCATGCTTCTGCCCCGGGAGTACTCGCGCTTCCGCTTCTTCTGCGCCGGCCGCCTCGACAAGGACAGCGAGGGCCTCGTCATCCTGACGACGGACGGCGACCTGGCCCACCGCCTCATGCACCCTTCGAGCGAGGTCGTGAAGCGCTACTATGTGACGCTCAAGGCCCCCTACCCCGCCTCCCGACTGCCGCGCCTGGTGAAGGGCCTGACGTTCGAGGGGGAGCGCCTCAAGGTGGAGCGGGCCGCCCTCGTCAACCCCTTGGTCGACGGGACCTCCTGCGACCTGGACATCCACATGCACCACGGAAAGAAGCGCGAGATCCGCCTCCTCTTCTCGGCGCTCGGATACCGGGTCCAGAGGCTGCGCCGCTACCAGATCGGCGCCGTCCGGCTGAAGGGAATCCCGTTGCGCGGGGCGAAACATCTTGCTTCAAAGGAGATCGAACAGCTCTTCCGGTCGCCGCGCACGCCCCACGCGGCGCTGCAGGCGACCGAGGCAAGCGAACCCATCATCAATGAAGATTAAATTCACACTAGCCGCCGCTGGCCTTGCCTTGGGCGCGTCGCTGCGCGCGGCGACGCTCAGCGCGACGACGGCGGTCCAGTCCCAGCCCGACCCCGCCTCGCCCGTGATCACGGTCCTGAGCGCCGGCTCCGAGGAGCCGGCCCATTCCGACAAGGCCGGCGTCGTTCCAGACGGATGGAGCGCCGTCGAGGTGCCGGGCCCGTTCGAGGCCTACGTGAGGAACAAGGACCTGACGAAGCAGCTCGACGTCACGCCCGGGGCCCCGGTCTACCTGGGCCCGAAGGAGGACTCCGGCGTCCTCACCACCTTTGAAAAGGGCGACAAGGCCGAGATCACGGGGCTCCACGGCGCCTGGACCCAGGTGCACTTGGAAAAGACCCTGGTGGGATTCATCCGCACGGCTCCCTCCGTGGCCGCAGCGGCGCCCGTGGCCCCCGTTGCCGCTCCGGTCCCGGTCGTGCCCGCCGCGCCAAGCGCCGCCGCGGCCGCGATGCCGGAGGCCCCGGCACCGTCCACGGGAGGCCCGGCGCTTTCCCGCCTCTTCGAGGGCACCCTCACGGGGACGCGCAGCCTCCTCTCGCCGCACCAGCCCTATCCCCTGCAGCTCGTCGATTCATCCGGCTCGCGGATCGCCTACGTCGACGTCTCCAAGCTCCTCATGACGGACCAGATCGATGACTTCCGCGGGCATTCGGTCGTCGTCCTGGGCTCCTTCCAGTCGGTCGCGGGCACCCAGGACATCGTGATCGAGGCAGAGGCGCTCCGGCTCAAATAGATGGAGGTCATCGATGGAAACCGGATCGCGGCAGACCTGGTTGCGGAGCTGAAGGCCGAGGTGTCCGCGATCCTGGGCCGCAAGCCCTGCATCGCGCTCGTGCGCGTCGGCGACGACCCCGCGTCGGTCTCCTACGTGCGCAAGAAGGGCCAGACGGCCTCGGAGATCGGGATCGAGAGCCGCGTCCTCCTGCCGGCCGCCTCGATAGGCCAGGAGGCCCTTGAGGCCCTCGTCGAAAGCCTGAACGCCGATCCCGGGGTCGACGGCATCCTCGTGCAGTCGCCGCTTCCCTCCCCGCTCGACGAGCGCTCGGTCTTCGGGCGCATCGCGCCCGGCAAGGACGTGGACGGTTTCAACCCGGTCAACCTCGGCAAGCTCGCCCAGGGGGACGATTCCGGGTTCGCCGCCTGCACGCCCTCCGGGATCATGGAGCTCCTCGCCCGCAGCGGCGTCGACCTGGGCGGCAAGCATGTCGTCGTGATCGGCCGCTCGCTCATCGTGGGGATGCCGGCCGCCCTCCTGGCGCTCCGCAAGAAGGCGGGGGCCAACGCGACCGTCACGGTCTGCCACTCCGGGACCGTCGACCTCCCGTCAATCACCCGCCAGGGCGACATCCTCATAGCGGCGATCGGCCGGGCGGAATTCGTCACGGCGGCCATGGTCAAGCCCGGGGCCGTGGTCATCGATGTCGGGGTCAACCGGGTGCCCGACGCCTCGAAAAAGACCGGCTACCGGCTTGTCGGGGACGTGGATTTCAAGGCGGTGTCCCCCCTCGTCTCGAAGATTTCGCCGGTGCCGGGGGGCGTCGGGCCGATGACCGTTGCCATGCTTATGAGGAACACGGTCAAAGCCTTCCAACTTCGGGCTGGGGCCTGAGGGGGCTTGCGCCCGGGCCCGGGCGCCCCATTCTCCAGCCCCAAAACCTTCGCCCGCCCATGTCCAGCGCAGTCATCCTGGTCGTCGACGACCAGCCCATCAATGTCCAGCTGCTCAAGCGGAAGCTTGAGCGCGTGGGGCTGCAGGTCATGACGGCGAGCAACGGGCTCGAGGCCCTTGAGCAGGTGAAGACCAGGAAGCCCGACCTCATCCTCCTTGACCTCATGATGCCCGACATGGACGGGATCGAGGTCTGCCAGCGACTCCAGGCGAGCAGCGAGACGCGCTCCATCCCCGTCATCTTCGTGACCGCCCGGACGACAAAGGAGAGCAAGCTCGAGGGCTTGAACGTCGGCGCCGTCGACTTCATCACGAAGCCGATCGACCTCGACGAGACGGTGGCGCGCGTGCAGACGCAGCTGCGGTTCGCGGCCGTCAACCGCGAGAACCTGGAGCTCCAGCGCCGCCTCGAGGAGTCCCGCCGCGCCGCGACGATCGGCGCCGTGGCCCAGGGAATCGCGCACAACCTCAACAACCTCCTCGGCGTCGTGATCGGCTACCTGGACCTCATCAAGAGCGGCTTCGACAAGCCGGTCACGGTGAAGAAGAACGCGCAGAACGTGGACGACGCGGTCCAGCGCATCGTCGGGATCGTGCGCCAGCTGAGCACGCTCGTCGTCAAGTCGCGCCCCGAGGTCTCCCGGATCCCCGTGAGCCGCATCCTCGAGGGCGGGATCAGGCGATTCCACTCCGACTCCAAGACAAAGTCCCCCGTCACGATCGACAACCCGCTCGGGGACCTCGAGATCGACACCAACATAGAGACGTTCGAGGAGGTGCTCTCCAAGGTGCTGGCAAACGCCTGGGAGTCCTACGGCGAGGCCCCCGCCGGAGACAGGCGCCCCATCGCCATGCGCACGAGCCTCTTCGACCGGCAGAAGGGCGAGAGGATGCTGGAGATCCGGGTCGACGACGAGGGTGCCGGCATCGCCGAGGACATCCGGGACCGCATGTTCGAGCCGTTCGTGAGCTCCAAGCGCACGGTCGGCGTCGGGATGGGGCTCACGATCGCCCGCCATTCGCTCAGGAGCCTCGGCGGCGAGGTGACGATGGCTTCAAGGCCGGAGGGCGGGGCGACCGCCATCCTCGTGCATCCCGTGAAGGATCCGCGCCAGCGCAAGCGCCTGGCGGACCCGGACGACGAATAGGATTCCCTCCGGGCGCGCATGGACGAGATCGCATTCCTGGGGGCCGGGAACATGGCCGCAGCGATGGTGGAGGGCCTGATCGCAAAGGGGGCGTTCGCGCCCGCGAGGATCGCATGCATGGGGGGCTCGGGAGCATCGGCCAAGGCCCTCTCGGTCAAGACGGGAGTGCGGCTCGCCGGCTCCCTCCACGAGCTCCTTTCGCGCGCCGGCATCCTCGTCGTCGCGTTCAAGCCCCAGCACCTGGCGTCGGCCGACCCGCGGCTCGTCGGCCTCACCGAGGACCGCCTGGTGATCTCGGTGCTGGCTGGCAAGACTCTCGCCTCCCTCTCGCAGGTGTTTCCCCTGGCCCGCAACATCGTCCGGAGCATGCCGAACACCCCGGGGCGGATCGGCGCGGGGATCACGGGATGGTGCGCGAAAAAGCCGCTTTCCCCGGCTGACGGGGGCGCCGTGGAGAAGGTGTTCGGCGCGCTCGGCAGGTCGGTCGAGCTTCCCGAGGCCCAGTTTGACGCCTTCACCGCAATCTGCGGTTGCGGGCCCGCCTACGTGTTTGAGTTTGCCGCGGCGCTGCGCGACGCGGCGGTGGCCGAGGGCTTCGAGCAGTCGACCGCGAGGACATTCGCCGTCGAGACGATCCTCGGGGCCGCCCGCCTCCTCGCGGCGGGCACCGCCGACCCGGAGGTCCTCAGGAACCAGGTGGCCTCGCCCAACGGCGTGACGGCGGCCGGGCTTCGCAGGCTCTCCGAGCGCGACTTCAGGGGCGTCCTCAGGGACGCGGTCCTCGCCGCCAAGGCGCGGTCCCGCGAGCTCACGGGCTGAGGCGTCCATGGAAGCCCTCGACGGACGCATCCTCGTGACGGGCGGCGCCGGCTTCATCGGCAGCGCCCTCGTGTGGGCGCTCAACGGGCGCGGCCGGCGAAACATCCTCGTCTGCGACGTGATCGGGGGCTCAAGGAAGGGGCGAAACCTGGCGCCCCTCAGGTACGCGGACTATGTCGAGGGCCCCGTCCTGCGCTCGAGGCTGGCGAAGAACCCGGCCGCCTTCGGGAAATTCTCGGCGGTCTTCCACCTGGGGGCGTGCTCCTCGACGACCGAGGGCAACGCGACGTACCTCATCGACAATAATACGGCCTTCACGCGCGAGCTCGCCGAATGGGCCCTCGGCAGGGGGACGCGGTTTGTCTACGCCTCGTCGGCCGCAACCTACGGCGACGGGAGCCGGGGAATGGACGACAAGGATCCCGCCCTTGAGCGCCTGCGCCCGCTGAACCTATACGGGTACTCGAAGCACCTCTTCGACCTCGACGCGAGGAGCCGCGGGTGGCTGGGGAGGATCGCCGGGCTCAAGTACTTCAACGTCTTCGGGCCAAACGAGGAGTACAAGGGCGAGATGCGCTCGGTGGTCTCGAAGGCGCACGAGCAGATCCGCAAATCGGGGCGCCTGTCGCTTTTCAGGAGCCACGATCCCGGGTACCCGGACGGCGGACAGATGCGGGACTTCCTCTACGTGAAGGACGCGGTCGAGATGACGCTTTTCTTTGCGGAGAAGGGATCCAAGGCAAACGGGCTCTACAACCTGGGCTCCGGCCAGGCGAACACATGGCTAACCCTCGCCGGCGACATCTTCGGTGCGTTGGGCCGCGAGACGAAGGTGGAGTTCATCGAGATGCCGGAGGCCCTGCGCGCCAAATACCAGTACTATACGAGGGCCGACATCTCGAAGCTTCGCGCCGCCGGATACAATCGTCCGATCACACCGCTTGCCGATGCCGTCGCCGACTATGTCACGAATTACCTGGTTCCGGACAGGCCGCTCGGGGTGCAGCCTAAGCGGCCTGCAACGCGCGCGCGCGTGCAATTTCGCGCCGCGCGAATGGCCGCACTTGAGCAGGCCGAAGCGTCACCACCGCCACTGTCTCACCGGCCAGCGTCATGAATTCGACCTCGTAGCCCGCACCATCGTCATGGATGTGCACGACCGTGCCAATGTCACCGGCCTTCAGGCCTTCGGCGACCAGATCCTGGGTAAGTACCACGCAATCGTGTCCCTTGATCATTGGGCAATTGGATAGGCGGTGATTAGCTGGGCGCAAGCTGTCCGTGGTCCTGCTGCCATACCGTGCGCACCAGTGGATTTCGCGCCGAGGGTGTCGAGAGCTCACCATCAATCTGAAAGCGGGGACCGAATCCGGTTTCTACAACCTTGGCAACCGAATGCTCCCCTGCGTGCCTCTTGAGGGCATCGGCCAACACACTCCATTTTTCTTCTGTGAAGCCGTAGGAAAAGAAAAACTGAGCCTTACTTGCCCCGTAGCGATGTCTCGGATTGAGCAAATACCCTAGGACCTTCTCCTTTTCCACCACCGCCATTGTGGCATTGGGATTTTCACGAAGGTGATCTTTTCACATGCCCCCCAATGGTTTCAAAAGCTTACTTGGCTGCATTGAGACGATCCAATTCACGGTCACAAATTGCGTTGTTTGTCATATGATGGGTAGCAATTTACGTTTTAAAGTCGATAATTAATTTAATGAGCAACAAACAACCCATTAATATAAATGATGCGAGAGGGTTATCTTATACCCATTAATTGACATTTAATCATAATGGGTTTTTTATTACCCGTTATGAGTGATATAACTGAATCAACCCAGAACCCCGAGGAACTGGAGCGTATGCTCGGCGAGCGGATTCGCCGGCTTCGCCTGCGGAAAAACCTCACGCAGGACGAGACAGCAAGGCGGGCCGGCCTCAGCCGCAGATCGATATTTAGCCTCGAGAACGGCAGGGGCGGCACGCTCGAGAGCCTCGTGCGGGTGTTGAAGGCACTGGACTCGACTGACGGGCTTTCGGCAATCGCCCCCGAGGCGGGTGTCAGCCCGCTGTCAGTCCTGCATTCGCCGCGCGAGCAGATGCGTGCACGCCGCAGCCTGCGCGCACAGTGAGCGCGACCGCGATCGAGGTCCGGGTCTGGGGGCAGCAGGCAGGGGCCGTTGCGGCCGATCCGCAAACGAACGCGTTCGCGTTCGAATATGCCCCGGACTGGCGGAGGTCCGGAGTCGAGCTGGCTCCGCTCATGATGCCCACGACGGCCCGACAGGACGTCTTCACGTTCCCGGGCCTTGGCGAATCTTTCCGGCGCCTCCCGGGGCTCATCGCGGACGCGTTGCCGGATGACTTTGGCAATGGGCTGATCGATGCCTGGATGGCGCAGCGCGGCTTCGCGAAAGGCGAGATCACAACCCTCGACCGCCTCGCCTACACGGGAAAGCGGGCGGTCGGTGCCCTGGAATTTCACCCGGCAAAGGGCTCCCAGCGGGAGAGCGCAAAGCCGATCGCCATGCAGGGCTTGGTCGAGGCCGCCCGGCGCGCCGTCAAGGGGGAATTCGACGGCGACGCCCACACCCTTGCGGCGCTCGCGAACCTGATCCGGGTCGGCACCTCCGCCGGCGGCGCCCGGGCCAAGGCCGTGATCGCCTGGAACCCGACGAGCCACGAGATCCGCAGCGGCCAATTTGACGTGGCGCCGGGGTTTGAGCACTGGCTGCTCAAATTCGACGGCATGGGGAAGGACCTGGAGCTGGGACCGAGCGGTGGCTATGGGCAGATCGAGTACGCCTACCACCTCATGGCGACGGCCGCCGGCATCAAGATGAGCCCATGCCGACTCCTGGAGGAGAACGACAGGACCCATTTCATGACGCGCCGCTTTGATCGCGAGGGGAACCAGAAGCATCACCTCCAGTCCCTCTGCGCCATGAGCCATCTGGACTATCGGCAGCGGGCGACCCACGGCTATGAGCAGCTTTTTCTCGCGATTCGGCAGCTGCGGCTGCCGCCGGAGGCCGCCGACCAGGCATTCCGGCGCATGGTCTTCAATGTCCTCGCCCGCAACTGTGACGACCATACGAAGAACTTTGGGTTCATCCTGCGCAAAGGGGGCAACTGGGAGCTCGCCCCGGCCTTCGACGTGACCCATGCCCACAATCCGAAGGGGGAATGGACCGCGGCCCACCTGATGGGGGTCAACGGAAAATTCGACGGGATTGGGCGGGACGACCTCCTGGCGGTTTCCGATCGTTTCGTCGTTCCCGACGCAAAGGGCGCGATCGTCGACGTCCGAAAGGCACTGGAGCGCTGGCCCGAATTTGCCGCGGCCGCCAGGCTTTCCGAGGAGCGGGCCGCGATGATTGCAGCGGAGTTTCGGACCGCCTGACGCCCCACCCCCGGGCGCGGGCCGCGAGGAATCAAGCAATGAGAACGGCGGCGGGATGCCTGATGCCGACGTCGAGAGTGGCCAGATGCGCCGCGTGCCTTGCGGCCAATTCGCAAAGGTAGAAGTCGCTTGCGTCCTTGTGGCTTCGCACGCCGCTTCGCCGCAGGATCCCGTAGGACGGGAGCCAGTCCACGAAATGGTACCGATCCCCCAGTTCCGCGATGAACCCGGCGATGGCCGCATCCGCATCCTCAAATGTCGCCGCGATGGTCTTGTCTGCCATGGAGACCCTGATGAAGCTTAGTTCTGTGAATGCGCAGCCGGGCACTTCCGGGGCCTCCCTTGAAAACCACCCGTTCGCCCGTCCATGCAGGCTGTGAACGGCCCAGAGCAGCCCGACCAAGGCATTTACATCGAACAGGTACCTGCGTTTCACGGAAGGTCCGCGTTTAGCTGGGCGATTTCCTGGGCCGACACTTTCCGCACGGCCTTTCCAGCGGGCACCATGACCGTCAATCCTGAGACCGGGTGCTTCTTGCGCAGGTAGCCCTGGACGCGAAGCGCGGTCTTAAGAAGAACGCCGCCGTCTCGGATTTCGACGCTCAGGCGCGATCCATGGGTCAGTTTCAACCTGCGCCGTACCTCAGCGGGCAGGACAACCTGGCCCTTGCTTGAGAGCGTTGTTTCCATGTCTTACCTCATCTTACCTTTCAGCGGTTGTCATGCGACCCCCACGGCCGCCCTGGCCCAAATGCGGCCGGGACACCAGCTCCCAAGAGCCGGCGCGCGGCACCCGGGGCTCCCGCCAGCCCTACTTCACCGCGTTGAGGTCCGCCTCGGACATCTCCGCGCGTGTGCCCACGGCCTTCTTAACGGCGTCAACCTGGTCCGTCGTGATGGGGCCCGACTTGTTGCCGAAGGCCTGCCGGACGTAGGTGAGGACGGCCGCGATCTTGTCGTCGCTCCAGTTGTACGGACTGGCGGGCTCCTGGCCGAAGACGGGCATCGCCGCCGCGCTGAAGTCGTGGCCCTCGACGTGGATTTCACCCTTCAGGCCGTAGAGCACGATCCGGATCACGCGCTCCGGGGAGCCGTTCACCCACTCCGAGCCGGCGAGCGGCGGATAGACGCCGGGCATGCCCTGCCCCGTCGCCTGGTGGCACGTGATGCAGATGTTCTGGAATTCCTTCTGGCCGAGCACCACGGGGTCGACGACCGCCGCCGCGGCCTCGCCCGTCGTCGGCTTCGCCGTCTCGTTGAAGATGAGGGGGCTGTAGTGGCCGGTGTACCGGTTCAGGTACGTGCCCGAAAAGAGGATGAGGGCGCTGAGGGTAAAGAGGATCCCGATCGGAAGCAGCCGGTAGCGGCCGGCTTCGTCAGGGGGCGTATCGAGGAGCCTCTCGTGCGTTTCCACCAGGGCCTCGTCGGAGATGGCCGCCTGCTCGAGGCGCGGATCGGGTTGGGGCTGCGCGCTCATGCTGACGCCTCCGACTTCGCGGGCGTGCCCGGGGCTGCCGTGGGCGCCGGCGTGGACGCGCCGGCCGCCGGGGCCGCACCCGCCGGGGGAGGAGTGGCTGCCGGGGCCGCCACCCCGGCCGGAGGGGGCGTCGTTGGCGCCGGGGCCGCGCCCGCGGGGGCGGGAGCCGCCGGCGCGCCTGCAGGAGGGGGTGTGGCTGGCGCAGCTGCGGCCGGGGCCGCACCCGACGGCGCAGGAGTCGCCGGGGCCGCCGCTGTCGGAGCCGTTGCCCCGGCTGGAGGAGGCGTGGCTGGCGCCGGGGCAGCAGCCGCTGGCGCGGGTGTCGCCGGCGCTCCGCCTGCCGGAGCCGCCGCAGGAGCAGGCGCCGTGGGAGCACCCGGTTTGGCCGGCGCCGCCGCCGCGGGGGCGGCCGCAGACGCAGCGGGCGCCTTGGCCGGCGCCGAGCCCTCCGCCTTGGGCGGCGCGACCGGGACCGCCTCGGGATAATCGTAGGTTGTCTTCAGGTTCACCAGGTAGCCGGCCAGCGCCTGCGCGCGCGCAGTCGGGACGACCTCCCACCCTGCCTTCGGCTCCAGGGCGCCGACCAGGTGCAGGGCGTCGCTGGAGGGCTGGGCGCCGCTACCGATCTGGCGCGTCTCAAAGAGAAAGCGGTAGGAGGGCATCCCGCCCGAGCCCGCATAGAGCAGGTGGAGGAGATCCTCCGCGTCGGGCGCCGACGGCTTGCGCCCGCCGATGTTCGTCAGGTCGGGTCCGATCCGGCTCAGGCCCAGCTGGGGGGCCGGCTGGTAGATGTAGTCCCGGGCGACGCTCTGGCGGTCGCCCCAGCCCCTGTCCTGGTCGGAGCCGAAGCCCGGACGGCGCACCTGCTGGGTGTGGCAGGCGGCGCACCCGAGGTCCCTGTAGACCAGCTGGCCGCGCGCCGCGACGCCCGGCATCCACGGGGGAAACGAGCCCCCCTCGGTGTCGTCATAATAGGGCGCGAGGGAGCCCAGCTGCGCGTTCGACCCGAGGACGATCGCGGTCCACGAGACGAGGAGCGCCCCGAAGAGCCCCACGAAGAATGCGAAATTGCTCTTCACGGCGCGCGGGCCTCCGCCCCCGCCGGCGGCTCGAAGACCGCCGGCTCGGAGATGTTCAGGATCCGGCACGCCGTGCCGTAGAAATTGGCGAGGATCGTGATGCTCGCGAGGAGGAGGATCCCCTGGGCCGCGCTCGCGGCGAGGAGCCACGGGCGCGTGTTCTGGGCGATCTCGACAAAGGTGATCTTCGGGTCGAGGAGGTCCTGGCTCTGGATGACGGCGGCCAGGCAGAGGGAGCCGACGAGGAGGAGGATCCCGGCGATCGTGAGGACGAGGTGGAGGCGGACAAGGCCGCCGCTGAGCCAGGCCTTTCCGGTGATCCGCGGCACCGCGTAATAGATCGCCCCCAAGAGGATCGTCGAGGCGGCGGCGTAGAGGGCCACCTGCCTCTGGGCCTCGTCAAAGTACGTGAACTGCGTGTGGAGGGCGACGGCGTGGAACGAGGTCACCGTGTCGACGACCGCCCCCAGCGCGTAGGCCGCCAGCCCGAACGCGATGAACTTGAGTGCGATCCCCTTGCCGGAGAAGGCCCCGCCCAGGTTGATGAGGACGACCATCACGTGGAAAAGGAGGAGCGCGCAGGAGACGACCGCCACGGACGGGATCCACGCCGGCACCGGCCCGCCGAGGAGGTGGCGGCCCCCGGTCAGCCCGCCGACGAAGATGAGGCACCAGAACCCCAGCGACGCGAACTCGTACGACGCCAGGAGCTTCCCCGTCACCTTGGGGACCACGTAGTAGGCGGCGGAGATGGCGAGCGGCGCCAGCCAGAGCGTCCAGGCCGACTGCGCGTACCAGCCGGCGACGATCGGCTGGAGGACGCCGCGGACCGGCGCCGAGAAGAGCATCACGTGCGCGATCGAGAGGATCCAGGGGAAGAGGAAGAGGGACGCCGCCGCGTACCATTGGGAGACATAGGCGGTCTCGCGCAGGCGCCCGGACCAGGCGAGGAGCCCCGAGACGGCGACCGCCGCGTACGAGGCGAACATGACCAGCTGCACGTATTTCGGGAGGCCGAGGAGCGCGAAGCCCGTCGCGTCCCCGACGCTGATCCCCACGACGGCGCCCGTGACCCCGAGGTTCCAGAAGAGTGTCCCGCCGATGGCCCAGTTCTGGGCGCGCAGGGGCTCGCCGGCGAGCCTCCCCAGGGTCCAGAGCGTGAGCGCGAGGCCGGCGTTCGCCATCCAGCCGTAGACAAAGGCCGTCTCCGCCATCGCGCTCATGCGCCCATAGGTGAGGAGGGAGCAGCCCGCGAGGAAGGATGGCGTGTGGAGCTGGATGGACGCGACGAGGGAGAGGGCCGAGGCCGCGACCAGCCAGAGGAGCCCCGAAAGGAGCAGCAGCAGGAGCGGGCTGCGCGAGGACGAGTCGATCGCGGTCACCTCGGCCTTCATGGGGCGCTCCTCCCGGCCTGCCCCTGGACGACGAGGTCCATCGCGCGCTCGATCGGCAGCTGCACGACCCCGGCCTTCCGGTCCACCCAGCCGTAGGACGCCGCCTGCTTGGCCTGCTTCGCGCGCAGGTCCGCCAGGTAGGCGCGGCGCGCCTCCGGCGTCGCCCGCCAGGCGAGGTCCTTGCCCAGGTTGTCCGGCTGCTCGTTCTGGGGGGCGGCCGGCCGGCTCCCGAGGTAAATCTCGTGCGCCAGCACCCCGAAGATGGAGAGCAGGATGAAGACGGCGGCGACGGCCATCGTGGAGACCGGCCGCGGGGCGGGTGCGGTGGGCTCACTCATCGTGGTTCAGGCACTCGCCGATCCGCGGGTCGCGGATGGGGATCAGTTTGGTGGTGGCAAAGCTGCGCAGGTAGGCCGCGACGCAGACGCCGCCGACGCCGACGACGGAGGTGAGCGCCCAGACGGTGCCCAGCCCGAAGAACGGCAGCGGGTTGCCCGCCGGGTCCTTGAGCGCGGGCAGGATGTTGTACGAGATGTCGACGAAGATGACGCAGAGGATGAAGTAGGCGATCCGCCGGACGGTGCGGTGCGTCACCTTGTAGCGGTACGAGAGGAGGAGGAGGAACGGCAGCAGGAAGTTGCCGAAGACGAGGAACAGGCTCACGTACCACCAGTCGCCGTACTCGCGGATGTTGTACCAGAACGTCTCCTCGGGGACGTTCGCGTTCCAGATGAGGAAGTACTGGTCGAAGGAGATGTAGCCCCAGAAGACCGTGAAGGTCAGCATGAGCTGGCCTATCGCCCAGAGGTGGTCGGTCTTGAGGATCCCCTTGAAGTCGCCCCGCCCGTAGAGCCAGAGCATGATGATGACGCCGAGCGCGAGGGCCCCGCGCTCGCAGTTGGCGAAGTACCAGACGCCGTACATGGTCGAGAACCAGTGGTACTCGAGGCTCTTGAACCAGTAGATGGCGGCGCCCGTGAGCGAGAGGCCGACCAGCGGGATCCCGAAGCCGGAGGTGAAGCGGCTCATCCGCGTCCACTTGATGTCGCCGTCGGAGTCCTGCGTGAACGAGGCCTTCCGCAGGCGCGCCGAGATCCACGTCCAGAAGGCGAAGAACCCAATGGAGACGAGGGTGAAGGCGGGGACGTTGAGGAAGGCCGACTTCTTCTCGTAGAGGAGGTCGGTCGCCACGGTCTTCGTGGCCGAGATCTGGTGGAGCGGGTTCATCCAGGGCCAGACGATGTCCTTCTGGCCGAACCAGGAGGCCGCGACCAGCGGGAGAAACATGAGCGCCAGCCACGGGAAGGCCGCCAGGCAGTGCTCAAACTGCCGGCGCAGCGCGATCGGCCAGGCCGCGTCGAAGGCGTACCAGATGAGGATGAGGAGCAGCATCCCGAGCGCCATCGCGGTCCAGAAGCCGATGCCGACGAGCCACGAGGTCGCGACGACGTGGCCGCCCGAGACGAGGAGGCCGAGCGCCGTCACCGCCGTGCCGGCGATCCCGATCCCAAGCGCCTTGGATGCTCCGGGGCTCTTCATGGCGAGATCCCGAGCTCCGCCTTGTGGTCGTCGGGGACGTCGGCCACGGTCCCCGTCTGGGCCCGCTGGAGCGCGCGCACGTAGGCGATCACGGCCCAGCGGTCGGCGGGCCGGAGCTTGTCGGCGTAGGGGTTCATGTTGTTCTTGCCGTTCGTGATCGTGTTGAAGATCTCCCCCTCGGCCATCTTGCGCAGCCGGTCGTCGTGGTAGCTCGGGGTCGCGATCATCCCGTACTTCTTCGTGACCCCGTTGCCGTCGCCGACGCCGCCGTGGCACGGCGAGCAGTAGATCGTGAACCGGTCGCGGCCCCGCTCGAGGAACGCGCGGTTGACGGTCAGGGACGGCGGGAAGCCCCTCGCGAAGGAGCCGTCCGGGGCGCGGCCCAGGTAGAGGAAGTCGTCGTCGCGAAGCGGCTGGCCCGCGGGCCCGTAGGACGATGCGACGGTGTGCTCCGGCGCCGCGCGGTCGGAGCGGCCGTCCGCGAAGAAGGGGTTCGCCACCTGCTGCGTCAGCTTCGGCTGGTAGTGCATCCCGGGAAACAGCCATTCCGGGAAGACGTCCATCGGGGGCTTCGTGAAGGTCCGCCCCCGGAAGCCCAGGACCGAGACCAGGAGCACGCAGCCGAGGAACGTGAGGATGTAGAGGTTGCGCATGGCGTCTAGGCCTCCAGCTCCGCGATCTCCCGGCCGCCGGCCTTCTCCAGGAGGGCGCGCGTGTTCTCGGCGTTGAAGCGCGGGTCGGCCCGCTCGATAACGATGAAGAACAGGTCGTCCGTCCCGCGGCGGATGTTCTCATAGTTGAGGACCGGGTGGTAGTGCATCGGCAGGCCGTTCAGGAAGAACATGCCGCCGATGGTCGCGAAGGCCGTGAAGAGGATCGTCAGCTCGTACGAGACCGGGAAGGCGAAGAGCGGGCTGAAGAAGGGCTTGCCGCCGACGGTCACGGGGTAGTCGAAGCTGTCCATGTACCAGATCATGCTCATCCCCGTGCAGAAGCCCGTGATGCCCCCGCAGAGGGAGATCCGGGGCACCCTCGAGCGGCCGACTCCCATCGCCTTGTCCATGCCGTGGATGGGGAACGGCGTGATGACGTCCCACCTGCGGTAGCCGGCGTCGCGCACCTGCTCGGCCGCGCGCATGACCGCCCCGGGCGTCTCAAACGTCGCTATGAGTCCGTGGGTGGGCGCGGCCATGGGCGTCAGTGGTGGCCCCCGTCCGCATGGGGGTCGGCCGCGGGCGTCACGGCCTTCAGTTCCGCGATCGCCATGATCGGGAGAAAGCGGACAAAGAGGAGGAAGAGGACCGAGAAGACCCCGAAGGTCCCGAAGAAGGTGAAGATGTCGACCACCGTCGGCGTGAAGTACCCCCAGCTCGACGGCAGGAAGTCGCGCGCGAGGGAGGTCGAGATGATAACGAAGCGCTCGAACCACATGCCGAGGTTCACGAAGAGCGAGAGCACCCAGACGAGCGTCGTGTTGCGGCGCACGGCCTTGAACCAGAAGAACTGGGGGGTGATCACGTTGCAGGTGACCATGATCCAGTAGCTCCACCAGTAGGGCCCGAACGCCCGGTTGATGAACGTGAAGCCCTCGTAGGGGTTCGCGCCGTACCACGCGATGAAGAACTCCATCGCGTACGCGTAGCCCACCATGGTTCCCGTCGCCAAGATGATCTTGCACATGCAGTCGATGTGGTACTGCGTGACCAGGTCCTCGAGGCGGTAGACGGCGCGCAGCGGCAGGACCAGCGTCAGCACCATCCCGAAGCCGGAGAAGATGGCGCCCGCGACGAAGTACGGCGGGAAGATGGTCGTGTGCCAGCCCGGGATCAGCGAGACCGCGAAGTCGAAGGAGACGATCGTGTGCACCGAGAGGACGAGGGGGGTCGAGATGCCGGCGAGGATTAGGTACGCCATCTCGTAGTTGCTCCAGTGGCGGCTGGATCCCCTCCAGCCCATGGCGAAGATCCCGTAGACGCGCGCCCTGATCGTCTTTCCGACCGAGGCGAACCGGTCGCGCATCGTCGCCAGGTCGGGGATCATGCCGACGTACCAGAAGAGGACGGAGACCGTCCCGTACGTCGAGACGGCGAACACGTCCCACTCGAGCGGCGAGCGGTAGTTCTGCCAGATGTAGTTCGAGTTGGGCAGCGGGAAGAGGAACCAGGCGTACCAGACGCGCCCCACGTGGAAGAGGGGGAAGATGCCGGCGCAGACGACGGCGAAGATGGTCATCGCCTCCGCGGAGCGGTTGATCGAGGTCCGCCACTTCTGGCGCAGGAGGCACAGGATGGCCGAGATGAGCGTCCCGGCGTGGCCGATGCCGATCCAGAAGACGAAGTTGACGATGGGCCACGCCCAGTTGACCGGGCTCCTGTGGCCCCACACCCCGACGCCCGTCGCCACGAGGTAGGTTATCCCGGCCACCGTGAAGGAGGCGACGAAGCAGGCGACCGCGAAGCACCACCACCACCAGAGGGGCGTCTTCTCCTCGGCGATCCCGCAGATCTTCTCCGTGATCCAGGAGAAGCTCCGGTCGTGGCTGACCATGGGCGAGCGCGGGAGCTCCGCCGGCCTCACCTCCTCGAGGATCGCCGTGTTGCCCGCGGGCTCTTCAGTTGCGTGGGACATCGGGAATCAGGCCTTCTTCGGGTGGTTCTTGTTGAAGTTCTCGACGCGGCTCATCGGCAGCTCGGAGTAGTCGGGCATCCTCGGGTTCGGGTTGCGCAGGCGGGCGAGGTAGGTCGTGCGCGGCCGGGTGTTCAGGTAGCCGAGGAGGGAGTAGTCCTGCTCCCTCGCCTTGGCGACCGAGACGGCGCTCTTCGGGTCGTTGATGTCCCCGAACACGATGGCCTCCGCCGGGCACGCCTGCTGGCACGCGGTCCTGATGGCGCCGTCCGGCACGTTGACGTCCTCGGGGTGGCCCTCCTGGGCGACCTTCACCTTCCACTCGATCTTGCCCCGCTCGATCCGCTGCACGCAGTAGGTGCACTTCTCCATGACGCCTCGCATCCGGATCGTGACCTCGGGGTTCTTGACCATCTGGACCAGCTCGGGCATGCCCTCGGGCCCCAGCGGCCCCAGGTAGAGGCTGTCCAGCCGGCGCATGTTCCAGTCGAAGAAGTTGAACCGGCGCACCTTGTAGGGGCAGTTGTTGGCGCAGTAGCGGGTCCCGATGCAGCGGTTGTACGCCATGACGTTGAGCCCCTCGTCGTCGTGGACCGTCGCGTTCACGGGGCAGACCATCTCGCAAGGCGCCAGCTCGCACTGCATGCAGGCGACCGGCTGCATCGAAATCTGGGGATCCTCCGGCGTCTCGCGGTTGCCCTCGCCGCCGAACGCCGCCGCGTCCGCCTTCCCGTCGGAATAGTACCGGTCGATGCGGATCCAGTGCATGATGCGCCCGCGCAGGACCTGGTCCTTGCCGACGATGGGGATATTGTTCTCGGCCTGGCAGGCGACGACGCAGGCGTTGCACCCGATGCAGGTGTTCAGGTCGATGCTCATCCCCCACTGCTGCTTGCCGTGGAACTGAGGCGTGACGTAGAGGGAGTTGCCCCTGGGGATGAGCGTCGCCTTCTGGCCGGGAGATAGCTGCGCCATCCCCGGGTCGAGGACGGGGACCGGCACCTCGGCCTCGAGGCTCGTCTCCTTCATCTTCCCCGGCTCCTCCTGGAACTCGGAGAGGTTCGCCTCGCGGACGATGTCGCGGCCCTCCATGGACCAGTGCCACTGGGTGTCGGCGAGGTACATCCTCTCGCCGGTGACCGCGATCGAGGCCCCGTTTGCAAACTCCATCGCCCCCGAGGCGCGCGCCGCGTAGCCGCTGAAGCCCGTCCCCTCGCCCACCCTGCCCACCTTCGTCCGCCCGTAGCCGAGCGGGACGACGACCGTGTAATTGGCGAGGCCGGGCTGGATGTGCGCGGGCCCGCGGAGCTTCCTGCCGTCAACCGTCAGCTCGACGATGTGGGCGTTCTCTCTCCCCTTGTCGAAGTCCTCGATGTCCTTGCGCGCGACCTGGATCATCGAGGCCGGGGAATCGATCCCCAGCTCCTTCGCGAGCCGCGGGCTGATCAGGATCGCGTTGTCCCAGCTGATCTTCGTGATCGGGTCGGGGCATTCCTGGAGCCAGCCGTTATTGTTGTAGCGGCCGTCGTCCATCCGGGCGTCCGCGATGAAGCGGACCTCGATCGCCTCCTTCGAGACCGGCGGGGGCGCCGGGATATCGTCCAGGAAGGACTTCGGAAGGAGCATCCCGGGGCGGACGCGGACCGCCCGGTAGGCCGTCCCGTCGAGTAGGCCGTCGTGGAGAAACTTCCGGAACATGGCATCCGCGGCGGCGGCGTTCCCGGCCCGCGCGGTGATCGTCTCAAAGACGAGGGTGTACGGGTCGGTGCTCGGCAGGCCCGCGAAGCATGCCAGGACCTCGTTCTGGGTCAGGCCGCCGAAGAGCGGCATGATCATCGGCTGCACCGGGACGATCGTCCCGTTGAACGTGCGGGCGTCGCCCCACGACTCCAGGTAGTGCGTCGCGGCGATCTGCGTGCCGGCCCCCTCCGAGGTCTCGTCGGCGTAGTAGCCGAACCGCACGACCTCCTTCACGCTCTTCTGGAGCGCCGCCCAGCCGAGATCCGCCGGAGCGTTGTACGCCGGGTTGCCGCCCAGGATGACGAGGGTCTTGACGGTCTTCGCAGCGATCGCCGCCGCCAGATCGCCGATCGTCGCGGCAGCGGCGCGCCTCACGAAGAGGAGCTCCACCGTGTTCCCCACGTTCCCGAGGAACGAATTGATCTCGAACGCGATCGCCTGCGCCGCCAGGGGGAGGTGGGATCCGGCCACGACGACCGATTCCCCCTTGAACGCGAGGAGGTCCGCGGCGCACTCCGAGATCCACTGCGGGTCGAACGTGACGCCCGCCGCGGCCTTGTCGTAGGCGGTGTCCCCGGTCACCTTGGCCGCGAGCGCGGCCGCAAAGGCGACCATGTGGCCCGTGGACAGCCGCAGCCTGTGGTCGGCCATGGTCCCCGTGATCGAGAGGTTGCTCTCGACCACGTAGAGGCGGCTCATCCCGTCCTGCCGGCCCGTCACCCGGCGGCCCTTTGCGAACTCCCTCGCGTAATACTGGCTTCCCGCCTCGGCCTGCAGGAAGTCGGCGTCGATGCTGACGATGCGCTTGGCCTTCGCGAAGCGGTAGATCGCCCGGAGGTTGCGGGTGTTGGGCTCGTCCCACACCGGCTCGTATTCCGCCCAGGCCGCCTTGGGGAGGCGGGCCTGGAGGGCGGCCACCATGCGCAGGCGCGTGGGCGAGCTCGACTGGTCGGCCAGGAAGGCGAGGCCCTCCCCCCCGCTCGCCAGGTAGGCGCTTCCGATCCCGGCCAGGAGGTCCTTTGCGGCGGCCGAGTCGATCGTCTTGCCCAGGTGGGTGTGGGCGGTCGCCCGGTCCGGGTCGTAGAGGTCGAGGACCGAGGCCTGGGCCTGGAGCGTGCTCGAGCCGCCGTGCGGCGCGTAGGCGGGGTTACCCTCGACCTTCGTCGGGCGGCCCTGGTGCGTCTCCGCGAGGAGCGGGGTCGCCCAGCGGCGCACCGGCATCGAGGTCGCGTAATAGACGGGGAGCCCCGGGACCGCGCCCTCGACCGACTTGCCGAAGGGCAGGATGTTCTCCTCGGGCCGCCTGCATCCGGAGAGGCCTATCCCCCCCAGGGCGAACGAGGCCGCCATGATCTTGATGAACTGCCTGCGGTCGACCTCGCTCATGCCCGACGCCCCGTCGGGGAACTCGCGCGCCATCGCCGCCTTGAAGCCCGGCGTCTGGGCGAGCTCGTCCAGGCCGCGCCAGTAGCGGGGTCCGTTCCTCTCCCTCTCGGAGGGCTCCGGGTGCTGGACCTTGATCTTCATCGGTGGCAGCCCGAGCAGCTGACGGGGGGCTTGATGTTCCAGTCGTGCACGAAGGCCAGGCCGGCCTCGATGCCGTGCGCGGCCGCTATGGTCGGCGAGTCCAGGTTGAAGACGTCCGCCTTCTCCCGGACGTGCTCCTCGGGCGCGCGGTGGCAGTCCAGGCAGAATCCCATGCTCATGGGCTTCACCTGCGTCACGACGTCCATCTCGTTCACCTTGCCGTGGCATTCCACGCAGCTGATGCCCCGGTTGACGTGGATCGAATGGTCAAAATAGACGAAGCTCGGCATCACGTGGACGTGGACCCAGGGGATCGCCTGGCCCGTCTGGTAGCTCGTGCGCACGGCCTCGAGCGCGGGGCTCGTCGCCTTGATCTGGTTGTGGCAGTTCATGCACGTCTGCGACGTGGGGACGGCCGCCCCCGCCCTCTCGATCGTGCTGTGGCAGTACCTGCAGTCGAGCCCCAGCTCCCCGGCGTGCTTCGCATGGCTGAAGGGGACCGGCTGGATCGGGGCATAGCCGACCCGGGTGTACTTCGGGGTCATGTAGTAGGTCACCCCCGCCGTGGCTATCCCCGCCACGACGCAGAGATAGAGGGTGATCTGGAGCGGAAGCTTGTTGACCGACCTGGGGAAAAGCTTGGCCATGTTCCTCGGGCTGGGGTCCCCTTATCCGAGCACCCGCGCGCAGGGCGCGGCTGCGCCCGCGGCGGCAAGTCCGGGCATCCCTGCGAGGATGCTTTTTCGCGATGGATCGTGGCTCACGGAGCGTCGTGTAGTGGCTGGAATCGCCCCCAAAGAACGCGCCCAAGTTTGGGTTGTAAACCTTAATTTCCTGCCCGCCCTCCTTTGCCCGCGGAATTAGGGCGCGGACTCCCCGCCACCATGCACGCTTATGCCCCGCGCCGCCCCGGAATCAGACGAAGACGCCGTCCCTCATGGGCCGGGTGAAGTCGCAGCGGGAGGCGATGTCGGGATTGTGCGTCACGAGGACGACGGCCTGCCCGTTGTCCTTGGCGACGCGGGTGAGGATGTCGAAGACAAGGCTCGCGTTCTTGACGTCGAGGTTGCCGGTGGGCTCGTCCGCTAGGATGATCGTGGGCTCGTTCGCGAGCGCGCGCGCGATGGCGACCCTCTGCTGCTCGCCGCCCGACAGGTGGGTGCCCAGGCGGTTCATCTTGTCCGCGAGGCCGACCGAGTCGAGGAGGTGGGCCGCGCGCTCCTCCATCTCCCTCGGCCCCAATTTTCCCAGCTTGCGCATGGGCATCATGACGTTGTCGAGCGTCGTGAACTCCAGCATGAGGAAATGGAACTGGAAGACGAAGCCGATGTGCTCGCCCCGGGCGGCCGTGCGCATCGCGTCGTCGCCGTTGGACATGAGCTGCTCGTTGATCCAGATCTCCCCCGCGTCGGGGCGGTCGAGGAGGCCGAGGAGGTAGAGGAGCGTCGACTTGCCGCAGCCGGACGGCCCCACGATCGCGTAGACCTGGCCCGCGCGGGCCTCGAAGGAGACTCCTTTGAGGACATGGACCCGGCCCTCGTCCCTGCCGAGGAAGCGGTGCAGCTGGCTGCACCGCAGCGCGATCTTTGTTTCCTCCGCCATGGGGCCGCCTACTGGGCCGTCCCCCGGATGATGTCGCCGGGCTCGAGGCGCGCGGCGCGCCTCGAGGGGATGAGGCTCGCCACCATGACCATGACGACGGCGGTCGAGATGGCCTCCACGTAGTGCCAGCGCGACCATTCGACCAGGAACTTGTGCGAGGTGAAGATGCCCGTGATGGGAAGGGGGACCTGGGACACGGAATAGGTGACCGCGGCGCCGAGGGCGCACCCGAGGACCGTCCCGATCGCGAGCACGATCGCGGCCTGCCAGAGGAAGATCCTCGAGATGTCCTCCCTC
>Ga0302326_10005849_pt1 | contig 27841 bp, 21 predicted proteins | sample Palsa_T0_3_FD_202264 | JGI IMG/M metagenome (GOLD analysis project Ga0302326, IMG submission 202264) | Peat permafrost microbial communities from Stordalen Mire near Abisko, Sweden - Palsa_T0_3 | ecosystem: Environmental > Terrestrial > Soil > Palsa > Peat permafrost | place: Sweden: Abisko... | reverse complement strand
GGCAAAGTAGAAAAACACGCCACCACGCCCCATGCTTTTCCACACATGGCCTTTCCTGGTTTTCATGCTGATTGTCCTGCCCGTCTTCTATTCCTTGCGCCATACACGATGGTGGATTCCCTGGCTGATGGCCGCTTCGTATTTCTTTTATGGCTGGTGGAATCCTTATTACTTGCTGCTGGTTTTCTACTCGACTGTGCTGGATTTTTTTCTGGTGGCGCTGATGGATCAATGCCCGAGCGAGGGAAAAAAGGTCGATGATGCAGTGCTGAAACGAGCCTTTCTCGCCTCGACGGCGGCGGCTGTGGTCATCCTTGCGGTGGCTTGTCTTGGCCCGCCGACATTGCGGCCTTCGATGGTTGGTTTGGCTCTTATCTTCCTGCTGATGGCCTGGGGGGCGTTCAAGGGCAACCGCCGGATTTGGCTGTTGATCAGTCTGGTGAACAATCTGGCGTTATTGCTCTTCTTCAAATATGGCCATTTCGCGGTGGAAAACTTGAACGCCCTTTTCGTCTGGCTTCACGCGGCGTGGAAGCTGCCGGAGCCGTCCACGCTCATGCCGTTCGGTTTTCCGTACGTGCTGCCGGTCGGCATTTCGTTCTTCACGTTTCAATCGTTGAGCTACACGATCGACTTCTATTTCGGGAACGTAGAGCGGGAACGCAACTTTCTCCGGTTCGCGACTTTTGTTTGTTTCTTCCCACAGCTCATGGCCGGCCCGATTGAGCGAGCCAGGCAACTGCTTCCGCAATTGCGTGAATTTCCCCCGATCCGACTGCAAAACTTTACTGACGGCTTGTCGCTTTTCCTGGTGGGCCTGTTCAAAAAGCTGGCGGTGGCGAACTATCTGGCCTTCTACGTGGAGCGGGTCTATGACAACCCCAAGGCGTTCGGGGCGCCGGCGCTGATGCTGGCGACGTTCGCTTTCGCCTGGCAGATTTTTTTCGACTTCAGCGGTTACACGGACATGGCTCGCGGCGTGGCGCGGCTGCTGGGATTCAATTTAATTTTGAACTTCAACAACCCCTATCTCGCGACGGGATTGGGCGACTTCTGGACGCGTTGGCACATCAGCCTTTCCACTTGGTTCCGCGATTACGTTTATATTCCGCTGGGAGGCAACCAGCGCGGCGTTTTCAATACATATCGGAACTTGTTATTTACATTTTTGCTTTCGGGCCTCTGGCATGGTGCCGCCTGGACTTTCCTCATTTGGGGCGCCTTGCATGCGCTGGGCGTGATGGCCACCCGCGAGTTGGAACGCTCCACTTTCTATCGGGATCAAGTGCCCCGGCTGCTCAAGCAACTTGGCGTGTTTGCTTTTGTTTGTTTCGCTTGGGTCTTTTTCCGGGCCGAATCGCTCGACGACGCCCGGCTGATCGTGCGGCGCATCTTCACCGCCGTTTGGTCCGACCCGCAAATTCCGGCGCTGATGCTGGGGCTGGTTGCATTGATCTGGCTCTACCAATTTATGTACGAATCTAAATATCGGGGTATATTGCAGGCCGGTTTTGTGCGAGTTGGGCTGGCGGTCTTCATGGTGCTCTATTTGTTTCTCTTTTCGGCGGGCGGCGGAGCGTTCATTTACTTTCAATTTTAAACCATGGACAAGCCACTCTCATCAGCGATTGGGGAAATCAAGATCGTGAACGAAGTGCGGCTCAATGTCCGCCAATGGGCTCTGGCGTTGGGCTTCATCCTTCTGGTGGTTTTACTGACGCCGCGATTTTGGAAGGGTGTTGAACGATTTGACACTGGCCCGGATTATCGCATTCCGTATGACTTGAGCAAAGATTATTGGCTTTACCAGCGGCGAATGGAGGACAAAGTTGATCCTCACAGTATCGTGATGCTGGGCGATTCCGTGATCTGGGGCGAGTATGTTTTGCCGGACGGTACGTGGTCGCATTTCCTGAACGAGCAAACCGGGCAGGTGGCCAAGTTTGTCAACGGAGGCGTCAACGGACTTTTCCCGCTCGCGCTTGAGGGCTTGGTGGATTACTACGGGCGGTCTTTGCGAAACCGGAAGGTCATTCTGCACTTCAACCTGCTCTGGTTGAGCAGCCCGAAGGCGGATTTGCGCGTGGACAAGGAGGAAAACTTCAATCACACGCGTCTCGTGCCGCAATTTTTCCCGCGCATCCCCTGCTACAAAGCCGATGCCAACACGCGGCTTGGCATCCTTTGGGAACGCAAGGTTGATTTCTGCGCCTGGGTGAATCATTTGCAAGACGCCTATTTCGGGCAAAAGAGCATCCTGAATTGGACATTGGAAGATGACGGGGGCGACCCGCCGCGTTATCCCAACAGCTATAAAAATCCGTTGGCCCAAATCACATTTCGCGTCCCCGGCGCTCCTCGCGACGACCCGCAACGCGGCTCGAAAAGTCCCCGGCACAAACCGTGGTCCGCCAGCGGCGCGGCCACGCAGTTTGAGTGGGTCGATCTGGATGGATCGCTCCAGTGGGGCGCTTTTCGCCGGGTGCTCCAAACCTTGCGGGAACGGGGCGACGACGTTTTTGTCATCCTTGGCCCGTTCAACGAACACATGGTGGCCGAGGAAAGCCGCGCGCCCTACCGCAAACTGCGCGACGGCATCACCGCGTGGCTGAAGGAAAACAAGCTTCCGCATCTGGCGCCTGGGACGTTGCCCAGCCAGCTTTACGCCGACGCCAGCCACCCGCTGACCGAAGGTTATGCGCTCCTGGCCAGGCAATTATTGGAAAGCAAGGACTTTCAACGATGGCTGCTGCAAAGATAACCTAATCTCATGACCCGGATCATGTTGGCCTTGAACGCGATGGCGACACGCTTTGAATTGGTGTTGCATGGGGATAATGCAACTCGCCTGCGCGCCGCGGGGGAGGCGGCGCTGAAGGAAATCGAGCGGCTGGAGGCGCGGTTGAGCCTTTACCGGCCCACGAGCGAAATCGCCCGCGTCAATGGTCTGGCCGCGCGCGAACCAGTGCGGGTCAGCCCGTCGGTTTTCGCTTTGCTGCAACATGCGCGCCGGCTTCAAGTGGAAAGCGGTGGCGCGTTCGACATCACGGTCGCGCCGCTGGTTCGTTGCTGGGGGTTCATGCATGGGACGGGCCGCCTGCCCGAACCGGCCGAGATCGAACTAGCGCGCGCGTGCTCCGGCATGGCGCATGTTATACTTGACGAGAAGGATTATTCGATTCGCTTCGACAAGGAAGGCGTGATGATCGACCTGGGGGCAATTGGCAAAGGTTATGCCATTGATTGCGCCGTCGAGATATTGCGCGAAGCCGGCGTGAACAGCGCGTTGGTGCACGGCGGCACCAGCACGGTTTATGGCATCGGCGCACCGCCGGATGCGGATGGGTGGAAAATCGCCATCGACGCGGCCCCGGGCCAACCCTCCAGCGAGATCACGGTTTTGCTGCGGGACAATGCGTTGTCCGTTTCGGCGGTGTGGGGAAAATGCTTCGAGGCCGAGGGGAAAAAATTCGGCCACGTTATTGATCCGCGCAGCGGCTGGCCTGTCAATAACGCCGTCCAGGCGGCCGCCGTGCTGGCGTCCGCCACCGAGACGGATGCGCTTTCCACGGCGCTGCTGGTCTTGGGATTTGAAGGCCACGATGCCATCAGCCGCCTGAGGCCGCAAATGCGCACGCTAATCGTGGCACAGGCGGAACAAGGTTTTCGCATGGAAGGGCGAGGCATGAATAATCCCATCATCCATATTTCATCCTAGCTAAGAGCGCGTTGAAAAAAAACGCTCTTACTTCCAGGGCGTCAGTCCTTGGAGCTGGTTCGCTGGGTAATCCAAACCAAATCCTGATTGTTGGGCGAGGCGACGCCGTGAGGAATATATTGATTGCCGGGCGGAATGCCGATGGTGGTTCGGGGGTCGAGCCACTTGTGCGTTTCGACGTGGCTGTCAGCAAAGACCACCACGCCCCGGTTGCGATGCAAATCGGACGGGTAATGGATGAACGTATCCGCAGTCATATCGACCCCGAAACCGGGCGTGCAAATACTGGCCGGGTTGACATCCATGAAAACAAAGCGTTTGGCCGGGGAATCCGCCGCCAATTGCGAGAATTTCATATAAACGCGGTAGCCGGCAGTCTGGAGAAGGGGGTCAATGAGGTAGTTGGTGGGAGCACCCATATAGCTGTTCAAGGAATAGCTGCGCAACTCGGGAACCACGCTCGAGGTATCGGCGATCAGCCACCTGGACAAATCGGCCGGGCACTTGTAGATCGCCGGGTTGGGCTGATTGCCGACCAGGAGGGCATAGGTGGGGCCGATCAAATACAACACGTTGGTCAGCGTGTTGGGGTCACCGTGGTTGCCGCCGTAAACCCACAGGTGGGCGGCTTCAGAAATCGTGCTTGTATCCCCTCCATTAAGTACAAATAACTCGCGATTATCGCCCGCGTACATGGTCCATGCGATGATCATTTCCTTTTCATTGTTGACACACTTGACTCGCCACGCCTCCGTTTTGGCAATCGCCAAGGCGGGAAGGAGTAGGGCGGCCAAAATTGTAATGATGGCGATAACCACCAACAATTCGATAAGTGTAAACGCGGGTTCGGCAGCAGCCCGAACGGGCGGTTCGAAAGCGGATGAGGGGTTACTCATAAACTGAGAGAAACACTAATGCACTCAGACGACATAGCAAATTAAATCGCAATAAGAATTTTGTTCAGACACGCTCTCAGTCTGAATTAGTTTCAATCGCGCCCATCTTTTTGGCCCACGTTGCGAAGGCCTCCGGCGCGTTTCGAATCCCGAATATGTTGGCCTGTCGCAGGGCTTTGATCGTCTGCCAGTTCGTGATGTGATCGAGGTCCGCTCCCCGCAGATCGGCTCGCTCCAACGAAGCCTGCGCCAAATCCGCCCCGGCCAGGCTGGCTCCGACCATGTCCGCGTCGTCCAGGCGGGAGCCTTCCAGGTTGCACTCGCTCAAATCAGCCCCCCGCAAATTGGCTGATTGAAGGTCCGCGTCGTCGAGACTGGCTCGTTTGAAACGAGCGCGTCGCAAATCCGAGCGGGAAAAGTTCGCCCGCCGCGCCTGGGCCTTTTCCAATCGCACGCCTTCCAAATATCCGCCCGCCGCGTCCACTCCGATCAACGGCACCCGGTCATCGTTGAGTTCCTGCAAGGCATCGATTCGGCCGCCGCTGCCGCCTTTGCCTTGGGCCGTGTTGATCACCTGCCAGGCCTGATAATGCTTTTGTTTGACTCGATCACCGGCGCCGGCGAAATAGAAAATGGCGGCGAACAAAATTGAAAAACTCCCCACGTATTCCAGCAATTCGACCAGCGGCCATTGTCCCAATTTCCAAGCCGCCCAATCGGCCGCCCAACTCAGGCCGTACCAAGGCACTTGCCAGCGGCGCCGAGCCCGCTCTTTGAACTCGTTCCATTCCAGCGGAGGCTCGCGATCTTTAAAAACGTAGGCCATGTCAAGCAGGCTCTTTCAGATTTAAGTCGTTACACAAACTCCACCTTGGTTGTCGCCGCTTCCGGGTCCCAGCCGCGGGGCGGTTTGCTGCCGATGGCGCCGACTTCCTTGATCGAAATCTGCCGTCCGCGCGTCTTGGGGCCTTTGACTTCCACGTCGCCGGGTTTGCACGTTTGCTGATTGATCTTTTGATACGCCGCCGGTTTGTAGCGGATAAACAATTCCGCCGGCGTGTCCGGCTCGAAAAACAGCAATTTCGACTTCGGCGGGATGCAGAAGTATTCCTTGTCCAAAATCGCGCCGCCGAAGGTGAAACGTTTCAGATACGTCGCGTCCCGATTGGTGTAGGCCGCCGTCATGACCCGGTCCCGTTCCGGCACCGCCGCATAGACGAGGTCCGGCCCGACAAACATTTTTTCCGGCAACTCAATGACCTTGTAATGCCCGTCTTTGAACACCATGAGCCACTTGTCAAATTTGGTGCAATCGCACTTAAATTCCTCGCCGGAAACTTTGTGCCCAATGTAGCCAGACTCACGGTCGTAAGCGACTTTGAAGGACTTGAACGCCACTTCGCGCGCGTCCACTTCGTCGTAGCGGCTTGATTTGGTCAGGCGCGGATAGAGCGGCCCGTATTTCTCCAGCAACGCCTGAAGATGGGCGATGGCGTATTTGGTGACGTTGCGCAAATGCTGGCGCATTTGTTCCAGGTCCGTCTTGACCTTTTCCATTTCCTCCTGGTGCTTGTTGATGTCAAACAGAGAAATGCGCCGGATCTGGATGCGCAGCAGCATTTCAATATCCTCGTCGGTCAGCTCGCGGTGCATCTGCCTTCGATGCGGTTGAAAACCCTCCCTCACTGCCCCCACGACGGCCTCATTGGTGCGTGCTTGTTCGATTCCCTTGTAAATGCGCTTCTCCACGAAAAGGCGGACAAGCGTCTTGAAATGCAGTTCCTGCTCCAGCTTCCTTTCCTTCAATTCCAGTTCGCGCTTGAGCGTGGCCACAAGCTGTTCGGTGTTAAGCCGCAACACCTCCGAGACGGTCAACTCCACCGGGCGATTATCCCGGATCACCACAATCCGGCTGGCCAGCGTGATTTCGCACTCGGTAAAGGCATAAAGCGCATCGACCAATTGGTCCGCGCTCACGCCGCTGGGCGCGCGCACCTCGATCTCCGGCTCCCCGGCCGTGAAGTTGTCCAGGCTCTTGACCTTGATCTTGCCTTTGCGCGAGGCGTCTTCGATGGAGGCCATCAACGACTCGGTGGTGGTCCCCGGCGGGATCTCCTTGATGACGACGGTCGAGTCGTCCTTGATTTTGATTTTGGCGCGAACCTTGATTTGCCCTTCGCCGTCGCGATATTCGCGCGCGTCCATCAATCCGCCGGTTTGAAAATCAGGCAGGACCTTGAATGGCTGCTTTTTGAGGATGGCGATTTGCGCCTCCAGCAATTCGGGAAAATTGTGCGGCAAAATGCGCGCCGCCATGCCGACCGCGATTCCCTCGGTGCCCAACATAAGCAGGAGGGGCAGCTTGCTGGGCAGCGTGACCGGCTCCTTGGCGCGACCGTCGTAACTGGCCACGAAATCGGTGATTTCGTCATTGAAAAGTTGCTCGCGCGCCAGGTCCGTCAGGCGGCACTCGATGTAACGGCCGGACGCCGCTTCGTCTCCCGTGTAAATGTTGCCGAAATTACCCTGGCCTTCGATCAAATATCTTTTGTTAGTCAGCACCACCAATGCGTCTTTAATGGAGACGTCCCCGTGTGGGTGATACGTCATGGCCGCGCCCGCGACCTTCTGCACCTTGTCAAAACGCCCCGTGTCCTGCACGTGCAACGTCCACAGAATGCGTCGTTGGACGGGCTTAAGGCCGTCGCTCAAGTTGGGAATGGCGCGGTCGCGGATGACGTATGAAGCGTAATCAAGAAAACTGCGATCCACGCGCCGGTGCAAGGCCGACTCAATTTTTCCCGGAACAAAAGGCCGAGCCGGGGCGGTTTCGACTTGTTCGGCCTGAACGTGTCCGTTGCCGCCGCCGTTGGCCGGTGTCTCCGGCTTGGGACCGTCTATGGGCAATTCCGGTTGTTGCGGAGTATTCTTGTCTTTCGCTGCCATAATTATATGTCGCGCTCACCATAGCCGTCCCGCGCCGTGCGCGTCAATTTATCAACCATGCAATATTGGGCGGCACGCGCCGTAATGGGCTTGAAAGGAACACTTTTATGATGTTGGCACATTTTTTTGGATTTCGCGGACATGCGTTCGGCACAGGCGTACTGCTGGTGTTGGTGGTCCTGGCTTGCGCGGTCATCCTCGCCACGTGGCCGGAAAAGAAAGGATGAAGGACGCACGACGGCCCTTGACGCCGCCGCCTTGAAATGCAAGTCTCGATGGTCGTGAAAGCTTTGGTTTTCTGGCTCCGCATCGTTGTGCCGGCCTTGCTGGCGGCAAATTCTTTGGAGGCCCAATCCGAAAGGACGCCAGGTCGCAATACCGCGAGCGCACCGCTTATTCTCAAACCCGCGCTGGTTTTCGACTCGGCCAGCGGCCAGACTCATGCTGGTTGGTCCGTGCTGGTGGTGAGCAACCACATCGCCGCAGCCGGTCCCGATGCGCAAGTGGCTGCGCCGACCAACGCGGAGATGATCCAGTTGCCCGGCATGACCCTGCTCCCCGGCCTGATGGACATTCACTCCCATATTTTCCTTCACCCTTACAACGAAACGCCCTGGGACAACCAGGTCCTCAAGGAGCCGGTCGCATACCGTTCCGTCGAAGCCGTGCTTCACGTGAGAGACACCCTGTTGGCTGGGTTTACTTTGCTGCGCGATTTGGGGACGGAAGGCGCCGGCGCTTCGGATGTTTCCATCAAGCAGGCCATTGACGAGGGGCTGATTCCTGGTCCCCGGCTCATCGTCGTCACCAAAGCCATCGTGGCCACGGCCAGCTATGGTCCCGGACCGCGCGGTTATGCTGAAAACGTCCTCCTTCCCAAGGGCGCGCAGGAAGCCTCGGGCCTCCCCGAAATTCTCAAAGCCGTGCGTGAGCAGGCCGCCTTGGGCGCGGATTGGATCAAGGTCTATGCCGATTACGGCCGCGGCCCGGATGGCCGGCAAGTTCCCACCTTCAGCCTCGAAGAACTTCGGGCCTTGGTGGAAGAAGCCCATTCTTCGGGACGTCCCGTGGCGGCCCACGCCACCACTGCCGAAGGAATGCGGCGCGCCGTCGAGGCGGGAGTGGACACCGTGGAGCATGGGTACGGCGGGACTGAGGAAGTCTTCCGTCTGATGGCTGCTAAAGGGGTGGGTTACCTGCCGACCCTCACCGCCGTTGAGGCTATCGCGGAGTATTATCATGGTTATAAACCCGGCGGCCCTCTCACTGCGGAGATGCAAAATGCGTTGCGCGCCTTCAAATTGGCCCAGGAAAACAAGGTCGTCATCGGCCTCGGCAGCGATGTTGGCGTTTTTGCGCACGGCGCCAACTATCGCGAACTGGAATGGATGGTGCGCGGCGGGATGAGTCCGACCCAGGCCATCCTCGCCGCGACCGCGACCAATGCCAGAATCATCCGGATGGAAGACAAACTGGGAGCCATTCGCGCCGGAATGCTGGCCGACCTGATCGCCGTTCCCGGCGACCCCTCCACCAACATTCAGACTTTTCGCGATGTTCGCTTTGTCATGAAAGACGGGGTGATTTATAAACGGCCATAGTTGTGGAATGCCGGGATGCTTTGTAAAATTATGGACACCATGAAATTGATAGCCGTCGGAGACCTTCAGGTTGGAATCCTTATATTTGTCATCAGTCTGCCGCTGGCTTTTCGCAAGGTCCCGATGAACGCGTGGTACGGGGTTCGGATTCGAGCGGCCTTTGAGTCCGATCAACGCTGGTATGAAATTAACGCCTACGGCGGACGGCAGCTTGCAATATGGTCCTGGCTTCTAATTGTATTTGGCGTGACAGGCTTTTTCATTTCGTCCGCGCACTTCAACGCCTACGCTTATGGCAGCCTCGCGGCTGCCATTGTGGCAATCGCGATTCCGCTTATTCTGATCTTAAGATGGAGCCGAAGGCCATGATTTTCAAAGGGATGGTGATCGGGTTATCCATTGCGGCTCCAGTTGGGCCGATTGGCGTGTTGTGCATCCGCCGCTCTTTGGCGGAGGGACGACAAATCGGATTGGCCACGGGTTTGGGCGCTGCGACTGCGGACGCTGCCTACGGAGCGGTCGCGGGTTTTGGTCTCACTTCCGTTTCGAGGTTTCTTGTAGGACATAAATCGTTGCTTGGTTTTCTGGGCGGTTTGTTTCTGTGCTATCTCGGTGTTCGCACATTCATCAGCAAACCAGCCGTAGAGGCCGCGGAGGTTCGCGGCGGCGGATTGCTCTCGGCTTACCTCTCCACTGTATTTCTCACGATTACCAATCCGATGACTATTCTGTCATTCGTCGCCGTATTCGCTGGTTTTGGATTGGGTGTATTGCCGGATTATATGTCCGCGACACTGCTGGTGGCCGGCGTATTTATCGGCTCGGCTTCCTGGTGGTTAATTCTCAGCAGTGGGGTCGCTTTGTTTAAGTCGCGCATCAGTTCCAACTGGATGCAGGCCGTCAACCGGCTGTCCGGCGGCATCATCTTTGCGTGCGGACTCTATTCGCTCTCGACGTTACTCTTCAAATGAGGTTTGACAGATTTGGATTTCTTTTTGGCGGCGTGCTGATGGCTCAGGTCGAAATATTTCTTCAGTTCCTTGGTATTGGCGAGCAGCGAGCTGGGTACAGCGGCCCAATCCTTCATGACTTTGCCGTACGCGACCGGATGGGTAGTGTTGTATTTCTTGAAGAACGGCTCTAATTGATCCGGCGGTAACCGCAATGCAAGCGATCCTTGCGCGGTGAGAAAACTGAACATGGTCCCGTTGGCGGAAGTGTAAGGGACTGTGGCGCCTTTCCGCTCAACGTCGGAATTGGTAGCGACGAGTTTCTCATACAACGCCAGTGTTTCGGACGGAATGGAACTCTTCGATTTCGATTTTGGCATGAGCAGGATTTTACTTCGTCTCCACCACATTGGCCAGGCCAACGTCGATATTCTGACCACCCTCGGTCTGGTGGCAATGGACGGCGAGCAGCACTGTCGCATTTGGTTTCATCAACGCGCGGGCTGAAGGTCGGATGCCCATCGTCATGTAACTGGTGGTGAAGCCGCCTTCCTTCGCCGCCAGAATGCCGTTGACGTAAATCTCCACGTCTTCATCGTGATCGACATAGAATTGAAGGCCGGAATATGGCTTGTCCGGGAGTGTGATCTCGCGCCGCAGCCAGATGTCGCCGGTGTCCCAACGCGTCCGCACCACCGCTCCCGGCGTCCCGTCCGTGCCGAAGCTGCCGGGGCCTTCCTTCCAGGAGGACGCCTCGAATTCAGGTTGCATCCATCCGTCCGCAGGCTTCTTCATCGTGTAACGCCAGAGGGACGCCGTCTTTTGGGCCGTTGGAATGACCTCCACAACCTTTGGCGGCTCCGGCAACGGCGCCCAGGGGCCGACTTTCGTTTTGTCGGCGTGCGCCCATTTGGTCCACATGGCGCGATCGGCCAGCATCTTGATGAAAACCCCGCCAATGACCGGACGCGCATGCATCCCGTCCCCGTGAACGTTGTCCGTGTCATACAAATCAACGAAAGGCGAACGCGCCGTGGTATGGTTTAAATATTCGTAGATGGGTGAGATCAACGTCTCGAAGTCAGTCTGATTATCGGCCAGGGTCGCGCTCCATATTGTCCAATCAGTTTTGGTCAACTTCTTGCGCGAATCCAATGGCAGTCCGTAGGGCTGTAGCTTCGTTTTGTAAAACGCGACCTCCCTTTGCGCCACTTCCGGCGGAAAGATGTTCAGGCCCAGAATGCCATCCCAGACGAGATTGTATTTTTGACTCCAAGTGCCGGGCTGGTCGAAGGCCAGGCGGGAATGATCGCCGTCGTTCGCGGCTTGCATCCAATGCGCGGCGTCCGTTTTGGCCATTTGGCGATATTTCTCCGCGCCGGCTTCATCGCCGCGCATGTGGCACAAATCTCCGTAGCAAGCCAGACCCAGGATGGCCTTGATAGAAAGGTTGGCGTTGTGCGCCAGAAGCCCCATGAAATCATCGGTGCAAAGCTGGTTCTCCGGGTCCAATCCGTACTTTTCCAGATATTCGGCCCATTGTTTCAATTTCGGCCACCACGGATCGACGAAATGGGCGTTGCCATCCATCTGCGCGACGGCGTCGCAGAGGATGAGCATGTTGCCGCTTTCTTCCACCGGCATGCCTTCGCCGCCGTCATCCGTGCCGCGCGCGATGGGGTAAGTGCCGAGGTCGTGGGGGGCGTTGGGGAACTTCCAATGCCAACTGGCCGCGTATTCGAGGATGGGCACTAGCGTCGCCTTGGCCAGCGACGGGCTGAGCAAGAGCCATTGAGGGTCCATCGGAAAGAAAACGTCCACGGTGGCGATGTCGCCGTTGCTGGTGTTTTCCTTGGTGAAGAAGAGCGGTTGTTTGTTGGCATCGGCGGCGAGGCCGCAGGCGCAGGCGCATTGCCGGTAGGCCAGCGCGCACATGTCCGCGTATTTGGCGCCGCCGGCCTTGGTGGCGTCGGCCGTCAATTGCTCGTCAAACTCCGCGCAACGCCGGGCGAACTGCGTATAATCCTTGGCCGCCTTTTCCAGCATCTGCTCGGCGGTGGCTCCGTTGCGCCGCCAATAGGGCAGCAGCTTCCGGCCAAAATACTTGATGGCGTAGATTTCGTCGTAGGCCACCATCACCTGCCGCGTGACCGGCGCTTTGACGCGGCCGAGGTCGAAAACGAAGGCCAGCACGGGCTGCTCGTCATTCACGGCGCGGGGCATCCGGGCATCGTCCGCCGCGGGAAGGACGCCGTCGGCCACGAACTTATCAAGAAGAACTTTATCCGCGCCGATGGCCGCCTTGGCCTGGTCGCTGGCGGCGGCGGCGTAGGCGTAGCCCCAGTTGATGCGATGGTCGTCCCCGCTCGATCCCAACACGTCCTGTTCGACTGTTCCCACCCGCAACGCCGTCAATTTCCCGGCTTTCTTGCGCGCCCATTCCACCTTTTCGCCATTCTTATTGACGACGAGCTGCGAACTGGTGCTGTCGTAGAGCGAGACGACGTGTTCCCGCCCATCCGTCGAGCGCACCTGCCAGGTGATGTAGCTGAGCGGCAGCGCCATGGCATCCAGATCATTGGGCAGGGCGGGCCGCATGAACGTCAGCGTCACGTGGATTTTGTCGTTCTCAAAATCGTAAATGCTGCGGGTGGGGGTGACTTGCAATCTGGTCTGCGGCAAAGGGGGAACGGCCTCCGGATCGTTGCCCATGAGTCGGTAGGCGACTCCATCCACGCGAATCAGGCTGACCAGGGAGTTCGGCCGTTTGGTCCAGTGCTCGGTCGTATGGTCGGTCAGGTGATCCGCCGGCGACCAGATGCTCAGGTAAGGATCAAATGTCACCAGCGGCACCGAAGGCGGACGGAATGGTTGCGCCGCCGCTGGCATCATTCCGATGATGGCGGCGGCAAGAGATATGAAAAATCGATTGTTCATGGGCGGGAGTTTAGCGGCTCCCTTGGGCTTTGTCATGTGGCATAAAAGGGCCTCATTTAACCCTCCAGCCTAGCAGGCCTCCTGAAAAGCCGGATTGCAATTGAACCTCAATCCTCAGCGACGCCGTCTCGACTGGGCGGGCTGAGAGCACGTTCCATTGGTCCTTCGTCGCCGGCGTGGCGGCCGATTCGACGACTTCCCTCCATTCTGACCCGTCCCGGTAAAGCAAACGCCATGAAGTCGGCAGACGACACTGCCCGATGCCGGTGTCGTCAAACCAGTAAACCTGCACCGAGGATACCTTTTTGGCCTGCGGGAAATCCAATTGCACCCATTCCCGGGTGCCTCGGTGATCCCACCAGGTGAAGCGCGGGATGTTGTGGTCGTTGGAATTGGCCGGTTCAAGGCCGTCCTGCAACTCGTCCAGCGTGTCGCCTTCGAAACAGTGGGAGGCGCTGGCCTTGAAAGCCGGCGCCGGCCACGCGTGGGCGTCGGGACCGGTCCCAATGACCGGAAACATCGTCACGCGCAATCGGGCGGCGCCCATCGGAATGAGCGTGATTTTCTCGTCCGGTTGGTCCGATTTCACGGGGCTGGGCTGGAGTTTGCCAATGACGTTGTTGGCGTCGGGTTGCCAATTGGGGATGAGCCTTCCTGTGGCCTCTAGTTTGATGGGGGCCGTTTCCGGCGTGAATGGTTGCGCCGCCAACGGACCATCGGTTTGAATCAGTTTGAAGGAGGCGGTGGGGTTTTGCGAATCCAGCACCAATCCGTAATTCCAAGGCGAATCAGGATACACCTCCCATTCCGGCCAATTGGCATTGCGATCGCCGTAGGAGGTGAAGCGCTCTTTGATCGCCAGCGAGAAACTCATGGGGCCGTAATCCACCGAGACGGCGTCCTGGTTTTTGGGCCAATGGCGCACTCCCAGCTTCATGGGCAGGTGCAATGTGATGGCATCGCGGTCGTGCCACTCCCGCTCCAGTTTGATGAAAGTTAGCGGCTGGCTCTTTATGTCGGCCACTTCTCCATTGATGCTGACCTCCGCGGCTTCGCACCAGCGCGGCACGCGCAAATACAGGGGAAACGTCGCGGCCTTCGCGGTCTTGATGTTGAATTGGACGGTCTGCCCAAAAGGGTAATCGGTTTCTTCGGTAATTTTCACGTCGGCCCCATCCCCGGCCTTGGCGCTGACTTCGCAGGCTGCGTAAAGCGAGGCGCACAGACCATTGTCGGGCGTGGCCAGCCAAAGTTCCTCGGCGTAGTAGGGCCAGCCGTGGGAGACGTTATGTTGACAACAACGATAGACTTCATACGGGCTGTAGGAAATCATTGTGCCTGTGTTCTGAATCTCCGGGGATTTGTTGTTGCGGTCGAGTTGAATCGAATTGTCGCAAGTGATGTAGTGCAGCGCCTTTTCATCCGCCGTCATCGCGGCGGGAAAACTGTTGAACGCGATCTCCTCGCAACGATCGGCCCAAACGGGCTGTCCGGTGATTTTGGTCAGCATTTCGAAACTGTGCATCAACTCCACGATGCCGCACGTTTCGATGCCGCCGCGCGGATCGACGTAGCCCGGACGCGAATTTTCGTCGCCCACAAATCCGCCGCCGGGAAACTGGCCGTAGGTGGCGAAGACTTTTTCGTAATTGCGCTCCGCCGAGGCCAAATGCATGGGGTCTTGCGAAAGCATCCAGAATACGGTGCCAGCGCGAAAACCCTGAGCGATATTCACGTTATGCCAATTGATCACGTCCTGGTCCCAGCGCGCCATGCCGGAGTTCATTTTGCGCGCCAAGTCGAGCAGCCACGGCTGGCCGGTGCGGTTGTAAAGCCAGAAGATGCTTTCGAGGTTGTCGCCGAACCGGAGCTTCGGCCAGTAACCTTCGCCAAAGGCGCTGACGGGCAGGGCGTTCTCCCATTTAAAATAGCGGCCCATCAACTCGATGACGCGCGGATCGCCTTGCGCCTCGTAATAAGATTGGAGGACATTGAGCATGATCATTTGCGGCCAAAGATCGGATTTGCCGTCGTCCAGGCTGGTCAGCAATTCGCGCGGGCCGAAATAGCCGTCCGGGCGTTGCGTGGCCAGCACGGCCTCGATCCACTTTTTCGCCTCCGCCTTGACGCCGGCATCCTTGAGCACGTAACCCAGGTCGCCATAGCCTTTGAGCCAATAGGGCAATTCCTCCCAGCCGAATTTGCCCCGGCCCTGCGGATCGGCCCACGAACTTTTGGCGAAGTCCAGCCAGGGCGAAATCTGCTCCAAATGGCCCGTCATGCCATCGCGCTCCATTTCGAGTTGGTGGCGCAGCCATCCTCGCGGAGTGATGGAGCCGATGGGCAGCTTGTAAAACGGCGAGGACGCCAGCGGCGGACGATTGCCGATGTAGAACGAGTTGGTCGTAGTCGCAACCGGTCGTTCAACCACAGCGACCTGGCTGAACCCGGTTGCTATCGTCGCGAAAAGACCGAGGGTGGCGATAAGATTCATGAATTTTATTCGTTTCATCACTATACAAAAGATTATTCGTCAATCAACTCGAAGGAACTTGTTCGGCCATGATACGCCACGAGGCCTGGGTTTTCTTGTGGCCATTTCATGCCACATGGCGGGATCGCGAAAAGGCGCTTGCTGGGGGGCCGCCTTCTGTGCTTTTTTCATGGATGAATTTGTCGATAATCAATCTGCATCTGGCAGTGGCAGCGATTCTGGCAGTCTTGCCGGAGACGATGCATGGTGACGCGCTTTATGTTGCCAACAGGAATACAAACTCCGTGACGGTCTTTACGACCACCGGAAATCCAAGCCTGTTCCTTACCAACGGCTTAAGCTATCCGACAGGACTCGCCTTTGACAAGAACGGCAATCTTTATGTGTCAAGCAGCAGCAATTACGCGATTGAAGTCTTCACGCCGCAAGGCGTCGGCAGCGTCTTCGCCAACACCGCACCGAATGTCCCCAATGGACTGGCATTTGACGGCGCGGGCAATCTTTACGTGGCCTACGACAACGACAACACAATTGGAAAGTTCACTCCAGGCGGCAGTGGATCCATTTTTGCCAGCACGGGCGGTAATATTCCCTTTAATTTGGCTTTTGACGCCTCCGGCAATCTTTACGCGTCGTATTTGGATGCCGAGCAGATCGAACGATTTAAGCCGGATGGCACCGCGTCTCTTTTCGTGAGCACGAGTTCCAATCCGCACGGAATGGCGTTCGATGGAGCTGGCAACTTGTTTGTTGCGTACCCTTACATCAACCAGATCGAGAAGTTTACGACCAACGGCTCTAGCAGCGTTTTCACCACCACCGGCCTTGATCATCCCGAAAATCTCGTGTTCGACAGCTTGGGCAATCTATATGTTGGAAGTACTGACAATAACACGATTGAGAAATTTACTCCGAGCGGCAGTGAGTCGCTTTTCGCTAGCAGCGGAATGAATGGACCATGGTTTTTGGCCTTGAACCCGGGTTTAAATGTTTTCGTCAATCTGGCTGCATTTCAATCGGGCACCAATTTGATTGTAACATGGCCCACCAATGCCATTGGTTTTACCCTGCAAGCGGCGGCCAGCTTGCAACCATCTTCAAGTTGGGTTGATGCAACAGTCTCGCCTTCGGTGGTGGGAACCCAATTCAATGTTACCAATGCCATGAATGGCGCAAGTCAATTTTATCGGTTGGCAAGATAGCTGAATCCATTGAGCCTTGCCTCCTCGTGGCAGCAGTCGGCGGCGGGGCCAACCACCACACGCGAGGGCGCGTGTGCTACCCAGAGAGTTGCCGTTCCATCGTTAGGATTTGGGCCTTCTCAGATGGTTTGCCAGCGGGTAAGGTTGTTGGCCTATGGCGGCAACGCTTTTGGACCTGATTCCACGCGACGAACGACCCGGCAACGATCTTCTGCTGGGGCGTTTTCTCGAATACGTCGAGGGACGCCGACTTCAGCTTTATGCCGCCCAGGAGTCGGCCATCCTGGAATTGTTCGAGGAGAAGAACGTCATCCTCAACACCCCCACCGGGTCGGGCAAATCTCTCGTCGCCACTGCCATGATCTTCAAGGCGCTGGCGCAGGGGCGGCGTTCGGTTTACACCTGCCCCATCAAGGCGCTTGTCAATGAGAAATTCATGGCACTTTGCCGTGAGTTCGGCCCGGATAACGTCGGCCTGAGCACCGGCGATGCCTCTGTCAATCGCGAGGCCCCCATTCTTTGTTGCACGGCCGAAATTCTGGCCAACATCGCGCTGCGCGAAGGGGCGGCGGCCTCGGTTCAGGAAGTGGTCATGGACGAATTTCATTATTACGCCGATCGTGAGCGCGGCGTGGCCTGGCAAGTGCCGTTGTTGACCCTGCCACAGGCGCGCTTCCTGCTGATGTCCGCCACTCTGGGCGACACCACTTTTTTCGAGACGGAACTGACTCGCCTCAACGGACGCCCCACCACGACCGTTGCTTCGCAAGACCGTCCCGTCCCCTTGGAGTTCGCCTATTCCGAATTGCCGCTGGCCAACGCCCTCGAAAGCCTCGTGGCGGACGGCAAGGCGCCCGTCTATGTCGTCCACTTCACCCAATTGGAGGCCGCCCAAAGCGCGCAGGATTTCACGAGCATCAACGTCTGCACCCGCGAGGAAAAGAGCGCCATCGGCGCGGCCCTGGCCGGATTCCGCTTCAGCAGCCCTTACGGTCCCGACATCGCCAAGTGGCTCAAGCACGGCATCGGACTGCATCACGCCGGGCTGCTGCCGAAGTACCGCGTGCTGGTGGAGCAATTGGCGCAAAAAGGATTGCTCAAAGTGATTTGCGGCACCGATACATTGGGCGTCGGCATCAACGTGCCCATCCGCACGGTTCTGTTTACACGCCTGTGCAAATTCGATGGGCAGAAGACCGCCATCCTGAGCGCGCGCGATTTTCATCAAATCTCCGGCCGGGCCGGGCGGAAAGGTTTCGACGATCGCGGCTGGGTGGTGGCGCAGGCGCCGGAACACGTCATCGAAAATCTCAAGCTGGCCGGCAAAGCCGCGCGCGATGGAAAAAAATCGGTCAAACGCCAGCCGCCGGATAAAAATTTCGCCAATTGGGACAAAAACACGTTCATGCGGTTGATGGCCGCACCGCCGGAACGGTTGGCCTCCCGCTTTCAGGTTTCGCATGGCATGTTGCTCAACGTCCTCAGCCGCGCGGGCGACGGCTGCGCCGCCATGCAGCGGCTCATCCGCGATTGCCATGAAAGTCCCAAGGCCAAAAAAGCGCACACGCGGCGCGCATGGCAACTGTTCCGTTCCCTGGTCGAGCGCAAGATCATCGAGTTTATTCCCCGGACGGAGCAGGGCGCGTCTCTCCGCGTCAACGCCACCCTTCAGGACGATTTTTCCATGGACCACGAGCTGTCCATGTATGTTCTGGAAACCATTCCTCTCATCAACCCGGAGCAGCCGGATTACGCGCTGGTCCTGCTCACGCTGGTCGAATCGATTCTGGAAGACCCCGACATCATCCTGCGCAAACAACTTGACAAGCTGAAGACGCAAAAAATGGCGGAGATGAAAATGGAAGGGCTGGATTTTGACCGGCGGATCGAGGAACTGGAAAAACTCGAACATCCCAAACCGAACCGCGAATTCGTCTATGCGACCTTCAACGAGTTCGTCGCGCGGCATCCGTGGGTGGGCCAGGAGAATATCCATTTGAAGTCCATCGCGCGGGAGATGTTTGAGTCGTTCCGTTCCTTTTCCGATTATATTCGCGACTATGAATTGCAGCGCGCCGAGGGCGTTCTGCTACGCCATCTGAACAACGTTTTCAAAACGCTCGCGCAAACAGTGCCCGACGCGGCCAAGAACGATCAAGTGCGCGAGATGGAAGTCTATCTCGGAACGATGATTCGCCAGGTGGATTCCAGCCTGCTGGACGAATGGGAAAAAATGCGCGATCCGAATTATCTGCGGGCCGAAACAAAGGAAGTCCGCCCGCCCGGCGCCGAAGCCGCCGAACAGGACATCACGCGCGACACCAAGGCATTTACGGCGGCGATTCGCGTTCGCATCTTCTCGTTTCTGCGCGGTTTGGTCATCGGCGATTTCGAACAAGCCCTCGCGAACCTCACGTCCCCCAACGACCTGGACGGCCAGCCCTGGTCCGCCGAGCGACTGCAACAGGCCCTGGACGCCTTTCACGCGGATCACGAACGCATCACCCTTGATCCCAACGCCCGCAACGCGCGCCACACTTACGTTGTGCCATCGGAGGACAATAAGACCTGGCGCGTGCAGCAAATGTTGGTGGACCCGGAGGAGCACAACGACTGGGTGGCCGAGTTCGTGGTGGAATTGGAGGAATCGCGAAAGCTGGCCGAACCTTCGCTACGTCTGAGCCGGATCGGAAGTTTGACGTAGCAGCCTGCCGGATCATGGAGGCCACAGATTGACACAGACTCGCCGCGCTGGCGCGCGAGCGCAGCGGGTCAACACAGATAAAGGCATGGATGACGAACACCAACAAGATCCCATTTTGGCTGAACCACGGTCTTTATCAGGCGAAAGGTCTTTAAGCCAATCTGTGTCAATCTGTGTTCATCTGTGGCTACATTTGTTCTGGGCTGATTACCGCTTGAGCTTTGTCCCGCCGGATGTACTCTATCATTTCATAATGACGGTTGGTTCGCGAATGAGAATGTTGCTCCGGGTTTCATGCCCGATGGTGGCGATCTTGGCGTTGCTGGTTTCGGGAACCCTCCAGGCGCAGAGCATTCGGTTTCCATGGAGCGGGTACAGTCATGATCCACAGCACGACTGCCTGGCGTCGGTTCCCTCTCAGCCGATTCATCGCATTGTTTGGCAGACTTCGGTGGATTTAAGCGTTTCCGCTTCTAACACGGCGGGATTATATATCCACTATGGCTCGCCATTGATCACGCGTTCCAACACGGTGATCGTTCCCGTCAAGACGGGGGCGTCAGGTGGTTTCGAGGTGAAAGCGCTGGCGGGTGCGACGGGGACGACGAACTGGGTGCGCACCACCGACTTTATTTTAACGCCTCACAACTGGATCCCCAGTTTTTCGCCGACGCTCACGCCGAAGAACCGCCTGTACTTTCCCGGCGGGGGCGGGACGGTCTATTATTGTGATACTCCCGATTCGACCAATGCGACTCCCGTTATCGGGCAAATCGCCTTTTACGGCCTGACCAATTATCTGGCCAACACGAACGCTTATTTGAGCAATCTCTTTATTTGCACGCCCATCACCTCCGATCGTTATGGGAACATTTTCTTCGGTTTTCACGTGACCGGCGCGACACCATTGAACCTCCCAAGCGGGATTGCCCGTATCGACTATAACGGAACATGCACTTGGGTTAACGTCAGCAACACCGCTACGAATGTCACTATAAGCAGGGTGGCCGTGAACTGCGCCCCAGCCTTGAGCAGCGATCAGAAGACGCTTTATATCGGGGTCAACAACGCTTATAGTGGCACCGGCTGTCTCGTTGCGCTGAACAGCCGAAATCTCACACCGCTCGCCAGCGTCCGGCTAAAAGATGTGAAATATCCGGCGAATGACGCAGACGTGGATGACGACAGCACGGCCTCGCCCACCATCGGCCCGGACGGGGATGTTTATTATGGCGTCGTGGAAAATCCACAGTATTCAAACAATGACCGCGGCTGGTTGCTGCATTTCGATAGCACGCTCACACAATCCAAGCTTCCAGGCGCGTTCGGCTGGGATGATACGCCGTCCATTGTGCCATCTTCATTGGTTCCATCCTATCACGGCGGGTCGCCCTATTTGCTTATGACCAAGTATAATAATTATGCCGGACATGGCACCGGCAATGGCGTCAATAAGATTGCCATCCTTGACCCGCAAAATAGCGAGATGGACCCGATTTCCGGCGCCACCGTGATGAACGAAGTCCTCACGATTAAGGGTCCCACACCTGATCCCAGTTATACGAATTCGTGGCCAAATGCCGTGCGCGAGTGGTGCATTAATTCGGCGGCGGTGGATCCGTTCACCAAATCCGTGCTGGTGAACAACGAGGACGGGCGGCTTTACCGCTGGGATTTGACCTCCAACACCCTCTCGCAAACAAATGCGCTGGTCACCACGGGCGTTAGCGAGGCCTATACGCCCACGATCGTTGGCGTCAATGGCTATGTCTATGCCATCAACAACGCCATTTTGTTTGCTATCAGCCAATGAGGAATAGAACATTCACAATCAAGGCCGCCCTGGCCCTGGCGCTGTTCACGATGTCGTCGCGGGCGGACCTGGCATTCCTAGTGACGCCGGCGGCGCAATCGGGGGTTGGGAGCAACGAAGTTTTCTTTACGGGCACGCTGACCAATACCAGCCCGACGGACGAACTGTTTCTCAATAATATCCAGATCAGCTTTACGGACGAGGCGACCAATTATTTCGTGGCGGACACAAATGCGTTCTTTGCCAATGTGCCCGGCATTTTGCTGGCGAGTGAAACCTACATCGACATCGTGTTTGGCATCACGATCGCCCCGGCAACACCGCCCGGCCAATATTATGGGACAGTCACCATCCAGGGCGGGACGAACATTTATGCCGTCACAAACATGTCCAGCCAGACGTTTCAAGTTTCTCTGCCCCCGTCCGCCCTGGACATCACGCTTTCCGGAGGCAACCTGGTCGTGTCGTGGCCGTCGCCGCCGGGAGGTTTTACATTGCTGGAGAATTCTGATTTGACGACGACTGACTGGGTGACGATGACAAACACACCTGTCTTCACCAATGGCCAGAACCAAGTGAGCCTTTTACCAACCGATGCCAGCGAGTTCTACCTGCTGGAATACCCATAAGGTTTGCGCGCCGGCGCGCTGCGACCATCCCCCCCGGCTCGCCATCGCACAAAACCAGATTTGCGTCCGCGCGTCCTGACCGCGATTGAAAAAACTTGTAAACTTGATACATGCAGGTGAGTGTTCCTGACTTGAGTCCTTGAGCGACAACCAAGTGCGTAGGCGCCGCAATAGGCGCTGGAAAGAGTAAAAATGTTAAAATGTTTATGTCACAAATCCAATCGTGCCGCTTTGTTGCTGGCACTCGTGTTCGCGTGGACGGGGCTGTCGTGTTGTGAAAGTCAGAGCCAGCCATCCGCGTTGTCGAATTCAACGGCGGCCACTCCGCCCGTTTTCGTTGCGCCCGCGCCGGGCAATCCGCAAACTTTGGTTTTACGCGAAGGCGACACCGTGCATATTGTTTTTTCGGGCGCGCACAGCCTGGACAACCTGCAAACCATCCGGCGCGATGGAAAAATCACGTTGGAGATGGTTGGAGAGATCAAGGCGGCGGGATGGACCGCGCCGGAATTGGAACAGCAAATATTGAAGGCCTACGGCGACCAATTGGTCGTCAAGGAAGTCTCGGTCACGGTGCAAATATCAGTCTTCAAAGTATTCGTGACGGGAGCGGTGCTCAAACCCGGCCCCATTATTTCCGAGCGCGTGATGACTCCGTTGGAGGCCGTGATCGAGGCGGGCATTGACCATGAAAAAGCCAACTTAAAAAAAATCTCCGTCGTGCGCGAGCATGACGACGGAAAAACCGAGACCTTCCCCTTGAACCTTGATGCCGTGATCAAAGGCAAACACACCAAGCCGTTCATCCTCCAGTCGATGGACAAGATATACGTGCCTGAAAAATTCAGCATCTTTTGAGCGGCGTCCGGAACCGGCCCGCACTGCATGGAATGAGGTCAAAAGCACACATGAATTTCCTGGTCACGGGCGGGGCGGGTTTCATCGGCTCCCACGTGTGCGAGCGGCTGCTTACCGCCGGGCACGCGGTTTGGGCGCTGGACGATTTAAATGACTTCTATGATCCCGCCCTCAAACGGCGCAATCTGGCCGAAATTCAGGGGCTGGGCAAACCTTTTGTTTTTTGCGAAGGCGACGTGGCGGACCAGTCGTGCGTCGAGCGAATGTTCAAGGCGGCGCCGTTCGACCAGGTGATTCATCTGGCGGCCCGGGCCGGCATCCGGCCCAGCCTGGCGGCGCCGGCGTTGTATCAGCGCGTGAACGTGGAAGGCACGGCCAACATTCTGGAAGCCGCGCGCGCCGGCGGAGTAGTCAAGTTAATTCTCGCCTCTTCCTCTTCCGTTTATGGTGTCAACTCGAAAATTCCATTCGTGGAAAGCGACCCCGTCTTCGCCCCGATCTCGCCCTACGCCGCCAGCAAGCTGGCCTGTGAGGCGCTGGGCCATGTCTATCATCATGTCTATGGCATGGATATCGTGATGTTGCGGTTTTTCACCGTTTATGGCCCGCGCCAGCGCCCGGACCTCGTCATCCACAAATTCGCCCGCCTCATCGCCGCCGGCCGCCCCATCGAGCTTTTTGGCGACGGCTCCAGCGCGCGCGATTACACCTACGTCACCGACATCGTCGATGGCATCATGGCTTGCGTCAGCCAGACTTTCGGCTACGAAATCTTCAACCTGGGCGGCTCCAACCCGGCAAAGTTATCGCATCTGGTCCAACTGCTGGAAGCGGCCCTGGGAAAGAAAGCGCTGGTGGAAAGAAAGCCGGACCAGCCTGGCGATGTTCCGCAGACGTGGGCGGACATTTCCAAATCGGCGCAGCGTCTTGGGTATGCGCCCAAAGTCAGGATCGAGGAGGGCATTCCGCTTTTCGTGGAGTGGTTCCGCCGCGCGGCGCGGGAGGGTCCGTCCTAAGCCGGAACCATTCAATTGAACAGGAGGAAGCAGAGGCAACAGAGGGGGAAACTGCCGGATTTAACCCATCGAAAGTGAAACATTAGTCAGACGATGGAATGGCAGAATAATGATTCATTTAACTCGCGGCCACTGCTCAGCGTCCTCTGTTCACTTCTGTTGAACTGGATCGTTCCGGCTAAGCAATGGCTCCGCGCACGGGTCACGGGGCGGCGTCTGCAAGGGCGGGCTGCAAAACCGTCCCCGCGCGGTAAAAAAGCGCCTGGACCTCGGCTGTGGGCCATTCCGTAATTCGGAATACTCCAAAGTCGTCCGCCGCCTGATTGGTCAGCGCCAGCCAATGCGGTGAGGACAAACTCTCCGTGTATTGGATCTGATATGTTCCGCCAGGCGCGCCGTCAAAGCTCAGTTGCAGCGATCCATCGCCCACTTGGGACATGGCGAAATGCATCGGTTGCGTGTTTTTCGCATGAGGCATCACCGTGACTGTGCCCTCAGCCGTCCCGCAATGTCCGTCACTCACGGTGTAAGTGAACGTATCCACGACGGCTTCGCCTCCGGGTGGCGCATAATAAATCCAAGGTCCGTTCATGCTGACGACGCCGCCGTTGGCGCTGGTGGGACTTACGGCGATCACGGTCAGACTGTCATACTGAGCCGCGGTGTCATTGGAGGTCACAACTGAAACGTTTATCCGGACTCCACCTTGCGAGAAGCGCTGGACGATGCAAGGCCCTACCTCCGGCGGGGAACCCAGCGCCAACACGGCCACCGCGCTCGTGACGGCCCCAAAGGCATTGTTGACGACCACTCTGTATCTTCCTAATTCAGAGGTTTCGACCACGGGCAGATCCAGAATCGAGTTTGTCGCAGAGGTCAACAGCACGCCGCTATTGAACCATTGATAACTCAGCGGCGCAGTGCCGAAGGCCTGGACTTTGAGGTTGGCGCTGCAACCTGACTCAACAGACTGGCTGGCCGGTTGCAACGCGATGCCAGGCAGCGTGGCCAAGATCAACTCCGCGTTGGCACTGAGGACCGAGCCATAGTTGTTGCTCACCAATACCGCATAATTGCCGGTATCGGAGAACTGCACGTCCGTCATTGTCAACGACGCGTTGGTCGCGCCATCGATGATCTTTCCGCACATACTCCACTGGTAACTCAATGGCGGCGCGCCGCTGGCCGTGACGCTAAAGGCCGCGTTTCCGCCTCTCAGTGTGGCCTGGTTGGTCGGCTGACTGTCAATGACAGGCGGCGCGGTGGAGGCTGGCGCCTGGTAGTCAATTTCATTGGAATAGGCGCTCTCGACTCCATTCGTGTCCTCGGCCGTGACCGCGAAATAATAGGTGGCGCCGGGGACAAGTCCGCTCACGGCGGCAATATAGGTGAGGCCGGCAGCAATCTCGTTGGTATAGACTCCGCTGGCGCCCCCGTAATAGAGGTTGTAGTTTGTGACATTCGCATTGGGGCTGAGAGCCCAGGCCAACGTGACGGATGGGCTGGCGCCGGTTGGCGAGGTTGAACCTGCGGACGAGGAGACACTTGCCGCCAGGACCACTAGAGTCAACCAAGTTAGAATTAGGGTTTTTGCTGGTTTTTCATTCATACAGCGTCCCTTTGCACATGCCGTGCCAAGGGAGAGCCGTGGAACTCCTCGCAGTTTGTTGAATGCTCTCGCGGTTTTGAGAGGCTTAATGGAACGTCTTGCGAGGTGACGCAAGCACAACGGCCTTGGCGGCGCGTGCAATTTTGCGAATGGCGGCTGCCTGCTGGTTAGGGGCACTGTCTCATGCGCCGCTCGTCAAAAATGGAACGTGGCCTAAACTTGGACAAAGGACCTCGGTGGGCGGACCCATTGAAATGAACAGGAGGAAACAGAGGGGGAAATTGCGGGATTCTAGCCACCAAAAATGAATCATCATTTAGTGGGGCGATGGCATGGCAGAACAATGATTCATTTAACTCGCGGCCACTGCTCTGTGTCCTCTGTTCACTCCTGTTGAACTGTATCATTCCGGGTCAGTCCTTGCGCAAAAAATTCTCCGCCATGGCCACGGCTTTGAGCATGGCTTTGGCTTTGTTGACGGTCTCCTGAAATTCCGCCTCGGGCGTTGAGTCGTTGACCCAACCGCCGCCGGCTTGCACGTAGGCGCGACCATCTTTGAGCAGCGCGGTGCGAATGGTGATGCAACAGTCCAGGTTGCCGTTGAACGAAAAATATCCCATGCATCCGCCATAGGGACCGCGCGCCGTTTGCTCCAATTCAGCGATGATCTGCATCGCGCGTATCTTCGGCGCGCCGCTCAATGTGCCATTAGGAAAAGTAGCGCGCAGCAGGTCGTAGGGCGTGCAACCTTCCGCCAGGCGCCCTTCCACCTGCGACACGATGTGCATGACATGGCTGTAACGCTCGACAACCATCAAATCCTTGACCTGCACGCTGCCAAATTCACACACCCGCCCGATGTCATTGCGCGCCAGGTCCACCAGCATGACGTGTTCGGCGCGCTCCTTGGGATCGGCCAGCAGGGCCTTTTCCAGCGCAAGGTCTTCCTCCGGCGTGCGCCCGCGACGGTAAGTTCCAGCGATGGGCCGGATTTCCACCCGCCGATCCTCACAACGGACGTGCAGTTCCGGCGACGCCCCCACCAGCGAAAACCCGTCCAATTCCAACAGGAACATATAGGGCGATGGATTGATCGAGCGCGCCGCGCGATACAAATCGACCGCCGAGGCGTTCACCGGCGTGGAGAATCGCTGCGATCCCACGATCTGGATGAGATCGCCCGCCGTGATGTATTTCTTGGCGCGTTCCACATTCGCCATGAAGGTTTCCTTGGTCATGTTTGAGGTGAAAGGGATGTCGGGCGTGTCGCGCGGCACATCCACGGCGGCGTTTTCGGAGGGCTGTTCCAGAAGCGAGACCAGGCGCTCGATTTCCCCCACCGCTTCTTCATAGGCTTCCTCAGGCGCTCGCCCGGCCAAAACGGCGTTGACCAAAATGGTAATCGTTTGCGCCACGCGATCGAAAACCAGCAACTCATCGGCGATCAGGAAATACATCACGGGCGTGTTCAAGTCGTCCTTGGGGGGACGGGGCACGATCGGCTCAATGTCATGGATAAATTCGTAGCCGATGAACCCCAGCGCCCCGCCGCTGAAGCGCGGCAATCCCGGCACCGTCACCGGCTGATATCTCCCCATGATTTGCTCGACCACCGCCAGCCCGTCCTTGACCGTCTGGCCGACGACCAAACTCTCCACCACCTTGCCGTTGACGATCAGGTCCACGCGCGAGCCGGTTTGCTTGATGACGGCGCGCGGATTGCAGCCGACAAAGGAGTACCGGCCAATATGCTCGCCCCCCTCCACCGATTCGCAAAGAAACGACTCGCCCTCGCCGCGAATCTTTCGGTAGGCCGAGAGCGGCGTTTCCAAATCCGCCAGAATGCGGCGCGAGACCGGAATCAGGTTGCCCTGGGCGGCCAGTTTCAGGAATTCAGGTTGTCCCGGATAATACACGGCTCTTTTTTATCCTCACGCCGCCGCAAGCGCCACAAGGAAAAGTGAAGTGTAAAAGAACCCCTCCCTTTTTTCACGCCACGCACAAATTTTCGGCCTTGGCGTTGCAGACTGCTGAAAGGGGGACCCTTTGGTCGAATGAAACCAGTCGTCCATGATGTTTTGTGGCGAGTGCCAATAAATACAAGTCAGTAAGCTGGCGCGAACTGTGGATGCGGTCTGAAACAAAATAAACTTCGTTACGAAGAGAAATATCGTCCGGCCAGAATTCGTGTTCGCTCTGTCTGGCAAATTTCCGCAAATGGCCAATCAAATCGGCCGGTGTGAAACGAGCCTTCTTGCTATAATTGGGATTGGACATGATCCGGACGGCGCCGTTTTCCGTGAGCGGGCAGCTCGCCCAGCCGCGTTTGGCATTCGCCGCCCACCACAAATGGGCGCGTTCATGAAAAGTATAGTCGGGATCGAGTAACGCAATGATGACATTCACGTCCAGCAAGGCGCGCATGCTTCAAACCCCTTCCAGATCCATCAAATTCCGCACCCGTTCCA
>Ga0302326_10005848_pt1 | contig 27841 bp, 25 predicted proteins | sample Palsa_T0_3_FD_202264 | JGI IMG/M metagenome (GOLD analysis project Ga0302326, IMG submission 202264) | Peat permafrost microbial communities from Stordalen Mire near Abisko, Sweden - Palsa_T0_3 | ecosystem: Environmental > Terrestrial > Soil > Palsa > Peat permafrost | place: Sweden: Abisko... | reverse complement strand
TTTCGCCGCATCGCGACCCGATACGATCGAAATGCCGTCAACTTCCTCGCCGCAGTCTGCATCGCGGCCACTATCAGCTATTGGTTATGAGTCCGGACCCTAACAAGCTGCGCTTCCGCTTCCGGTGAAAAAACAATGCGATGCGGCGCCATTACCGCGCCTTCATAGCTCGCTTATGTTCGGCGGCCAGCGAAGCCCGCACATCCGCGACCGATCGGCCACGCGACGGGTTGGCCTTCATCGCGTCGTAGGCCGGCGCAACCTCTTGCCGCAGCCAGTTTTCAACGGCCTTATCGCGGGCCTGCAAAGCGCGCAGGCCGTCGCGGATCACCTCGCTCTCGCTGGCATATTCTCCCGACGACACCTTGGTCTTGACCATCCGCGCCATCTCGTTCGGCAGCGTCACGCTGAATTGCTGAGTGCTACGCAAGAAGAAGCCTCCGATAGCAAATGATGTTCCAAAGGATTAAACACCATCATAGACGAACATTCGCGGCGCCGGAAGGCCCTTGTCCTTGCCAAAGCACGCCCGGCAATGGGATTGTCGCTGCAATCGAAAGGGCGGGAATCGCATGGACGAGGCGTATATCGGCGTGGACGTCGGCACGGGCAGCGCGCGGGCGGGCGTGTTCGACGGCGCCGGGCGGCTTATCGCCAGCGCCAAGAAGCCGATCGCCATCTGGCATGAGGCCGGCGAGATTGTCGAGCAATCCTCGGACGACATCTGGCGCGCGACGACCGGCGCCGTGCGCGAGGCGGTCGCCGCCTCGGGCCTGCCGCAACAGGCTTTCGCCGGCATCGGCTTTGACGCGACCTGCTCGCTCGTCGTGCTCGATGGGCAAGGCGCGTCGCTGCCGGTCGGGCCGAGCGGCGAGGCGCAACGCGACGTTATCGTTTGGATGGACCATCGGGCGATCGGCGAGGCCGACCGCATCAATGGCGGCGGCCACGAGGCGCTGCGCTATGTCGGGGGAAAAATCTCGCCCGAAATGCAGGTTCCCAAATTGCTGTGGCTCGCCAAAAATATGCCGCGGACCTTCCAGCGCGCAGGTCATTTTTTCGATCTGACCGATTTTCTCACCTGGCGCGCCTCGGGCGCTCTACAGCGCTCGGTCTGCACGCTGACCTGCAAATGGACCTATCTCGCCCATGAGCGGCGCTGGGCCGGCGACCTCTTCGAGAGCCTCGGCTTGCAGGATCTGGCCGCCGACGGCTTTGCGCGGATCGGCGCCGAGGTCGTCGAGCCGGGAACGCCGCTCGGCCGCGGACTGACGCCGGACGCCGCCGCCGCCATGGGCCTGCCGGCGGGCGTCAAGGTCGGGGCCGGCCTGATCGACGCCCATGCCGGGGCGGTCGGCACGCTGGCGGCGAGCCTTGAGGGAGCCCCCGTCGATCCCCGCAAAAGGCTCGCGCTGATCCTGGGGACGTCGGCCTGCTGCATGGCGGTTTCCGATCAGGCCCGCTTTGTCGACGGCGTCTGGGGTCCGTATTTTTCCGCGCTGACGCCGGGTCAATGGCTGGCGGAGGGCGGCCAATCGGCCTTCGGCGCGGCGATCGATCGTCTGATGCGCCGTCACCCCGCCTTTTCCGAAGCTTCGCAGCGCGCCGGCGACAACGCCTATGAGGAAATGGAGCGCGACATCCTGGCGCGGGCGGGCTCGCTGTCGCGCGCCGCGCTAATCGCCAAGGACCTGCATGTCCTGCCCGATTTTCTCGGCAACCGCTCGCCGCTCGCCGACCCCAATGCGCGCGGCGTCCTCGTCGGCCTCGACCTGCGCGCCGACCGCGCCAGCGCCCTCGAACTTTATGTCGCCGCGCTGACCGGCCTCGCCCATGGCGTGGCGCAGATCATCCGCACGCTCGAGGCGGGCGGCTATGACTTCGACATGCTGGTCGTCAGCGGCGGCGCCGGGCGCAGCCCGCTGGTGCGCCAGATCATCGCCGATGCGACCGGCAAACGCGTCGGCGCGCCGCAGACGAGCGAGCCGGTTCTGCTCGGCGCCGCGATGCTGGGCGCCGTGGCGGCCGGAAAACACGATATGGGTTCGGCGATGTCCGCCATGTCGCGCCTCAGCGAGCAAGTCTTGCCGCAAGGCGGCGAAATCGCCGCCTTTCACGACAAGAAGCGCCGCGCTTTCGATGTCATGCAAAAGGCCGAAAGCGGCATCCGCGCGGTCATGAGCGAATGAACGCGTTCTGCGCGCGATGCGCGAAATCTGAGCATTTGACCAGGATTTGGGCTTTTGCTTGTATTGCCCGGCGCCGCCATGTTAGCGTCCCCACCCCGGGGAAGGCGGACCGACTTTGAGCCAATTCCGCCGAAGCAATAGCCATGCAATGGCCTGAAGTTGTCATATTCGATTGCGACGGCGTGCTTGTCGACAGCGAGTTGATCGCGCTGGGACAGATGCGTCAGGCGCTTGAGTCGGCCGGCCTGCCGCTCACGCATGCCGAGGCGATCGATCGGTTTCTTGGCCTCAGCATCGATTCCATCGTGCAAAAAGCCGAAGCCGATCTCGCCGGCGCGTTGCCCGCCGGGTTCCGCAACGATCTTTCGCGCGACATTCTGGCGCGCTTCGCCGGCGAGTTGAAAGGCATCGAGGGCGTTCGCCAGGCGGTCGCGGGCTTGGGCCGCAAGGTTTGCGTCGCCTCTTCGAGCCCGCCCGAGCGCATCCGGCTGGCTTTGTCGGTTGCCGGCTATGGCGGGCTGTTCGAGCCGCATATTTTTTCGGCGACCCTGGCGCCGCGCGGCAAGCCGCATCCGGACCTGTTTCTTTATGCGGCCCGCAAGATGGGGGCGGCGCCGGAGCAGTGCCTGGTCATTGAGGACAGCGCGCCCGGCGTCGTGGCGGCGGTCCGCGCGGGAATGGATGTGTTCGGCTTTGTCGGCGGCAGCCACTTTTCCGGCCCCGCGCAGCGCGAGCGCCTCAAGGAGGCGGGCGCCTCGCTCATCTTCGACGACATGAGCCAATTGCCTGAAATCATCGCGCGGCGCCGCGCCGGGGCGTCGGGCGAAACGCCTTCGCTCCCTTGACGCGGCGAATCGGGCTCTGTAGGCGGCCTGTGGGCGTAGCCGCCGTCAAAACGGGTTGAGGCTTGCATGGGCAGGAAGAGCGAAGCGGAAGACGGCAGGCTCGACGAGGCGGCGCGCGCCGGCTGGCTCTATTATGTCGCCGGCAATACGCAGGACGAGATCGCCCGTAAGCTCGGCATTTCGCGCCAGTCGGCGCAGCGCCTCGTCTCCCTGGCGATCAGCGAGCGCCTCATCAAGGTGCGGCTCGATCACCCGATCGCCCGCTGTCTCGAACTCGGCGCCGCCCTCAAGACGCGTTTCGATCTGCGCTATTGCGAGGTCGCGCCGACCGATCCGGCTTCGACCTCCTCGACGCTGGGCATCGCGCAAGTCGCGGCGGCCGAACTGGAGCGCTGGCTGCGCAATCCCGAGCCCGCCATCATCGGCATCGGCACGGGGCGCACGATGCGGGCGGTGGCCGACCAATTGCCGGCGATGGAATGCCCGCAACACAAATTCGTCGCGCTCGTCGGCACCACCAAGACCGACGGATCGGCTTCGTTCTACGACGTCATCATCCGTGTTTCCGACACCGTTCGCGCGCCCCATTATCCGATGCCGCTGCCGGTCATCGCGCGCTCGGTCGAGGAGCGCCAATTGCTGACGAGTCTCGCTTCGGTGCGCAGCGTCCTCGCACTTATCGAGCGCGCCGACGTCAGCTTCGTAGGCGTCGGGGCGATCGGCGACAATGCGGCGATCGTCCAGGACGGCATCATTACGCGCGAGGAGGCCGACGCTTTGCGCGAGGCCGGCGCGGTCGGCGAAATCACCGGCTGGGCTTTTGATTCGGCAGGCCGCCTGATCGAGGGATCGATCAACGAGCGCGTGGCGAGCGCGCCGCTGCGCCGGGCGACCCATCGGCTGACGATCGGCGTCGCGATGGGCGCCTCGCGCCGCGCCGCTTTGCGCGGCGCGTTGATCGGCAAGCTGATTTCCGGCCTGGTGACGGACGAGGCGACAGCCGAGCATTTGCTTCAGAGATGAGCAAATATACAAATTAAATATAACAATATCAGATATTTATCATTCATCTGCATCGTAAATGCTGCGCTGCAGCGACGATTCTTGGTTGACATCCGACAAAGATTCGTCTGAATATTCGCTCGTACTACAAGCAAATGCCCAGGCATTGCCAATGGAGGAAACGACATGAAGGTTCTCATGAAGAGCCTGCTCGGGGCAGTCGCCCTGGCCGGGTTCTCGCTATCCGCCTATGCGGAAACGACGTTGACGATCGGCACCGTCAACAACGGCCAGATGATCCAGATGCAGCGTCTGACGGAAGATTTCACCGCCAAGAATCCCGATATCAAGCTGAACTGGGTGACGCTCGAAGAGAACACCCTGCGTCAGAAAGTGACGACCGACATCGCCACCAAGGGCGGCCAGTTCGACATCATGACCATCGGCACCTATGAAGTGCCGATCTGGGGCAAGAAGGGCTGGCTGCTCGCGCTCGACGGTCTCGGCGCGGACTATGACGTCGACGATCTGCTGCCCGCCATTCGCGCCGGCCTCACCGTCGACGGCAAGCTCTTTGCCGCGCCGTTCTACGGCGAAAGCTCGATGGTCATGTATCGCACGGACCTGATGGAAAAGGCCGGGCTTAAGATGCCTGACGCGCCGACCTGGACCTTCATCAAGGAAGCCGCCGACAAGATGACCGACAAGGCCGCCGGCGTCTATGGCATCTGCCTGCGCGGCAAGGCGGGTTGGGGCGAGAACATGGCGTTCCTCACCGCCATGTCCAATTCGTTCGGCGCCCGATGGTTCGATGAGAAGTGGAACGCGCAGTTCAATACGCCGGAATGGAAGGCGACGCTGGATTATTATGTTCCGATCATGAAGGCCGATGGTCCCCCGGGCGCCTCCTCGAACGGCTTCAACGAAAATCTTGCTTTGTTCAACGACGGCAAATGCGGCATGTGGATCGACGCGACGGTCGCCGCTTCTTTTGTCAGCGACCCGAAGCAATCGAGGGTCGCCGACAAGGTCGGCTTCGCCCTCGCGCCGGACAACGGCCTCGGCAAGCGCGGCAATTGGCTGTGGGCGTGGTCGCTGGCGATTCCGGCCGGCACAAAAAAGGGTCCGGAGGCGGAGAAGTTTGTCGCTTGGGCGACTAGCAAACACTATCTTGATTACGTCGCATCCAAGGAAGGCTGGGCCAACGTGCCGCCAGGCACGCGCAAGTCGCTCTATGCCAATGCCGATTATCTCAAAGCGGCGCCTTTCGCCAAAATGACGCTTGAGTCGATCGACTCGGCCGATCCGACGCATCCGACCGTCAAGCCCGTGCCCTATACCGGCGTGCAGTTCGTGGCCATTCCTGAATTCCAGGGCATCGCCACGAATGTCGGTCAGCAGTTCTCGGCCGCCTTGGCCGGAACGGAAACCGTCGATGCGGCCCTCGCCGCCGCGCAGGCCAGCACGGAATCGGCGATGAAGAAAGCCGGCTACATCAAGTAAGGCGCATGATCGCGCTTTGAGAAAAGTCGCGCGGCGACAATAGGGGCAATCCTCCCTGTCCCTTACCCCCTCCCCGTTCGCGGGGAGGGGAGCCGCGAGAGCCGGCGCGGCCACGCCGATGGATTTTTCGCGCAACAATCTTGCCGGCGCCGGCAAAGGCCTGGCAATCTGGCAAATCTATCTCTTAGCGCAGCGGCGTCAGGTTCACGCCGCCGCTGAAAAATCGGTCAGGGGACCCTGGTCATGGCGACGCAACAGACAACGATAGCGGGCCGCCTTCTGGTGGCGCCATCGGTGATCCTCCTGTTCCTGTGGATGATCGTGCCGCTGGGGATGACCATCTATTTTTCCACCCTGCATTACATCCTGACCGATCCCGACTCCCGCAGCTTCATTGGCCTGCAGAACTACATCGATTTTCTCTCCGATCCGGACTTTCTGGGAGCGCTGCGCAATACGCTCGTTTGGTCGCGTCGGTGCTGGTCATCAGCGTCGTCGGCGGCACCTTCGTCGCGCTTTTGATGGACCAGCAGATTTACGGTCAGTCGATCGTGCGGCTGATGGTGATCGCGCCGTTCTTCGTCATGCCGACCGTCAGCGCCCTCATCTGGAAGAATATGCTGATGAATCCGGTCTCCGGATTGTTCGCATGGCTCGCCCAATCCGTGGGGCTGACGCCGGTCGACTGGTTCACCAACGCGCCGATGCTGTCGGTGATCCTCATCGTGTCGTGGCAATGGCTGCCGTTCGCCAGCCTCATCATGCTGACCGCGCTGCAATCTCTGGACGAAGAGCAGAAGGAGGCCGCCGCCCTCGACGGCGTCGGGGCCATTCCGTTCTTCTTCTACATCATTCTGCCGCATATCGCGCGGGCGATGACGGTGGTCATCCTTATCGAAACGATCTTCCTGCTCAGCGTGTTCGCCGAAATTTACGTCACCACGAACGGTGGTCCGTCGACCACCAATATTCCGTTCCTCGTCTATGAACTCGCCCAACATAGTTATGACATCGGCGGCGCCTCGGCGGGGGGCATCGTGGCGGTTGTTCTCGCCAATATCGTCGCCTTCTTCCTTGTCCGCATCGTCGGCAAGAATTTGGAGAATTGAGCCATGGCGCTTCGACAGACGGTAGGCAAGCGCGTCGGCATGAGCGTCTTGGCCTGGGCGGTTGGATTTTTGATCTTCTTCCCGATCCTTTGGACCTTCCTGACCAGCTTCAAGAGCGAACTCGAAGCTTTCTCGCTGCCGCCGAAGTTTCTGTTCTTTCATTGGACGCTCGAAAACTATCTCGAAGTGGAGTCGCGCTCCAACTATCTGCTGTTCGCCTATAATTCGATCGTCCTTTCGATCGGCGCCAACCTGGTCGGCCTCATCGTCGGCGTGCCGGCGGCCTGGTCGATGGCGTTCGCCCCGACCAAGCGCACCAAGGATCTCTTGCTGTGGATGCTGTCGACCAAGATGATGCCGGGCGTCGGCGTGTTCGCGGCGGTCTACTTCATTTTCCAGTATCTCGGCCTGCTCGACAATCGCCTCGGCATCGGCTTTCTCTTATTCATGGCCAACTTGCCGATCCTGATCTGGATGCTGTACACCTATTTCAAGGAAATTCCCGTCGACATTCTTGAGGCCGCGCGGATGGACGGCGCCTCGTTGCTCAATGAAATCATTTATGTGCTGACGCCGATGGCGATCCCGGGCATCGCGTCGACCCTGTTGCTGTGCATTATCCTGTCGTGGAACGAGGCCTTCTGGACCCTCAACCTCACGACGTCCAGCGCGGCGCCGCTGACCGCGTTCATCGCTTCCTATTCGGCGCCCGAGGGCTTGTTCTGGGCCAAGCTTTCCGCGGCCTCGACGCTTGCGATCGCGCCGATCTTGATCCTTGGCTGGTTCTGCCAGAAACAACTCGTGCGCGGCCTGACCTTCGGCGCGGTGAAATAGTTTTAAAGATTCAAACGAAAGCAACGACCATGGGCAGCATCGAACTGGTTAACGTGCGCAAGGATTTTGGCGGCTTTGCCGTCATCAACGGCGTCGATCTGAAAGTCGAGGACGGCGAGTTCACCGTTTTCGTCGGCCCGTCGGGATGCGGCAAGTCGACCTTGCTGCGGCTGATCGCCGGGCTCGAGGATATTTCGTCGGGCCAGGTGCTGATCGACGGCAAGGACGTCAGCCGGGTCGGCCCATCGCAGCGCGGGCTTTCGATGGTGTTCCAGTCCTATGCGCTCTATCCGCATATGAGCGTGCGCAACAATATCGCCTTCGCGCTGAAGATGGCCAAGCAGCCCAAGGATGTGATCGAGCAGAAGGTCAAGAAGGCCGCGGGCATTCTGAACCTGACCGATTATCTCGAGCGCAAGCCGCGCCAATTGTCGGGCGGCCAGCGCCAGCGCGTGGCGATCGGGCGCGCCATCGTGCGCGAACCCAAGGCGTTTCTGTTCGACGAGCCGCTGTCCAACCTCGACGCCGCCCTGCGCGTCCAGATGCGCCTCGAGATCGGCGATCTCCACCAGAGCCTGAAGACGACGATGATCTATGTCACGCATGATCAGGTCGAGGCGATGACGATGGCCGACAAGATCGTCGTTCTCAACAAGGGCGAGGTCGCGCAGATCGGCTCGCCGCTCGAGCTCTACAACCGGCCGCAGAATCTTTTCGTCGCGCGCTTCATCGGGTCGCCGACGATGAATCTCGCCACCGGCGCGTCGGCCGTCAAACGGGGCGCCGCGACGATCGGCGCGCGGCCGGAACACGTCGATCTGTCCACGACATCGGGCGAATGGCCGGCCAAGGTGCGCCTTGCCGAACATCTTGGCTCCGACACCTATGTGCATGTCGAAGTCGACAATATCGGCCCGATGACGATCCGCCTTGGCGGCGAAGCCCCCAATGAGCCGGGGCAGCGCATATTCCTGACGCCGCAGGAAGCGCGCATTCACCGCTTCGACAAGGAAGGCCTGAGAATCGCTCCATGAAGCTGGCAGGAAAAACCGCCCTCGTCACCGGTGGGGCGCGCGGCATCGGCCGCGCCATCGCCGCGCGCTATCTCGCGGAGGGCGCGCGCGTCGCGATCGCCGATCTGGCGAGCGGCCAGGCGCGCGAGGTCGCCGCGGAATTTGGCGACAAGGCTTTTGCCGTCGAGGTCAATGTGACGAGCCGCGCCTCGATCGACCGCATGCTCGCCGCGGTCGTCTCGCACTGGGGCGGCGTCGACATTCTCGTCAACAACGCGGCCATATTCGATCTGGCGCCGATCGTCGAAGTGACGGAAGCGAGCTTCGACAAAGTGTTCGCCGTCAATGTGAAGGGCCTGTTCTTCACCTTGCAGGCGGCCGCCCAGCACATGATCGCGCGCGGATCGGGCGGCAAGATCATCAATATGGCCTCGCAGGCCGGCCGGCGCGGCGAGGCTTTGGTGTCGGTCTATTGCGCCTCGAAAGCGGCGGTCATCAGCCTCACCCAATCGGCGGGCCTCGATCTCATCAAGCACCGGATCAACGTCAATGGCATTGCGCCTGGCGTCGTCGACACGCCGATGTGGGACGATGTCGACGCCCTGTTCGCCCGATACGAGGGGCGCAAGCCCGGCGAAAAGAAGAAGCTGGTCGGCGAGGCCGTGCCCTTCGGGCGCATGGGCGCGCCCGAGGATCACACCGGCGCCGCGGTGTTTCTGGCTTCTTCCGACGCCGATTATGTCGTCGCCCAGACGCTCAATGTCGACGGCGGCAATTGGATGAGCTGACGCGGCAATTTAATGGAACTGGAGTTTGCCCATGTATCTCTCGCGCTATGACCTCAAGGGCCAGACGGCGTTCGTCACCGGCGGCGCGCAGGCGATCGGTCTTGCCTGCGTCGAGGCTTTGGCGGAAGCCGGCGCCCATGTCTACATCGGCGACCGCAATCTCGATGTCGCCAAAAAAGGGCAGGCCGAGATGAAGGCCAAGGGCTATGACGTCGATATCGTCGAGATGGAGGTGACCAATTCGGGCCAGGTCGAGGCCGCCGCGACGCGCGTCATGAACGAGCGCAAGCGCATCGACATCCTGGTGTGCAACGCCGGCATCGCGCGCAGCGAAACGCGCGCCGAGGACGTGACGGACGAGCACTGGCTCAACGTCATCGACGTCAATCTCAACGGCCTGTTCTGGTGCTGCCGCTCGTTCGGCAAGCATATGCTGGCGGCCGGGCGCGGCTCGATCGTCAATGTCGGCTCGATGTCCGGCTTCATCGTCAACAAGCCGCAGCCGCAAGCCTATTACAACGCCTCCAAGGCCGCCGTTCACCACCTCACCAAATCGCTGGCGGCCGAATGGGGCGCGCGGGGCGTGCGCGTCAATGCGGTGGCGCCGACCTATATCAACACGCCGCTCAACGCCTTTGTGAAGTCCAACCCGGCGATGTACGACGCCTGGATCGGCGGCACGCCGATGGGGCGGTTAGGCGAATCGGACGAGATCGCCTCCGTCGTGCTGTTCCTGGCCTCGGCGGCGTCGAGCCTGATGACCGGCAGCATTGTGCTGGCGGATGGCGGCTATACCTGCTGGTGAGGGGCGGTCTCAGGCCGCCGCCGCCGCCACCGCGTCGCAGACGTCGTCGACGAGGCGCTCGACCAGTTCGCGGTCGTCGGCTTCGGCCATGACGCGGATGACCGGCTCGGTGCCCGACGGGCGAATGACGAGGCGCCCGCCGGCGCCAAGCCGCGCCTGCGCGGCGGCGATGGCGGCGATCACCTTTTCCGTGTCGAGCGGGCGGCCGCCCTTGTAGCGCACGTTTCTGAGAATTTGCGGCAGCGGCTCGAAGCGATGGCAGATCTCGCTGACCGGCTTTTGCTGGCGCTGCACGACGGCCATCACCTGCAGCGCCGCGACAAGCCCGTCGCCGGTCGTCGCATAGTCGGACAAGATGATATGGCCCGATTGCTCGCCCCCGACATTATAGCCCTTCTCGATCATGCGCTCGAGCACATAGCGATCGCCGACCGCGGTGCGCTCCAGCGCCAGGCCGATGCTCGCCAGGTGCCGCTCGAGGCCAAGGTTGGACATCACGGTCGCCACGATGCCGGGGCCAGCGAGGCGCCCGTCGGTCTGCCAGCTTTGCGCGACGACGGCCATCAACTGGTCGCCGTCGACCGTATGGCCTTTTTCGTCGACGATCAGCACGCGGTCGGCGTCGCCGTCGAGCGCGATGCCGATATCGGCGCGCATTTCGCGCACCTTGGCCGCCAGCGCGTCGGGCGCCGTCGATCCGACGTCGCGGTTGATGTTGAAGCCGTCCGGCTCGACGCCGATCGAGAACACCTCGGCGCCTAGTTCCCATAGGGCTTCGGGCGCCACCTTATAGGCGGCGCCGTTGGCGCAATCGACGACGATGCGCAAGCCTTCGAGCGACAGATTGCGCGGCAGGGTGCGCTTGGCGAATTCGATATAGCGCGCCTGCACGCTTTCGATGCGCTTGGCGCGGCCGAGATCGCGCGATTTCGACAGGCGCGGCGCGATTTCGCTGTCCATCAGCGTCTCGATCGCCGCCTCGATCTCGTCGGAAAGCTTGAACCCGTCGGGGCCGAACAGTTTGATGCCATTGTCCTCGAACAAATTATGCGAGGCCGAGATCATCACGCCCAGATCACAGCGCATCGACCTTGTCAGCATCGCGACGGCCGGGGTGGGAACCGGGCCGAGCAGCAGGACGTCGATCCCGACCGAAGTGAACCCCGCCACCAGCGCATATTCGATCATATAGCCGGACAGGCGCGTATCCTTGCCGATCACCACGCGGTGACGATGATCGCCGCGCTGAAACGCCAGGCCCGCCGCCTGGCCGACTTTCATCGCCAGTTCCGCGGTGATCTTGCCATTGGCGCGACCGCGAATGCCGTCGGTGCCGAAATATTTGCCCGCCATGTCGAAGTCCCTATGAACGTTCCAGCGTGAACGATCTCCTTCATTTATCCCATTCTTAGCCCTCGATCGTTCAAAAATCATTTCATACCGTAAATGCCGGCGACGCCGGGCCGCGGCTTGGCCATGCCATGCCGACGCTGTTTCGGCGCGGGCGCGAGGGGAAAAATAGAGGCTAACGCGCCGTTTGGCGCTAGAATGAGCGCAATCCGCGTCGGCTGCGAGCGGCGCGCCAGACCGGTCCGCCCTGACCAGAGGTTCGATCCATGACCGAAATGCTCATTGCCGCGGCGGCGATCCTGGCCGCCATATTCGCCCCTCGCGTCGTCCCCGACAGCCTGGCCGGCTGGCGCCGGACGGGCGCCATATCGGGCCTGCGGCTGCTTTTCGGGTTGGTCGCGCTCTATGAGGTTCTGGCCACCAGCGTCATCTCGATCCCCGCCAACGAGGTCGGCGTGGTGCGCAAGATCTATGGTTTCACCAATATCCAGCCCGGCCATATCATCGCGGCCGCCGGCGAGACCGGCTATCAGGCCGAGATCATTCCGCCGGGCACGTTCCGCATCTCGATCTTCTTCAATGTCATCAATCGGGTCGACCTGCTGCCGGTGGTCATCGTTCCCAGCGGCTTTTACGGACGCCTCGTCGCCAATGACGGCGAGCCTTTGGCGGCCGGCCAGATCATGGCGGACGCCTGGCCCGAGGCCGATTACCAGAAATTCCTCGACGCTGAATATTTCATGACCCATGGCGGCCAGAAGGGCCTGCAGCTCAGCGTGCTGAAGCCCGGCGTCTATCCCCTTAATCTGGCGCTCTTTCAGGTCAAGATCGGCTATATCCGCAACGGCAAGGACATCGTGACCGACAATGACGACGTCTATGACTTGCGCGGGCTGACGAAGGAGGAGACGCCGCTCGACACTTCGATCACCCGCGTGCCGGCGGGTTCGGTCGGCGTCGTGCGCTCGAGCGTGCAAAGCAGCGGCATCGACTGCAAGGCGCGCACCGCCAAGACCGACGAAGGCGGGCTGACCGCCGAACTGGTGACCCAATATTGCAAGGGCGTCTGGGACAAGTCGCTGCCGCCCAACGATTATTATCTCAATCGCGACGCCTATGACGTCACTTTGGTCTCGACGCGCGTGACGGCGCTGGAGTTCAAGGGCGGCTTCACCCGCCGCTATCTCGATCTCAAGGTCGATTCCAAGGGCGATTTCACGCAGACCGAGCGCACCGCGACGTTTCCTCAGCCCAAGGATGCCGCCGATTCGGCGATCAACACCAAGATCGAGGGCTGGGAAATCCCGCAGGAATTGCGCGCGATCGTCCAGATCACGCCGGAAAACGCGCCGATCGTCGTGGCGGCGGTCGGCGGACAGGATGAAGTCGACCAGCGCATTCTCGTGCCCTCGATCCGCTCGCTGGTTCGCAACGTCTATGGCGGCTCGATCGTCGTCAAAGAGCCTAACGACAAGGGCGAACTCGTCGACGTCACGCGCCCGACGCGCGTGCTCGACACGATCGAGAACCGCACGATCCTCGAACAGGCGATCCTCGATCGCGCGCAAATCGACGGGCGGCGCGCCGGCGTCGACATCAAGGAAATTCGCCTAGGCGAATCGGCGATCCCGCCCGAGCTTCTGCTTGCCCGCCAGCGCGAACAGCTCGCCGGCCAGTTGCGCGCCGCCTATATCCAGGAGCAATCGGCCCAGGAGCAGCGGCAAAAGACCGAGCAGGCGCGCGCCACCGCCGACCAACAGCGCGATATCGTCACCGCCCAGACGGCGGTCAAGACCGCTTTGCTCGCGCAGGATCGCCGGCAGGCCGAGGGCCACGCCGAGCGGCTGTTCCTGGAGGAGCAGGCGGCCGGCCAGACCGCGCAGGCCGAGGTGCTCGGCAAGGACAGCGTCCTCAAACTGCAGCAGCTCAAACTGTTTTTCGAATTGCTCGCCGCCCATCCCGAACTCGTCGCCAATCTGAAACTGCCGCAAGTCTATGTCGGGGGCGGCGGCGCCGGACTGGAGGGCGCGGCGGCGATATTCGGCTCGTTCGTCAAGCCGCTCGACGCGGCGCCGGGCGCGGCGAAATAAGGAAAGGTCGTCGGACCATCACGGCGGTCCAGGAGGGGGATCATGCGATCGTTTAGTTTTCGCGCCGTCGTCGGCGCGGCGTTTCTGCTGTTGCTGTCAGGCGTCTTTGTGTTCGACGCGGCCGCTGACAATTCGCTCCGTCGGTTGGCGGCTCCATCAGAGGCCGGCCCCGTCGGGTCGGTCGAAACCCTGTCGAGACAGGCGAGCGTAACGATGCATCACTGCTCGACGGCCCAATGCATCGGCGACGCCCTCGACCTCTATGCGATTGGCCTGCGGGACGTCGCGCCGCAACTGCCGCCAGCGCTCCGGTCCTTGCCCTCGGTCGTCGCGACCGCCGCCAGGCGCGTGCGCGCCGCCAAGACGATCGGGGAAGCCGTGCAGGCGGTGACGGCGGCGATCGCCGAAGTCCATAAGGCGATAACGCTGCTGAAGGCGGACGATTCCGACGCGCTGAGCATCGGAACCCGCGCGGGAACGCTGGTCGCTGGCACGCTGCAAATCGCCAGCAACCGACTCGAAAAGGCGACGGGTCTTTAGGGCGCGACGGCCTGGAGAAGGATGCGATTGAGGGGAAGCGGCCGAGTCTGATCCATCGTTCGCATGGCGCAACAGCGAAGTCGGCGCCGAGCGTAAGCGGTACCCTTCGACCATAACGCCATAGCCGCCAACCTCACGTCTGCGGCTGCGGCTCCAGGCCGCCGGCGTCGGGACCCAGGGCCGAGCGGCCCTTGCCGGTGGCGGGAACGGCGGCGCGCGGCGCGGCCGGCGGCTCCTTGTCGACGGTCTCGCGCACCGGCCGCTTGCCTTGCAGCAGGCCGATCAGTTCGTCGCCCGACAGGGTCTCGAATTCCATCAGCGCCTTGGCCAGCGTTTCCAGATCGTCGCGCCGTTCGGTGAGAATGCGCGTCGCCGTATCGTAGCCCTGCTGCACGAGCCGGCGCACTTCGGCGTCGATCGTATTGGCCGTCGCCTCCGAAACCGTCTGCTGGCGGCCCATCGAATAGCCCAGGAACACTTCTTCCTGGTTCTCGCCATACATCACGGTGCCGAGCTTCTCGGAAAAGCCGAGCCGCGTCACCATCGCCCGGGCGATCTTGGTCACCTGCTGGATGTCGCTTGCCGCGCCGGAGGTCACCTTGTCCTTGCCGAACACCAGCTCCTCGGCGACGCGCCCGCCCATCGACATCGCCAGCAGCGCGGTCAATTGCTCGAAGCTCTGCGAAATCTGGTCGCGCTCGGGCAGCGACTGCACCATGCCGAGCGAGCGTCCGCGCGGAATGATCGTTGCCTTGTGAATGGGAACGCTCGCCGGCATGCTGACGGAGACGAGCGCATGGCCCGCCTCGTGATAGGCGGTCAGCTTCTTTTCGTCCTCGGTCATCATCAGGGTGCGGCGCTCGGCGCCCATCAGGATCTTGTCGCGCGCATCCTCGAATTCGGCGCGCGTGACGACGCGCTTGCCGCGGCGGGCGGCCAGCAGCGCCGATTCATTGACCAGATTCATCAGATCGGCGCCGGAAAAGCCGGGCGTGCCGCGCGCCACGATCTTGAGATCGACGTCGGGGGCCAGCGGCACCTTGCGCACATGAACCTTGAGGATCTTTTCGCGGCCGATGAAATCGGGATTGGAGATCACGATTTGGCGGTCGAAACGGCCCGGCCGCAGCAAGGCCGGATCGAGCACGTCGGGACGATTGGTCGCCGCGATGATGATGATCCCCTCGTTCTGCTCGAAACCGTCCATCTCGACGAGCAATTGATTGAGCGTCTGTTCGCGCTCGTCATTGCCGCCGCCGAGGCCCGCGCCGCGATGGCGCCCGACCGCGTCGATTTCGTCGATGAAGATGATGCAGGGCGCGTTCTTCTTGGCCTGTTCGAACATGTCGCGCACGCGGCTCGCGCCGACGCCGACGAACATCTCGACAAAGTCCGAGCCCGAAATCGTGAAGAAGGGAACGTTGGCCTCCCCGGCGACGGCGCGCGCGGTGAGGGTCTTGCCGGTGCCCGGAGGGCCGACCAGCAACACGCCGCGCGGGATGCGCCCGCCCAGCCGCTGAAACTTCTGGGGATCGCGCAGGAATTCGACGATCTCCTGCAGATCCTCCTTGGCCTCGTCGACGCCGGCGACATCCTCGAACGTCACGCGGCCATGCGCCTCGTTGAGCAATTTGGCCTTGGACTTGCCAAAACCCATCGCCTTGCCGCCGGCGCCCTGCATCTGGCGCGACAGGAAAATCCATACGCCGAGAAAGGCGATCAGCGGCAGGCCGTTGACCAGCAGGGTCATCAGCCAGGAATTGCCGTCCGAGGGCGGCTTGGCGGTGATCGAGACGTTCTTCTTATAGAGCGTGTCGACCAGCGAGGGATCGCTCGGCGCATAAGTCATGAAAGGGCGATTGTCGGTGAAACGGCCCGAAATATCCGCTCCAGCGATCGTCACTTCTTTGACATGGCCCTGATCGACCTCGGAGAGCAGCTGGCTGAAAGTGATTTCGCTGCTCGGCGTCTTCTGCCCCGGGCTCTGAAACAGAGTGACCAAGGCCAGCACAAGAAGGAAAATGATCACCCAAAGCGCGAAATTCCGGAAATTAGGGTTCATAGCCATCCCACCGCAGCCCTGCCGAAGCCCGACGCCTCGCGGCGGCTTCCTCGCTGCAACACCATTTAAGCGCACGCAGCCCAATTGCCAAGGGAAGCGCACTTGTCTGAATTTGGAGTGAAGAGCGTCGCGCCGGTCGAGCCTATTCTCGCCGCATGTCCTTTTCGCGGCGAGCGCGCCCGCGCCCCAGGGGCATTGTCACGCTTGACAAATGTTCATGTTTTGTTCTAGTCTCTTCTCCGTCCAAAGACAGGGCGAGTACGGCGATGAAACTGGATGCGGTGAGCGTAGCGAGCACCAATTTGGAGAAGACGGCGCGATTCTATTCGTTGCTCGGATTCATGTTTCCCGCCGTCGCGCGGGAAACCAAGCATCTGGAATCGATAAGTCCGCCGGGCGAAGTTCGCCTGATGATCGATGACCATGCGATGGTGAAAAGCATCATGGGCAGAAATCCGGCGGCGCCGGCGCATTCTTCCTTCGCCATCAAATGCGCCAGCCCACGACAGGTCGACGCGGCGGTCGCGGCGATTCACAAGGCGGGCTTCGTCGTCGTCACCGAACCGTGGGATGCGTTTTGGGGACAAAGATACGCGATCGTCGCCGATCCCGACGGCTATATGAGCGATTTGTTCGCGGCGCTTTGACGAACGCGCAACGCACCGCATCAACAGGCGTCGGACGCGTTGCAGCATTGGACGCTGTTCTCCCTCCCCCCTTGGGGGAGGGCCGGGGAGGGGGGGTCGCGCCGAACTATCGGAAAAGCAATCGCCGCTCGATTTGAAAGCTCGGCGCGACCCCCCTCCCTAACCCCCCACAAGGGGGGAGGGAACGCGGCGTGCTCTTCATCGCTTGGGATGAATGAACTCCCACGGCGAGACCTCGCTGCCCTGCGCGATTGTTATCTCGATGAGCACGGGCCGGCCAGCCTTGAGCGCCGCGCTCAGCACGGGCGCTAAAGCTTCGGGCGAGGCGACGCGATGGCCTTGGACGCCGAACGCCTTGGCCAGCAGCATGAAGTCGGGATTTTCCAGCGCCGCGCCGATCACCCGATTGCCGAAGCCGACGCGTTGGTCGCGCAGCACATTGCCGAACGCATTGTTGTTGAACAGCAGCGTGACAAGGCCGAGGCCATATTGCGCGGCGGTGGCGAGCTCCTGCACGCCGAATAGGAAGCCGCCATCGCCGGTTATCGAGACGACGGCTTTGTCGGGATGGGCCGCCTTGACGCCGAGCGCGGTCTGGAATCCAAAGCCGAGCGTGCCCTGATAGCCGCTGGATACGTAAGTGCGCGGCGCATAGACGGGATAGCCGAAATAGGTGGCGAAACCGACCTGGCTCAGTTCCTCCACCAGCAGCCCGTCGCGCGGCAGCGCCGCGCGGATGATTTCGAGATAGTCCATTTGCGGCTGGACCTTGCGGATGGCGCTCGCCGCCTCCGCCCTGGCGCGCGCGATGGGCGCGGAGTCCGGGCGGGCCGCCTTGCCGCCTTGCCGCGCGCGAATTGTCCTGACCGCATCCATGAGAGCGGCGGCGCCGGCGGCGGCGTCGGCGACAATGGCGGTGTGCGGCGCCAGGCGATGCATTTCCGCCGGATCGATATCGATGCGGATGAGATGGGGCGGCGCCTCCGGCCGGTCGATCAGCTTCATCATGCCGGTCCAGCGCATGTAGGGCATTTCGAGCCGCGAGCCGATGCCGAGCAGCACGTCGACTTCGGGCCAGAGCCGGAAGGCGGCGTAGGAGGAGAGGCTGAGGGCATGGTCCTCGGGGACGACGCCGCGCCCGCCGCGAAAAGCGGCGACCGGCGCGCCGAGCTCCTCGGCGAGCGCCAGCACGGCTTGGCTCGCGTGCTGCGCCCCGCCGCCGGTCATGATCATCGGCTGGCGCGCTTCGACGAGAATCCGCGCGGCGGCCTCGATATCCCCAGGCGAGGGCGCCGGCGCCGGCTCGATCGTCGCGCGCGGCAGCGGCGTCACGAATTGCGACGCCGCCATCACGTCCCACGCCATTTCGAGCGCGACGGGGCCCGGCCGCCCCGACAGCATCCGCCGGAACGCTTCGTCGACCATTGCCGGCGCGTCCGCTGCCCGCTCGATGCGCGCCGCCCATTTGGTCAGCCCGCGCAAAATGGCGAGCTGATCGGGCAGTTCATGCAGATGGCCGCGCCCGCGCCCGATAAATTGGCTCGGCACCTGTCCCGTCACGCATAGGACTGGCGCGTTGCAGCCGAACGCCGTGCACAAAGCGGCGCTGGCGTTCAGCATGCCGGGCCCCGGGACTACCGCGAATACGCCGGGCCGGCCGGTCGAGCGGGCATAGCCGAACGCCATATAGCCGCAGGCCTGCTCATGACGCGCGCCGATCGTGCGGAGCCAAGCGCTCCTTTGCTGGAGCGCGTCGAAAAACGGATACATCTGCGCGCCGGGAAGGCCAAAGACCGTGTCGACGCCATTGGCGATCAGCGCGGCGGCGATCGCCATGCCGCCGGTCATCGTCTCGCCCGGAAGCGTCTCCTGCATCGGATTGGACATTTGGATCCGCGACTCGCCGGCGCGTCATCGCGCCGCCGCACCCTATCAGCGCAATTTCGCCGGCCAAATGCCGGAGCGGCGAAAATACCGGAGATGCGGCTATATTCAGAGCGCAGCAACGCGATCCTCGCGCGGCGTCCTATACGTAGCCGTCACGTAGAACTGGCGGAATGTGACACGCCGATGACGTAAAGTTTGATAAGTTTTTTACTGTTTTATTGTCTGTTGCCGCAAGGCGAGCGCAAAAGCGGGAAATATCACGATGAGTATCGGCAGTAGTGATATTTCGCAATATTATGATGTAGATAACAGGAAATTCTCGCTCGAAGATCTCGACATTCCAACAGAGTTTCTGGATGTAACCAGACTTTGCCTGCAATGGGTTTCGGCGACGCTTTATTCCGATCTGCCCTCTTATGAAGATGTCGCCTTGGGCGGCGTCGGGCGCATCGCCGACGAACTGGCGCTGCTCCGCCCGCTCGCCAATCACGACTTCGAATTTGTGCGCGCCGGCGCCGCGCTCGAGGCGAAAATCGGCCAAGCGGCGAAACTTCGCGTCAGCGATCTTCCCCTCAATTATCGCCTCGCTTTCGAGAGCGGCTCGAGCCAGGCCATTTCGCAGCGGCGCCCGATTCTCACCTTGGCCCGCTGCGCCGAGAGCGGCCTTATCGCGACTTGCGAGATTCTCGCCATGCCGCTGGCCAGCCGCTGGGGCGGCGAATTCGTGCTGGCCTTCATGCGGCAACGACCGAGCGTGCACGATCTCATCGAGGCGATCTATACCGCGACGACGGATGGCATTCTGGCGCTGGCGTCGGCGCGCGGCCAAGCCGGTCAGCGCGATTTTCAGGTCGTCAGCCTTAACGGCGGCGCGGCCGGGTTCTTCGGCCGCTCGGAAAGCGAGATTCTCTGGAAGCCCTTGTCGGAAGTGCTGCCGCATTCGGCGGCCGGCGACCTCTACCGCATTTTCGATGAAGTCGTCTCCAGCGGCCGGCCGCGCCGGTTCGAGCACAGCCTCAGGATGGGCGCCGAGCGCTCGGCGCATCTGAGCCTATCGGCCGCGCCGATTCGCGATCTCCTCAGCGTCACCTTCACCGACATTTCGGAGATCAAGATCCGCGAGGATTCGGTCAAGCTGCTGTTCGAGAACAATCCGTGCCCGCTCTTCCTTTACGACCCGGAAAATCTGGCCTTCATTCGCGTCAACCACGCCGCCGTGCAGCATTACGGCTATGCGCGCGAGCGCTTCGTCTCGATGACGCTCAGGGATCTGCATCCGACCGACGAGCATGACCGCCTCATCGCGACGGCCAAAAGATTTCCGCAGGACTATCAGGCCAACCACTATTGGACGCATATAACCAGCGACGGCGCGAGGCTGAACGTCCTGATCTATGCGCGCCGCTTGATGTTCGAGGGGCGCTCCTGCGTCTTGGCCTCGATCGTCGATGTGACGGCGCAGCGGCGCGCCGAAGCCAGAATCGAGCATATGGCCCATCACGACGCGCTGACCTCGCTCGCCAATCGCGTGCTGTTCCGGGCTCGCCTCGAGGAGGAATTGGAGAAAATTCCCGGCGCCAAAGGCCATCTGGCGGTCCACAGCATCGATCTCGACTATTTCAAGCGCGTCAACGACACGCTCGGCCATTCGGTCGGCGACGACGTGCTACGCGCCGTCGCCGCCCGCCTGAAGAGCGCCGCGCGGGGCAGCGAGGTTATCGCCCGGCTCGGCGGCGACGAATTCGCCATCCTCCAGGCCAATGTCGCCTCCCCCGAAGAGGCGGCGGCGCTGGCGCAAAGACTCATCGAGAGTCTGAGCGCGCCCTACAAGGTCGATGGGCAAATGGTGGTGATCGGCGCGAGCATCGGCATTTCGCTAGCGCCGACCGACGGAAGCGATCCCTCGGTCCTCATCAAGAATTCCGACATCGCGCTCTATGAAGCCAAAAAGAACGGGCGCGGCGCCTATCATTTCTTCGAAGCGGAAATGGACGCCAAATTGCAGCAGCGCCGCGCCTTCGAGGTCGATCTGCGGCTGGCCTTCCAGAACGGCGAGTTTGAAGTCCACTACCAGCCGATCCTCGACGTCGCGTCGGCCGCCATCATCGGCTGCGAGGCGCTGCTGCGCTGGCGCCACGCCGAACGCGGCGCCGTTTCGCCCGGCGCCTTCATCCCGCTGGCCGAGGAAATCGGCCTCATCGTGCCGATCGGCGAATGGGTGCTCAATCAGGCCTGCAGGGAGGCGGCGCAATGGCGCGACGAGATCCGGGTCGCCGTCAACCTGTCGCCCGTGCAATTTCGCGACGCCGGACTTGTCGCGGCGGTCAAGGGCGCGCTTGCCGCCTCCGGGCTCGACGCCAGACGATTGGAGCTGGAGATCACCGAATCGGTGCTGCTCGAGGAAACGGAGGCCAATCTGGCGACGCTCGGCCAGCTGCAGGCGCTGGGCATTTCCATTTCGCTCGACGATTTCGGCACCGGCTATTCGAGCCTGAGCTACCTCCGGACCTTTCATTTCGACAAGATCAAGATCGATCGCTCTTTCGTCGCCGATATCGCGTTGAATTCGCCGTGTCTGGCCATCGTGCGCGCGGTCATCAATCTGGGGACGAGTCTGGGGATCAAGACCGTCGCGGAGGGCGTCGAGACGCAGGACCAGCTCGCCGGCCTGCAGCGCGAAGGATGTTCGCAGGTGCAGGGCTATCTCTTCAGCGCGGCGGTCCCCGGCGCGATCTTTCGCAAGATGCTGCCGCCGAAAGCGAAGGCGGAGAAAGTCGGCGCGGCGGCGTGATCTTGTGATCGCGACGTTTCGTCATTGCGAGGGAGCGCACTGACCGCTCACGACGACGTTCGTCTTACGGCCCACGTTTGCGTCTCGGCGCCTCCGGGCTCACGCTCAACGCGCCCTTGGCGCTGAGGGCGACGCTCGCGCCGCCGACATTGGCGCGCATCGCCTTGCCCCGCGCGCGCGCAGCTAGCAAATTCTCAGCCAGCGTCTCGATCGCCTCGAGGCGGATCTGTCGGGCCTCCTTGCCTACGACGCGGGCGATTTCCTCGCGAAGCAGCCGCTGGGCGATCTCCAGCGGCTCGGCGAACAGCGCTTCGGCGTCGCGCGTCGGCCGCGCTTGCGTCCAGCCCAATCGCGCAGCCGCCGCCTTCGCCTGCGCGGCGACCGCCGCCTCCATTCGTCCGGCGCGGCGCGACAGGCGCGCAATTTCGTCGAACCCCAATCCCTCTGCGCTCAGCACGTCGGCGAGCCCGCGCAGATGCGTTCGCTTGAAGCGCGGATCGGCGTTGGAAGGGTCGGTGGCGAAAGCCTCGCCGCATGCTTCGCAAAACGCGACGAGCTCGGCCTTGCGCAAGCCGAGCAGGGGCCGCGCGAGCGTCAGGCGCCCGAGGGCGACGGCGCTTTCCATGCCGCGCAGGCCAGCGAGGCCCGAGCCGCGCAGCAACCGGAAGAGCACCGTCTCGGCCTGATCGTCGCCGTGATGGGCGGTGACGAGAAAGTCGGCGCCGATCGCGTCAGCGCAGGCGCCGAGCAATTGGTAGCGCGCCTCGCGGGAGCGCTCCTGGATGCGGCTGCGCGGCTTGTCGCCCGGCCATTCCAGGAGATGATGGGCAAGGCCGAGCCGGCCCGCCAGCTTGGCCACGGCTGCGGCCTCGCCGCGCGAGCCGGCGCGCATCGCGTGATCGACGGTCGCGACCTCCACGCGGGGGCGCCCCGCCGCGGCGGCCCAGCGCGCCGCCATGATCAGCAGCGCCGTCGAATCGGGGCCGCCGGAAACCGCCAGAAGAACGCCCTTGGCGTCAGCGATCGGCGCGAACAGCGCCTCGATCCGCGCCGGCGAAATCGCCGCGCCGACCGGCGGCGGGCTTTTCTTCAACAATGGTCCTTCTGCATCTCGCGCTCGACGCTCTTCTTGACGACCACCGCCGAAGTCGGATAGCGGCGCCCGACCTCGCCGAAAGTCGCGCAGGCCTGATCGTTGTTGCCGAGCGCGACGAGCGATTGGCCGAGGCGCAGCATGCCTTCGGGCGCGCGCGGCGATTTGGAATAATCGGTCGACAGTTTGAGATATTGTTCGGCGGCCTCGCGCGGGCGCGAGCGCTGCATGAAGCTCTCGCCAAGATAGAAGATGGCGTCCGGCGCGAGGCGGTTGTTGGCGTTGTGGACGAGGAACGCGCGAAATTGCTGCTCGGCCTGTTCGTACTGGCCGCCGCGAAACGTCTCCATCGCCGCGTTGAACATTTCGCGCGGGTCGTCGGGCGGGCCGCCGATTCCAGCGATCACCGTCGGCCCCTCGCCGTTGGGGTCGAGCGGGCCGGCGGGCGGCGGCGCGGGGCTCGGATTGTTGCGCGACAATTCGAGCGGCGCGTTGGCGACGGGCGGCGGATTGGTCAGCGGCGGGCTCGGCGTCGTCGTGCCGATCTGGCGGGGGGCGCCGGGCGCGTTGGGATCGGCGTTGGGATCGAAGGCGTCCGACCGCTTGGCCGGCTTGGCGGGAATCGGCGCGGGCGCCGGCGCGGGCGGGGCCATCGGCGCCGTATCGGCGACCGGGGGCGTCGCCCCATGCCCGCCGCTGAGGCGGAACTCGACGTCTTCCTGAAAGCGCTTCAATTGGTCTTCGAGCTTATGCTGCTGGTTCTGCAGCTCCTCGATCGCGCCATTGGCGGCGCGCAGCTGATTTTCCAGCTTGTCGATGCGCAGCACCAGGGCGGCCGGGTCGGCGCCCTGGTCCATTGGCTCGCCGGGAATGTCGGCGGGCGGCAGGCCGTTGGCCTGCGCGACCCGCGTCGCCGGCGCCTGGCGCGCGGCAAGGAAATCGTCGGCGCGCCCGTTCGAGGCGCCGACGACAGCAAAAATCGCCGCGCCGACGATCACGCTAAGACCGGCGCGCAGCAAGAATGCGGATGATGTCAAACCCTCAGCCCCCGTTGGGTCATGTCCTACCCGTAGGATCATGCTCCCTAGCATAGAGCGCCGCTTCGGCCAAAAATTGGGCGAAGCTTTGGCCAAGGCGGGGCAGGCGGGGCGATCCGCGCCGGTTGCCCTGTTCGGTGAAGACGGCGCTGCCATCGCCGTGCTCGCCGTCAAGTCCAAGCCGCCTTCGGCGGTCGCTTCGCAAGAGCTTCGCGAGACTTGACCGCTCCGCTCGCCGATGGCCGTTGGCCTACAAGTCCCTTTGGTGAGCGATAGCGGCCCGAAGGCCGCATCGCGCACCAAAAGGACTTGTAGGTAAAAAGCCGCGCCGCCGAGGCGCAGTCACGCCGAAGGCGCCGCAGCGAAGCGTAGGAGCGGCGTAGCCCGGAAGAATGCTTCGCATTCGCCTAGACTTGACGGCGGCTCGGCGGCGTGGCCCCTCTGGGCCACGCAACGCGCCCGCCCCTTACGAAGTCGGCGCGCCCGCGAGCACCGTCACCGCGCGGCGGTTCTGCGACCAGCACGAGATGTCGTTGCACACCGCAACGGGCCGTTCCTTGCCATAGGAGATCGTCTTCATGCGCGCGGCCGAGACGCCCTTGGCGATGAGATAGTTCTTTGTCGATTCGGCGCGGCGGGCGCCGAGCGCGAAATTATATTCGCGCGTGCCGCGCTCGTCGGCGTGGCCCTCGATCGTGAAGGAATAGCGGCCGTATTGATTGAGCCAGACCGCCTGCTTGTCGAGCGTCGCTTGTCCCGCCGAAGTCAATTCGGTCGAGTCGGTCTCGAAGAACACGCGATCGCCGACGTTGCTGGCGAAATCCTGGTAGCTGCCCGGCGCTCCGGCCGCCGCGCCGTTGAGCGCGTCCGTATCCGCGTTGTTTTTGGCGCAGGCGCCAAGGGCCAGGCCGATCAACAGCGCCGCCCCGAATTTGAACGCGCGCGCGCTCGTCAAACCGTGCATGAGAATACTCCTGACAACAACGCCACCCAGGCTGACCCTTAGGCGTGAACGGTTAAGGGAAGGTTCCGTCAACCTTGCCGAGCCATTGCCGAGACGCGTTGCATTTGTCTCAAGCCGCGCATGGTTAAGCCCGTGTTAATGGCGGCAATGGGGCAGGGCGGGCGTCAAAGGCAAGATAATGGCGGGCTGTCGCCAATCCGCCATACTGGCCGCGCATCCTTGGGCAAGGGGAGCCCGGATGGACAAGAGAGCGCCGCCACGACCGCTGATGCTGCTGCTGGCGGCGATATTCCTGTTCGAATCCTGGTTCTGGCAGGGCTGCATCGCGCTGGGCCGGCGGATCGTCGCGATAATCCCCTGGGGCGCGCTCAAGGCGCGTATCGCCGCCTTCGTCGCCAGATTGCCGGCGCCGGTGGTTCTGGTGTTTTTCCTCGTCCCGGTCGCCATCATCGAGCCGAGTGCAGACGGTCTGCGTCTATCTGGCCGTGCGCGGCCATTGGCTCATCGGCGTCGTCGGCTTCGTCGCGCTGAAATTCTTCGGCCTCGGCCTCATCGCCGTATTGTTCGACCTGACCCGCGAAAAACTGCTGTCGATGCCGTGGTTCGCCTGGGTCTACGCCAAATTCGTCGCCTTCCACGCCTTCGCCCATACGCTGATCGCGCCCTACAAGGAGGCGGTGGTGAAGGAAATGCGCAATTTGCGGGAATGGGCCTGGGCGAGGCTGCGGGCGCGGGAGAGTTAGGGAAGGGGCGAATAGGGAGTGGCGAATGGCGAATAGTGGCCAATTTCTATTCGCCATTCGCTATTCGCGACTCGCCCCTATCCTCGCCCGCGGATGCGCCGCCCGATACGCCTCCATCAATCTCGCGCCATCGACGGCGGTGTAGATCTGCGTTGTCGACAGCGAGGCGTGGCCGAGCAGCTCCTGGATCGTGCGCAGGTCGCCGCCGCGCCCCAGGAGATGCGTGGCGAAGGAATGGCGCAGAGCATGCGGCGTTGCGCTGTCGGGCAGGCCGAGCGCGCCGCGCAGCCGCTCGACGGTCAGTTGGATGATGCGCGGCGACAGCGGGCCGCCCTTGGCGCCGACGAACAGCGGCCCCTCGGGCGTCAAGGCGTAAGGGCAGAGCTTGAGATAGTTCTCGATCTCGGCGCGCACGGCGGCGATCACCGGCGCCGAGCGCGTCTTGCGGCCCTTGCCGAGAATCGTCACGCTCTCGCGCGCCCCGATCGGCGCGTCCTTGCGGCGGATCGACAGGGCCTCGGCGATGCGCAGGCCCGCGCCGTAGAGCAGCGCGAGAACGGCGGCGTCGCGCGCCAATATCCAGGGATCGCGCGCCTCGCCCTCGCGGATCTGCGTGTTGGTCATCGCCTTGGCGTCGGCGACGTTGAGGGGTTTTGGCAGGCTGCGCGAAAGGCGCGGCGCGCGGATCGCCGAAAAGGCCGAGGCGCGCCCGTCGCCCTGGCGCTCGAGATAGCGCGCCAGGGATCGCAGCGACGCCAAGGCGCGCAGCAGCGAGCGCCCGTCGACGCCGTCGGCGCGGCGGCGCGCCAGGAACGCGCGCAGGTCCCCCGGCGCGATCGCAACGAGACCGGCGACCGTCGTCGGCGCCGCGAAGCGCTGGCTGAGAAAGCCGAGAAACTGCCGGACGTCGCGCGTATAGGCGTCGAGCGAATGGGGCGAAAGCTGTCGCTCCAGCCGCAGATGGCGCAGCCAGGCGGCGACCTTGGCGGCAAGATCGGGCGCGGCGGGCAGCGCCGCAAGCAAGGCGGCGTCGTCGATGGGTTTTTGCATGGCGGCAGGATGGGCCGGGATGATTAACGACAAGTTGTGGGCGGAATTTGACGCGACTCTCAATGTGTATCATAATGCGCATTAGAGCGCCGGGAGCGAGGCCTTGGAAACCAACACTCGCAGAATAATCGCCCGGCTGATGAGGGAGAACTGGTCCAATATCGGCGGCGGGAACCACGATAAATTCACGAATGCGGCCCGTGAGGGCGTGTTGATCATCGTGCCGCGACATCGGACTGTTTCGCCGGGCGTGGCGCGCGACATCGCCAAGAGGGCCGGTTGGATCGGGCGGGAGACTTGAATGGCTGACTATGTCGGCGTCATCGACGAGAGCGAAGGCACGTGGGGCGTGCGCATTCCCGATCTGCCCGGCTGCTATGGCGCCGGCGCCAGCGCCGAGGACGCTATTCGCGATGCGGCGTCCGCGGCGCGCGAATGGATCGAGCATCAGACCGGCGGCGCCAAAGCTTTGCCGCCGGCGCGCACCGCCGGCGATATTCTGGCGTCGGGCGAACTCGATATCGCGGCGGGCGAAGCGGCTGTGATCATTCCCGTCATGATCGACGACGGACGCACGGTGCGCGCCAACCTCACCTTCGACGCCGGACTGTTGCGCGCCATCGATGCGGCGGCGCGCCTGCGCGGTCTGACGCGCTCGGCGTTTCTGGCCAGCGCCGCGCGGGAGAAAATCGACACGCGGCGATGAGGCCTTTCCCAGAAGCCGGTTTGGCTATTCTGGGCTCAGCCTCGCATCGGCGCGCCTCGCTACGACCCTTGCGCGAATTGCGCGACGCCTTCCGGCAGCGTCACCCAGGGATGTCGACTCTGGGTCCAGACCGCGCGGGCCGGTTGGGGGAAGGAAGGATCGGCGAAGGCGCCGACCGCGACGGCGATGTAGGCGGGCGCAAGGTCGAGCTCCCAGAACAAAGTGCTCCCGCATTCCGGGCAGAAATTGAAGGCGACGCGCCGGCCCGCCTCGCCCGTGCGGGCGAAGGTTTTGGACTGCCCGGTCGTCTCGACGACATTGGCGCGCCTGTAGAACGCGCCGACGCCAAAAACGCCGCCGGTGCGGCGCTGACAGTCCAGGCAATGGCAGATCGAGACGATGTCCGGCTCGCCTCGGCAGCGAACGGACAATTGGCCGCATGCACAGGATGCGACGCGCTCGGACATGGCTCACTCCCGGATGGATGGCGTGGTGGCGAGACTACAGCGCTTGGGCGGGGAGGGGAATGGCGATCGGCCGTCCTGTCCGAGTTCACGACATGTAAGACGCTTCGTCGGAGGCAGATGACCTCATTGTTTGCTTGGCGGAGCGGCGCGCGAAAGGAATTTGAAGTCAAGGACGCGCAATTGCGCGCCGCCTCCGGCGGTCGCCCGAAAGGGCGATCCTTGAGTTAAAATTCCTTTCGCGCACAATCGCCTCCAAGCAAGCAAGGAAGGCGTGGGGGGGGGGGCCGCCCGCGGGGGCGGGGGGGGGGGGGGGCGGCCGCGGCGCG
>Ga0302326_10005847_pt1 | contig 27842 bp, 23 predicted proteins | sample Palsa_T0_3_FD_202264 | JGI IMG/M metagenome (GOLD analysis project Ga0302326, IMG submission 202264) | Peat permafrost microbial communities from Stordalen Mire near Abisko, Sweden - Palsa_T0_3 | ecosystem: Environmental > Terrestrial > Soil > Palsa > Peat permafrost | place: Sweden: Abisko... | reverse complement strand
TGATGATGTATTTGCCGCCCTGCCCCGCATCCGGCAGCTTGTACATCAGGTCGAGCATCACTTCCTCGCACACCGCTCGCAACGCCCGGGCGCCAGTATCGCGCTTCAGGGCTCGCTCGGCGATCAGCTCGAGCGCGCCCGGCGTGAACTCCACTTCGCTGTTCTCCAGCCGGAAGAACTTCTGGTACTGCTTCACCAGCGCGTTCTTCGGCTCGGTCAGAATCGAAATCAATGTCTTCACGTCCAGCGGCTCGAGCGTAGCGACGGCCGGCAGACGCCCGACAAACTCGGGAATCATCCCGAACTCGACCAGGTCTTCCGGCTGCACCTGCGCCAAAACCTCGGCACGGTCGCGGGCCGAATCGCCGTCGCCAGTCTCGGCGTTGAAGCCGATCTGGCGCTTGCCAAGACGCTTGCGGATGATGTCTTCGAGGCCGACGAATGTCCCGCCGCAGATGAACAGGATTTGGCTCGTGTCCATCTGAATGTACTGCTGCTCGGGATGTTTTCGGCCGCCCTGGGGCGGAATGTTGGAGATCGTTCCTTCGAGCATTTTGAGCAGGGCCTGTTGCACGCCCTCGCCGCTCACGTCGCGGGTGATGCTGACGTTACCGGAGGTCTTGCCGATCTTATCGATCTCGTCGATGTAGACGATTCCCCGCTGTGCTGATTCCAGATCGTAATCCGCGTTCTGCAGCAGTTTGAGGAGGATGTTTTCCACGTCCTCACCGACGTACCCGGCCTCGGTGAGCGTCGTCGCGTCGCCGATGGCGAAGGGAACGTTGAGGATGCGGGCCAGCGTCTTGGCCAGCAGCGTTTTGCCGCTGCCGGTCGGGCCGATGAGCAGCACGTTGCTCTTGTCGATTTCGATATCGTTGGGATTTGCGTCCTCACCGTCCTTCTCGCCGGACATCAATCGCTTGTAGTGATTGTGAACGGCAACGGCCAGCCCCTTCTTGGCATACTGCTGCCCGACCACGTACTGATCGAGGAATTCCTTGATCTGACGGGGCGTGGGGATGGAGGTGAACAGCGGCTGGCCCGCGCTGAGTTTGCGCTTTTCCTGCCGGATGATGTTATGGGCCAGGTCAACGCAGTTGGCACAGATGTAAACGTCGCTGGGTCCTTCGACCATCGGGCCGACGTCCCGCGAAGACTTGCCGCAGAAGCTGCAGGTGGTGACCCTGCGGCCGCGGAACCCGCCCGGCGGATTGCCTCCGCCGCCTGTCGGCGGAGTTTGCCCGCCCCCCGCTCCATTGCCCGGACGATTAGTGTTTGCCATCGACTCGCCTTCCTGCCGGGGCGCTCTTGTGCGCCCCATCTTTTGGGTGTGAAGACTCGCAATACGCCGACGGCCGAGTCCCGCTCCGCGCACGGTCGCGCAGCGCTTACTGCACCGTAGCTTATCGAACAACCAGAGGCATGGACTTGATACGCCTTTCCACGCTCTCTTGTTCCTATCTTAGTCAAGCCGGCCCCGCAAGGGAAAAACCACCAGCCGTCAGGTTGTCAACGTCCTTAAATCCGCGGCAAGTCCTTCCCCTGAGCCTGGTTCTGGCGATCCGCCGCCCGCTTTGCCGCCTCCACGATCTTCGCCTTGGCCCTTTCGAACTCGGCGGGGGTGATCGTTCCCTCCTTTGCCATCTGCCGAAGGTCCGATAGGGTAAATCCTCCCCCGGCACTGGCCGATGGTCCAGGCTCCGTCACTTTCTTCCTCACCTGTAGCGCCACCGCCATCCCCGCGATGACCACGCAGATCAACACCAGCGACCAGATGATGATCGACTGAGTTTGGTCGACTTTGGCGAGCAGACACAGCGATGTCATGGTGGTGGCATGTTATCATGGGATGCTTCGATGTGGAGTAAATCATGAGCCGAAGCCCATTTCCCGGGATGGATCCGTACCTCGAGCAATCCTGGCGTGACGTGCACCACACGCTGTGCACATATGCCCGCGACGATATCCAAGGACAGCTCAGCGGCGGCATGCTGGCTCGTGTCGACGAGCGGCTGATGGTCGAGCTTTCGCCCGAACAGGCGCGATCAATTTATCCTGATGTTCGCATTATCCGGCGCAACACGAACCCGACAACCACGGCGCAGAACACCGCATCCGGTGCGGGCGTGGCCCTGGCCGAGCCGCTCACGTTGGAATTTGAAGATGAGTCGGCCATGGAGGCTTTCATCGAAATCATTGACGCACGATCGGGCGGACGGGTGATCACCGTCATCGAATTCATCTCCATCACGAACAAATTGCCCGGTGAGGGAAGGGATATCTATCGCCGAAAGCAACTCGAACTGCGCACAGCTGCAGTGAGCATGGTGGAGATCAACCTCCTGCGCGCCGGCCCGCCGCTGCTGAGCTTTCCGCTGGACAAATTGTCGGTCAAAGATCGCACCGCATACCACGCGGTCGTGCATCGGGGATGGGCTGGAAGGCAATATCAGCTCTATCCGATGCCGCTTCAGCAGCGGCTACCAGTAATCGGCATCCCGCTCCGGGAGACCGATCCGGTAGTTGCGCTGGACATCCAATCGCTGATCGATCGTGTCTATAAAAACGGCGCGTACGATGTGGAGATTGACTACCGGCAGCCGCCACGTCCGCCGCTTGAGGGTGAGGACGAGCAGTGGGCCGCGAAACTGCTGCAGGACGCGGGATTGCGGTGAGGCGGCGGCGCTGACGCCTCAAGTGCGTGATTTTTTCTTCACGGGCATCTTTCGGCTGCTTGACGCGCGGCCGGAAACATCGAGCTCGGTGATCTTGCCCTTACGCATGATGATCAGCGGCGTGCCGGTCGCCTTGGCGACCCGTCGCGCGCGGGCCGCCGCGCGTCGCATGGCGGGCAAAGAGCCGAGAATGTCCGGATCCTTCACTGCGATCATCGCTTTCATACGTTCTCTCCGGCATCCACGCGAGTCGGCGTTGCGGGCGCGCTGTCGTACATTACCCAACTGTCAACAAGCCTCTTGTAGACCTCGAAACTCCTCAAACCCGCCTGAAATCGCCGCTCGATGACGTCTTTCGGAACGTCATGTCCGCCCTGGCGGACTCTGATTCGCACGCGCTTGACCGCAATCTTCGCCGATGGAAGCTTCAGAAAGATCAGCTTCACACGGTACCCCGCTGCCCGCCATTGCGGAATATGCCGTGCGTAGTTCATTCCACTGAGTGTCGTTTCGAACGCAAAGCTGCGACCCGCGGCGACACTCGCCTTAATTTGCTGCAGCATAATTTTCCCCGCCTGGATCGCCGCCGACTCCGGTGCGAACGGCGAGAGCCCTCGCGCAATCAGGTCGGCGTTGATAAAGATCGGGCAGTTCGCCTCGTTGACGAGGAACTCCTCGGCGAAGGTCGTCTTTCCAGCGCCGTTTGGTCCGGCAATGATGACGATGCGCTTCTGCCTACCGCTGCTCAATCTTTTCATTGCGTACCAAAAGTCTCTTCTTGTTCACTTCGGAAGTTTGCGGCTCGATAAACTCGCCGAGTGTACCCCTCTCCGTGCGAACAAAGCCCGGATGAGGCGATGAGTTTACTTGCTCTCCCGGCGCGCTGGGAGGGGGCAGGGTGAGAGTGATTTCAAGTACCAACGGCTTTCGACATTCCAAATCACCTTCACCCCAGCCCTCTCCCAGAGTACCGGGAGAGGTCGGGCAGAAGGAACACGGACATTTGCCGTGCGCAGAGAAATTGCCATATCTGGTTGATGCGGCCATGCTACCCGTACGGCAGGCGCGCCCGATTTTTCCTTGGGAGCGATTCTTTGCGAACGACGACTGGCGCGATAGGGAACGCAGGCTTATGAGCGGTCAATTCGGCGAGCATACTCGCCGACTACACGGTGCGCAATGGTGGTGAAACAACTTTCAATCGAATCGCTGAAGCTGGCGACAAATCTCCTCCTGGCGCCGATCGCGGGATATTGCGACGTTTCGTTTCGGCTGGTCGCGCGCTCGTGCGGCGGAGTGGGGCTCGCTTGCACCGATCTGCTCTGCCCTGAAGGCGTGCTGCGGGAAAACTTTCGCTCGATGCAATTGGCGGCGACGTGCAAGGAGGATTCGCCGCTGGCGATGCAGCTTTATGGAGGGGATGTTGAACGACTCTGCGAAGCGGCACGGTGGGCGGAGGATCGCGGGGCGGATGTGATCGACATCAACATGGGGTGCCCGGTCGACAAAATTACCAAGCGCGACGGCGGCAGCAAGCTGCTGTGCGATCCGGATCGTACGCTGCGGATGGTGGACCGGGTCAAACGGGTGCTTCGGCGCACGCCATTGACGGCGAAGTTACGGCTTGGGTGGGACGACTCGTGCATCGTCGCTCCGTCGCTGGCCGCCCGGCTGGAAGAAGCGGGGGTGGCGATGGTGACGATTCACGGCCGAACCACGGAAATGCGTTTTTCGGGACAGGCGCGACTCGACGGCATTGCCGAGGTGGTGGCCGCCGTGAAGCGGATTCCCGTCATTGGAAATGGCGATGTCCACACGCCGGAAGATGCCGCCGAGATGTTCCGCCGAACCGGATGCGCGGGCATCATGATCGGCCGGGCGGCGCTCAGTTGTCCGTGGATTTTCCGTGATATCTGGAGTTATCTCACGCGCGGCTTCGTGCCTCCCCCGCCGACGATCGAGCGGAAGTGCCAGTTGATGCGCGATCATTTTCACAACCTCGTCCATTACCGCAGCGAACGGAGCGCCGTCTGCGAATTCCGCAAACGGGTGAGCTGGTACGCCAAGGAGATGAACCCCTGCCGCATCTTGCGCGATCCAATGCGGACGATAGAGAGCACGGCGGATTTCGAAGAGGTGATCTCCCGTTTTCTCGACTGGCGGCTGCGCTATGACGAACACGGCGAGGACAGCGAGGCGGAAGTGGCAGTTTTCGCCCACGGCGCGGATTGAAGGAGGAAGCGGGAAGCCGGGGAACTGGGGATTGCAAATTGCAAATTGCAAATTGCAAATTGAATGCAGGGAGGCGCGCCGTCTGCACTGCTCCTCATTTTGAAATTTGCATTTTGAAATTTGCAATTCCCGATTCCCCCGGCTTCTGTCTTCCCGTCCCCTCCCCACGACATTTCATTGCATGTATACTTTTCCGCGATGGCCAAGCGGAACCAGGTTGCCCCCAAGACATTCGAAGAGGCGCTGCAGGAGTTGGAGCAGATCCTCAGCGACATGGAGGGGGGCCAGGTCGGGTTGGAAGAGAGCATTGTGAAATACGAGCGGGGCAGCTTCCTGATTCACCATTGCCGAGCGGTGCTCGGAGCCGCTGAGAAGCAGATCGAATTGCTGACCAAGGCTCCGGACGGATCGCTGGCGGCCCAGCCGCTGCCGGAAGCGGCGGGGGAGGCGTAATGTCGCAGGTGATGCCGATCGAGGAGCGTGCCGTAGGGTTGCTTCGCCAGCATGGCGAGCATTTGACCGTCTGGTTTGCCGGGTTGCGCGCCCGGCATCCGGATGCACCTCAGCGTCTGCTGGATGCCATTGAGTACAGCCTGCTGGCGGGGGGGAAGCGGCTGCGACCGGCGCTGGTGCTCGAATGCGCGCTTGCCGTCGATTCCAAGTCCTCGGCGAATGCCTCGGTGCTCACGGCCGCGGCCGCGATCGAGCTGATCCATACGTTCAGCCTCGTCCACGATGATCTGCCGGCGATGGACAATGATGACCTTCGGCGGGGCGTGCCGACGAATCACAAAGTCTTCGGCGAAGCGTTGGCGATCCTCGCCGGTGACGCGATGGTGACGATGGCGTTTGAGATCATCGCGCGCGACGCCGATCCGAGGCTGGTTCCCGCGCTGGTCCTTGAGCTCGCCGTGGCGAGCGGTCCTGAGGGGATGATCGGCGGCCAGGTACTCGACATGGACGGGGAAACCCGGTCGCTCCCGCTGCACGACCTGCAGCGCGTCCACCGCCTCAAGACGGGGGCTCTGCTGACGTCTGCCTGCCGGCTGGGGGTTATTGCTGCCGGCGCGGTCGACGGGCCGTTGCTGACGGCGATCACCGAGTTCGGCCGGCACATGGGGCTGGCGTTTCAGATCGTCGACGACATTCTGGACGTCACCAGCACTCCCGAACAGCTCGGAAAAGCCACGAGCAAGGACGCTAATCGGGGAAAGAACACCTATCCGAGCCTGCTGGGGCTGGAAGAAAGCCGGCGTGAAGCCGCCCGGCAACTAGCCGCAGCGCTACAGAGCATCGAGTCGATCGGGCCAGCCGCCGACGGCTTGAGGGCACTGGCGAGATTCGTTGTCGAGCGAAACGTGTAGACGATCGCATTGCATCGAAACATCCGTCACGAATTTCAACCCAAAATACAGCCGCATTTCCTGAGTTTGCCCGGGGACGAGCTGCTGGCTGGTGTGCGGGATGTCAATGAATCCTTTGAAAACTGCGTTTATGGTGGCATGGGGCGTTCAGTTCGGCTACGCTCTTCCGGCACAAGTTGGATGTTCGTCGTTGAATATTGGCGTAAATGCCGATAATACATCGTCCAACGGCTTGGCCCCGAGTGAAGATGCGGGTGACGGATCGCCCGCAGTGCGCTTGCCAGGTCATGACCGGTAGGTGCCGATTACGCGGCACGGCTCCAAGTCAAGGAAGTTTTTTGTTCGGTGGACTGGCCCGGCAGCTTGGAGTGTTCGGAGGTTTTTAAATGGCGTTACTAGATTCCATCCATGCGCCCACGGATGTGCGCAAGCTTTCGATCGCCCAGCTCGACAAACTCGCCCAGGAGATGCGGGAACGCATTTTCGCAGCCGTTTCAAAAAACGGTGGGCATCTGGCGTCCAACCTTGGCGTGGTCGAGCTTACTCTCGCATTGCACTACGTTTATGACTTCGGCCCCTACCCCGCTGGACCGGACAGATTGTTTTTTGACGTAGGGCATCAGTCTTATCCTCACAAGCTGCTGACCGGGCGTGCAGGAGGCTTCGATCGCCTGCGCAAGAAGGGTTCGGTGGGCGGATTTCCCTCTCCTCACGAATCTCCGTATGACCTCTTTGCCGTCGGTCATGCCGGAACGGCCATCAGCACCGCCGTGGGCATGGCACGCGGAGACCAGCACCTCGACCGCCGAAGCAATGTGGTGGCGGTGGTTGGGGATGCATCGATCGTCAACGGGATGGCCTTCGAAGGGCTCAACAATGCCGGGACGCTCCAACGGCAGATGCTGATCATTCTCAATGACAACGGCATGAGCATCAGCAAGCCGCAAGGCGCTTTTGCCCAGTACCTCGAGCGCGTCCGGGTGAGCGAAACGTACGGGGAAGCCAAGAAGTTCGCCACCAAGCTCGTCCATCACCTCCCGCACAACGTGGAACGGACCATCGAAGGGGCGTGGCATGCTTTCCGCGACGGGCTCAAGGGGGCCATGTGGCCGATCCAGATTTTCGAAGGGCTGGGGATCAAATACCTCGGCCCGCTCGATGGCCACGATCTGCCGGGACTCATCCAGACATTGGCGGAGATTAAGCACGTGCAGTCGCCGGTCCTCCTTCACATTAAGACAATCAAGGGCCAGGGATACGAAATTGCGGCCAATGAGCCCACCAAATTTCACAGCCCCGCCGCATTTCAGGTAGAGGGATGCCGCGTCACGATCAACAAGAGTTCCGGCAAGTCGTGGACGACAGCCTTTGCCGACGCCATGATCGAATTGGCGAAAAGCGATAGCCGGGTGGTCGCCCTCACGGCCGCAATGCCTGACGGGACCGGCTTGAGTGGATTTGAAGCGGTCTTTCCGGATCAATATTTCGACACGGGTATCTGCGAAAGCCACCTGGCCGGCATGGCCGCGGGAATGGCCAAGTCGGGGTTGCGCCCCTTCGCCGCGGTTTACTCGACGTTCATGCAGCGGGCGTTCGATCAGGTCTGGCAGGAAGTTGCGCTCAACGCGCTGCCGGTTTGTTTTTGCATGGACCGGGCTGGTTTCGTCGGCGACGACGGGGCGGTGCATCACGGATTCATGGATCAGGCCTTTCTCCGCCCGCTCCCTGGCATGGTGCTGATGGCCCCCAGCGACGAGGCGGAACTGAACCGCTGCTTGCGTCTGGCGCTGTCGCTCGAAACGGTCAGTGCCATCCGCTACCCGCGTGACAATGTTCCCGCTACCAACTTCGATCAGATCATCGATGAACCGCTCCGCGTCGCTGCCGGCGAGGAATGGACCGTGGGAAAGAGCCGGGTTCTGCGCGAAGGAACCGATGCCACGCTCGTCGCCTACGGGGCTCTGGCACAAAGCGCGCTGCTCGCCGCCGATCAACTCAGTGCCGACGGCCTGAGCGTCGGCGTGATCGACGCCCGCTTCTGCAAGCCCGTCGACGGCGAAATGCTCTCGCGCGTTCTCAAGCCGGGGCACCCGGTGCTGACCATCGAAGATCACTCGCTGCAAAACGGCTTCGGCAGCGCCGTCGCCGAATACGCCGTGGCCCACAATCTTCCGACGTCGAATCTCACTCGTCTTGGCATGCCCGATCGGCTGATCGCCCACGCGACCCGCACCGAGCAACTGATTGAAGTCGGTCTCGATCCCGCCGGCATTGCCCGCAGCACCCGCGACGCCATTCGCGCAGCGGGGGAGTCCGTCGGCCGGTCGCTGGTGGTATAGACACATTTTGGTGTTGACCATCGCGCCGCTCCAATTACCGTGATGCGTGGTTTGCTGCGCAGCAGAGAACCGAGCGGCTCCGCCGCCGGTCCGGGGTAGTGCTCGCGCTATTCGCAACTCAGCGGTATTTGGAGACCACCCGGCGGCAGAGCCGCTCGGCTCCCTGCTGGCGCAACAACAAACCACCCTCGCGTTTATCTGAAGGGCTTTACAGGCGAGATCACGAGCACGCTTCCGCATTTCAAAACCGCTGAAACGCGACCAAACTTGGCGATTGCTCGGGTGATTCCATAGACTTCCTCCGAGATGGCAAAGGTGTCATTCGATATCGCCCCGGTCATCGAAGGCAAAGCCCGGCTCACCGAAGCGCAGGCGATTGAGTTGTACGCGCATCCGTCGCTGGAAGATCTAGGCGAATGGGCGTCGGCGGTCGTGCAGCGGATGCATCCTGAGGATTACCGCACCTACGTCATCGACCGGAACATCAACTACACCAACGTCTGCACGGCCAAGTGCACGTTCTGCGCGTTTCGGCGGGATCATGAAGACGCCGACAGCTATACGCTGACTTACGAGAAGATCGGCGAAAAGATCCGCGAGTTGGTCGCCATCGGCGGAACGCAGATTCTGATGCAGGGCGGGATGAATGACGCGCTGCCGATTGAGTATTACGAGAATTTACTCCGGTTCATCAAGACGAATTATCCGACGGTGCATATCCACGCATTCTCGCCGCCGGAGTTCGTGGAATTTGAACGGTTCTTCAATTTGGATGTGCGCCAGATCATCCGGCGATTTCACGCCGCCGGGCTCGACACGATTCCCGGCGGCGGGGGAGAGATCTTCACGCCGCGGGTGCGCCGCAAAATCGGCATCGGCAAATGCACCGGCGACGATTGGCTGCGCGTGATGCGGGTCGCCCACGAAGAGGGACTGAACACCTCCGCGACGATGCTCATCGGGCACATCGAGTTTGTGCGCGACCGCGTGGAGCACATGGCGGCGTTGCGCGACATGCAGGATTACGCGCTGTCGCTTGAGCGGGACGATGCCGTGACCGTCCGGCGTGTGCAGCAGCGCTGGCCGGGCGCGTTCGCAAAGTCATCGCCAGAACCGCGCGACGCCCATCGCGGTGCGGGCCGCTATGCGGCATTCATTCACTGGCCGTTTCAGCGTGAGAACACGCCGCTGGGCCGGGCCAAGGAATGGGATCCGGATGTGTACGGCCCCTTCGACGATTCGACCAATGAAGACATTTTGCGCGGCCGGGTCGTGCGCATGGCCGGGGCGCAGGAATATCTTCGGACGCTGGCTGTCGCCCGAATCTTCCTCGACAACTTCGCGTCGCTGCAGAGCAGTTGGGTGACGATGGGACCCAAGGTCGGCCAACTTGCAATGTTCTTCGGCGCCAACGACATGGGAAGCGTGATGATGGAAGAGAACGTCGTCAGCGCCGCGGGGACGACTTACAAACTCAGCGAGCGGGAGATCTGCCGATTAATTCGCGACAGCGGATGGGTGCCAGCCCAGCGCGATCAATATTATCACGTGCTCAAGCGTCACGATGGAGCAGATGCCCCCGATCTGGTCGCCGTGGAGCACCCGCCGACGCGCCACGTTCGGAAGATCGACCAGCAATTCGTCGGCGCCGCGCCCGGACTTGACGACGGGCGCGATCAAAGTGTCAGCGTTCAGCTGCCATTGCTCGGTGAGGGGAAGATATGATCCCCGATGAATCGGCTGCGTCCCCGCGCACCACGCCGAGTCTGAGGTACTCCGAAGGCTCGGATTCTTCAGGCCGAGGACACGGAGAGTTGGGACGCCAAAACGGGGGGAGCTGGGGATTGCAAAATGAAAAATGAAAATTTCAAATTGAGGAGCAGACGCTCCGAATCTCCAATTCGCATTTTGCAATTTTTATTTTGCACTCCCCAGCTCCCCCGTCTTGTAACCCCGGCCTCCTCCGTTGCCGGCCCGAAATCCGAGCCTTCGGAGTACCTCAGACTCGGCGTGGTCCGCGGAACCAGTGTTTCTCAATGATGGACGTCGCCCACGCCCGGAAGAGTCGGCGCGTCCAGCACGCGATCGTCTCCGCCTTCCCTTTGGACTTCGCGAATCGGCTCGCTACAGTACGCCGGATTTTCTCCAAAATTGCACTGAGCCATGCCGAAACGCACCGACATTCATTCGATTCTGATCATCGGTTCCGGGCCGATCGTCATCGGCCAGGGTTGCGAATTTGACTATTCCGGCGTGCAGGCGTGCCGGGCGCTGCGCGAGGAGGGATATCGCGTTGTCCTGATCAATTCCAATCCGGCGACGATCATGACCGACCCGGAGTTTGCCGACGCGACTTACATCGAGCCGATCACGCCCGAAGCCGTCGAGAAGATTCTCGAACGCGAGGCGAAAGGACCGTATTCGGTGGATGCGGTGCTGCCGACGCTCGGCGGACAGACCGGACTGAACACCGCGATGGCCTGCTTTGATCGCGGCATTTTCAAAAAATACAACGTGCAGATGATCGGAGCCGACCGCGACGCGATCCATCGCGGCGAAGACCGCCAGGTCTTCAAAGACCTGATGATCTCCATCGGCCTGAAGGTCCCGCGCAGCGGAGTCGTTCACAACATGGATGATGCCCGCAAAGTGCTGGCCGACATCGGGCTGCCGCTGATCATCCGTCCCGCGTTTACCCTCGGCGGCACCGGCGGCGGCATCGCCTACAACATCGAGGAATTTGAGCAGATCGTGCAGCGCGGGATTGACGCCTCGCCGGTCAACGAGATTCTCATCGAGCAGAGCGTGATCGGCTGGAAGGAATACGAGCTGGAGGTGATGCGCGACAAGAACGACAACGTCGTGATCATCTGCTCGATCGAAAACATGGATGCCATGGGCGTTCATACCGGCGATTCGATCACCGTCGCCCCGGTGCAGACGCTGACCGACAAGGAATATCAGCGGATGCGCGACGCGGCCATTGCCGTCATCCGCGCCGTCGGCGTGGAAACCGGCGGCAGCAATATTCAGTTTGGCGTCAATCCCGAAAACGGAGAGATGGTCGTCATCGAGATGAACCCGCGCGTCTCCCGCTCCTCGGCGCTGGCCTCCAAAGCGACCGGCTATCCGATCGCGAAAATCGCCGCGAAACTTGCCGTCGGCTATACGCTCGACGAACTGCCCAACTACATCACCAGCAAGACGGATAAGAGCCTCTACACGTCGGCCTGTTTTGAGCCGACGATCGATTACTGCGTCATCAAGATTCCCCGCTGGACGTTCGAGAAATTTCCCGATGCGGATGAAACCCTCACGACGCAGATGAAAAGCGTCGGCGAAGCAATGGCGATCGGGCGCACGTTCAAGGAAGCGCTGCAGAAGGGGATCCGCTCGATGGAGGTCAAGCGCTTCGGGTTCGGCCTCGATCAATACGACAAGTGGCTTCCCCGCGGCACGGGCATCGCACCCCGTGGCACGGGCGTCCCGCCCGTGTCTGAGGCGTTGGGACTTACAAGCCACGCGGATTTTATTACCGAAAGCAATCAACACGGGCAGGATGCCCGTGCCACGGGGGACGACCGGACCACCCAGGGCGAATCCCCCGATCACGAATGGCCGATCCCAACCGAGAAGCTCCGCCGCAAGCTCGCGGTGCCCAGTCAGGGGCGGCTCTACTACCTTCGATATGCGCTGAAGATGAACTGGTCGCTCGAAGAAATTCACGAGTTGACGCATATCGACAAGTGGTTTCTGGCGCAGATGAAGCAACTGGTCGATTTCGAGGCCGAACTGATCGAGCCGGAAAAATCTGAGCCGCGCTTCCGCACCCCCGGCGTTGAAAACACGGAGAAGTGCGGTGTCTATGGCGATCTGATCATTCGCGCCAAGCAGTGGGGCTATTCAGATGTTCAGCTGGCCAACGTCTGGAACGATGATCCAAAGACATTTCGCAGGGTCCGGCAATGGTGGACCAAGCCGGTCTATAAGCTGGTGGATACGTGCGCCGCGGAGTTCGAGGCGGCGACACCTTACTATTACTCCACGTACGAGACGCCTTTCACGCAGAACGGCGAAGAAATCGTCGAAGATGAAATCCGCCTGACGGACAAACCCAAAGTGTTGATCATCGGCGGCGGCCCAAATCGCATCGGGCAGGGAATCGAGTTCGACTATTGCTGCGTCCAGGCGGCTTTTGCGATGCGGGAAATTGGCTTTGAGTCGGTGATGATCAACTCCAATCCGGAAACCGTCAGCACCGATTACGACACCAGCGATCTGCTGTTCTTCGAGCCGCTCACTCACGAAGACATTCTCAACATCTGCGAGCGCCTCAACGGCGGCGCGTTTGGCGATCCCGGCTCGCGCAATCTGGTGAAGGGCGTCATCGTTCAGTTTGGCGGGCAGACGCCATTGAATCTGGCCCGCGGCCTCCAGGATGCGGGGGTTCCGATTCTCGGCACCACCGTCGATTCGATCGACGCCGCCGGCGACCGCGAACAGTTTCGAACGCTGCTGCAGCGGCTCAATATCCGCCAGCCGCGCAACGGGATTGCCCACAATCTTTCCGATGCGCGCAGGATCGCCAGAGAGATCGGCTATCCCGTTCTGGTGCGGCCCAGCTTCGTGCTCGGCGGCAGGGCGATGGAAATCGTTTCAGACGAACAGCAGCTGAATTACTATATGACTCATGCCGTCGAAGCGGCGGGGGATTCGCCGATTCTCATCGACAAGTTTCTCGACGCGGCCACGGAGTGTGATGTGGATTGCCTGGCCGATTTCGATCCCGCCGGCAAGAGCGACGCCGGGTCGGCCATCATCATCGGTGTGATGGAACACATCGAAGAGGCCGGCATTCATTCCGGCGACAGCGCCTGCGCACTGCCTCCTTATTCGCTCTCGCCGCAGATCGTCACCCGGTTGAAAGAACAGACGCGCGCCCTGGCGAAATCCCTGCGTGTGCGCGGGCTGATGAACGTGCAGTACGCCATCAAGGATGGGGATATTTACGTTATCGAGGTCAACCCGCGGGCCTCGCGCACCGTGCCGTTTGTGTCGAAGGCGACGGGCGTACCCTGGGCGAAGATCGCGGCGAAGGTGATGGCGGGCAAATCACTGGCGGAACTCGGCACAAAGGAGATTCCCGATCCGGCGCACGTGTCGGTAAAGGAATCGGTCTTCCCGTTCTCCAAATTTCCCGGCGTCGACGTGATTCTGGGGCCGGAGATGCGCAGCACCGGCGAGGTGATGGGGATCGATCGCAACTTTCCCATGGCTTTTGCGAAGAGCCAGATCGCCGCCGGCACATTGTTGCCGACCAAGGGAACGGTCTACATCTCGGTGCGCAACGAAGACAAGGATGCGATCGTTCCCGCGGCCAAGATGCTCGCCGAGAGCGGTTTTGACTTGATTGCCACCATCGGCACGCATCAGGCGCTGGCCCGGCACGACGTCTCCTCCCGCCGTATCCGCAAACTCGCCGACGGCCGGCCCAACATCAAGGATTTTATCAAGAACGGCCAGGTGCACCTGATCATCAACACGCCAACCCGCAAAGGTCCGCAGACCGATGAGGGCAAAATCCGGTCGCTGGCGGTGCTGAACCGGATTCCGATCGTGACCACGATCACCGGCGCCAACGCCGCCGCCCGGGCGATCGCCGCCATGCAGGCACAGGACTGGGGAGTGAGGCCGTTGCAGGAATACGTGGCAGGGTCCAGGGTTCAGGGTTCAGGGTTCAGCGAAAAACTCGAATGACGAACCTCGAATCCTCGAATCGAGCTCGAATGAAGAAGTTCGAATGAAGAAACAAAGGCGGCGGAACCGATCCGCGCATCCCCGTTTCGAGCTTCTTCCTTCGACATTCGAATTTGATTCGAGGATTCGAGCTTCGACACTCGGATTTCCCCCGAACCCCGAACCCTCCCTCACTCTCCCGGCGAGATCTCCGCCGCGGCGGCCTCAGCGGCGTCGACAGTGGGATAGCGGCCGGCTTGGATATTCGCCGCCAAAGTTCGCATCGCCGACCCGATCTCAACGAGCCGATCCAGGTCCGGCGAGTCGTTTCGTTCGGCAAATTGCGGGTTTTCCTTGAGAATCCTCGGCAGGTCGACTTTCCACCCCCGCTGGTCCTTCCGTACCCGCGATGCATAGAACATGTGCACGGCGTAGATTGTCGACACCGCCCGAATCTCGGCGCTCTGCTGGTCATCACCCATCTTCACATCGGCATTCGTGACGGCGTCCTCGGGCTCAACTGTCAGCGCGTTCAAGGCGTTGACGATGCTCATGTGCGTCGCCGCCGCCTGCAGCCCGAAGTGCTTGTTCATCGCATTGTCGAACGCTCGCAACCCGTTCACCATGCTGGCGGTGTCGATGGCCCAGCGTTTCTGCCGATCGGTGCCGAGGGATGCCGCCTTGGCAGTCTCCACGTCTCCCGCACCGATCGCCCGGACGAACGTCAGCGCGGCGTCTTTCGGTTCATCCAGCTTGAGCGGGACCAGCTTTCCCGCCGGCGGAAATCCCGGCATGCAGCTTGCAATCACGATAAGCATGCTGAGCAACCAGAGAGTTGTACACGGCCGCTTGAATGAGACGCGAGGAACGTTGGCGACCGCGGGCGGATGCAGCATGGGCCGCGTTGTAGAGGCGCGAGCAGAATTCTGCAACCGTGCGTAACTTCACGAGGTTTCAAGCGTCCTATTATCAGGAGCAGACATCGAGGCAGGACGCCGGCGGAGCGACCCCCATGATCAAGGTAAAACATTTCCTCGACGACACGGAGCCGGATGATGGCCAGCGGATTTGGGTCGAGCCGATCGCGCTGACGCGCGACCTGCGGGAATGGTGCAAGGTTAGCCACGTGCTCCCGCACTTGGGACCCCCGCGCGAACTGTGGAACTGGTTCGACGAGCACCCCGATGGTTACGAATATTTCCGCGGCCGGTATCACGAATGCCTGCGTCATGGTCCGTATCGGGCCGTCCTGCAGCAACTTGTCTGCGCGGCGCGCAGAGACGGCCTGACACTGCTGCACCAGGGCGATAGCCCGGAATACAACTCCGCGATCGCGCTGTACGAATTCCTCTCCGAATTGGAGGCGTACTGTCCGCCGGAAGGATGATTGATTAAACCAGAATTCCGAAACCAGAAACCAGAATCAAATCAGAATGACGAATGACTGAAACGGGGATCGTCGGGCTACGCCGCCGGGGAGATGCCGAGGGCCTCCGCCAGCAAGGCCTTCATTTGGTCATTCGTCGTTCGGGTTTGATTGTTTGATTCTGGTTTCTGGTTTCGGAATCCTGGTTTTGCGCCAGCGCCTTCGCGGCTCTTCTCCTGGTTGCTATAGTTGCTGCGATGAGCGAGGGACTGCTCGATGATCTCACCGATGCCCAACGAGAGGCCGTCACGCATGTGGACGGCCCGCTTTTGATCATTGCCGGGGCCGGAAGCGGGAAAACGCGGGTGATTACCCGGCGAGTGGCCTACCTGATCGCCCAGGGCGTTTCTCCGCATGCGATCGCGGCAATCACGTTCACCAACAAGGCGGCGGGGGAGATGAAGTCGCGGATCTCCGCGACCATGCCGCGCCCGATTCGGGATTTCGGCCGGCTCGCGCAGCCTTGGCCGATGATCTGCACGTTTCACTCCCTCTGCCTGAGGATTCTCAAACATTATGCCCCGCGAATCGGCCTGCCGCCCAACTTCACGATCTTCGACACGGCCGATCAGAACAAGCTCATCAAGGAAGCGATCAAGCTGCTGGATATTTCCAGCACGAATTTTCCCCCGTCAACCGTTCACGGCACGATCAGCAACGCCAAAAACCAGCTGCTGACTCCCGAGGCGTACGCCGATGCGGCTCGCGACTTTTATCCCCGCACCGTTGCGCGGATCTACGCCAAGTACCAGAAGCTTCTGTTGCAGAACAACGCCCTGGATTTCGACGACCTGCTGCTCCGGTCGGCCCAGGGCCTGCGCGACTATCCCGATGTGCTGGCCGAATTGCAGGATCGCTTCCAGTATCTCCTGGTCGACGAGTACCAGGACACTAACCACGTGCAATACATCCTCGCCCACGCGCTGGCGTTGCGCCACCGCAACATCTGCGTGGTAGGCGATCCCGACCAGTCCATCTACGCCTGGCGGGGGGCGGATATTCAGAACATCCTGGATTTTGAAACCGATTACCCCGATGCCAAGATCGTTCGCCTCGAGCAGAACTACCGCTCAACCAAAACGATTCTCGCAATCGCCTCGAAGCTGATCGCCAACAACCGGCGGCGGAAGGACAAGAAGCTTTGGACGGAAAACGCGCAGGGTGAGTTGGCCACCGTCTTTCTCTGTCAGGATGAACACGACGAGGCCGACGTGATTATGCGCCAGCTTCGGAAGCTTCACGATGACCACGGCTACTCCTGGAGTCAGATGGCGATCTTCTACCGCATGAACGCCCTCTCCCGCGTGATGGAGGACGCCCTGCGGCGGGCCAACATCCCCTACCAGATCGCCCGCGGCGTCGAATTCTATAATCGCAAGGAAATTAAAGACGTCCTGGCCTATCTCCGCGTGGTGGTGAACCCCGCCGACGAGGTCAGCCTCACCCGGATCTTCAACGTTCCCGCACGCGGTCTGGGCGATGCGGCGGTGAAGAAGATGACGGACTTCGCAGCCGTCCGCGGCATGGCGCTTTGGGAAGCGCTCGCGGACGCGGCGAGCGTGCCGGAGCTCTCGCCGCGGGCCGTCAAATCGGCCGAACAGTTTGTCCGACTTGTCGCATCCTGGCGGCAAAAAGCCGGTGTGCCGGGTGTCCGTGACATCATCGACCGCATCATCCGCGAGAGCGGCTATGAGGAGTTCCTCAAGGCCCCCGCCGACGAAGAGCGCGAGCAACTGGCCAACGTCGAGGAACTCATCTCCTCGGCCGCCGAGTACGATCAGGGAAATCCCGAGGGATCGCTGAGCGATTATCTCGGCATCATCAGTCTGGTTAGCGATGCCGATCACATGCAGGGGGCCGGCGGAGCCGTCACGCTCATGACGCTCCACGCTGCCAAGGGGCTGGAATTCCCCGTCGTGGCGATGATCGGCATGGAAGACGGCATTCTCCCCCACGCTCGGGCGCGGGAAGAACAGCAGCAGCTTGAAGAGGAACGCCGGCTCTGCTTCGTCGGCATCACGCGAGCCCAGGAACGCCTGCTGCTCTCAAAGGCGAAGGTCCGTACGATCCGGGGATCGAGAATGCCCACCATCTCGTCTCCGTTTCTGCAGGAACTACCGATTGAGTCGCTGAAGGTGCTCGACCGAACCCGCATCCGCGATCTCGAGGCGCGGTTCGTCCCGGATGAACCGGTCGCGGGGTCCGGCTTCCGTGTCGGGCAGCGCGTCCGGCATCCGATATTCGGCGTGGGGCGTATCACCGAGCTTTCCGAGACCAGCAGCGGCGCCCGCGCGAGCATCGCTTTTGATCGTGCTGGGACAAAAAAACTGTTTCTCGAACACGCCAGACTGGCCAGTGTATGAGCTCTAAGCCCTAAATGCGCAGCCGTATTCAATTCACCATTTTTGCCCTGGGGGTTTTGAGTGTGGCGTGTTGCTCGTTTGCGGCCGACGCTCCGACGCGCGACACCTTCAGCGATACGTGGGCGGGCACCGACGAATTAGGGCGAATGCTTCCCGACAACGCGCAATGCGGCAACCCGCGCCCTGGGAAGTACGTTGCCATGTTCTATTTTCTCTGGCTGAATTACAGGCCGGGTCAACGCGTCTATGACATCAGCCAGATCTTGAAACAGCCCATCGAGAAGCGGGAATGGGGCCCCAAAATGGGATTTCATTACTGGTCGCAGCCGTGGCTGGGCTACTACGACAGCGGGGACGAATTTGTCATCCGCCGGCACGCGCAAATGCTGAGCGACGCCGGCGTCGACGTGATCATTCTCGATGTCACCAATGCCATCACCTACGACTCGAAGCTGCGCGAGCTTTGCCGGGTGTTCGCGGACATTCGGGCGCATGGCGGACGCACGCCGCAGATCGCGTTCATCACCCACTCCCGCGCTCCGGTGGTGATCAATCATCTCTATCAGAAGTTCTATGCGGCCAACCAATATCCCCAGTTGTGGTTTCGCTGGCAGGGCAAGCCGCTGATACTCGGTCTGGAGAAAGACCTCCCCTCCGAAGTGCGCGACTTCTTCACTTTCCGCAATTCATGGGCCTGGTCAAACCGGGGGGGCTGGTTCGGAGACGGCAGGGACAAGTGGCCCTGGCTCGACAATTATCCGCAGAACTTCGGCTGGCACGATGATCCCAAGACCCCTGAAGAACTGAGTGTCTGCGTCGCGCAACATCCGATCTCGAACATCGGCCGCAGCTATCACGATGGTAAGGAGCCGCCGGCTTCCGACGAGCTTACCGCCAAGGGCCTCTGCTTTGCGGAGCAGTGGAAACGCGCCCTGAAGATCGATCCGGAGATTGTTTTCGTGACCGGCTGGAATGAGTGGATCGCGCAGCGGTTTGTCGCCTCGCCGGAGAACCGGATGAGCCTTGCCGGAGCGGCCGTGATGCCCGGCGACAGCTTTTTCGTTGATGAGTATTCTCCCGAGCTCAGCCGGGACATCGAGCCCATGAAAGGCGGTTTTGGCGATGACTACTATTATCAGCTCGCCGCCGACATACGCCGTTTCAAAGGGGTTCGTCCCCTCCCCCCTCCGTCGCCGCCGAAGACCATTCACGTGGACGGCGGCTTTGCCCAGTGGAAAGACGTTGGCCCCGATTTTCTGGACGATCTTTTCGACGCCGGCCGCCGCGACACTGCCGCCCTGGCGCCAAGCGATTCCCCGCCTAATGCCACAGGCCGAAACGATTTCGGCACGATGAAGGTTGCCCACGATGCGAACAATTTCTATTTCTACGTCCGGACGAACGAGCCGATCACCGAGCCGACGGGCAACAACTGGATGACGCTTTTCCTCGACGTCGATGCCGATCACAAGACCGGGTGGGAAGGATATGATTTTGTCGTGAACCGACGGAGAACGACAGCTGCCACCTGCACGATCGAGCGCAATGCCGGCGGATGGAAATGGACGGACGCCGGCACCGCACAAATCCGGCGATCAAAAAATGAACTGATGATCGCCGTCCCTCGCCGAATCCTTGGCTCAACTTCTCGCGCCTCCATCGATTTCAAGTGGACCGACAACGTCACACTCGACGGCAACATCCTGCGTTTCATCGATGAAGGGGACGTGGCGCCAAATGGGCGGTTCAACTATCGGTACCAGGGGAGGGAATAGTTGATAGAGGATAGAGCGTCGCTTTGCCGGAGGCAGGTTGCTCGTCCGCGGCCAGCGCCACGGTGGCGAACAGCGCGACGCCGATTGCGAGGGTGGTTGCGATTGTCATCACAGATCCTTCCGTAAATTGGTGGATTCTAGCGGTGAGCGATGAAGATCGCCCTCTATGCCCCAATACCCGAGAAGGCCCGACGTCCGATAATGATCGCCATCGCGGTTTGCGGGATGAGCCGGGCTGTCCTTGGCCCGCAGGATCGGGGCGAGGAGGCCCCGGCTCATCCAGCTGACGAAAGGTGCTTGGACTCCTTGCGGTTCTCCACCCGGAATCGCGAAAAAAGCAGGATTCCAATCCGCCTGCGCGGTACACTCCCCAACTGCCGATCGGATCGGTCTCGGCGGAGACTGCGCGGCAGCCCTGTCCCAGAGGAACAGAAATCCATGAGCGTCAAAACGGGTCTCATGATCGTGTCGTTACTCGTGAGCGTCGCCATCGGCGCGATGCTCGCGCACTCCAATCATGCTGCCGCTGCCGTGAACTCGCAGCCGGTGATCGGAATGTCGCTGGATACGTTGAAAGAGCCGCGCTGGCAGGCCGACAGCGAGTTGTTCAAGCAGCGCGCCACCGAGCTGGGCGCCAACGTTCTCATTCAAGCCGCCAACGGCCAGGACACCCAGCAGGTCAACGACGTTCAATCACTGCTCAGCGACCATCTCGACGTGCTCGTCATCGTTCCCCATGACGGCGCCGCGATGGCCAAGGGCGTGCAGCTGGCGCATGACGCCGGCGTTCCCGTCATTGCCTACGACCGCCTGATCAAGAACTGCAACCTCGACCTCTACATGAGCTTCGACAACGTCAAGGTCGGCCGTCTGCAAGCCCAGTGGTTGCTCGATCACTTTTCCACTCCGGGACATGGGAAAATCGTCCGGGTGAATGGGTCGAAGACCGACAACAACGCATTCCTGTTCAAACAGGGACAGGACGAAGTGCTCAAGCCCTATATCGATCGCGGCGACGTGAAGATCGTCTGGGACGACTGGGCCGAAGACTGGAAGCCGGACAACGCCAAGCGCATCACGAACGCGGCAATCACGGCCCTGGGCCGCAATGGCTTTGACGCGGTGCTGGCTGCCGCCGACAGTGTCTCAGGAGGGGTTGTCCAGGCACTGACCGAAGAGGGGATTGCCGGCAAGGTGCTGGTCACGGGACAGGATGCCGACGTGGTCGGATGTCAGCGGATCCTTGCCGGAACCCAATCGATGACGATTTATAAGCCGCTGAAAAAGCTGGCGACCAGCGCGGCGGAGATCGCGGTCAAGCTTGCGCATCACCAGGTGATTATCGCCAATCAAACCGTCAACAACGGGCAGATCGAAGTGCCTTCCATCCTCGGCGACATCTATGCCATCGATAAGGACAACCTGATGCAGACCGTCATCGCCGATGGGTTTCATACCAAGGAAGAGGTCTATGGCGCCGCCAAGTGAGCCTTCCCGCCCGATCCTGGCGGCCGAGAATCTGGTCAAGCGTTTTCCCGGCGTCGTTGCGCTCAAGGGCGTCAGCTTCGATCTGCGCCCCGGGGAAATTCACGCACTATGCGGCGAAAACGGCGCGGGAAAATCAACGCTGATCAAAACGCTCGGCGGAATTCACGGGGCTGGGAGCTACGAGGGAACCATCCGCGTCAGCGGCGAGCCCGTCGCGTTCACCGGGCCAAAGGACGCGGAGAAGGCGGGCATTGCCGTCATCTACCAGGAGCTGGCGCTGGTGCCGGAAATGACGGTTGCGGAGAACGTCTTCCTCGGCTCCGAGCCGCGCCGACTGGGCGGGTTGGCGATCGACTGGAAAAGCGTTTATCGCGAATCCCGCAAGCTGCTGGATCGCTTTGGCCTGCACATCGACCCGACGGCGCGAGTCGACACGCTCGGCGTCGGCCACCGCCAGCTTGTCGAAATCGCCAAGGCGCTTTCGAAAGATACGCGCGTGCTGATTCTCGACGAACCGACGGCCGCGCTCACCGAGCAGGAAGTTGATGTGCTGCTCGAGATCCTCCGCGATCTGCGCCGCCGCGGCATCGCGCTGATCTACATCAGCCATAAGTTGGACGAGGTCTTCGCAATCGCCGATCGCATCACCGTGTTGCGCGACGGCAGCAGCATCATCACGCTGGACGCGCCGTCGACGACTAAGCACGAAGTCATCCGCCATATGGTCGGGCGCGAGATCAGCGATCTGTTTCCGCGGCGCGCTTCGGCCCCGGGGGCGGTCAAACTTGCCGTGCGCGATCTGTGCGTCGCCATCCGCCGGCACGGCGACGATATTCTCTCGGACATCAGTTTCGAAGTGCGGGCGGGCGAGGTATTGGGCATCGGGGGCCTGATGGGGGCGGGTCGCAGCGAACTGCTGATGCATATCTTTGGAGCGCTGGGGCGTCGTACCGGCGGCACGGTTCTGCTCGACGGTGAGCCGATCGGTCCAGGCAACACGCCGACTGACAGCATCGAACGCGGGCTGGTGCTCGTCAGCGAGGACCGCAAGCGCTATGGGCTGGTTCTCGAACAATCGATCGGGTTCAACCTGTCCCTCTCCTCGCTCGGTCGGGTTGCCGGCGGTGGATTGATCAACGCGACCAGGGAGCGGCAGCGCAACGCGGAATTGTTCCAATCGCTGCGGGTCAAGGCTCCCTCGCTTGCCACCGTCGTTCGCACTCTTTCCGGCGGAAACCAGCAGAAAGTGGTCCTCGGCAAGGCGCTGCTCACGCAGCCGAAGGTTGTCTTTCTCGACGAACCGACGCGCGGAATTGATATCGGCGCGAAGCTGGAGTTTTATGAACTGATCAATCGCCTGACCGAATCCGGTCAGGCGGTGGTGCTCGTCAGCAGCGAATTGCCGGAGCTGATGGGCATGAGCGACCGCATAATCATTCTTGCCGAGGGCCGCATCGGCGGAACGTTCACACGGGCCGAAGCGACGCAGGAAAAGCTGCTGGCCGCCGCCATGAAACGATCCGATTCGTCCATCGAGAGGGTTCTAGCATGACCACCGCCACCCATAATCCGCTTCCCCCCCAAAATCCGCTGGGAGGCCCGGCGCCGCAGTCGCCGCAGCCGACAGCCGAGTACGCCTCCCCCGCTCTGTCAAAGCCGGTCTCCACGGGCATCTCGATCCGCGACGTCACCATGCCTCTAGCGCTGGTTGCGGTCTTCGGCTACTTCGCGCTGATGGCGCCCAGCTTCCTTTCGCCGCGCAATCTCTCGATGCTCGCCACCGAAGTCTCCATCACCGCCGTGCTGGCGCTGGGGATGTTCCTGGTGATTCTGCCGGGCCATATCGATCTCTCGGCCGGCAGCGGCGTCGGTTTGATCGGCGGCATTGCCGCGGTGCTCATCTTCAGTCACGACTGGCCGGCTCCGCTGGCGCTGCTCTGCGCTATTGCCGTGGCGGTCTGCATCTGGTTTGTGATGGGATCGCTGATCATCAAGGAGCGCGTCCCGGCATTCATCATCACCCTCAGCGGATTGCTCATCTTCCGCGGACTGCAGTGGCTGGTGATCCAGAACGGAACCATCCCCGTGGTCCGCGGCGGCGCAACCAACATCTTCTCATTGCTGACAACCTATTATGTTCCCCCGCGGCTTGGACTTTTCGCCCTTGCCATCATTTTCGCGGCCATGGCCTTGGGAGCCTGGAAGGGATATCGACAGCGCCGCGCCGACGGCATTGCCGGCGACGGCGAGCTGGCGTTCATGCATGTCTTCGTCACCGGGCAGTTGCTGCTGCTCTTCGTCGTCATCTGCAATCAATATCGCGGCGTGCCGCTGCCGGCGGTGATTCTCGGCGTGACTGGCACCGCCGTGTTTATTCTCACCCGCCACATGCCGTTTGGACGTTATCTCTACGCCATTGGCGGCAACGAAGAAGCGGCATTGGTGAGCGGTGTGCCGGTCGAGCGCGTGACGATCTGGGCATTTATCATCATGGGGCTGATCGTCGCGGTGACCGGATTCCTGCAAACCGCGTATCAGGGCTCCAGTTCCACGACCGTGGGCGACCTGATGGAGCTCGACGCCGTAGCCGCATGCGTCATCGGTGGCACGAGCCTCAAGGGCGGCCGCGGAACCGTCGCCGGCGTTCTGATGGGTGCATTGATCATGGCCGCACTGCTCAATGGAATGGCGCTGCTGGCGGTCAGCCCCGAGTACAAATACATCGCGCGCGGAGCGGTGCTGGGTCTGGCCGTCTGGGCGGATGTGCGTCTGGGCAAAAAATGAAGTCGGTATGCCCGCTGTTCGGCGGACACAAAGGAATCATGCCACAAGGTTGAACCCAGCGTGCTCTTGGCGGGTGGGCGTTTCCATGGTTCTGGCGGTCGTAACCTCGTCTGCCGCGATATCGAGCGCGGCGGCTCAGACCGCTGGCGGACTTCACCCGGCGGATCTCCGCTGTGAATATCGCGATAATCCCGTTGGCATCGACGTGCCCAAGCCCCGGTTGAGTTGGATCGACGAATGCAACGATCCAGCCGCCCGCAATAAGCGCCAGTCGGCGTATCAGATCCTTGTTGCGTCGAGTCCCCGGCTTCTCGCCTCGAAGAAGGCGGATCTGTGGGACTCGGGCAAGGTCGCCTCCGATGCGACCAATCAGATTGTCTATGCCGGGAAGGATCCGCGCTGCGTTCACCAAAGCCTTTGTCACGCCCGACGGCACCGTGGAAGGCAACTCGCAGACGGGCTATCTGCTGGCGCTGCGGTTTGATCTGGTCCCGCGGGAGCTTCGAGCCGCCGTCACGTCGCACCTGATCGACCGCATCAAAGATCGCGACTGGCATCTCTCCACCGGATTCCTCGGCGTTAATCTGCTGCTTCCCACGCTCAGCGATGTGGGCAGCACCGATGTCGCCTACCGCCTGCTGCAGAATACGACCTACCCCTCCTTGGGGCTATTCCGTCGTCAACGGCGCAACCACCATTTGGGAACGCTGGAACAGCTTCACCAAAGACAAGGGCTTCGGCGACGTGGGGATTGAACTCCTTTAATCACTATTCTTATGGCTCGGCGGGCCAGTGGATGTTCGCGACGATGGTTGGCATCGATACCGACGGCGCAGGGTTCCGCAAGGTCGTCATTCACCCGCAACCTGGCGGCGGAATCACCTATGCGAAAGGTTCCTACGACTCGATCAACGGACCGATCGCCGCCGATTGGAAATTCGACGACAACGGCATGCTGACCCTCAACGTCTCCATTCCCCCCAACACCGCGGCGACGATTTTCGTGCCGGCAAAAGAGAAATCGGTCGTCGCGGAATCGCACGGCCCGGTGTCGCTCAAGTTTGACGCCGATGCTCAGGCGATGGTTTGCCAGGTGCGCTCCGGCTCCTATTCCTTTACCGTAAAATGAGCCGCGCGACCGCGGTTTACGGCCGCAGAGGCTTCCCGCAATCCGGGCCACGCCGAGTCCTTCGGAGTACCTCAGACTCGGCGTGTTCGGCAAATAATTATTTGTTTCTGAAGCGTCACATCTCTTCCAGATGCCTGACATGCTGGCTTCCGTCGTTCAACGTGGAAAAATCCGGCGGCTGCAGCGGATCGCTCAGCAGCGGCTTTTTCAATTCGCGGGTCAGCTCGATCGCCCGCTTCCCCAGCCGCCATGCGAAGATCAACCCGGCGACTGCGCCCGCGGCGTATCCGAGTTGCAGCGGATGCCAGCCGAATCCGCTCACATCCCGAACGGTCATCATCACGAGTTCTCCCGCGCCCACGACCAGCACGATCAGGCCGATGAGGCAATACGATCGTGCCCGATCCGCTGCACGGCGCAGCGCCGAAATCTGCCGGATCCGCAGCCCGCTCAGCTCATCTTCCGCATCGGTCGTCGCCTGTTCCTCTGCCGGCGGGGCGTCCGGTTCCACCCACTGCGGCGAGGGCAGTTCCGCGCCGCAATGCGGACAGTGAGCCTGCTCGCCGTCGTTGGGTTCGATGGCCTGGCCGCATTGTCCGCAGATAATCGCGGGTCTCTCATCCGGCTGGTTCGAAGATTCCTCCATGGGTCAAGCGTAGGAGCGGGAGCAAAGGGAGTCATTGCGTAAACTAACCGATGTATACAAAGAAGTTGGGAGACCAGAGCGATGTTCACGATCCATTCACTTGCAGAGCCGGGCGGAACGGCAATCGGTCGTGCGCTGGGACGGGTCCCCAGCGGGTTGTTCGTGCTTGCGGCGGGGCAGAAGCCTGATGCGAAGGCGATGCTCGTAAGCTGGGTTCAGCAGGTCGGCTTCCAGCCTCCTGCCGTCTGCGTCGCTCTGGCGAAGGATCGGCCGATGCTTACAACCGTCCAGCGCGTCGGCGGCTTCGCCTTGTCGGTGTTGGGCAGATCGCAATCAGCGCTGTTCAAGCGATTCGCCCGTCCGACTCCCGGTGCAGATCCCTTCGAAGGAATCGAGATCCGCTCCACCCCAGCCGGGCAAACGGTTCTCGCCGACGCGGTGGCATGGCTCGAATGCAGGGTGCTCCAGGTTTCCGATTTCAGCGGCGATCATGATCTTGTCATCGCCCGGATAACAGCGGGTGAAATCGGAAATGAAGAGCCCGCCTTCACACATCTGCGGGGAAATGGGTTGCATTATTAGCCCTTGCCCGAAGATGCCGCAAATTGCGGCGTTCCTCCCCTCGCGCTGGAGTTCGCCAGCCGCTGGAACAATTTCCCAGGCCTTAAGCAAAAAAGCGAATTCTTGCGAAGGTGGAACGAATCAGCGGCCGATGTAGGGAGCAGCCCTACGCGGATCGCTTTTAGTCATGGAGAGACATGATGAGAATATCGAAGTTATTGGCCCGGCTGATCGCTGAGGAAACCGGCGGAGAGGTGCTGGAATACGCCCTGATCGCCGGCCTGATCGTCATTGCGGCTATCTCGGCCATTACATCGGTCGGGACGAAAGTTCTCGCCCATTGGTCTTCTCTCAACCACTCGATGTGAGCGCATTGGCATCGAGTCTCCGAGTCGATCCCTACGTCCTGGTCGAGCGACGATCTGCAACTCCGGCCTCTGCAACAATCACCGCATATCTGCGTTCTGAAAGGAAGCGAAGACTTCGTTGGCACGCGCTCCGGCCGGGAGCATCAGCGCAGGCCGACGCAGGCGATAATTGCCGCGATCGCGATCTGGCCGATCAAGCCCCTTCGGGAAGGTGTGTTCGAGGATGTGAGACTGTTGCTGCATGACTTGATGATTTGCAAAAGTTTGGATCGCATCGATGCTTCCTCCGTGAAGTTCGGTTGCTTCGTTGTTGAAAAGTTCGATCGTGAAATTGAATTTCCGTTCACTGCGCGCGCCCGGCGCCACCGCCGGCTCAGCAGCCAGGGCAGCGCGACAGCACAGACCAGCAGTCCGTCTGGTTCGGGCACGGAACTGTCGCCCGTCACAGGACTGCCCGGCGAGGACCCATCACTCGGCGGGGTGGGATCGCAGTTTGGCGACGTGGGATCAGTCGTGAGGCACAGGCCGCCGTCGGCGGAGTCGCCGACCAGATGCCAGTCGGCGCCGCGCGCCCCGAATCGGTGGAAGCGCCCTTCACAGGCGAACAATTCGAGCGTTGCCCGAGGGGCCTGTTCGTAGTAGCTGAGATCGATGGAGTACGTCCCCGGCTTCTCAAAACTGAACGGGACGATTCGGGTGCAGCCGCCGTGAGACGCGTCGCGCTCCATCGACTCGTCGCCGATCTGCAGATGGAATCCGCCGTTGCTTTTCACGCCGAACGTGCAGTTCCCGGGTTCGGGTATCTCCACGTCTCCGGTGATGTGCATCGCGAAGTTGTGATCGTCGCGCGGTTCAGCGACTGGAAAGGGCAACGAGCCGGGGAAGTGCATGCGGCCGGCTTGGTCGGCGTTCTTGAAGTTGATGACTGAGTCATCGACCGTCCTTGACGACGCGCA